>Ga0209542_10006010_pt1 | contig 23899 bp, 27 predicted proteins | sample RifCSPhighO2_01_FD_184028 | JGI IMG/M metagenome (GOLD analysis project Ga0209542, IMG submission 184028) | Soil microbial communities from Rifle, Colorado - Rifle CSP2_plank highO2_0.1 (SPAdes) (version 2) | ecosystem: Environmental > Terrestrial > Deep subsurface > Rock core/Sediment ...
TGCATGGTCCTTGGATTTTTTCATGACTTTTATAATTGTTGTCATGGGGTGGCTTTTGATGAAATCAATAACTTTTGGTATTTCGGGGTTTCTCACAATGAAGATATGGGCTATGCTGTTTGGCCTTTCTGCATGTGTAGGTATTCCTGTAATGCTTGAATCGCGGAACTTTTCGCTAAGTTCAATGCACCAACAGTTATGGGTAGCCTCAACTTCTATTAAGACTGCATTGTGCATATTACCAATTGTGACAGATTATGCTTAAAATTAGAACTTATTCACGATGGCAAGTTTATATGTCTAAAAAGAAATAGTGCGTGAATTACCTGAGGTAATCTAGCGTGCTTTCAAATATTCCCCTTGTGATTCCGGGGTTGTAATTGAAGTAAATGCTCTTTCCTATTACAAGTTGTTTTTCAACAATTGCGGGATAGGTTTTGCGGTCAATTCCCGAGCTTTGGATGTATGCAATTTCTTTTCCGTTCACTGCTACATCGAAGGTTTCAAATGTTGCGTTGCGAAGCGGGTCGGCTGGGAAGATTTCTATTCCTTCCATTATCTTGTGCTTTTCCTCTTCTCTATATAGTTTTCCGCTAACAACAAGCCTATTTGTGCATGAGGGCTGGTTGTTTATTACTCGGTCACAATCAACCGGCACAACATCCCCAAATGTGTTCTTCCATCCGATTACATCAAAAGTATCAGGCCTTCTGATTCCGGAGTCCTTTACAACTATTAGTTTGCCGCCGTTCTTGACAAATTTTTGTACTGCTTCTCCGAGCTTTTTAGAAACTTCCTTATTTGCTTCCTCGCTCTGGTCTAGCATTACTATTGAATAGTATGCTAATTGGTCTTCCGGGTTTCTTTCAAGTGTTTGAGTGGTTTTAAGATCATAATCTATAATGTCGCGGTTGTCATTTAGAATATCTATTACTTCCTGGCTAGTTGAACCGATTATTAGCATTTTTGTTTTCTCATCGCCAATATTAATCATGTCAGCAAGTGGCCCAATTATTGGGGTAGTGTTGTCAATTACGTCAAATTTTAGTGCCAAAAAAAGTCCGATTATTATGATTAGAACAAGTGGTATTAGTCCTTCTAGGTGGGTTGCGATATTTGATTGTGAAGAGCCATAATCCTCGCCACCTAATGGGGCGGCTGCTGCATCTTGGCTTTCCGGATACATTCTTTTTTCACCTGATCCAATTAATATGTTAAATTAATTTTCTTTGTACCATTTAATATACTTTATGCCTTGTCTGAATTGAGATAAATAAGTCCTTTTTGTATATAAACCTTATTGTGGGAAAGACATGTTGGGTTTTTGCGTTTTTGTGCAAAGATTTGTTTCTATCTCTTGTAAATATTGTCGTGGTGGTCAAAGTCTAGAAATAGTATGTGCCTGTTTTTCCTGTCAACTTTGAATGTGAGCACAAAGCTCTTGTCTATGTGCACGCGCTTCTGGTCACTCATGTCATGTCTTAGGTTCTTGAAGCGCTCTATTGCGGATTCATCGGAATTGATTATCTGATTTATTTTTTTGTAAAGTATTTCAGTCCTATTTGGATCTTTTCTGCGCAGCTTTTTCACAATATCTTTTAGGTTGTCGGAAAGCTCGTAATCAAATGGCATTAATTTCACTTTCCAAACAGTTCATCTAGTTGTTTAGTGCTCATGCTCCGCAGGCCGTGTTTTTTGTAGTGCTCTTGCTCGATTTTGAGGATTTTTTTGATGTAAGAATCTTTCACTTCGGGTTCAACTTCTGCAGGCCCGTAAATCTCTATAAATTTGTTCAGCGCCTCGCTCTTGTCCTTGAGACCATGTTTTGCTTTTACAACTCCCAAAACCCTGTTGCTATAATTTGAAAGTATTACTCTCGCATCAACCATTGTATGCACCTCGTATGCATATGGTGTGCATTCGGGTTAAAAAGGCTTTTATTGGAATTCGCCAGCGTTAGTAAACCCAAAAAAGCCCTTAGTTCAATAATATAAACCTTTTCCTTTACTATTTGGTTAATAGGTAAAGGATTGGATGTAGGGGTGGTTTGAATTGAAAATGAATCCGGTTGCAAGGGAATCTGGCCCTAGTTCATCGATTGGAATAATGCGTTTTTTTGATACCGATAGTGGGGGCCCAAAAATTAGCCCCGAATTTGTTATAGCTATTGCAATAGTTTTCACTCTTGTGATTTCTATTTTGCACGTGTTCAAATAATACTTTTTCTTTTTTGATTTTTATGTCCAAGAAAAATACTCATGCTATTGCAAGAAAGAATATTTTGCGACAAAGTGAGGATGTAAAAGGCATTGCAATAAGAGGTTATGATTTCAATAAGGGCGTAAATTACTCAGAAATTGTAAAGAGTTTTTCTTCTACAGGCTATCAGGCAACCCATCTTGCAAGGGCAATTGAAATTACAAATAAAATGATTGATGCAAATGCCACGATTTTTTTGGGTTACACTTCAAATATGGTTTCATCCGGCCTTCGCGATATTTTTCGGTATTTAGTCGAGCACAAAAAAGTGCACGTGGTAGTTACTACTGCGGGGGGAATTGAAGAGGACCTAATAAAGTGCCTTGGGGATTTTATTTTGGGGGATTTTCGCGCTTCAGGAAAAGAATTGCGCAAAAAAGGGATAAATAGGATAGGGAATATTTTTGTTCCAAATTCGCGCTATGTTAAATTTGAAAAATTCCTCCAGCCAATTTTAGAGCAAATTTATCAAGATCAATTAAAGAGCGGCAAACCAATTTGTGTTTCAGATCTTATCTGGAAAATCGGGGAAAAGATTAATGATGAGCGCTCAATTTTGTTTTGGGCCTGGAAAAATAAAATAAGAATTTACTGCCCGGCAATTACTGACGGGGCACTGGGGGATAATATTTACTTTTTCAAATACTCAAGGCCGGATTTTGCAATTGATATCACCGAGGACACAAGACGCCTCAACGACACTACAATTGATCAGGATAAAACAGGCCTTGTAATTTTAGGGGCTGGCGTTGTAAAGCATGCAATTTTGAATGCAAATATGTTTCGCAATGGAGCAGATTTTGCGGTATATATCAATACGTCCCAAGAATTCGACGGTTCAGATGCCGGGGCCCTTCCAGAGGAAGCAATTTCGTGGGGAAAAATACTTCCAGATGCCGCCTCGGTGAAAGTTTTCGGTGATGCGACAATTCTATTTCCTATTTTGGTAGCGGAAAGTTTTGCAAAGAAGTAGCTGGTTACTTTATGCAGGAATTGGTATTTTTGGTGCAGTTTCCTCTATCATTCTCATCTCAAATTTGAGGATGTCCTTTACAAGTCGACTGTTTCTGTTAAGCATATAGAGCTTTGTACGACCAATTGTTTTTGTAATTTTTACAAGCCCTAGCTCCTCTAACTTTGGCCAATGGGTAAAGAATGCGCCTTTACTGACTCCAGAAATTTCCTGTAATTCTTTTTTAGAAAAATCTTCACCAATATTGTCTATCAATGCGTCCAAAATTCGAATAAAGGGGTTGTCGCCAAAAAATCTAGTTAAATTGGATTCATTCATAAGTTTCACTCCGTTACTCCTAAACTTTTGTATCTATCTAAAAACACAAATTATATTTTATTAGATTAAGTATTTAATAATATACTTTAAGGTATTTCTAAATGGACTTGGAATTGATTAAAGCAAAAGTTCTCTTTAAACTTGCAAGGAGAAGAAATTGGGGAAACTCGCATACGGCCTTCGATAATCTTACAAAGGGGTTTAAACCTCATGAACATGAATTTGTAAAGAAAGTTGGGGATCAGCTTGTAAAAGAAAATTTTCTATTCAAAAAGCCTACTGGATATGGCCTTCATGTCTCATTAAATCATGAAAAAGCTAAGGAAATAAAAGAGAAAATCAGAAAGTTATTGGGTGTAGAGGTAGATTAGAATTTTTCCTTCAAATAGGGGCTGAAATATTTGTAGTTAGCTTTCCTATACTCTGGGTTTTGTGCAATTTTTCCACTATATTTTTTTCTGCAATTTTGTGATCCGCAACCGCATTCAAAAGAATAATCAAAATAGTCAAGTGATCCATAATCAAAAGTGATTTCCTCGCCCTTTTCAATATCGACAATAGATTCTGCCATCCAGTCCTGGTTTATGAATGCATTAGGGTTGCAGGAGTGGTTCATAAATCCTGATTCAGTTACTGTTTCTATTGCAATATTGTCAGTTAGTTGGTAGCTATACTTAGGGAAATCTATTTTGGCTTTCTTTAAGTTATAGAGAATGCCAACTAATGGGAAAATTATTTTTCCTTTTTGTATTTTTTCGTCTGCAATAACTCCGTTTGCGTGAATTTTAGATTTTCCTATTAAGAGGTCGGGAAACTGCATTCCAAGAAGATATTTAAAATCAAGTTTTTTTAAATGGTATTTCATCCTATTTTCTTCAGACAAATTATCGCCTCTAAACTTTCAATTTAATGTAAAACTCCCTCTCAAGCACCTTTTCCATTTGGCCGCTGCCTTTTACTATTTTTGTTCCGGTGCTCTTCTGTAGTTCTTTTTTGTATTTTTCCAAAAATGCCCTGTCGCTGCTATCTAATTCAAGTTCGACAATATCTGCCGGGCTTAGTTTTGCGCTTTTGCGGGCATCTTGTATTTTTCTGCGAAGTTCCATTAGTTCCCATTCTTCTTTAAGGGTTGCATCGGCACTTTTGTTGAGGAAAATTTTTCCTGCAGGGAATTCTTTTGAAGCATATTCTCCTGAAGGGGCTGATTTTGCTACGCTAAATTTCTTTACATTTGCAGCCCCTGCAATTATTTGCTGTGTATTTTTGAATTTTTCTTCCCCCACATACACAAGTTCGGTAAGTGGCCAGCGCAAGCGAAGCTGCGACTCTTCGCGCAAATTGAGGCTCTCTTGAATTAGCTGCTTTGCTTTTTCCATTTCCTCTTCTAGTGCAGTATTGATTTGTTTTTCATTTGCTTTTGGTAAATCGGTAAAATGGATTGATTCTTCCATTTCCTTTTCTTTTAGCTGCAGATAGAAATGCTCTGTACTATGCGGGGCAATTGGCGCTAGCAAACGGAGCAATGAATAATAGCAGTGGCTAAATGTTGCATTGAGCGCTTTGCGTGTGCTCTCTTTTACCCTATCCCTTATGAGTTTGATATAAGTTCTGCTAAATTCTTCTAGCACAAAATATTCAATGAGTTGGGTAACTTTTGCATAGTTGTATGAGTTGTAATTTTGCGTGACTTCTTTTATGAGCGAATTTAGTTTGCTGATTATCCATTTGTCTTCAGCTTCGAGTTTTTTAGTGTCGATTTTTTCATTTTTTTTAATGTCAATATCAAGATAGGTTGACCCATAGTTGAGGCTGTTATAGAGGGTGTTGAAAAAGCGCGCAATGTCTTTGAAGCTCTGGGCATCAAATAGCATGTCCTCTCCTTTGAATTCTTTTGCAAAATAGAATCGCAAATAGTCCCTGTTGTGCTGTTCTATTACATCTTTTGGGGAGATGATATTGCCAAGGCTCTTTGACATTTTGTTTTTGGAAATATCAAGTACCATTCCATGCATTGCAATTGATTTGAAAGGGGCAGCATCAAAGCATATTGTGCTTGTAATAAGTTGCGAGTTCCACCAGCCGCGTATTTGGTCTTTCCCTTCGATATTAATGTCAGCCGGCCAGTATTTTTGGAACTTTTTTTTATCTTCCGGATAGCCAATGCTTCCCCAGGAAGTAACTCCTGAATCAAACCAAACATCTAGAACTTCAGCAACTCTTTTCATTGTGCCTTGCTGGCATTTTTTGCACTTCCAGCTAACTTGATCAATCCATGGTTTGTGAAGATCAGTGATTTTTCCTTTGTAGTGCTCTTTTAATTCTTTAATAGACCCAATGACTTTTTTGTTTTGACAATGATCGCAAATCCAAATTGGTAGCGGAGAGCCCCAGTACCTCTGCCTTGAAACCGGCCAATCCGATAAATTCTCCAGCCAGTTCCTAAACCTCTCTGATCCCCATTCAGGGTGCCATTGTACGCCTTCGTTTAATTTGATCATGCGATCGCGTATTGCGCTCACTTTGAAAAACCACTGCGGTGTTGAAACCATTAAAAGCGGGCTTTTGCATCTCCAGCAAATTGGGTAATCGTGGGTGTAATCGTGCTTGTATACCAATGCGCCCATTGCTGCAAGGTCTTCTATTATTTCAGAGTCAACTACGCGCGCCTTCTTGCCGGCGTATTTGCCTGCTTCTTTTTGTAATATTCCGTCAGTTCCAACAATGCTAAGTATTGGTAAACCCGCTTTTGTTCCTGCTTCAAAGTCTTCTTTTCCGCATCCCGGGGCAGTGTGCACAAGGCCTGTTCCTTCTTCAATATTTACATACCTCTCGCTCATTATTACTCGGTACGCATTTTCAAGTGGTGGAAGGGATAGGTTTTTTGCAAGTGGGTTCTCATATTGCACCCCTTCGAGTTCTTTTCCTTTCATTTCTTTTTTTATAATATATCCGGCTTCAAGAGCATCCATTATTTTTTGTAATCTTTCTTTTGCAACAATCCATATTTCCTGCCCAACTTGAGCCTCCACATAATCATATTTGGGGTTTGCCATTACTCCTGTGTTTGAAGGGAGTGTCCACGGGGTTGTTGTCCAGATGATTAGGTATTTGTTTTCTTGCCCCTTGATTTTGAATTTTATATAAATTGATTTGTCGGTTTGCTTTACATATTCAATTTCATTGTAAGCAACAGCTGTTTCGCAGTGCGAGCACACATGCACGGGGTATTTGCCTTGGTATAAAAGTCCTTTTTCATCTGCGTTTTTGAATGTCCACCAGATTGCTTCGATATATTCGTTATTGAGTGTTAGGTATGGGTTGTCCCAATCCATCCACACTCCGAGGTTATCAAATTCAGAGTTCATTATTTCAATAAATTCTGTTGCAAATTTTTTGCACTCCAAAACGAATTTGTCGACCCCATATTTTTCGATTTCGGATTTTGTTTTGAAATTTAATTTTTTTTCAACTTTATTTTCAATAGGAAGCCCGTGGGTGTCATAGCCTGGTTGGTCTAGAACAGAAAGGCCCTGCATTCTCTTTTGCCTGATCGTAATATCTTTTACGATTTTATTGAGCGCGGTTCCCATGTGTATGTTTCCGGAAGCGTACGGGGGACCATCCATCATGAAAAAGCCTTTTGCTTTTGGATTTAGTTTGCGCGCTTTTTGTGCTATTTTTTTTGCTTTCCAGAACTGGCGAATTTCATTTTCCTTTTGCAAATTGTACTGTTCAAGGTTTTTCACGGGGATCACGATTTTTTTCGGTAGCTTTCTTTCATAAATTTTTTTCTTTTTCTTTTTGACAGAATTTTTAAGGCCTTTTCTTTTCGTAAACGTTTTCTTTTGGGCCAAACCAAAAGAAAAGGTTTGGGCATAGGAGGATTCGAACCTCCGACACTTGGTGTATAAGACCAATGCTCTGACCAGGCTGAGCTATATGCCCCCGAAAGGTTCGCCCAGGCCTTGACTATCTTCGGCTTTAAAGCCTCGATAGGTCGTGCTGCGCAAACCCGTCTTTTACCTAAATATTGCACTAAATTAGGTTTTTAAAGCTAGACAAAACAGGGGCTTGCGGGACTTTTGCTTTGTTGGTTTTTTGGGAGGGGCTTGCTATAGCTCCTTGAGGCTTAGATTGTTTGCGGTGTTTATTTCAAAATTCCCGGTGGCTTTTTCGATTTTGCCGTATTTGCCGCTATTGAGGCGCATTGCATTTTTGTAAGTGGTGATATATGCGTTTGTTATTTTGTAATACTCTCCGCGGGCAACATTTTCAATGTCTAGGTCCCACAATGAGAGGTAAATGCATCCGGTTTCGTCGCCAGCAAGCGCTTCTGCTACTTTGTGAAATAGTCCATCACTTTGCGTCACCACTTCTCTACTAGGGGCGATTTCCTCTATTTTTAGAATGAGTTCTATTTTCTTTTGTGACGGTTTTAATTCATTCACTTTCATAAAATAGCTCCAAAATTTATTGTATTTTTTGCATGAGGTTTTCGATCTGTAAATAAAAATCCTTTTTGCTTGATTGGTTTTTGATTTCGATTTTGGCTTCCTGCAAAACTTTTTCAAGCCCCTTTGTTTTGCTATCCTGCTTGTCGCGCTCTAAAAATTCCTTTTTTTGGGATGGGTCGATTTTGGATCTTCGTAAAAACCTCTCATCTGAACCTGCAACAATTTTTATGATCCAAATTTGCGGGAAGATTTTGCGGAAGTATTCTATTTCCTCAATTGAGCGCGGGCCTACTAGAAGGATATTATCGTGCTGCGTGATTTTTTTTTCAAGCAGTTGCGCAATAGCATCCATGCCCATTTTTTTGCGCAGGCTATCACCAAGGTTTAGCATTTTTTCCTTTGTGGGTTTTTCGCCGCGCTCTTCTATCATTTCAGAAAGTACTGAGCTGAAGGTGTATTTTTGGTAGCCGTATTTTTTTGCAATATAGTCTGCTGCGGTGTCTTTTCCGGACCTTGCAAGCCCCACTACTATAAGCACTGCCATATAGGAAGAATTATTATTTTAGTTATTAAATAGTGGTTTTTGGATTTTTAGAAATAGTTGCAAATTAAAAAATTATAAAGGCCTGCCTCATTTGTAATGAGGCAGCCCTCGCTCCCAACGCCGTCGTTGCGAAGCATTCCCCATCCGTTAGGATGGTGCCTCGCACCCAACAGACGAAACTGTTGAGTTACATATCCATGTCAGGGCCCATGCCTCCCATTCCCGGGGGCATTCCGGCTCCTGCTCTGCTCTTTCCTGATCCTGCGATTATATCATCTATGCGCAGGAGCATTTCAGCAACTTCAGACCCTGATGTTATGGCCTGGGTTTTTACCTTAAGTGGTTCTAGCACTTTGTTCTTTTTCATGTCGTCTAGTTTTGCGCCAAAGACATTCACCCCGATGTATTTTCCGTCCTTGTTTGAGTGTTTGCTGCGTAGGGCTACTAGTGTATCTATTGGGTCCATTCCTGCAGTTTCTGCTAAGGTGCGGGGGATTATTTCAAGGGCTTCAGCAAATGCTTCGATTGCAAGTTGTTCTCTTCCGCCGATTGTTTTTGCGTATTCGCGTAGTTTGAATGCAACTTCTGCTTCGCAGCTCCCTCCGCCTGCTACTACTTTTCCGTCATTTATTGCAGCTGATAGGGCTCCAATTGCATCTTTTACCGCCCTTTCGGCTTCATCTACGACATGTTCTGTTCCGCCGCGCACTAGTATTGATACGCTCTTCGGGTTTTTGCACCCTTCAACAAAGACCATGTCGTCTCCGGAGATTTTTTTCTCCTGTACAATTTGGGATTTTCCAAGATCAGCACTTGTTAGGTCCTTTACGCGTGAGACAATTTTTGCGCCTGTTGCTTTTGCAAGCGAATCCATGTCTGATTTTTTTACCCTGCGAACTCCGAGTATTCCTTCTTTTGCAAGATAGTGCTGGGCAATATCATCAATTCCTTTTTGGCATATTACAACATTTGCCCCGGACTTTTTGACGGTTTCAACCATGTTGCGAAGTATTTTCTCTTCTTGGTCTAAAAATGCCTGTAATTGTTCCGGATCAGATATTTGTATTTTTGTATCGGTTTCCGGGCTTTTTATTTCCATTGCAGCATCAATTAGTGCTATTTTTGCGCCTTCAATTTTTTTTGGCATTCCAGAGTGCACTACTTCTTTATCTATTACGATTCCTTTTATAAGTTCAGAATCTCCCATGCTGCCGCCGACCTTTTTTTCGACTTTGATGTCGTCAAGTTCGATTACTGTTTTTTTGTCCTCTTCTGTTGCGATTTGCACGATTGCGTTCATGACAAGTTTTGCAAGGATATCTTCGCCTTCTGCGCTCTTTCCTGTCATTGATGTCATTGCAATTTGTTCTAGCATTTGTTTGTCATTAATTGTGATTTCATCTGCTGCGTCTGCGTAGAGTTCTTTTGCTTTTGCAGCAGCTAGCCTATACCCTTTGATTATAATTGATGGGTGTATTTCATCGTTTAGAAGTTTTTCTGCCTTTTCAAGTAGGCCACCAGCTATTACAACTGCTGTGGTTGTACCATCGCCAACTTCGGCGTCTTGGGTTTTTGCAACTTCAACCATCATTTTTCCTGCTGGATGGTCAATACTCATCTCCTGCAAAATGGTTGCTCCGTCGTTTGAAATTATTACATCGCCAAGATCATCAACAATCATCTTGTCCATTCCCTTTGGCCCAAGTGTGCTCTTTACTGCGTTTGCAACTGCTTTTGCTATCAGTATATTTATTCTTTGAGCGTCCCTTCCGCGTGTTCTTCTTGTCCCTTCCGGTAAAAATACCACTTGCTGGTTCATATCCTGTGCCATACAACCCCTCCTGAAAAGTGTTTTTTTAATGGCTAAATTTAATATAAAATCGTATAATTATTGCTGGATATAAGCATATAAAAACCCTATGTTTTTTGCTGGATATTAAAGTAATGTCTCTTTTGGCCCAGCCATTGTCTTGCGCATTAAAAGTCAAATCCCTCCTATTGGCTTGTCCTTTGGCCTTAGGTCTAGTTTGAGGGCAGTAAAAAGACGTCATTTTTTGTAATTATATAAAAGGGTGAGTGCCTTTGCTTTTCGCTTTGTTTTTAAGGGTTATGTGCTTATTTTTCTAAAATTTTGATTTTTTGGAGGTAGATTAGAATGGCAAAATTAATGGGTATAATTAGTGTTTTTTTGCTGCTCTTTTGCACATTTTCTTTTGCAGAAGAAGTATATACAACAGCAGAAACAGCAGTAGATGCAGATGCTAGTGCAGATGCACAAGTTGAGGCAGATGGTGAAGTTAGTACAACAAATACAACAAAAGCCCCGGGAAGGGTTGTTGCGGGGGTAAGATTGCCGCCAAAACAGCAGGGGGATGGTATAAGAGATATAGTTAGTGCAAATGTGAAAGACCGTATGGTGGAAAATACAAAAGAAAGAGCAATGGATGAAAAAAAGAGATTTGAAGATAAGGTAATGGATAGGGCAAAAGGGCGCGTAATTGACCAGATTAAAGACCAGGCCCGTGATAGGCTGCGGCAATCTGCGCTCATTGTGGCAAAAGCAAGGCTTGAGTCCTCAGCAGATGGTGAATCAAAGCGGCTGATATTGGCAAGGCATCTTGAGGCTAAATCAGATGCAGAAGTTGGAGTTTCAGAGTATGCTGAGTTGAAAGGCCGGTTTGACAAGGCTTCAAAAGAGGAAAAAGACGAATTGAGAGAAGAGCTCAAGGCAAAAGCTGGCAGGGCGCTTCTTGCTCAGATCGAAGCAATCCTTGCAAGGCTTGCGGCAATAAAAGAGAATGTAGACGATACTACAAAAGTAGATGAGGCAATAAAATTTTTCGAAGAGAAAAAAGCAAAGCTTGAGAGCGGGGATTATACACGCGAGGATCTAATAAAAATCTCTGTTGAAATCCGCGCTTTCTGGAAAACCCATAAATTTGAAGTGAAAAAAAAGGTAGGCCGCGAAGTATCTGTGCGCCTTGAAAACCTCATTTCAAAAACAGAGAAAATACTAGCAAGGCTTTCAGCAAAAATTGCGGATCTAAAAGCTCAAGGCAAAGACACTGCAAGGCTAGAAGCGGGTGTTGAAAAAATAAATTCAGATCTGAACAGGCTAGAAAACGCAATCGCAACGCTCAAAGAGGAGTATGCAGATGCAGATAAGAGAAGTGAAGTTTCAGAAACAATAAAGAGCGCTCATAGGTTGTTGCAAGCAGCGCACAAACAGTTGCAGAGCGATTTGCTGCTCTTAAGATCACTGATTAAGGCAACCTCTGAATTAGGGGCATCTGTTGCAATCAGTGCAGCCACCACAAGCGAACTAGAAGTGCTCGAAGAAGAGGGCAGTGAAGTGGTTGAACTTGAAGTTGCAGCCGAAGAAATTGTTCAAGTTGCAGATTCGGAATCTTCTGAAATTGAGGTAGAATCAGAAGTAGAGTCAGAGACTGAATCGGAATCTGAAGGTTCAGACGATACAAGCGCGCAATCTGATACAGAGGTTGTTTCAGATATAGAAGGGGAGGTTGAGGCAAATGATCAGTAAAACTACACTCGCGCTGCTACTTATAGCAGCAGTTGCAATCTCTGGGTGCTCAGGTCCTTCATATGAGGCTCCGGCACAAGAGGATAGCGCAGAACAAACTTCCACGCAGTTGGCAGCATCCGATAGCGAGCTCAATGATATGGATAATGAGCTTGCGCAAATGGATCAGGATTTGCGGACTTCAGAAGTTGAAGAAGATGAAGTAATAGAAGTTAACGAGGACACCTTTAGCTAAAGGTGTCGCTTTTTTATTTTTTTAATAGCGCTAATTTTTGGAAATATTTCTAATTTATTTCTAATTTGCATAATTTGATTTCTATGAAATTCTACTAATCTGCTATATAGTCTATATAGGGCAATTATATAAATCTGCAAATCCGAAGTATTATTGCTAGTAATAGGGGGTGTATTAGATGAATAATTATTTTCTCTTCCTGCTGATGATATTTTTCGCACTTGCGGCGCTATGGGGGCAAAATTCTTCCCAGATCTCTGTTCAAGAACCAGGTGATGCTGTAGAAGTGCAAAGCGTTCTTGATGGGCAAGGCCAGCAACTAAGTCTTAGTAGTGAAGAATCTGAAAAAATTTCAAATTTAAATAGCTAGTTTTTTGTGGCATCTTTTTTAAATTCAAAGTAAGTTGATTTTCTATTTTTATAATGCAATAGTTAAATTATCCTATTGGCCTAAAGCCTTCTTTGTTCAATTAGCATGTTGTAGAATGTGATATTTGTTACTTCTTCTTGTATGTCAACTATATCGCGCAGAACTGTTTCGATATAGGGGTAAAATTCCTTGCCTTTTGAGGCGTCGAGTTTTGTGTGGATTTCAGCTAGTTGCTGATCTGTAGTTCTTTCAAATTTTTCCTGCGGGTTTTTTACAAGATGGGTAATTGCCTCGCTCAGAGAATCTTTGCAAAATTGCATTATTTCTTTTTTGTATTTAAAATCTGGTTTGCTTTGCCTAAATTGTATGCATGTGCGGTATAGTTCATCGCCTATGCGCTCAAGTTTTTTTGTGATCCTAAAATATGACGGGATCAGGATTACATTTTTTACTCCGGATGTTTGGAGTATATTCGAATCTATTAAAGAGAGTGAGAGTATTTTTGCAAGCAGGTGATAGAGCCTGTCTATTTCATTTTCCGTGAATTCATTTTCTGCAAGGTTTGGATCTGAACTGATATTATCTAGTGAAAATTCAATTAGCAAATTGAGCCTATAAAGTATTTGCCCGATCTCAACTTTTGAGTGGTCTAGTAGTACTTTGATTACTATTTTGCGTTTGTCCTCATAATTTATTTCAGTTCCTGCCATTCGCGCAAGGGTTTTTCTTATCCTTGTCTTGACTTCTTTTGTTAGGTCTTTTTCAGATGTTAGAACTATTGTTTCAATTCCAAGATAGTAGACTGCATAGATTATTTGGTGTATATCTTGTGGGTGCTCGTCAATATTTAGTTCAATTTCGCGCATCTGCATTTTTTCAACAGGGTTTGCAGAAAGTACAAGTGTTTTATCCTGGCGCTCATAAATTAGAACTTCATTTTTTTCCTTTAGCCTATTTGCAATAACCCATTCTTTTGGCAGTGAAACAGAATAAGTAGAGCCTGCCACTAGTTGTATTCTTCGCTTTTCCATAAATGCATCTCCAAAATAAAGAGATGCCCCAATATATGCCACAACTTTGCTCTATAATTTCTTAGCATATATTAATGCGTATATGGGGTTATTAATCTATATATTTGTGAAAAATTACGTGAGATCCCAAATCAGCTATATAGTTTCTTTTTCTTTTTCATAGCCTAAATAGGGTAAATATATATTTCTAAGATTTGCAAGTGGGATGCTGGCAAAGTAGTTGTAATGGGGGTGGTGTGCAGAAGGTTTAATTCGATTTTTGGCAAAATTCTAAATTTGAATTTTTATAGGTGGGGGATATTGCAAAGGAGGGGGTTTACATGTAAGCGGGGGTTTTAGAAGTTTTCATCAAAGCGCTTTTATGCCTTTATTGTTTGAATATGTGAATGGATCTAGTGGATTTGCAGCAGATTTCAAAAGGCTGGAGCGCATACATATATTGTGCAAAAGATCCTGTCGGGAAAAAAGTGGCCGTCAAGGTTTTGCGCTCAAAATCAAACCGTAAGGATATGGCGGCAAGAGAAACCAAAAATCTTCAAATTGCAAATTCAGTTGGAGTTGGCCCACAGTGGTTCTACACTGATTTTGAAAAAAATATGGTTGTAATGGAATTTATTGAAGGGGAAAGTTTTAGGAAGTGGGTTTTTGGGGGCATTTCAAAAAAAGAGCTCGAGGTTTTTTTGGAAAAATTATTCAAGCAGGCAGAAGCGCTTGATGGAATTGGGCTAGATCATGGCCAGCTTGCAGGAAAAGGGGCAAATATTATGGTGCGAAAAGGCTTTCCTGTAATAATTGATTTTGAAAAAGCATCAACTTCCCGCAAGGTGCACAATGTGAAAGTTTTGGATTCATTTTTATTCAAAAGCAAGGATTCTGCTATTGTGAAAAGGATTAGAAAAGTGCTAGAATCCTAGCACCTAAATTTTAATTATTTATTTCACAAATTTGCGGTCAACTTCTAATATTAGTACATCGCATGCGGCTTTTATGGATTCTAGCTGCTTTATTATTCTCTCTTTTTCCTTTTCAATGTCCTGGATGTTTTCATAAGGTTCTATTGCTTCGCGAAGCATAGATCCGTCAACATAGGTGTAGGGGTATTTGTCCATTTTTTGGGCAATTCTCTCAACCATTTTTCCAAGCCAGATGTTCATTTCATTTTTGACCTGGCCTTTTATTTGCTTTCCTGTTGAGAGGTGCTTTCGTAGCATGTTTACAATGGTTGCGCGCGGAAATGGAAGTTTACTTTCATCTATTTCCTCTTCATCTTCCTCTTCAACTGTTACTACTTTTTCCTCTTCCATTTTTGCTTGCTGTTCAACCATTAAAATCCCCCAAAAATATAGGTATTTGCCTCTAAAAAAAGCTTAATTAATATGGGCACCATTCACATTTTAAAGGCTTATCAGGGGTGGTTTTTGCTTAGTAAAAATGGCATTCAATTTGGCTAATATTAGCCATAAACTAGGTTTTATTTTCGGCGTTTTGCGGTTCGGTTTTGAGGCCGATACCTTAAAATAGTCGGGTATTCTTTCTATTTTCTATAGTATAAAATAAGGTTTTTTGCAAGAGGGTAGTTTGATGAATTTATTGAGAAGAGTAGCAAGCTTGGCACATGATGTGCACAGAAAGTGGCGTGCTAAATTTCACTCCAATCCAATAGCACAATTACAATTTCGTTCTATTCCTCAGGGACATAGCATTTTGGAAAAAATAGCTAAAAATCATGGTAATTTTGAAAAATGTCTTCTCAATGTAGGAGTTAGCCCTCGCTTTTGCAAAAAGGTCATTAATGCTTTTCCTCTCAAGGGCGAATATGATAAGGTTGAAGCCCAATTTTCTGCAAGAGTTGAGTTGCTTCACGCAATCAATTATGGTCTTATAACAGATGAGCAGACGCTGAAGAGATCTCTTCTAATTCCTCCGATAAAAGCATTTGCAGGTGAAAAGCATCCAAGTATCCATTTCCTTTCTACGCTAGTTCCGGCTTTGCGCGAAAAAAATATTATTTCAGACTCCGAATCTGCCTGGCTCAAAAATAAGGGGTTATATACTAATCTTCTTAGTGCGCTTGAAGATGCAAACCAGCACGGGAAGCTAGATTTTGTACAAGGGTGCTTGACTGAGGCAGTACGAGCTGAAATTGTTAAATCTCAAGAAGTTATTGGATCTTTATTATCTAAAATCAATTCTTTCCATAATGAAATGCAGATAAAATATCGTGGGAAAATAACCGGCCCTATGGGTAGCAGAGCGTTTCTTCCTCTCACGACTTTGTCATCTTTTATGCGACAGGGCGCAATAACTTCTTTTCAAGAACTTGACTACTATACTACTGCGGTAAGGGGGGTTAATTGGAACAGTGAAAAAATGCATCTTTTTTATGCTAATTTGATAGCCTCAGGCCATTTAGTTACTTTTGAAAATTTGAAGAAGGTTCTATATGAGCTTAAGGTTGATGCATACCAGTATGGTTGAACGGGTAAAAATATTAATTCTTTGAACCTAATTTTTGAATGGAAAAATCCTCTTTTGGCCTAGTGCAGATTTACTGGGGCAATGGGAAAGGCAAAACCACCGCATCTTTAGGCCTAGCTCTTCGCGCTCTTGGCCGCGGCTTTAAAGTGCACCTTGTTCAATTCATGAAAGGCGGGATTGAGGGAAATTCTGATTTTGAGGAGTACGGGGAATTAGCGGCCCTCAAAAAATTTGAAAATTTTTCGAATAAAAGGTTTGGCGTGAAAAAGTGGGTAATTGGAAAACCGCAAAAAGAGCATTTAGAGCAGGGAAAAGCTGCTCTTGAATATTCAAAAGGGATTGCGAGTTCTGGAAAATATGATTTGATTATAATTGATGAAATACTCTATGCAGTGCAGCTTGGAGTAGTTAGTGAAAATGAAGTGCTCGTACTAATTGACTCAAAGGCAAAAAATACGGAATTAGTTCTTACTGGTTCTCATAAACCGTTTGAGAAAATTTTTGAAAAAGCGGATTTAGTAACAGAAGTAAAAAAGCACAAGCACCCTTTCGATAAAGGCGTCCCTGCGCGTTTGGGGCTTGAGTTCTGAACTGAATTATTCTAGCAAGAATTCAGAAATATTTTCAAGGCTAGAAAGATCATTTGCCTTTATCATCCTCTGCGAAATCGTGTAGAGTACATCTTCAATGTAGAGTGATCTTTGCACAAGGTAGTCGCCGTAATAGTAATATCCGCGCATTAGTTCGTCCTGCTCTGTTGCGTGGGTGATTCTTCCTCTTTCTTCAAATCCATTTTCAAGTGTCACTTTGTAAACAAATGCTCCCTGGAAAGTTGCTTCGCCATATTCTGGGGATGCTCTGCTAATTACAGCCGGGGTTGTTGTCCCGTCTTTAGTTTGCGTTTCTAATTGGTCTTTGTTTAGGATTTCATGTAGTTCTATTGGAAGTACAAGAAGCTCTTTGCCCTTATCGTAGAGGAATGCCTTGTGGTTGCGCAGCGCAAATGAATCTGTTCCGCGGTCGCCAATTATTATTTTGTGCATCTCTTTTGGGTTTTCAACATTTGTTACATCAAATATTGCCATTTTCATTCCCTGATACCATGCAAAGTTTCCGTATTCAGATTCGATTGTATCTTTTCCTATTCCTATTATGTGGTTTTCATCAATTGGGTGCAAATAATCTGAATACCCCGGTATTTTGAGTTTTCCTAAAACTTTTGGTTCAAACGGGTTTGCAAGATCGATTACAAATAAAGGGTCGACTTTTTTGAAAGTTACCATATATGCCCTCTTGCCCATAAACCTAGCGGAGTATATGCTCTCGCCCGGGGCAAGGCCTTCTAATTTTCCGATTTGTTTCATTTCTTTGTCAAGTACGTACATATTATTCATAGAAGGGTTCAATTGGTCCCAGTTATTTCCGCTGGTTGTTGCAACGCGCAAATTTTCCTCAAATTCATCCATTGAAAATTGGTTGAGTACATGGCCTCTGACAATTCCCTGGCCTAAAAAACCCACATTTCCATCAGCAAAACTGAATTTGTTGATAATAGTGCTCTCGGTATCCCCGTAAATTGCCCTTTGCGCATCTTTTATTATCGGGGTTTGCGGGGGCAAGTAGGAAGTTGAGGAGAGGTAGATGTTTTGCAAAGAGGCAAAAATGTTTTGCGCGCTCCCTGCAATTGTTTGCTTTGAAAGTTCATACGTTCTAATATCAATGCTAGCAATTGTAACAAAGCTATGTGCTGGTGTCGGGTAGATGTATCCGATTTGCGAGGGGCTTGCTATTTTTTGGTCAACTCCATCAATTTGCATTAGTGGAATAATATCATAATTTTCTGCGGCGTAATAATAATTTGGGTAGCTATTTATTACAAAAATAACTTTGCCATCAACTAATCTTGATGTCAGGTAGCTCCCTTCAAATTCAAGGTGCTTTTCTCTTACCGGGTTTTGCTTATCACTAATATCATATACGGTTACTGTTGCGCGCTGTGTAGTGTATGGATAGTAATAATCTGTTCCCGGTCTACTCGGCATTGAAACTGCTGCAGATCCGCTCCCGGAAGTTTTCCCGGCATATGCATCATAGTACTCGTAGTTGTTTTCAAATCCAAATACTATAAGTTTTGTACCTTCTACAAACATTTCAGTCGGGCTGATATTATTCATATCAATTGAACTGATCACTTTCCCATCCTGCGCAGGGTAGGCATCTACTATAACGATTTTATTTTTAGAAAAAACATAAATGTATTTTCCGTCTGTTTTTACAATATCTGCTTCATCAACCCCTTCAATTTGTACATTTGTTGTTGAGAAGCTCTTTTGCGAAGAATCGGATTCTGCTGCTGTATTTGTTGCTCCAGTTGCCATTGTAGGAAGTGATGTGAAGTCTCGTAAAATTCCACCGGCTCCGTAATTTCCAGATCTTGATTGTTCAAAATAAGCGAGCATTTCATTCTCGTCTTTAAATGTCGGGATTTCTTTGAAAGAAATAGCGTTGGTGTTTGTATTAGGTTTTTCTACATTCTCCTCTGGCATAAATACTTTGTAAGAGCACCCAGTAAGTGCTATTATTGAAATGAATAAAATTGCAACTATTGCTTTGTGGTTTTTGTATTTGTGGCTTTGATTCATGACAACAATATGGTCCTCGGGGACTTAAATACTTCGTTTTTTGTTAGGCGTAAGGCTAAGTAGTTTTTTTTACATCTGCACTCAAATTTCAAAGGGCTTAGAATGAATAAGACAAAAATGAGTCGCACACATAAATGCCTCCTGGCCATTTGACGAGGCATGGCTTAAATTTTTGCTGGCCGTTACCAATTTAAATTCGCCTTTGCATCTTTGTGGATATGATAGCTCCTTCAAAATTGCTCTTTGCAACAGCCGGAATTCCGCTTTCCACAACTCCGCGGGATACTGCAAACGGAATTAAGAGAGTAAAAGAGTTAGGTTTGGGGGCAATGGAACTCGAATTTGTGCAGAGCGTTTTCATTTCAAAAGAAAAAGCCCCTGATGTAAAAAAAGTCGCGCAAGAGCAGGAGGTTGTGCTAACTTGCCATGCTCCGTATTTTATAAATCTCAATGCAATTGAGCCGCAAAAGAGAGGGGCTTCGCGTTCAAGGATTTTGCAAAGCGCCAAGATTTTGGATGCATGCGGCGGGTATTCTGTGTGCTTTCACCCTGGGTATTATTTGAAAATAGAGCCTTCAAAAGTTTATGAGAGCGTCAAATCCGAATTGAAAAAAGTCCTAGAGGAAGTAAAAACCCTGGGGCTAAAGGTCTGGATTAGACCTGAAACTACCGGAAAACCAAACCAATTCGGGACAATTGAAGAGTTATGCGAACTTAGCGCAGAATTTGATAATGTTTTGCCGGTAGTTGATTTTTCTCACCTGCACGCGCGAACAAACGGCAAATTCAACACAAAAGAAGAGTTTGAGTATGTGCTTGGTTTAATTGAAAAAAAATTGGGCAAAGTTGCAATTTCAAATATGCACATGCACCTCTCAGGCATTGCATATAATGCAACTGGGGAGAGAAATCATCTTATCTTAAAAGAGAGCGATATGAATTACATTGCGGTTTTGCAAACCCTAAAAGATTTTGGGGCAAAAGGAGTTTTAGTTTGTGAGAGCCCAAATATTGAAGAGGACGCGCTGCTTTTGAAGAGAACTTATGAGGGTCTCTAACTTTTGGATCTAGAAAAGTTCCTAGGCCTCTAATGGCCTCTTGATTGCGGTTTGTGGTGAAAGGTTTTTTTGGTTTAGTTTTGTTACGAAGAAAAAACAACTATTTATAAAAACTAAATTCCTCTTGTTCATAAAACTCTAAAGAGGTGTTTTTAATGGACAACAAAAATAACTATTTTATAATGGGCGCAGTGGTATTTGTTGCTGTGCTGGCAGCCGGGCTTTTGCTGGGTACACTTTCACCGCAAGGGCAAAATGCTCTGCTCGCGCAAGATAGTGCGAAATCAAATATGTATGCGGCTAGTGTGCCTCAAGGGGGCGCAATAAAATCGGCTTCAGGGGCTGAATTTGCATCAACATCTTATGGCTCTGTAATTGACAGAAAGCTTATAACAGTTTCAGGTTCTGTTGTAAAGACAGCAGCACCAGAGGAAGCGTTAATTGAATTTAGCGTGGAGACTCTTGATAAAAGCGCTTCAGAGAGCCAGAAAAAGAATGCGGACCTTTCCGCAAAAGTAAGGGATGCTCTAAAAGCAATAGGGGTTGAGGAAGCAAACATAAAGACAACTTCCTACACATTGTACGAAGAGTTCCAATGGGATGAATTTTCAAGAAAATCTATCTCTAGTGGTTATAGGACATCAAATACAATTGAAGTGAAAATTTTAGACCTCTCAAATACGGGAAAAGTTATTGATGCTGCGGTAAAGGCCGGCGTTAATAGGGTTAGCGGGGTTACATTCACCCTCTCAAAAGAGAGTGAGGCGCAGCTTCGTACGCAGGCTCTAAAAGATGCAGCTCAGAGCGCAAAGGAAAAAGCGCAGAGCATTGCAGCAGGGTTTGGAGTAGGAGTTGGCGGGCTCTATAGCGCAAGTGAAGGCTATAGCTATGTGCCGGTCTACCGCAACCTAAATTATGCAAAGGATGCAGCAGCAGAAGCCGGAGGGTTTGATACCCCGATCACCCCGGGGGATGTAAAGCTCACGGTAAATGTCGACGCGCAGTTTGAAATAGTGTAAATGCATTTAGGGCCAATTTGGCCCAATTTTTATTTTTAGAAATAGGATTTATGGGAATTTTTTCCTATTTTTCGGGAGCCATCTTCTGTTGTATTCGCGCGCTTCTTCCGGAGTTTTTAACATAACAAAATCACGAGGAAGGCTAAGGCCTGCACGATTAGCTACTTTTTGCTGATATGGTGTTAGAGTTATTTTTTCTCCGAACTTTGCCTGTATATTTAAGTGTCATAGCAGTTCTAAGATTTTATCCGAGTGGGAAAAAGCTATTGCAATTTTTCGGCTTTTTTTTGCTGTATTTTTTGGCGGGGTCTTTCTCCCTGTGAGTGTAGCTCCATATCTGCTTTTCAAATGCCTTCGCATTTCTAGTCACTGATTTTTTTTACAAATATGCAAGGGACCGGGCAGGCGTCTGCTGCTTCTTGGTTTTGTTTCATTTTTGAATCATCGACTTCTTTAAATTCCTGCGTGCCGTGCTCGCCTTGCTCTTTTCCGGAATCAATCAAATGTGATTTGTCCCCTTCCATTACCCAATCATCCGGGTTTATTGCAGCGCACGCTCCGCACCCAATGCAGATTTCTTTGTGGTGCTCTATTTTGAATCTTGCCATATAAAAAGCCTTGTTTGATTATTAGGGTGGGGGGCTTTATTAAGGTTTAGGGTTTATGAACTATTCCAATTTTTTTAACTTAAAAATACATCAGCTTACTTGCTGGCCTGGTCTTCTTCGAGTGTGCAGGGCTCCCCTACTGAGCAGCTCTCATCTGGCAGTTCAAATCCTTCCGGGGGCTCGCATTTTTCTGAATAGATGCACGATTGGTCTGTGAGGATATTGATATCCTGGGCGCTTGCGATCGGCCCATAGAGAATAAGTATTTTGTCAAGGTCTTTTGGTTTGTGTTCTTGGAACTGTTCACTTCTAACTCCGTTCACATACATTTGCAATGTTCCATTTTCTCCACTGCAAAAGGTATCGCTTCCGGTATCGATGCAATCTTTGCTAAGTACCATTCCAATGCTTGTGAAAAAATCCCCAAGTGTTGCCTTCTTGTCGTGGAAGTGGATTACATTTGGGTTGAAATCGTGCATATGTACGTTCTCTGAGAGTGGCCTATACGGCGAGCTCATGTATTGCACTTTGTTAAAATCAAATAACTCTCCTTCAATTATCATTTTGAAATCCGTATGAGCGTGGTACTCTTCGGTTTTCCCAGTGCACCCTAGCAGAAATATAAGTATGGCACAGAGTGAAATCAGAAGGAAAAGTTGCTTTTGCATTACTTAAAATTGGACAAAAACTCATTTATACCTAAGTGTTGTTGTTGTTTTCATGCATATTTTTGATAATAATTTCCGTGAGATCTTCATCTCGCAGATTGTTTCAATGGCAGTAGGAATGCTTGCCGGTTTTGTTCTTGCATTCTATACAGGCAATTTGCTTTTGCTCCCGGGGCTTTTGATAGTGCTTCCGGGGTTTTTGGAGTTGCGCGGGGCAATTAGCGGTGCATTTTCCTCAAGGCTCTCTTCTGGGCTTTTTCTTGGGGTGATAAGTGCAAAGACTTTCAACACGCGCCTCATTAGAAGCAATCTTGTTGCCTCTTTTGTTCTTGCAATTGTTGCTTCTTTTGTGCTAGGTTTAATTGCCTGCGCCTTCACTTATCTTCTTAGTGGGATTTTTTTTGTAAAATTGATTTTGATAGCTGTTGTTGCTGGGGTAATTGCAAATTTTATTGAAATCCCGCTTGCGCTCTTTAGTACCTTTTATCTTTTTAGAAAAGGCCACGACCCGAATAATATTATGGGGCCATTTATTCTTTCCACGGGAGATTTAGTCAGTATAATTTCTCTTGCAATTGCAATGGTGGTAATTTGAATAAGCAGGTTCCTCACCATGTTGAGAAGGCAATGCGTTTTGAATACCCCCACCTTGCAGAGCATGCTAAGAAAAAACATCCGATTTCACACAAAACAATTTTTTACATGAAAGAGTACGGGCCACATAGCCATATTATTTCAACAATTGTTTTGCAAAGCCTCAAGGTATTGCTCTTTGCAGTGCTGATTAGTTCATTTGGCGGGCTTGCCCTTGAGAGGGTGAAGGAAACTGTGCTTTCAATTCTGCCCTTTGTAATTTTGCTTCCCGCGCTAAATGATATGGCAGGGGATTTTGGCAGTGTTGTAGCTTCGAGGTTTTCGGCAATGCTCTATGAGGGCAAGATTGTCGGGAAGTGGATGAATAATAAAGAACTCAATACGCTCTTGTTCCAGCTTATTGTTGTAGGTGTTGTAGTTTCGATGCTAGCCGCAATCGGAGCCGTAATTATTTCACAGTTGCATGGCATTGCAATTTCGCCGCAGGATGCTCTTAAGGTTGTGGGGATTACAATAATTGATATTGTGGTGCTTGTAATGTTAATATTTTTGGCATCAATTATTGCGGGGATTTATTTTTTCAAAAGGCAAGAGGACCCGAACAATTTCTTAATTCCGATTGTCACATCAATTGCCGATGTTGCAAATATTTTCGTGCTCTGCGCGCTCGTGCTTTTTTTCTTTTAGGAAAAACTACTGGCAAATGCAAAATTTGGCCTCTAAGTCAACTTTTTACCAAATTAGTTAAGGGTCACTTTTTGAGGCAATTTTATATATTAGAAAGAGGTTTTTGATGTGAAATGAGAAAATTCATGGCACTTTTTGCAGCAATAATTTTCCTTGCCTTCTTCATGCAGGCAGCAGTAGCTGAAAATTTTTATGTTTCCAAAATCGGTAATAACTCCGATGGCCTTTCATGGGCAAGCGCGTGGAATGAAATGAACCAAATTAATTGGAATAGTATTAACCCAGGGGATACCATCTGGCTTGCAGCAGGCACATACACTACATCTTTAAGTCCACGAGCAAGCGGCACAACTGGAAACCTTATTTACATAAAGCGTGTGCTCTCAACTGATACGGCTCCTGTGAATAAGGTTTCCA
>Ga0209542_10006011_pt1 | contig 23898 bp, 22 predicted proteins | sample RifCSPhighO2_01_FD_184028 | JGI IMG/M metagenome (GOLD analysis project Ga0209542, IMG submission 184028) | Soil microbial communities from Rifle, Colorado - Rifle CSP2_plank highO2_0.1 (SPAdes) (version 2) | ecosystem: Environmental > Terrestrial > Deep subsurface > Rock core/Sediment ...
TCACGGGGGTAGCGAAGCCAGCGAACGGCGCTATAATTACGGTATTCATTGACGGGGTCGCTTCTTCTGAAGATAGGGCAGTGGCTGTTACAAAATATGATGGAACGGGTGATATTACGAGCGTTGAGTTAATTGAGGGGCGATTGAGTCTCGGGAGCGTAGACAATCAAACGATTGCCAATTCAGATATCGCCACCTATGACAATTCGGTAGCTGGAGATGCGGATATTCCTATCGAGGTGGATGCGGCCAATGATCTTGTGGTTGATTCCAATTCTTCTTGGACGGGAGAAGAACTATATATCGGGAGTGGGGAAACATACCGCCCTGATTCGGCGAGTTCAGGCAATGTTGCTACTGGCAATTTGGAAAATAATGGGACGATCACCGCTGACGGCAATACTCTCACCATAAGCGGCTCATGGGCCAACAGCGGCACCTTTACCGCCGACACTTCGCGCGTGACCTTCAACAGTGCCACCGCCGAGACCATTTCCGGAACTTTAATTGGCACTTCAGCCTTTAATAAAATTGAATTTAATAACAGCACCGGCTCCTGGACGGTTCAGAACTCGGCATCAACCACTGCCGCGAACGCTACGGACACCTTCGTTATCAAAAACGGGACGGTTACCCTAGGAGACGGCACCACCGGCATACACGTTGAGGTAAATGGCAAAGTGGTGATTGCAGGAACCGCGGGAGAGACCGGGACGCTGCAAACCGCGGCTCTGACCCAGGGCGCCACCACTACGGTGGACATAAACAGTAATCCAACGCCTGCGACGTGCGCCAACTGCACCGTACAGGTCGGAGCGTCTTCCGGGGCCGGACAGGGGAATCTCAAAATAAGGAAAAATACGGTCCTCCGGCTAAACCCCCGTACGACCGCAACCGCATCCGACACCGGAATTGAAGTAGGTTCAACGGGGTATCTTGAAATCCAAGGAACCCAGGAAACGACCAACACGGTCTTCTCGCGGACCCAAAGTACTTCCAACTCAGTCATTACTGTTTCTGGTACCCCCTGGTCTGCGAACCAATTTAACAGTATGGCCCTGCGTGTTTCAGGACCAAGTAATCTCGCGTACGGGAGAATATACGATATTTCTGCAACGACCAATAACACCATTACGATAAACGCAACCACCTCTCCTCAAGATACCAATCCATCTGGCACGTGCAGTGGCAATGGCTTGTGTACCATTACGCCCTCTATTACCACGATGGTTACCTCAAGCGGGGCCGATGTGGGCCGATACCTCTATAATGTTACTAAAGATAAATACTACCTAATTGCGAGCACCACGAATGCCACAGACAAAATCATTATTGTCAACAATTTACCCGATGATTTTACGACATTTGTCGCGGGCGATGATATTGAAATCTCTGACGGTATTCGTGCGAACGATACCTTTGAAATTTTGGACTATGCGCACGTAACCGCTGAAGGAGGTGTCGCGTGTACCGCCGCGGTCAATGGCTCTGGTGAAGCGTATATTTCTGCAACCGCAGGGTCGGAGTCTGTTATACGATATGCGCACATTTGTAACTTAGGAAGGGGAGTGTCTACGGTGTTCGGTATGAGCTTTGATTCGGTAGACGGCGCCAATGCAAACGAGGGGGTAACGATAGAAAAATCATTATTGAAAAAAAATTACCGCAATATCTACCTTACCGGCGCATCGAATAATAACGGGACAAAGGGTGTACTGGAAAACTCGATTGAATCTACGTCAAATATTGCTGTGTTGCTAGATGGTGCCGCAAACGCAAATAAACTCTACGGGAACAGGATCTTTGGCGGTCCGAACATAGGCATTTCCCTGGCCACGAGTCCGAAGTTTAACGAGATATCTTCGAATACCATTTCTAATTTTACCCTGGACGGTATTTCTCTAGTCGATTCAAATAACAACACCATTAGCTCGAATAGCGTTTTCCGGACGGGTCTCAACGAGGCCAATTACGGGATCCTTATTAGTAGCTCGGAGAATAATGTCTTGAAGGCCAATACCGTTTTTTCGAATCAACTGTGGGGGATCTTCTTGCAATCCTCGGCTAATACCACGGTCGCCTCCACAACGGCATTCCAAAATAAGCGTTCAAATCTAGTGGTTGTCGGCTCAAACGATAGTACCATCTTTAACACTGACGCATTTGCTTCTGTGGAAACACACTCGGTTACCTTCGGATGCTCTTCAGATATTGCGAGAGCAACCCTTTTTGGTAATTCTTTTCACGATAATCCGTCCAATGGGATGGTGTTGGAGAGCAGTGCTGAATGCCAGAGAGTAATCGGTATTAATGAGAGTTATGGAACGCTTGGCGCAAATTCGGAAGCCGATCTTGCTTACAGACTAGCGGGGGCTCCACAGATTGGCCCGCATAGGGCGTACTTCTATAATACTACTTTTGGTTCCCCTACCGCACTTATGTCAGAGGCTACCATGAGCGGGTCTTTTATTTCCCGGAAACATAACGGACAAACCGCTTCAACGACAATATGGGCTAACTATGTCGTTCAATCTGATACCCCAGAAACTCCACAAAATGAAGCGGTAGATGCATTTAAATATGCGAATAACTTGTGGGAGAAAAGCGCTACCCCTCACGGTTATTTTGGTACCGGAACTGAAGATAGCAATCTTAATTACGATCTTACAACCGCCACTCTTTCCGGGGGACCCTATCACTACCGACTCGTAGCTACCTCATCAGCCGCCTGTACGTCTGCGCTCAAATTCGACGTGTTCCGCAATACCGTGGCAGTGGGGACAGCCAGTTGCGGTGTAGAATTTACTGATTCGAATGGGGGAGTCAACACCAAATTCACCATAGATGGAGGAACGTCCACGACGTATACGGCAGGGGATTCTTACACATTTACGGTCTGGGATGCGTCTAACGATACGAATACCCAAAAGCAAATCGGCCTTTTTACGGCGGTTGCCAACCAAGCTACCAGCTCCATTTCTGTCCCCTCTGGCAAGACGCTTGAACTGAAGGGCCAATCTGCGGGTTCTAATGTAACTAAAGTAACGCGGAATGAAGGCTCCGGTGGGTATAAGGTTGAAGTGGCCGGAACACTAGACGCAAGTAACTACTCGATGGAGTACTTAGGAAATAGTATCGGGCAAGGGTTGCTGCTCTATAACGGCGCTACCATCACCTCTCTTAACAACGGCTCTTTTGACAATTTTGCTGTAAATAATGGTACAGGGGACTCTTTTATTGCGTTAAACTCCGACCTTGTCGGCGCAGGTCAGCCTTCTAACGTTTTGGACGGTTTGAGCTTTTCAAACACGAACGGAAACGCCAATTGCAATGTCAATGCTACAAGTACGGATGCGACCGGATTCTGGGAATTTACCAACTATACTGGCGCGTTTGCCGGGGAGAGTACTGATTGTAACGACGGCGCTGCCGACCCCGACCCCGGGCAAGTTAAATGGACCGCGGTTGTTAATATAACCGTTTCCGGAACGATTTATTCCGACGAAGGCCAGACCCCCTTAAACGCCGCCGGTAAAACAATAATGCTTAGAGTGGGCACGAGCACACCGGGATTTTTTGCAACCACAACGGTAGCCGGAACGGGAGCGTGGAGAATAGAAAATTTGAAGAGCATGTCCGCTAACGCAACAGTCAGGGCATGGCTCGATGGTGATGCTACCTTCAGGGCCTTCTCTTTAACCAAGGCCTCGTCTACGAGCAATATTTCAAATTTAGATCTGTATCAGAATCGGCTCATCATAAAGCGCGAAGGTACTTCAGCGGCCTCCACGACCATAACAGACCTTGCAGCATACGATGCCGATGATGATGCTGATATTCAATTTAGCGCGAATGGCGGGGCACTCAATGTGTTTAAAGACCAGGAACTTCATATTTCGGCGGGTAACCCTTTCGTGCCAGGCGGAGCCGTAACGCTGCACGGCAACGCTTCTTCAACCACGGACGGCTCGCTCCACCTTGATGACAACGCGGCCTATAGCGCCGGCGCGACGACGACGCTTGCCGGAAACTGGAACGCCGATACGGGGTCACTCTTTATCTCCAATGGGTACGATGTCGTATTTAACGCGACTACAACCGGCAAAACTATTGCTGGTACGTTAACCGGAGCCAACACCTTCGCAACCACTACCTTTGACGGTGCGGGCGGTGGATGGACATTCTCGAATAATGCTTCTACCACCGGCCTGACGATTACGGTCGGCTCCCTCACGGCGCCTTCCGGGCTGCTTTCTATAGCCGGACAATATGCCAATAACGCTGGCGCGAACGGTTTTACTCACAACAGCGGGACGGTCTACTTTACCGGGACGTCCACGGTACTATCGGGGACCATGACGGGGAATTCAGCGTTCAATCATGTGGTATTTACAGGGCCGGTAATTGCAGACATTCCCGGCAGTCCTGCCTCAACGGCATCAACGACCCCCACGGCGGATTGTGAAAACGTTACCGGCATAGGTACGCAGGCGTGGGTGACATCCACTTTGACGTATTGCAAGGCAAGTGACAACAACATGTCCCAGACGACGGGCGGGGTATTTACCACGAATTATTTGAAGGCGACGAACTTCGGGTTAAGTGTCCCCACCGACGCTACCATTGATGGCATATTGGTTGACGTGGAAAAGAGGAGCGATGCGGATGGTAACGATACTGTGTCGGACGCCGCCGCCAGGATCGTAAAAGGCGGGACCATAGGGACAACAGATAAATCTAAAGCGGGCAATTGGGGTACGTCAAATGATTATATCGTGACCTACGGCTCGCCTACAGAAAAGTGGGGTTTGACGTGGACGCCGAGCGATATCAACGCTTCTAACTTCGGGTTTGCTATCGCGGCCACAGTCGGCACTCCTGGCGGTGCCCCAGATGTCGATATGATTCGAGTCAATGTCCACTACACCACGGCTGGTGTGAGCGGCTCGAGTGGAGGCGCCTGGAGCTTTGGCGGAAATGCTTCTACGACCAATTTCACCATTGCCAATGGTACAACCACCGCGCCTTCCGGGCTCCTGTCTATCTCGGGGAATTACACCAACAATGTAGGGTTTACGCATAACTCGGGTAAGGTGTATCTCTCGGGTACCACCCAACAAACCGTCGCGGGGAATCTTACCAGCCCTTCGGCCTTTAATAATCTTGATATTCTAAATACTAGCGGTACGGGTGATGCCACGCAATCCGTCATCTTCTCTAACGCCGTTTCTGCATCAAGCACCTTCACCATGCTTCCTTCAACTTCGGCGCAATTTTTGGCGGGGGCCACCTCCACCTTCCAAAACATTGACTGGAACGGCATTGCGGCGGGCACGCGCGTCTGGCTACGCTCCTCAACTGCCGACTCTACCTGGGGGCTTAAGGTCCCTGGGACGCGTGTCGCTTCGTATGTCAACGCGCGGGACTCAAACGCCTGTTCAAACGACGCTGATATTGAGGCAACAGAAAGCGTCAATGCGGGGGGCAACGCGTGTTGGAACTTTCCGATCGGTGTCACTGGTGGCGGAGCCGTCGGAGGCGGCTCAATAGAAAGCAGTGGATCTGCTCCGCCGGTAGGCGGCGGTACCCCATCTGGCGGCGAGGCTCCTGAATCGCCGCCATCGCCACCACCTCCGGTCGAAGGCGGAGGCGGAGGCGGAGGCGGAGATGTCGGGTATAGAGGCGGAACAAGCAATCTCGCCGCGGTATTCTCCGCTCGTTCTTTTGAGCGCATCCTTCATGCAATCATCAAGGTGATCGGGTCGTTCCCTGGCTAATGGTAGCTATATAATCTCGACCATGAACCGTAACACGCTGATGATTTCGATGGTGCTGGTGCTCCTTATAGCGAGTGGTGCGGCGTTCTATTTCTATCAGCAGGCGAATATATTGAAGTTGGAAACTAGCACTACTGTCGCACCTGAAGAAGTTACCGCGATCACTCTCAAGGTCGGGAAGCTCATTCTGCTTCCCGACGAGATACCAACTGTGGCGACGGTTTCCAACCCGGAGAAATTAAAAGACCAGCTGTTTTTTGCACGTGCAAAAGCCGGCGATAAAGTGCTGGTGTATACCATCGCGAAAAAAGTATATCTCTATGACCCAGTGAACAACATCATCGTCAACGTGGCGCCGCTTAGCGTAGAAACGATGGCTTCCACCACGCCCTAGTTACCTCATAAAGTCAGAATTGTCGGGAACCAAATCGGATCAAGGACGGTCCTTGAACGAGGCGGGTCGGATGGGTTTGTTATTCACAGAGACTTGCGTTTTTTTGGTGATAGAATCCCCGCATGGTAAAAATAGCAATCAATGGGTTTGGAAGGATCGGGAGGGGATTCGTGCGCGCTCTTTTGCAGCACTCCCACCCAGCTGCGCAGGGGCTTGAGATCGTGGCGGTCAATGACCTTACGACACCGGCAAACCTCGCGTACTTACTCAAGTACGACTCCGTCTATGGTCGGGCGCCGTTTTCAGTCGAGAGCGTAGAAGGTGCCCTCGTGATTGATGGCAAGCAAATTCCCGTGGTCGCCGAAAAAGATCCGGCGAAATTACCGTGGCGCTCCATGGCGGTGGATATCGTTGTCGAATCTACGGGGCATTTTACAGATGGCACCAAGGCGCGGGCGCACATTGATGCGGGTGCAAAGAGAGTAGTTATCACGGCGCCTTCCAAAGGCGAAGGAGCTTCAATAATCATGATCGGCGCGAATGAAGAAAAATTCGGCACGGGAGATATTACATCAAATGCTTCGTGTACAACCAATGCGGCGTCCCCTCTCATCGGCATTCTCGACGAGGCGATCGGCATTGAGCGCGCTGTTCTCAACACCACACATGCGTACACCGCTTCGCAAGCGATCGTGGACGGCAGCGCGCCCGACGATTTCCGCCGCGGGCGCGCCGGAGCGATCAATCTCTCGCCATCTTCGACCGGGGCAGCGAAGGCAACTGCAATCGCTTACCCGCAGCTCGCTGGCAAATTCGATGGCATCGCCGTGCGTGTGCCTGTGGCGGCAGGCTCGCTCGTGGATATCACCTTTGTCCCCAAGCGCGCGACTACGGTCGAAGAAGTGAATAGCGCTCTGCGCGCTGCCGCCACCACTGATCGCTGGAAGAGGGTCTTCGCGGTTTCCGATGAGCCGCTCGTTTCGAGTGATATCTTGGGATTGCCGTATGGGGCTATCGCCGATCTCACTATGACGCGCGTCGTGGATGGCACGCTCGTGAAGGTGCTCGCTTGGTATGACAACGAGATGGGCTATGCACATACATTGGTGGAGCATGTGCTTGAAGTCGCGCGCAGGTTGTAGGACATCGGATGTCTGACATTGGGATATATGAAAATTTATTTAGCGGCGGATCACGGTGGGTACGAGTTGAAAAACAAATTGCTCGAATTTGTGCGCGAGCTCGGCTATGAGGTGGAGGATTGCGGCGCGTTTTCGCTCGACATGGAAGACGACTATCCACTCTTTATTCAGGCCGCGGCGCGCAAGGTGTCGGCCGATGTGGAAAGCGGTACGGACAGCCGCGCCATCGTCATCGGCGGATCGGGGCAAGGGGAGGCATTTGCGGCGAATCGCATTAGGGGAGTGCGTGCGGTCGTCTACTATGGAGAGCCCTTAAGGAAGCAGATAGATGCGAAGGGTAAGGAGCTCGATATGATCTCCTCCACGCGCGAACACAACAACTCCAACGTCCTTTCCCTCGCAGGGCGTTTTCTCTCTGAAAATGAAGCAAAAGCAGCTGTTCGAAGGTGGCTGGAAGCGCACTACGATAAGGCCGAGCGACACGAAAGGCGACACGCAATGCTTGAGGAAAAGGTATCCACATAATGAGCGTATTGGACGTTGTTCCCTGCCGGGGCAGGCTATAATTGCAAGCATGTATTTGCGCCGCTTGCCTGCGCTCGTTGTGTCGCTTGCGATTATTTTTGGAGCCAGTCTCGTTCTTGCCGCGCCGTGGGCGGGCCCGACGGCAGCTCCGACTGGCGGGAACGTCGAAGCGCCGATCAACGTAAGTAGCAGTGCGCAGACCAAGGTAGGCGATCTGACCGTCAACGGCGCCCTGCTTACCTTGAGCAACGTGGGTGCGAACAACATGATTCTCTTCGGCTCCAATCGCTTTATCTACTTCGGCTCTGGCACAGGTACGTACGGCATCATTGATAGCGGTGGCGTAATGGGATATAAAAACAGCGGGGGAAGCTGGACGAGCTTTGTGAGTGGCGCGAGCCAATGGACCACCTCCGGCACCAACATTTACAACAGCAACACCGGCAACGTCGGCATCGGCACCGCGAGTCCGGGTGCTCTGCTCAATGTTAAATCAGGCACGAACGCTGACTCCACAGGACAGCCATCCGGCACGTTCGCCTCCATTATTTATAATGCCAATAATGTAAGCACCGCCAATGGACTTTTGGTCAAAAATAATTGGGCAACCTCTGCTTCGACAGTGTTTGAAGTGGGACAGGATTTTGTAGGAGGTGCTTACCGATCGCTATTTAAAGTGCAGGGGGACGGCAACGTCGGCATCGGTACAGTGAGTCCCACGCAGAAGCTTGATGTAGCGGGGAATGTCAATGTATCAGCAGGCAGCTGCTTCATGGTGAACGGCACGTGTATCACCAGTGGCACCAACTACTGGATGCTAGGGACTACATGGACTGCAAACGATACGGTGATTAACAATACAGGTGGCATTATTGCTGTAAAAAATAATGTAGGAGCAAGTAATGGGTGGGCAACCATGAACGGAGGTGATGCCACCCACGCGGGCTATTTTGCTTGGTTCAATCCGAGCGGCACACGTTTGGGCTATATGGGGTTTGACAATACCGATGTCAATCTGAATCTGGAGAACGGGGCAGATTTTGCAATAACCAACGGCAGCGTCGGCATCGGGACGACGAATCCTGGCGCAAAGCTCCATGTAAAATCAGGAACCAATGCCGACTCTACCGGACAGCCATCCGGAATGTTCGCCTCCATTATTTACAATGCCAACAATGTCAGCACGGCCAACGGACTTCTGGTCAAGAATAATTGGGCAACCTCTGCTTCGACGGTTTTTGAGGTGGGAGGGGATCTCGTGGGAGGAGCCTATCGCTCGTTCTTCAAAGTGACGGGCGATGGTAATGCCTACTTCTCCAACAGTGTATCTGCAGGTGCATTCATCTACAACTCCGATCGCCGCCTCAAGAAAAATATCGCGCCCTTACCGGACGCACTCTCTAAAATCATGCAATTAGAAGGGGTCACCTACAATTGGATCGACCCGGCGAAGGGCACCGATAATCAGATAGGCTTTATCGCACAGGATGTCGAGAAGGTCGTGCCAGAAATCGTGACCACCGATGCGAGTACCACTCTCAAGGCAATTGATTACGCACGTCTCACTCCCATCATTGTGAATGCCATCAAAGAGCAAGAGGCAAAGATCGATGCGCAGCAAAAGGAAATAGACGAGCTCCGCGCACAGATCGAAGCCATGGGCGATAGGTAGATTATACTCACCGCGTATGCGAAAGCACTTTAGTCGAGCGCACGCAAGGGTTCTCCCTTTTTCTAATTCTATTCACGTAAAGTTATTTGTCGTATCTTCTCTCATACTCATTTTCGCGATAGCCCTTTCGGTGCAAGCGAAAGCACCCTTTTCCTCTGCAGAAGTCCATTTTGCCGACGCTTCACCGGGTGGCTTGCAGATAATCCCGGCGTCGTGCCCTTCAGACCCGCACTGGGTAGGAGAGTGCAGCACGCCGGAGAGCAGTTGTACGACCTCCGTCAGTCCTGCCAGTATGATTGCCGGCTCCCAAAGCGAGGTCTACCTCACCTGGAACACAGGAGCGCTCGCGGGCGGCTACGCTGAAAGCACCTACACTGTCACGGGATCAATTGCGCCAATCGGCTATGTATATCCGTGGGGCACCAGTATTGCAATCGGTGCCCCCGCGTTCGACACCACGTACACGTACTACGGTGCCTATACTGACATCTACGGGAATAATCTTGGTAGTTTTTCTTGTTCGACTACCTTGACGGTGACGGGAGGCACAAATCCGCTCTATATAAGCAAAGTCAAACTTTTCGGTGGAAGCGGCACCACCATTGCCGTGGGAGATGTCCTCAGCTACCGCATGTACATTGAAAACAAGAGCACCTGGCAAACGCAGACAAACCTGACGGTCACTGACGCCATTCCCGCGGGGACGCATCTCACTTGGCAAGGCGGTGGCACAGATAGCAGTAGCGCATCTCCTGCAGGTTCGACTGGCAACCTCTGGTGGTTGCAAAATAGCGCGCTTCCGGGCTGGAGCGGATACGTGGACTTCAATGTACAAGTAGACACCGTCGCGAATGGTACGCTGATCAATAATATAGCCTACGTCGTCTCCGACCAGTGGCCAGCAGTGCCTTCCAATACAATTTCCAACGAGGTTTACACGCCTGTCACCCCCGTCTGCACAGGATACGTGGATTGGGCATACGCCAACGGTCCTGCATATAAGGCATGGGGCGGCATCAGCGATCGGCGCATAGACTACAACACCACGCCGATTTGTATCGCTAATTGGAGTGGCAATGACTATTTCGTGCCGGCAAAAACGTCTGCAGAGATCGATTCATTCAAGGCACACCTGCCCCCCGGAACCTCGATCGCGGTTATCAGTCCGCCACCCACCGCCACCCTCACTTCCAACGGCTCCACCGACCTCACCGTCAACGTCGGCGACACCCTCAACCACGTCTGGTCGTCCACCGGTGGCAGTAGTTACTCCTCTGCTTACACAGGCAGCCCGTCTTCTTGTGGCAGCGGTACCTGGATTACCGGCAACACCGCTTCCGGAAGCCCCCCCGGCGCTGTCGTAGCGGCCGGTTCGTCCGGGTGCACATACACCGTTACGTACACAGTAACCGGCCCTGGCGGCAGCACAGCCGCTACCTTGTACGTACGCGTACGTGCGCTACCCACCGCCATCTTGACCGCCACGGCCAACGGTACAACAGTCACGGGCAACGGTACCACTGCCGGTGACATCACCGTGAGCGTTGGCGATACCATCAACTACACGTGGTCATCTGCCAACGGCAGCACGTATTCCTCTTCCTACGCATCCAACTACTGTGGTTTCGGCACATGGAGTGCCGACACATCGTCTGCTGGCTCCAGTGGCGGCGTCGTAGCGACTACGCAATCAGGTTGTACCTATGTGATTACCTACTATGTCACTGGTCCTGGCGGCAGCGCAAGAGCCGATCTGTACGTGCGCGTACGTGCGCTCGTCATGGCGTGCGACTCGGGCGGTGGCGGATGCACGTCGCCCGCAAATGGCAATTATATTACCGCCTACCGTACAGATTACATAACATATACGACGGATCCGTCGGGCGTGTACGGCTGGTTTAGAGTCCAGGATAGCGCATGCGGTAATGGCACGTGGAGCACCTCGTGGACCACCTGGGGTGCCGCCAGCGGGCTTCTCTCTCAAGAAATGATTAACTGTACTTTCGAGCTTATACGTGGGCGTTCTTCCTGGCCCGACGGGCCATATAATCAGACTATTAGAATATATGTGTGGTAATCGCGCCTTTCTCAAACTCGGCAGTTGTGGATTCCTCGACCTTGCGCTGTTGCGTGATGGTACACTGGGAAAGATATGAGCAAGTTATATGTGTTCACCGCAGCTGCGTTTATAGTTATCGGCGCGGGCGCTTTTTGGGCCGGTATGGCATATCGCAGCACGCTCGGTGCCGTGCCGAGCACGGGTGTTGCAGGATCTGGCGTGTCGTTCGCTCCGCCGAACGGACAGAAGCCGCCGGACGTTGCCGTGGGGCACGTGGAGTCTAAGCAGTCCTCCGGCTTTGTCGTCAAAGCATCCGATGGTTCGATCAAGACTGTCTCCTACACGAGTACCACGTCGGTCGCGGTGACGACCGTAAGCACCGAGGCACCGGATAACGTTTCCGTCGGAGACCAAGTGTTCGTCGTCGGCTCTCTCACGAGCGATGGCGCTCTGGCGGCCCAATCGATTCAGATCATGCGCGGCCTTCCGGCTGCTTCGAACGGTCTTCCAGCGGCCCCCGCCTTCGGGCAATGAGATACTGGATACATTACTGCAACCCGCCGATGGGATACAGTAGAAAAGGTTTTTGCGCAGCTCTGCTGCGGGGTTAGTGTTGGCATTGCCTATGCTCCTCTAGGTCACTGAACAACAAAGGAGGCCATGCCCAACAAAATGCAATGCTTACTGCAAGAGCAAACCTCGGACGCCAAGGATGACGCTGCTGGTATAATGCGGTGCATGAATCAACAAACCAATCTATGGTTATGGTGGAGATAATACCCACGGTCGTCCCACATTCCGTGGACGACATACAGAAAGCAGCTGCGATGTACCGTGGTTTTGCGCCGGTCCTTCATGTGGATTTTGCCGACGGTCTTTTTGCTCCCAATACGACCTGGTTGCCCTCGATACACGAGGGCACTTCGCTCGCTCTTTCGGGAGTTGTTCTTGAAGCGCATTTGATGGTGCAAGAACCCCAGGAGATCGGTGAGCGATTGGCGCGCGCTGGCTACCGTCGAATCATCGGGCATGTCGAAGCCATGGCGCATGTCGGGGAGACGCTCGCGGCCTGGCGCGAAAGTGGCGCACGCGAGGTGGGCCTCGGCATTCTAGCTCGTACGCCGCTTGAAGCACTTGATCCATACATGACGCAGCTCGACATGGTGCAAATGATGACGATAAGTAAGATCGGCGTGCAAGGGCTGCCCTTCGATGAGCGCTCACCTACGCGTGTTGCGGCGCTTCATCGGGTTTATCCGCGCCTCCTCATTTCCGTCGACGGTGGTGTGGGCGAAAAGACTATTGGGCTACTGGCTGCGGCAGGAGCCCGGCGCTTCTGTGCGGGCTCTGTTCTTTCAAAATCCTCCGACCCCGCATCCACATATCGCACGCTTATAGCCCTCGCGGAATCCGGTGTAGAATAATGCCACATGATCACGGACCAGGAGATAGCCGCGCTTGAAAAAAAGGCCCGCGATATCCGCGTTACGATAATCGAAATGCTTGCCGAGGCGAAGAGTGGGCATCTTGCTGGCCCCTTAGGTATGACCGATATTTTTACCGCGCTCTATTTTCATGTACTGAAGCACGACCCCAAGAATCCCGACTGGGCTGAGCGCGATCGTCTCTTTCTATCCAACGGTCATATTTGTCCGGTGCGCTATGCGGCGATGGCGCATGCAGGATATTTCCCCATCGAAGAGTGTATGACACTGCGCAAATTCGGCTCACGCCTCCAGGGGCACCCCGAGCGTGATAAACTCCCCGGCGTCGAGACGACATCGGGGCCCCTTGGCTCCGGCATATCGCAAGCGGCTGGCTACGCATATGCGGCAAGAATGGATAAAAAGGATTTCCGCGTCTTTTGTGCAGTTTCCGATGGAGAGCAGGAGGAAGGAAATACATGGGAGGGTGTGATGTTTGCGGGCAAATATCGGCTTACAAACCTCACCGCCATCATGGATCGCAACAACATTCAGATTGACGGCAATACTGAAGACATCATGCCGCTCGAGCCCTTGGCCGACAAATATCGCGCCTTCAATTGGCACGTTATCGAAGTAGACGGGCACAACCTGCGTGAATTTATAGCCGCCTGCGATGAAGCAAGATCAATCAAAGAGAAGCCGACGATGATACTCGCGCACACGACTCCAGGCAAAGGCGTTCCCATTATTGAAAATGATTACCGCTGGCACGGCAATCCCCCCGGCAAGGGTCCAACGGACAAGGTGCCTGCGGAGAAACAGAGAGAAGAATTCTTGAAGGCGGTACATGCCGAAGGCGCGCGGCTCGCGAGCGAGCATTAATAAAGTATGGAGGTACGATATGCACACCGTGATATAAAGATATTCATCGATGCTTTAGAGAAACCTTCACGCACGAAGACCGCACGGTACATTGATCTACTAGCGCAAAAAGGTAAGAGTCTCGGAATGCCCTTCAGTAAGCATATCGGCGACGGCATACTTGAGCTGCGTATGGTGGGCACTCAAAATGTCCGCATTCTGTATGGTTTTCACTCAAATTGCGTATGGCTTTTATTGGGATTATCTAAAAAGAGCCAAAAACTCTCCGCTCGCGACATACAGACGGCATCGCAACGTCTTAAACACTTGCGCGCCATATAACGTATCTGTTATATTGCTTGTATGAAAAAGAAGAAGCGAGCATTCATATCGTGGAAGGGTCACAAGGCGGAGATGATGAAAGATCCCGAGTTCAAGAAAGCATACGACGATCTTGAGCTTGAGTTCAAACTCATCTCGGCGATCCTTGATCAACGCATTCGCAAGGGAGTTACGCAAAAGCAGCTTGCTGAAAAAGTGGGCACGAAACAATCCGCGATCGCGCGCTTCGAATCGGGCAACGCCAATCCGACCTTGGCGTTCGTCAAGAAACTCTCGGATGCGCTTGACCTCAAGCTTACCATTCATGGGAAGTAGAAAGTAAACTCAATGGTATGAGAATTTCTACAATTGCGGCCAATATTTATTGCATTCTTAGCATCTCAATGTTGATTGCCTGCGCGCTTCTTCTTATTGCTTGGGTTATTGTGTCTCAAATTCACATAGGCTAACTATGCTCAATCCAAATGCAAAACTCGCCAGCAATATCTTCGACAAGCCCGATATGGCGGCGACGCGTGATGGCTTTGGCTCGGGCTCGGTGGAAGCGGGGAGGGCGGACGAGCGGGTGGTGGTGCTCTCCGCCGATCTCGCCGAATCCACGCGTGCCGATAAATTCCAAAAAGCTTTTCCCGAGCGATTCATCCAAGTGGGCGTAGCGGAGCAAAATCTAGCTACGGTGGCCGCGGGCATGGCAAATTACGGCAAAGTTCCTTTTTTCACTTCGTATGCAGCGTTCAGCCCGGGGCGTAATTGGGAGCAGATACGCACGACGATCGCGCTCAATAACGTGCCAGCAAAGATCTGCGGGATGCACGCGGGCGTCTCCGTCGGCCCCGATGGCGCGACGCATCAGGCACTCGAGGACATAGCTATGATGCGGGCACTGCCGAATATGGTGGTCCTCTCTCCGTGCGATGCCGAGGAAGGGCGTAAGGCGACGCTCGCTGCGGCACAACATGGTGGCCCCGTGTATCTTCGTTTTGCCCGGGAAAAAAGTCCTACCATGACGACTCCCGAGACGCCATTTGAGATTGGCAAAGCGATCGTTTTTTGGAGATCGTCGGCGAAGGCAGATGTATGCATTATGGCGACGGGACCCCTCGTCCACAACGCACTCCTTGCTGCGCAAGCCCTTGAAAAAGAGAATATCAGCATTATCGTACTTAATATCCACAGCATCAAGCCCCTCGATACAGAAACCATCGTGCGGGAAGCTGCTGCTGCGGGCGCGGTCGTGAGCGTGGAGGAGCACCAAATACACGGTGGTCTCGGCGGGGCGATCGCTGAATTACTTGCAGCAGAATTTCCGACACCCATGGAATTCGTCGGCGTGCAGGATCGCTTCGGCCAATCCGGCGAGCCGAAAGAACTCATCGAGTATTATGGTATGAGCGCGTCACATATTGTGAGTGCCGTGAAGAAAATTATTGGACGAAAAAAGTAATATATGGGCAAGGGCCAAAACATTCTCACCGCCCGCATCAACACCATTATCGGCTCCGTATTTTTGACCGTCCTCACGCTCAGTGCATGCCTCATCATATGGCATGCTGCGTCCGGCGAAACCAATCTCGTAAGAGCACTTTCCGTGGAGTTTGATGATTCGCAGCTTTAGAGCATGTTTGAAAACCTCCGCTGCGGGGATGTGTTCCCTGCGGTCGCTGTCTGGCACTACTGTGCCAGCGCTCCCTCTCGCGCCGTCGCGCTGCGAGAGACCGCAGGAGAACACATCCCCTTGCTCCGGTAAATCTTTTTCAAACATGCTCTAAAGGCCCGAGGCAGTGAAATCGGCGGGGCGCTTTACATACCACTCTTCGATTTGCTCTTTATTCAGCAAGCCTTTTTGCGCGCCGATCTCTTGCACGACAGACATCGAATTGATCATGCCTCTTTCGATCGCTTGCGCAAGCGGGAAGCCTTGCGCGAGGTACGCGACGGCGGTGGCCGATGCTGCGTCCCCGGCGCCAGTCCGCTCGAGGGGTGGCTTCGGGTCGGGATACATGGGAATGTGCCACGCGCCAGTGCCATCCATAGCGTATGCGCCGCGGCGACCGTCGGTGATGACGACCGTTTTAGGGCCGTGCGAGCGCATCATATTCAAGAGCTTTTTTTCATCCCGCTCGTCGGTGCCTAGAATTTTTTGCGCCTCCTCCTTATTGCAGAAAAATATCTCTGTTCGTTCATATATGGCCTTTAGCGCTTCTATTCCCAATTTGATCTGGAACGTGCCGGGTTGGAATGCCACTTTGACGTCGGTGCGCGCGTTTAGATATCGGGCGATCTCTTCGTGGTAGGAAATGCTTTTATCGGCCATGGATGAGAGGTATATCCACTTCGGCGCTTCAAGATTTTCTGTCATCGCATACGAAAACACCTCGTGGTTTATCAGTATGGTGCGCTCACTTTCGTACCAGAGCACATAATGATAATTCGTGTGCTTGCCTTTTTCGCGCACTATCAACTCAGCAGCGACGCTGTTTCTCTTGAAGGATTCGATGCAATCCTCCCCATGCTGATCATCGCCGACATACGCGTGTAGCGCACTCGAGAGTCCGAGACGGGCGCAGGCCACCGCCGCATTTGCCGCATTGCCCACCCCCGGCACCACTTCTGAAAACTCAAAGGGGACTTTGTCGCCGAAGCGAAGACTGATCATGCAGTGCTCGTCGTTGATATCGCAATTCACCCGCGCATCCTTGATGCGGATAAAGTCGTCAATTGCCGTATCACCGATCGCGAGGACATCGTATTGCATGCGGGTATTTTATCACGGTATAGTCGAGGGGCCCGGATCATACCGGCGAAGTTCTCGTCGGTCGGTGAGTTTGGCGGGCCGCCCATCGCTTGAGCGAGGGGCGGCCCGTTTGATTTTGTGGGGCATAAATGTATACTGCCGCGCATGTTGACACTTGAAGTAAAACCGCGGGGGACAGCTGAATCCGCTCAGACCATCCGCGCGCAGGGCTCTGTGCCGGCCGTATTGTATGGTCCGAAGGAGGCTTCCACCGCGATCGCTATCGATGCGCGTACGCTTGAGCACGCATGGAAGCAGGCGGGCGAAACCACCATCGTCACCTTGAAAGGCGCCGGGGCCGACAAAGACACGCTCATCCGTGATGTACAGGTACATCCGGTGACAGGTCGCCTCCTTCACGCCGACTTTTACGTGCTTGAAAAAGGCAAAAAGATCGAAATAGCCGTGCCACTTGCGTTCACTGGAGAGGCGCCTGCAGAAAAGCAGGGACACATAATTTCGAAAGCGCTCCACGAGATCGAGATCGAGGTTGTTCCAGCAGAATTACCGCACAACCTGCCAGTCGATATTTCGCGACTGGAAAACGTCGGCGACCATATCACCGCTTCGCAGATTCCGCTGCCGCCGAGTGCGACCCTACTTACTCACGGCGATGAGACGGTCGTTTCTGTCACCGCGTTCGTGGAAGAAAAAATAGAATCAGCCGCGCCGCCGCCGGTGGAAGTCGCTGTCGCGACGGAGCAAGCAGAGCCTGTCCCCGAGGGAGTGAAGAGCGAAAAGCCGACCGAATAACCCGCATCGTTGCAGGGCTAGGACCTGCAATGTCCTGCTATAGTAGTATGACTTGTATGCGCTTCAACAGCGGCGGTTTGGTTGTAGTTTTCTTTTTTCTATGCGCATGCGCGCTACCCAGCCCGACGGCAGCGGGCACTACCGCGGATCAGCAGGCCGCGCTCCAGGCGCAGCTGGATCAGATCAATAAAGAGATCGCGCAGAATCAATCGCAGCTCTCCGAAGAGCAAAGGAAGCGTTCCTCGCTTGAGAGAGATGTGGCCATCCTTGACTCCCAGATTCAGGGAGCGCAGTTGGAAATCAAGCGGCGCGACCTCACGATCGCACAAATAAAAAACAGCGTACGACAAAAAGAAGTAGGTATCGTGTCATTGGATTCACACGTGTCTACGGGGGAGGCGAGTGTGGCGCACATCTTGCGACAGACCAATGTGATTGACGATACGCCCTTGGCTGCGCGCATCTTAGGCGGCACGCTCGATAGTTTTATCCGAGAGCTCGATGATTTTGGCACCGTGCAAAAGGCACTCGATGACTCCTTCAAGAAAATGGCGATTGCGCGCAAAGACTTGGCGGCGCGCAAAGCAGCGCTTGAGGAGGAGCAACAAGGGGAGAGCGATCTATTGCAGCTACAGGTCGCACAGCGTAATTCCCTTAAGACAAGGGAAAAGGAAAAGCAAGACCTCGTCGCTGCGGCCAAAGGTACGGAGGCCGTGTACCAGAAGATCATCGCAGGCAAGCAGCAGAGCGCCGCACAGATCAGGGCCGCACTTTTTGCTCTCACCGGCGCGAGCCGCTCGGTATCGTTCGGTGATATATACAATTATGCTAAAGAGGCGGGAGCACGCTCTGGCGTGCGCCCGGCGCTCATACTCGGGATTCTTTCTGAAGAGAGCAATTTGGGCCAGAATGTGGGTACGGGCAATTGGCGCGTGGATATGAACCAAACGCGAGATGCGCCACTATTCCAACAAATCTGCGCAGCACTCGGCCTCAATCCCGATTCACAGCCGGTCTCCAAAAAGCCCTGGTATGGGTACGGCGGAGCGATGGGCCCGGCACAATTCATCCCCTCTACATGGCAGCTCTACAGCGATCGCATTGCCGCTATGACCGGCCAGGATCCGCCGAATCCATGGGATCCTCGCACGGCCACTTTTGCCGCCGCGCTTCTCCTGCAAGACAATGGCGCCGATGCGCAAACTGCTGGTGCCGAGCGCCTGGCGGCGCTGCGCTACCTCGCCGGATGGAAAAACGCGGGCAAATCCGCCTACGCATTCTATGGCGACGATGTGATGGCGCTCACCGCCAAATTTCAGAGCCAGATCGACATCCTAGGCAGCTGAGCGTTTGATGGTCAGTCGCAAAAGATATGACACTCTCTTACGCGACCGCGTAAGAGAGTGTCATATCTCCTCATAGACGAAATAGTTTTTTTAATCGTCCCTCGTCCTCGATTCGCACAAGGACACCGTATAGAATGTGACGGCGGAGCCGTGGTTCATCCTTGATGAGCGCCACGAGATCTTCGCACTCGTGCGGAAAGATCCAGACACTGAGTTGGAGTTTTATAAAGCCCGCTCGTTTGAGTATCGCGCGTACTTTATCCCGAAGAGAGCCGTATCTCTCGGGAATATCAAAAGCTACTATCCTCCATTTGTGGTCCCAAACTTGAGTTTCGAGTAGCTTGCGGATTTTGTCCGCGGTTGCCTCGAATGCTTCGAAACCCTTGTCAGTTATCGAAATGTATCCGCCGCGTTTTTTTACATAACCCCGGTCCTCAAGTTGCTCGATGGTCTGTTTGCGGCGATAGCGTTCCGTAGCCCGCTCGTGCGCAAGCTGGTAGAAACGCCGCGTCGATCTGCCAGACAAGAGGTGAGCGTATAAAATATCCCCAAGCGTGAGCTTCGCCAAAATATCCCGCTGTACGGGGCCGATTTTCCGTCGTTGTTTGGATGGTCTTCTCATCATAAAGATATATGACAGTATATCACGCGACCGCGCAGTAGAGTGTCATATGTGTAAAAAAGAAACGAACCCGGGGCACGCAGCATCCAATACAGTTTGGAGCTTTATGCACCGGATCGTTGACGCCAGAAGGGCCGGATCTTCAGGGCTTTTTGAGGTGCGGACCGTCTTTGGCGGGTAATTGCGTTTTGTTGTATTTCACCTTCAGGCCTTCGATCGATTCGCCCGCCTCGACGAGATACCCGAAGGCTTTTTTGTACTGCGCCTTTTGTTCGGGATAATAGTCTAAAATTCCGGCCAACTGGGCCGCGGTCACTCCCAGTACAGCCTGAGACAAGAGCATTCTCGTTGCCGCGAATTCCTTGCCACATTCTGCGAGGACGGGAGGTGCGTTGCAGACCTGATTCGCCCAATTGGCAAGGTTATCGCCAACATCGTTTACGATGACCAGAAAATTGGGCGTATCATCAGCACGTGTCACCGTTGATGTTGTGGTTAATACGGAAGCAAGAAAGATGATGACAAAGGGCAAGCGGCGCATAGGAGGTCTCCCTATCCTGAACCAAATCGCAAGGCCAACCCTTGCAACTAGTGCAACCGTATATGATTTTCCGACCACGGGAAAGCTTCCTTTTTTTATATTCTATGGTAGAGTCTCGGGGTATGAAAAAGGACATACACCCACAGGAATATCGCTCCGTCATTTTTGAGGATGTGACGGCGGGGAAGAGATTTTTGATCGGGTCTACTATCCGCACCGAGAAGACTGATAAGTGGGAAGACAAGAAGGAATACCCGCTCGTGCAAGTGGAAATTTCGTCCGCTTCGCACCCCTTTTATACTGGCAACGCCAAGATCGTTGACACGGCCGGTCGTGTCGAGAAGTTCAAACAGCGTCGCGCAGCGGCGAAACCGACCACGAAGAAGAAAGCAAAGTAACGTTTCTGTTACACGACGCGCCACGTCTGACGTGGGGCTATACTTGTGCCATGGCTGAACACGAACACATAAATCCGGAAGAATACGCGGGCGATCACCGCGTCTCGTACCTTGTGGCCGAGTGGCAGCGCCTCTCCCAGGCGGAGCGCGACGCGCACGAACTGGTCGAGGTGGACCCCACCATGAAAGGTCTCGCAGAAAAGGAGTTGGAGGAGATCAGTGCGCAAAAAGACGCCATACTCGCGCAGATCGAAAAGATTGTAGGGAATCCACACGAACGCGAGTGGCCAAATGAGGTTGTGCTTGAGGTACGCGCAGGTGTTGGTGGTGATGAAGCTTCACTTTTTGCCGAGGAAGTGGCAAGCATGTATTTGCGGTATGCGGAATCGCGCGGGTGGAGTTGGAAATCGCTCGATGAATCACGCGGGTCACTCGGAGGATACAAAGAGGCGCAATTCGAGATCAGGGGCGAGGGCGTATATCGCACACTGCAATACGAAACCGGTGTGCACCGCGTGCAGCGCGTACCGACCACTGAAAAGGCGGGTCGCGTGCATACCTCCACGGCTTCTGTAGCCATCCTTCCGATCTACAAGCGCACCAAGATCGAGATCAATCCGGCCGATCTCGAGATTGAGACATCGCGCTCGGGCGGCGCGGGCGGGCAAAATGTGAACAAGGTCGAAACGGCAGTGCGCATCATTCACAAGCCGACGGGCATTGATGTTCGATGCACTTCGGAGCGCTCGCAGGCGCAGAATAAGGAGAAGGCCATGACACTGCTTATAAGCCGGATCCAGCAACAGCAAGATGAGCGGGAGGCGCGTGAGCGCTCGGCGGATCGCAAGGCGCAAGTGGGCACGGGTGATCGCTCGGAAAAGATCCGCACCTATAATTTTTCCCAGGATCGCGTGACCGATCACCGGGTCAAAGAATCGTGGTCCAATGTGTCAAACATTATGGCAGGCCGTATTCAACCCATCCTTGATGTGCTCTCGGCAGCAGGGGCTTCCTCGGAGTGAAAGAGAGTAGCGGACCTTGAAGTTTGCTCACCTGGTTTTCCTCTGCTACAATCCGTCCCACTATGGCAGAAACGCTTGATATTGAGACGCTTTTTGATGCGGGAACGCACTTTGGCTACAGCCGTACGCGTCGCCACCCCTCCGCTTCCCCCTTCCTCTTTGGAACTAAAGATCAGACCGATATCTTCGATCTGGAGGTCACCTCAAAGCGATTGGACGTTGCAGGTGCATTCATTGCCTCACTCGCGCAGAAGGGTGCCCAGATCCTCTTTGTGAGTGGCAAAAACGAGTCACAGCAAATTGTGAAGGCGGCGGCAGAGCGCGCGGGGATGCCCTACTCGACCAACCGCTGGATCGGTGGCACATTGACAAATTTCAAGAACATCCGCAAGCGCATTGACCGCCTGGAGAAATTGATCGCGGAGCGTGAAAGCGGCGCTCTCGAGAAGTACACAAAGAAAGAACGGCTGCTTCTCGACCGAGAGATCGAGGAGCTTCTTACACGTTTCGGTGGGCTCGTTTCAATGCGCGAGTTACCTGCCGCGCTGTTTATCGTGGACACCAGGCACGAAGATACGTCGGTACGTGAGGCAAATCAGCTCGGCATTCCGGTTGTCGGTCTTTCGAGCTCCGACTGCGATTTTGCCTTCATTCAGCACCCGATCCCCGGCAACGATACGTCGGTTAAGTCGGTGCGGATAGTGGTGGACGCAATAGCAGAAGCGTATCTACAGGGGAAAAAGCTCCAAGCTCCAAATAACAAGTCTCAAACAAGTCCCAGTAAATAAAATCCAGACGGGGCTGAGATTTTGAGCCTGATCATTGTTTGAAATTTGGACCTTGGAACTTGGGATTTACAATGATGTTATGGAGATAACGACCGAACTCATCAAATTGCTCCGGGATGAAACAGGGGTTTCTATCATGCAGTGCAAGAAAGCACTTGAGGCATCACATGGGGACATGGAAAAGGCCAAAGTGATCTTGCGCAAACAAAGTAGTGCCGCGGCAACGAAGAAAGCAGATCGAGCGCTCGGCTCTGGTATTGCTGCTGCCTACACCCACGCGGGTGGCTCTGTCGTCGGCGCGGTCGTCTTGGCCTGCGAGACAGATTTTGTATCAAGAAATGAGGAGTTCTCAAAATTGGCGTATTCCATCGCGATGCACGTAGCGGCGATGGATCCCGTATGGATAAGTCGCAAGGACGTCAGTGAAGAAGATACTAAGGCAGCGCGCTCTGTCTTCGAGGAACAAGTGGCGAAGTTGCCGGAAGCGGCCCGCGGCAAAGCGCTGGAAGGCAAATTGGAAAGTTTCGTGGGGGAGCGGGTCCTTCTCGAACAATCGTTCGTCAAAGACCCTTCAGTTACCGTGCGTGAGCTCATCGAGCAGGCAATACAGAAATTCGGCGAAAAAATAGAAGTGGTGCGTTTTGATCGGCTTTCGGTAAAATAATATCACTGCACTATCCACGTATGATTATCTTTGCCACCGCCGTCTTCCTCCTCGCTCTCGTAGGCATCGTCTTGCTTTTTGTGCTCAAAATGCGCGAGGAGAAAATCGGTCATACATACCTACCACAGTGGCGAGTGGTGGCCGACCATGAAGCGCTGCACCTCAAAGAGCTTCTCTCGGCCGCGCAGATCGATCTCAAAAAAGTGCCACCTCTTGCGGTGCATTTTGCACACGTGGCGCTCCATTTCGCTGCTATAGAATTCGCGCGCGCTGCGCGTGGTGCCTCACGGCAAGCGCATCGCTTGGCCGATTTTGTCTCTCACAAGCACAATTTTCAGCGCAAAGAAACTCGCTCCGAATTCCTCAAAAAAATGAGCGAGCGCAAGAATGGTCTGCCCGGTCAGGGGGAAAATGGGCATCAAAATGGGTATCCCCATGGGAATGGACAGAAAGGGGAGGAGAACGTAAATTGAAGGCACGCCGCCTTAGCTCAGTTGGTAGAGCAACGCTTTTGTAAAGCGAAGGTCCCCGGTTCGAGTCCGGGAGGCGGCTCCAGTTTTGTAGAAAAAGATACAGAAGACCCCAGAGCGTGGGACGCGCGAAGCGCGTCCCACTGATTTCCCCCCAATTTTCCTAACGAATTCGGTTTAAAGAAAGAAACGGGAGGCTGGAATTAGTGCGCATCTTTGAGTAATTGCGAGATAACTTTGTAGCGGCGGTCGCGCCTCAGGCCGTGGTGAGCAGCGAGTTTTTTCTTGAGCGCGGAGAACG
>Ga0209542_10006012_pt1 | contig 23896 bp, 25 predicted proteins | sample RifCSPhighO2_01_FD_184028 | JGI IMG/M metagenome (GOLD analysis project Ga0209542, IMG submission 184028) | Soil microbial communities from Rifle, Colorado - Rifle CSP2_plank highO2_0.1 (SPAdes) (version 2) | ecosystem: Environmental > Terrestrial > Deep subsurface > Rock core/Sediment ...
CTTAGAAGAGGGTTTGAATATGAACTTGTTAAAGGAATTGTTGAAAAAGAACTCAAAAAAAGGTAGAATATCAATATATGAAAGAGGTAATTACTAATGCAGCGAACGTTCGGTTCTAAGCCACCAACTCCAGGTGGTTCTTCCTCAAATACTGATTCAACAGAACTTGCTAAAAGAGAAGGTGTCTTAGAAGAAAGAGAAAGACAAATTGCTGAAAAGCAAAAATTGGTTGATGATAAATTAGAACAGCTTGATAAAACCAGAAAAGATTTACTTGAGAAGCTTGAGAAGTCTTCCAAGATGGATGCTGATGAAGCAAAGAAAATTCTTTTAGAAAACCTAGACAGAGAACTAGCCGCAGAAATTTCCAAAAAAGTCAGAGAAGCAGAAGATGAAATAAAGCTTCAAGCTGATGAGAAAGCTAAACAAATTTTAGCTGATGCCATGATACACGGTGTAACAGACTATATTTCTGAGTTTACAACTTCCAGAGTAAAACTTGCTGATGAAGAAATGAAGGGAAGGATTATTGGAAAAGAAGGAAGAAATGTTAGAACTTTTGAACAAGCCACTGGTGTTGATGTTGTTATGGATGATGAAATTCCTGATAGTTTAGTGCTCTCCTCTTTCGATCCAATCAGGCGTGAAATTGCCAGAGTTTCATTAGAGAGACTTATTGAAGATGGAAGAATTCAACCTCAAAGAATAGAGGAGATTGTAGAAAAAACTAAAGAAGACATTGAAAGGATTATGTTGGCGGCAGGAGAAAAACTTTGTGCTGATGTTGGAGTTTTTAATTTGCCTGCAGATTTAATAGCCTTAATGGGCAGATTTAAATATAGATATTCTTTTGGACAAAATTTAATTCAGCATTCTCAGGAAGTAGCTCAGATTAGTATGGCTTTAGCTCAGATGATTGGAGCAGATGTTAATGTTGTTAGAGTGGGAGGAGTTTTACATGATATTGGAAAAATAATTACAGAGGAAGATGAAGGGACACATGTTGATAAAGGGGTGCAAATTGCCAAAAAATTTGAACTTCCGGAAAAAGTTATTAATTGTATTGCAGAACATCACGAGGATAAACCATTTTCTTCTGTAGAGTCAATCATAGTTGCTATTGCTGATTCTATTTCCGGCGGAAGGTCTGGAGCTAGACATGAAAATGTCCAGGATTATATAAAGAGAATGGTTGATATTGAAAAAATTGCCACCTCTTTTGAACAGGTGGAAAGAGCTTTTGCTGTTCAGGCAGGCAGAGAAGTAAGAGTTATTGTTATCCCTGAAAAAATATCAGATGAAGAGCTGCCAAAGTTAGTTCATGATATTGCCGTAAGGATTTCAAAAGAAGTTATGGTCCCAGGAGCTGTTAAAATTACAGCTATCAGAGAAGTCAGGGCTACAGAATCCACAATAACCACCCCCTCATAGTTTGGGTCTTTACATCCGCCTAAACATCTGATAATTTAGTTCCATGACGAAAAATGAACTAATTGAAAAAGTTGCTAAAAAAGCAAATCTTACCAAAAGAGCTTCAGCTGATGCAGTTAATTCCACATTTAATTTAATAAAAGACGGACTTGTTCGCGGAGAGAAAGTTGTTATTACAGGTTTCGGAACTTTTCTTATAAGATCAAGGGCAGCAAGGCGTGGAAGAAATCCTCAAACTGGTGAAACAATACAGATTCCTAACAAAAAAACTCCGGGTTTCACAGCAGGCAAAACCCTCAAAAGATTAATCAGATAGTTGACTCCCCTATTTGATATGCGATACTATGTATCCATACATGTTTGAGCGAAGCTCCTCATGTGAATATGAGTAAACCAAAGGATAGTAGTAATATAAAAGTTCCAGATAATGTTATTTTAGAGATTTTGACTTCCTCTGAGCTTAGGATGCTTAAAAACCGTTGGAAAATTATTAACCTCCTTCAGGAAGGTTTATCAATAAGAAGTATTGCTAAAGAGGTTAGTGTTGGGACAGATACTGTTGTTAGAGTTGCCAGAATGATAGAAAAAGGTAATTTACGAAAGCTTTTGGAAAAGCAGGAATTCAAAAATAGAATCAAGACTAATACTCCCTGGATCTTTGGTAAATCAAACTCCTAATTAAAGGGATTTTTAGAAAGATTAATACTGAAAAAATACTCATTAAAGTTTTTGGGAAGGTGGATTGCTGTTAAAAAAGGATATAGTAATATAAAGTTTAAAATAATAAGCATTATAAGTAGAATAACAAGTTTTTTGCTCCTGTTTTCTTTTAAACCTTCATTAAGTTGATATCCTAAAGCTAAAGATAAAAATGGAACAGAGGGAGCAAAGTGATACAAAAACATAATCCTTGGTGAAAAAGCCCACGGCAACCAAAAAACTAAAAAACCTAAAACTATAATGAGAAGATTTAAGGATCTTTTTTTAAAACTCTCCCATGCTGTCAAAAATATTGTTGTAAATCCAACCCAAAAAACAACCGGATTACCTGAGGCAAAAATATTACCAATTTTTTCATTTTGATAATCAACAAAATACCAAACAGGATATAAATTCAAAGGCCAGGACCACCAGGGTGATGAATAAGTGTGAGTTGCTTTAAGATTTGTGTGGTACCACCACATTTGTTTATGAAGTTCTATAAATTGATTAAAATCATGTCCTTGTAAAAAGAATGGAAGATAGGTACATAGATAAACTAAAGGCGGAATAAATATAAAGCATAAAATTTGAAAAGGTTGAAGTCTAAAGAGAAGTAAGGGTAAAAACAATAGGTATATGTAAACTGCTGTCCATTTGCTTGCCATGGCTAGTCCTAAAATTAAAGCAGAAAAGAAATATTTTTTTTGCAGAAATAAAAGGAGGCTTAGGAGTATAAAGGTTATAAAATAAATATCATTCATTCCTGTTCTGCTTTGTACAAAATTTAATCCGTCTAGTGAGAAAATAAATGCAGCAATAAGAGAGGGTGTCGTATTGTTGAATAATTTTTTCCCAAGAAGATAGACAAGAAAAATAGAAAAGATTCCAAGTATTACTCCAGGTAATCTATAAGCCCACGGGCTATCTGTTTTTAATACAAACATAGAGGCCGCCATAATTTCTTTAGCTAAAGGAGGATGAGTCCATTCATAAGCAACACCAGGAGGTGGAGTTGTCCACCACTCCCAAGCCTCTTTGTGTCCCTGCAAATATTCTTTAGCAGTAAAGGCATGGTAAACCTCATCAAAAACATAAGTGTTGGGGAAATCCAATCGATATAATCTTAAGGATGCTGCGATAAGCAGAATTAAGATTAATAGATGTTTACCTTTAAGCTTTTTTAGGAACATATGGTAGTTTAATTAAAACATAAGAAATAATTATAAAGATAATAGTAGAAATTATCGATAAAGCCTTTTCATTGCTTTTTAGAAAATCATAAAAATGAGGATTATATAAAAGTTGAGGCATTCTTAAATAAATTTCATTATAGTAAACATAAACATAATACAAATTAAGAAGATGAATAAAGCTTAAAAAAGTTGTAAGGATTAATATTATTTTTGATTTAAAAATCCCAGCAAGAAATATTAAAAAAATGAATGATGGATAGAGATACCTCTCATGAACCCTAGTGGGAAGGAAGTAAAAACCTAAAAATGCTAAAGCAGCCAGTGAATAAACAGAGATATGCTTCTTAGAATAAAAATAGATAATCATAATCCAGTATCCTGTCAATAATAGATAGCCCCAGATTTGGAAACTTAGATTATTCCACATACTACTATCAGGTATCCAAAAACCAAACATACCCCAGAAATTATATGCAAAAAGAGAGTTATAACTATATTGACTTGCTGTATTAAAAATTAATATTGGAAGCTCTGTAAAGGGATTTTTTGTAAATAATGGGAAAGATATTAAAAAGACAGTGAGTAAAAATATAAAAGAATATTGAGCCATCTTTTTAACATTAAAATTTTTTATTTGAAATAAAACTAATAAAGGAAAAAGGGCTATTGTCTGAGGTTTTATTAAAAGTGATATTGCCAGAAAAAAAGAGGAAAGTAATAGTCTTTTTTTATCCAAATAATAAATTGACAAAAAGAGAAATAGTGAAAGAACACTATCTATCTGTCCCCAAATTGAGCTATTAAAAATAAAAGCAGGATTTAAAAAAATTAGACCAGAACATAATATTGCAAAAAATGTACCAGATTTTTTTGTTAATGTTTTAAAAACTAATATGCCCAAAATTACCTCACTTAAAATTGCAGGAAGTTTAAGCAATAAAAAGAATGTTTTATCATCGGGTAAAAATAAATTTCGAAGATATCCTAAAAAACTTAAGATATATAAGTAACCTGGGGTATAATCGCTAAAATAATTTGCAGCATAAAAATTTGAAAATCCAACCTCATTTAATCTTAATGACCAAGAAAACCAGGAAGAAACATCAATTTGAAAACCAGGTAAAAAGGCTAAGAATAATCTTGTAATAGTTCCCAGAGTTGCTAATAAGGCAATTATTCTATTTTCTGACATAAATATAATTTTCATTTTTAGAATAAATAAGATTAAAATCCTCCTTGATTTTATCTAGTACCTCTTTTTGTAAGAATCTGAGCATAAAAGGTTCTACCAAGACAGTATTGCTATTTTTTATAACATCCAGGTATTGAGTCTGATCTAAATTAGTTCCCAATACTTGAAAATAGCGCATATCTGCTACAAAGTAATGATATGTTAACTCCTTTTTAGAATATAAACCATAGATCGGTTCAAAGGTAAAAAGGGGTTTAGGAGTTGTTTTTAAAATATCAACAGTTTCAAAAAAATCTGGGGTTCTCATAGTTATTAGGGTAGCTTTTAAATAATTGTATGAAGAGAAATAAACACTTAATATGCAAATAATGACAATTAAAAATTTTCCAAATTTTATTTTCAAAAAAAAGGAAAATAGGAAACTTGAGCTTATAGAAAATCCTACTGCTAAAATTGTTAGGTAATGATTATAAAAAGATTTACCCCCAAACATTACAAAAATTAAGCTCAAAATATTAAATAGTCCAAAAGATCTGTACTCCTTTTTAACTATTAAAGATCCCAGTAAACCAAAAACTAATATTGGCCAACTAGTTGCAAAGGCATAGTCAAAAATCCAATCCATTCTTGTCCAGTAGCCTAAAAAGGGGCGATTGAGGTGATATCCGATTAGGTTAGTATAGCCATTCGGAATAAGAAAAATTGCTGTATACCCCAGGAGAGAAATTCCAAGAAATATCCTTAAAAAGGATAGATTCTCTCTGATAAATTTTCTCAGAGAAATTAAAAGCGCAATTGATATAAGAAAATTAGAGATTAAGGTTAAAGAAAAAATTCCAAGTAGAAAAGCAGAAATTTTCGGTTTTTTAAAAATATAGATAAAAAATAAACTGAAGGAAAGTAAAGGCAGTGAGGCCTGACGTAGTGCAAAAGAGTGAGCTTCCCATTGAACCAGTTCTGAAAAAGTACTAAATAAGATAACTGAAAAAGATGAAAGTAAAATACTCCCTGTAAATTTTTTGGTTATAAAATATATAGGGATAATAGATAAAAATCCCCAAATTATATATAGAAAATTGAACGATTTTATATCAAAATTTACTAAAGATAAAACACCGGAGAAAAAATAGAGAAGGTAAGGGGGTTGAGCAAGAAAGAAATCCTTATAAGGAATAAGACCGGCGGCAAGAAGCTTAGCTGAATAAAGGTAAACCCCGGCATCAGTGAATACAAAAACCAATTTACCAAGATTGTAGCTTTGAATAAGAAAATTAAGTACAAAAAATAGGCTTAAAAGTATATAATCTCTACCTAATTTAATTTTTTTCATCTTATTACATAATATGTATAAACTACTTGTAATTCTAGGCCCTACTGCTACTGGTAAGACAGATGTGGCTTTAAACCTAGCGAAAAAATTTAATGGAGAACTAATATCTGCTGATTCAAGACAAGTATATGTAGGACTTGATATAGGCACTGGAAAGACTCCTTCGGGAATTTCTGATGATCAAATTAAAATTTCCAAAAGGAAAATGTATTGGGAGATAGATGGGATTAGAATTTGGATGTACGATGTTATAGACCCTAAAGACCAATACAATGTTTCTAAATTTGTAAAAGATGCAGAAAAAATAATTGAAGACATGTATAAAAGAGGAAAACTGCCAATAGTTGTTGGAGGTACAGGATTATATATAAAAGCTTTGGCAGACGGACTGGATAATCTTTCTGTACCTGTTGATAAAAAATTAAGAAAGGAATTAGAAAATCTAACTAAAAAAAATCTCCAAGAGAAATTACAAAAGATAAATTCGCAGAGATGGAAAGGTATGAATGTTTCTGATAGAGAGAATCCGAGGAGATTGATTAGGGCAATAGAACTTTCAGACGTATCTTTAAAGGATGTGAGATTACTGCGTCCCCGCTATGACTTACTAAAAATTGGTTTAACTTCTCAGAGAGAGATTTTATATAAAAATGCTAATTTGCGCATTTTGCAAAGAATTGATCAAGGAATGATTAAAGAATCAGAAAAATTACTCAAAGAGGGTGTATCTGCAGAAAGAATGAAACAATTGGGTCTTGAATATGGAGTGTTGGCTGATTATCTGGAAGGAAATATTAGCCAGGAAGAATTAGTACCAATTTTAGAAGGTAGGATTCACGGATACATCAGGCGTCAGCTGACTTTTTTTAAAAAGGAGAGAAATATTAAGTGGTTTGACATAAGTGATAATTTTTTGCCTGAAGTGGAAAAGATGGTGGCTAAATGGTATGATCCTCTATAATGCGTAGAAAAGTAGATATTTCTCATAGAACAATAATTTTTATTGCAGTATTTATACTCTCCCTTTGGCTGCTTTTTCTGATCCGTGATTTAATTCTAATTCTTTTTATATCGCTTATTTTGATGTCCGCACTCTCACCAATGGTAAGATTTTTTGGCAGATTTAAAATTCCTAAACCCTTAGGAATTGCTATAACCTACATTATTATAATAGGGGTTGTTTCAGGGTTAATTGCGATTGTGTTTCCTCCTCTTATTGAAGAAACCAAAAAACTGCTTGCAACATTTCCTAATAACATAGACAATCTTCTGGCAGTTATACCTCTTGATAAGTCAGTTCTGCAAAATCAGATAAATTCTATTTCCGGAAATATTTTCTCCATTACTCTTTCTGTTTTTGATAATTTGTTAACAATAATCTTTCTTTTAGTATTAACGTTCTATCTAATCTTAGAGAGGGAAAAGCTGGAAAGCAGAATATCATCCCTTTTTGTGGGGAGGGAGGAACGTGTTAAAAGATTAATAATTCAAATTGAAGAGAAGTTGGGATCTTGGTTTAGCGGGCAATTGTTCTTAAGTTTAATCATTGGGGTACTATCATATATAGGTCTTCTTATTTTAGGCATACCTTATGCTCTGCCTCTTGCAGTTGTTGCAGGAATTTTGGAAGTTGTACCAGTAATAGGACCTATTATTTCAGCTATCCCTTCTGTTTTAATAGCTCTAACTATCTCCCCTGTTTTAGCTTTGGCGGTTGCGGCTATGTATTTTGTGATTCAACAGCTTGAAAATCATTTAATTGTTCCTCAGGTGATGCAAAGGGCAGTAGGTTTAAATCCTTTGGTTGTTATTTTGGCCATAGCCATTGGCTCAAGGCTTCTGGGAATTGCAGGAGCACTTTTGGCAGTGCCAATTGCGGTTGTTTTACAAATAGTAGTAACTGAAATCCTTGAAGAGAATAAGTAAGCCTTCTTGAAGAAGGTAAGGTTTAGCGGTATAATATATAGGCTTAGGAAGAAGGATGATTAGTATGTTCAATTAAATGAATGTACAGGAAAGTCCAGACAGCATAGAGTGGGGTGGGGTTGAGTGATCAACCCAGTCGTAAGACCTAGTTAGAGCAACAGTGACGAACCGAGATAATGCTCGGGTGAAACGGGCAATCCTCCCCGCTGCAATCCTAGAACCGACAGAGTTACTCGCTCATTTGTCGAAATAAGGAGCGTTAGATAAATTATCATCGAGAAACAGAATCTGGCTTACTATCTTCCTAAGCGCATATTTCCCCTCTATACTATTGTTAGATGCTTGCAAAAATAATATCTGGTGCCAATATTGGATTAGATGCTGTGCCTGTAACCTGTGAAGTGGATATTGCGTCCGCCGGTTTACCCTCTTTTACAATCGTTGGACTTGCTGATAGGGCTATAGATGAAAGCAAAGATAGAGTTAGGTCAGCTATCAGAAATTGCGGAGCAGAATTTCCGGCAAGAAAAATCACAGTAAACTTAGCACCTGCAGATTTACCAAAAGAGGGACCATCTTATGATTTGCCAATTGCTTTAGGCTTGCTTATGGCTAGCGGACAAATTCCTGAATCCTCAAATGAATTTCTGAAAGATAGTCTAATAGTTGGAGAGTTATCTTTGGATGGGGTATTGCGAAGAACACATGGTGTTTTGCCTCTGGCAATTTTAACAAAAGAAAGAGGTTTGAAGCGGATAGTTGTTCCAAAAGAAAATGGTCATGAAGCATCTGTTGTAGACAATATAGAGGTATTTGCAGTTGAATCTTTACAGGATTTAATTAAATTTTTACTGGGTCAGATTGAACTTAAACCATTGGTAAAAAATACAATCATTTTTGAGGAAGATCGTGAGTTTGATTATGATTTTTCTCAGATTAAAGGTCAGGAGCAGGCAAAAAGAGCTTTGGAGATAGCTGCGGCAGGAGCACACAATATTTTACTTAAAGGTCCCCCTGGTGCAGGTAAAACTATGCTTGCCCGTGCATTTCCTTCCATACTTCCCTCCTTAAATTTAGAAGAAGCGATAGAGGTAACAAAAATTTATTCAATTGCAGGACTTTTAGATTCAAAAACCTCCCTTATAACCTTAAGACCATTTAGGTCTCCTCATCATAGTGCCTCAGCAGTCGGATTATTAGGAGGAGGTAATACTGTCAGACCAGGGGAAATCTCTTTAGCACACAGAGGAGTATTATTTTTAGACGAACTTCCGGAATTTCCCAGAAATGTTTTGGAATCTTTAAGACAACCGCTTGAGGATCAAAGAATAACTGTTTCCAGGGCTGCAGGTTCCCTCACATTTCCTGCCCAATTTATACTTTTTGCTGCACAAAATCCCTGTCCCTGCGGATTTTTGGGGGACAGAAAAAGAAATTGTTCTTGTATGCCGGGTCAAATTGCCAAATATAAAAGGAAAATTTCAGGACCTCTTTTAGACAGAATTGATATTTATTTAGAAGTGCCGGCAGTTGATGTAGAAAAATTATCAGGAAATTCTGATATTGAAAATTCTAAAGCTATTAGAGATAGAGTAAAAAGAGCTAGGAGACTGCAACTGGATAGATTTAAAGGAAGAATTATTACTAATTCTGAAATGAATAATTCTGATATAAAGCAGTTTTGTTCTGTAACTGCTGAAGGATTGGAACTTCTAAAGATGGCAATTTCCTCTTTAAATTTATCTGCCAGAGGCTATCATAGGGTTTTAAAACTTGGAAGAACAATTGCAGATCTACAGGGGTCTGAAAATATTTTAACAGAACATGTGGCTGAGGCTTTGCAGTATAGGGCAAGGGATGATAGTTAAACACGAAAAATCCCACTTCCCCTGAATTTAATTCAGGGTCTCGCGGGATCTTTCGAAATAGTGAACGTTCACTAATTTTTTTATCCGCCAATTCTAAACATTGAAGTTCCGCAAACAGGACATACTCCTTTTGAGGCTTTTTTACCATTTTTCATAGTAACTTCTTGTACATTTTCTGCATCTCTTTTTTGGCGGCATTTTACGCAATACATTTGTGCCATAACTGAAATCACCTCCTTTCAAAATAAATTCAAATTCAAAAGTAAAATTTGGCTTCCAATAGCTAGAGATGAAAGGATGCTGATTTTTAAAAGATCTTGATAAAGGTAGGCAGTATCAGATTTTAGGGGGGTACTGGATTTGGTGATTGGGCTTTCGGAGTTTAAGGAATATGAATCTTTGCCATACATTTGTTGACGAACTATCCTTAATCTTTTCTCCAGATCTGATTGTTTTTTCGTTTGCTGGATTGACATATTAGCTTTCCTAGGCACAATTGAGACATATGAGAACCTTCAGGTTCTCTCAGGCTCAGATTGTGAGCTTATCTGAGCCTAGCACTATAAAATAGGCATGTCAAGCACTAAATGAAGCTAAAACTATGGGGTCGGGAGTAATTTTGTTGACGGATTGACAATAATTAGGCTAATCCATTATTATAAAAGAGTAACTTATGTATTCGGATTGGGCTGGGTTTTTGGGTTTGGTTTTTTTAATCTGGCTTGGGGTTTTAAGTTTTTTAGAATTTAGGCAAAGAGAGTTCTTAAAATCACTTTTTCCAAGATCAGGAGAAAGAGATATAAGAAAAAAGTTTGAAGAACTTATTAGTGAAGTTGGGGATTTTGATAAAGATTTGGGAAGTTTAAAGAATAGATTGTCCGGAGTTGAAAAGTTACAACTGAAACATATTCAGAGAGTGGAACTTTTAAGGTATAACCCTTATGATGAAACAGGAGGGGATCAAAGTTTCACACTGGCTCTGCTTGATGATGGGGGGAATGGGATTGTTATAACCAGCCTTCATGCAAGGAGTGCAACTAGGATATTTGCAAAGCCTGTTATAGGCGCAAAAGCGGCTAAGCATCAGTTCTCTGAGGAGGAACGACAAGCTATCGAAGTTGCTATGAAAAATACATGAATAAACTAATTGAAATATTTGAAGGCTTATCTAATATACAAAGAATTTTGATGCTGGTGGTATTGGCTACATTTTTCTTCTGCCTATCAACTTCTGTTTCAGCTTCTGTTTTTAGCAATTTACGGGGTGGGCTTCCGGGTAAAGAAAGTACCTCCGTCATTCCTACTCCATCCAATGCCTTAACAGAAGATCCCAATGAACCAAAAACTGAAAGTTGTCCTTTAAATGGAAGAATGCACACCAAAAAAGCTAAAGAATCCTGGGAGAAAAGAAGACCGCTGGCTGTCATGATTGAAAATCACAGCGAATCAAGACCTCAATCAGGCTTAACCTCTGCAGATGTAGTATATGAAGCTGTTGCTGAAGGTGGAATTACCAGATTTATGGCACTATTTTATTGTAATCTTTCAGATATCCAGGTTGGTCCAGTCAGATCTGCCAGAACTTACTTTTTAGATTGGCTGGGAGAGTATGATGCTTTGTATGCACATGTTGGAGGAGCAAATACTCCAGGACCTGCAGATGCTTTAGGTCAAATTATAAAATACAAAGTTAAAGATTTAAACCAGTTTAGTATTGGCTTTCCTGTATTTTGGAGGGATTATCAAAGATTGGGTCACCCTGTTGCCACAGAACACACTATGTATTCTACAACTCAAAAACTTTGGGAAATTGGGGCAAAAAGAGGCTGGACAGCAACAGCATCTGGACAGTTAAGCTGGGATAAAAGCTTTACTCCCTGGAAGTCAAAAGATGACAAAGCAGGCGGACAAGTAAGTAAAATTGAAGTTAATTTCTGGGAAAGCCAATCAGGTTATCAAGTTGACTGGGAATATGACTCTACCGCAAATGCCTATAAAAGAAAGAATGGTGGAGATAGCCATATGGATCTAAATAATAATACTCAACTAGTTTCTAAAGTAGTTGTAGTTCAATTTCAGAAAGAATCACATGCTAATGATGGCTATCCAGGCAATGTTCATCTTTTATATGGAACAACGGGGACAGGAAAAGCTTTATTCTTCCAAGATGGAAATGTTGTAGAGGGTAAATGGACTAAACAATCCAGAACCTCAAGAACTAAATACACAGATTCTACGGGCAAGGAAATTCAATTTAACAAAGGCCAAATTTGGATCCAGACTGTCCCGGAGGGATCCGAAGTAACTTATTGAAGATGAATTGCCTGCCTGAAAGGAGGTGGCAATGTTAGAAGAACTTTTTGTATCAAGAGTCCGGGTAAAAATATTACAGCTTTTTTTAACTTCTCCGCAAGATTCGCTTTTTCATGTCCGTGAGATTGTAAGAAGAGTGGCTGAAGAGATTAATGCGGTAAGACGCGAGCTGGCCAGAATGGAAAAATTTGGTATGGTAACTTCTGAATGGAGGGCAAATAGAAGGCTTTATAGATTTAAAAAGGATTATATTTTCTATAGGGAGCTTTTATCCCTTGTTTCAAAAACATCAGGCTTAGGCGGAAATTTGGTTAAAGGTAAGGGGAAGCTTGGCAAAATAAAATATGCTTTTATTTCAACAAGGTTTTTGAAAGGGGCGCAATCAACCGCTGAAGATGTGGATATTTTGGTTGTAGGCCAAATTGTTTTGCCTGAACTGCAAGCGGTTATTTCAGATGAACAGGCAAGAAGAGAGGCGGAAATAAACTATTCATTTATGGATGAAGCAGAATTCAAATTCAGGGTAAAAAGAAGAGATCCTTTTATTTTGAGAGTATTACTTCAACCTAAAGTAATGTTGATGGGAGATGAAGATGAAATGTTAGAAGGGGTAATAGTTTAGGGTATGAAGTCTAGATTAGGATTGTGGTTTATTTTCTTACTTATAATAATTTCTATCTTTATTGATATTAAATTTCTTCTAAAGTTAGGATTGGATTTGCAGGGAGGTACAGAGTTGATTTTGCAAACTCAAATGGATCAAATTAACCCTGAAAACCGTGATGAGGCTTTGGATAGCGCAAGGGAAGTTATAGAAAAAAGGGTTAATCTATATGGAGTTTCAGAGGCTGTGGTTCAGTCATCAAAAATTAGAGATGAAAGAAGAATACTAGTTGAACTGCCAGGGTTAAAAGATGCATCTGCAGCAGCTCAATTGGTTGGTAAAACAGCTCAGCTTGAGTTTAGAGAATTGCCTGCTATTTTTTCTCAAGAACAACTAGAGGCTACAAAATCTGGAATACCTTTGATAGCATATGCTCAATCAACAGGATTGACTGGTGCAGATTTAAAAAAAGCTGCTGTTACCTTCGGGGGCAGTGGAACTAATTCTGGTCCACAAGTTGCTATTGAATTTAATGAAGCTGGAGCAAAGAAATTTGCAGAAATTACTAAAAGAAATATCGGAAAACCTTTAGCAATCTTTTTAGATGGTCAAGTAGTTCAAGCCCCTACTGTGCAGCAAGAAATTTTAGGAGGAAACGCTGTCATTACCGGTCAATATACAACCCAAGAGGCAAAAAATTTGAGTATTCAACTTAATGCAGGTGCTTTGCCAGTTCCAATCAAAATTTTAGAGCAGCGTCACATAGGTCCAACATTAGGTCAGGAATCTATTGATAAAAGCTTAATTGCCGGAATTATTGGGCTTTCCATAGTCGCCCTTTATATGGCCTTTTATTACGGAATTTGGGGAATTATTGCAGATGTTGCACTTATTTTTTATGCACTTTTGGTTTTAGCAATATTCAAAACCGGAGGTTTTATAATTCCTCCTATAACTTTAACACTGGCAGGAATTGCAGGATTCATTTTATCTATAGGTATGGCTGTTGATGCCAATATATTAATCTTTGAAAGAATGAAAGAAGAAATAAGATGGGGGAGACATAAACAATTGGCGCTGGAATTAGGGTTTAAAAGGGCTTGGACATCAATTTGGGCTTCTAATGTCTCCTCACTTATAACAGCTATTATTTTGTATAGTTTGGGAACATCGATTGTTAAAGGATTTGCTATAACTTTGGCTATTGGAGTTTTAGTTTCTATGTTTACAGCGACAGTTGTTACAAGAACATTTCTCAAATTTATTGTTAAATAATATAAAATTTACAAGATGAACTTTACAAGCAAAAATGAGCCATTTGAACATCTAAGAAAAGTATGGACTAGTAAGCATCGTAACTTACAGGATAAAATTTGGGATAAACACAAAGAATCTCTTTCCTGGATTGGCAGGACTATTTCTCCAAGAAGTTTAGCGTTGGGTTCTTTGGGAGGACTTTTACTTTTAACTGCTCCCCAGAGCGGTTCTTTTAATACTCAGATTGCCTCAACTCAGGGAGTTTTGGAAGGAGTGGATACAAATGTTTTACTTGCAGATCAACTAAAAGATATTGTACCAAAGGAAGTAAGACCATTAGATAAAACTGAAGAAGGAGATATTACAAAAACCTTATCTCAAGTTTTTGGATTTAAAGTAACTTCTGAATTGGAGGGAATAAAACTAAATAGAAACTATGGATTAATCGGAGGTGAACAGCATTTATATAGATATCCGGGAGATAATCTGCAGGCACATGCGGATTCATCAGGTGATTGGGCAAAATATGGAGGATCAGGAATTGCTCCTGGCTTGGGTGCTTGGGGATATTTTGCTCCTTCAAAGCTTGAGTTTACTGAGAAGGATAAACAGAAAGAAAGATATTATTTGGCAATTCAAACTTTTTTAGCTCCAGGTTTTGCAGAAAATGTTGGAAAATATAGAGATTTTTTTAAACATAGAAAGATGTTAATTGTAAATCCTAAAACAGGACAAGCTGTAGTTGCAGTTATTGGAGATGCAGGACCTGCTGAGTTTACAGGAAAGCATTTAGGAGGATCTCCCGAGGTAATGGATGTGGTAGGGTTAGCAGGAGGTCCAAGAAAGGGAGCAGTGTTATACTTTTTTATAGATGACCCAAAAGATGAAATTCCTTTGGGCCCAATTAAAATCAAGAATTTTTCTTAACATGAAACAATTTTATACACATTTAGTAGAAATAGAGGAAATAATAGTAGAACTTGATAAGTTGGATTTATCAGACGAGCAAAGACATCACTTGGCATCTTTGGTTGATTCAAGTTTGCACCATACAATTTTAGATGCAATTTTATCTGAGCTTAAGGAAGAAGATAAGAGAGTTTTCTTGAAGCATGTTCACGATGGCGAGCATGATAAGTTATGGGAATTTTTAAATGGAAAAGTTGATAATGTTGAGGATAAAATTAAAAAATCTGCAGAACAATTAAAAGTTGAAATGCATAAAGATCTGAAAGAGGCTCGCCAAAAGAGGAGTACAACAAAAGTCGATGATTAACTTCATGAAGTATAAAGTTGTATATTTTATAATCTCCATACTTATTATTTTGCCTGGTCTTTATTTTCTTTTTACAGACGGGATAAAATTTGGAATCGATTTTACGGGAGGAGCATTACTTGAGTACAGATTTGAAAAGTCAGTTCCGCTGGATGTGCTAAAGGGTGAGATTACCAATCAAGGTGTGGAAGTTGGACAAATTACAGAGATAGGGAGTAACACATATGTTATCAGGACAAAACCACTGGACCAGAATAAAATATCAAAACTCAAAGAAGGTTTGGATAAAAAATTTGGCAAAATTGAGGTTAGAAGAGAAGAGTTTGTGGGGCCAGTTGTGGGATCTGAACTTAGACAAAAGGCAATTTATGCAGTATTTCTCTCCTCTCTTTTCATTGTTTTATACATAACTTTTTCTTTCCGGAAAGTGCCGAAACCTGCGTCCTCACTCCGTTTTGGTATTTGTGCAGTTGTAGCGCTAGTTCATGATGTTTTATTAGTCTTGGGAGTTTTTGCAATTTTAGGAAAATTTTTAGAAGTTGAGATAGATACTCTATTTGTAACTGCTATGCTTACAATAATTGGATTTTCAGTTCATGACACCATTGTAGTTTTTGACAGGATTAGAGAAAACTTAATAAAAAATATGGACAAAAAATTTACAGATGTTGCCAATCTTTCTATAGTACAAACTTTAGCCAGATCTTTGAATACTTCTTTGACTGTGGTATTTGTATTAACAGCACTTCTGCTGTTTGGTGGGGAAACTATTAGGTGGTTTGTAGTAGCTCTTCTGGTGGGAATTGTTTCCGGAACATACTCTTCAATATTTAACGCCACAGCATTGCTTGTCTGGTGGGAAGAGCGTTTAGGCCACTAATTCCTTAATTCTTTTAAGTAAATACTCCTTAGTATTTTTAGATGAATCTTCTAAAACTTCCTGAAATAGTTTATTTAAAACTTCTCCAACTTTTGGTCCTGGTTTGATTTTTAAAGTCTCCATAACATTCTTACCATTAATTTTTAAATCAGAAATAGAAAATGGTTTTTTAAGAACCTCTTTTATTCTTTCTTTAAATCTCTCTATTCTCCATGAAGTTTCCGTTTGTGTCCCTCCTCCTAATCTGTCGCCAACTCTTACTGTCATGATGCTATCAATATTTTCCAATCCCACATTTTTTATAAATCTTCTTATGGCGGCATCGGTTTGATCTTCAGATACAGAAAACATATGCCACCTAACCAACTTATAAAGTTTATCAGTTTGTTTATTTGAAAGATTAAATCTCTTTCCTATTTCTAATACAATTTTCCCTCCGGCTAAATCATGGTTATAAAACGTTACATTTCCATCGATATCCTTTTTTACGGTTGGTACTTTTCCAATATCATGTAAAAGGGCTGCAAATCTAACTAAAGGGTCTGTGGATGGAGTGAATTTTAGAGAAAGCAAAGAATGTTCCCCAATATCATAAACTCTGTCATGTTTTGGGCCTTCCTGTACTATTCCAAAACATTTTTCTAACTCCGGAAGAATAATCTGAAGAATGTTTGACTTCTTAAGCTGTAATGCTCCCTCGTAAGCATTTTTTGACTCAAGTATTTTAAAAAGTTCATCCCTTATTCTCTCCCAGGCAATATCTTTTATTAAGTTAGCATTTTTCTTTATAGCTTGAAAAGTTTTTTCATCTATTTCAAATTCCAACTGAGTAGCAATTCTTATTGCTCGCATTAATCTTAAAGCGTCTTCCTGGAAACGGGAAGAGGGATCTCCTACAGCTTTAACAATCTTATCTTTTATATCATTTTGCCCTTGATATGGATCAACAATTTCTGAATCAGATAGGGCAATAGCATTAATCGTAAAGTCCCGGCGGGCCAGATCTTCCTCAATTTTATTAGTCCAGGAAACATCAATCGGATGACGGGAATCCTTATATAGACCTTCTTTTCTCATTGTAGTAACTTCAAAAACTTCTTTCCCAACAGGTATTCCCACTGTTCCAAATTTATTGTCATAAAACCCCTTTGGATAAAGTTTTAAGATTTCCTCTGGTTTAGCATCTGTTGTAAAGTCAAAGTCGTGTGCCCCTTTTCCCATTAATAAATCTCTAACAGCCCCTCCAACCACAAAGATTTGGAACTCTTTATCCTTAAACTTTTTTATAATATTTTGAACCTCATCTGGTAGTGTATAATCGTTCATGGAATAATTATACCTTCATGAAGTGGAAGATACTACTTAAAAAAAGTGATGACTTAACTGAACAGCTTTTAATAAATCGTGGAATCAAAGATAAAAAAATCTTTTTTAATCCAAAAATTTCTGATTTTGAAAAAGATTTGGAAATTTCAGGAATCCCTAATGCTCAAAAAAGGATTTTGGAAGCAATTCAAAAAGGTGAGCAAATAATTGTTTTTGGAGATTATGATGTTGATGGAATAACAGCTTCTGCTATTTTATACAAAGGATTAACCTCTTTGGGGGCAAAGATTTTACCCTATATTCCTCACAGGGAAAAAGAAGGATATGGACTTTCCAAATTAGGTTTAGAGTTTGCCAGGGATTCGGGTGCAACTTTAGTTATTACTGTTGATAATGGAATAACAGCAATAGAGCAGGCGCAGTTTGCCAAACAGTTGGACTTAGATTTAATAATTACAGATCATCACATCCCACTTAATATAAAACCTGAAGCTTTTGAGATAGTTCATTCAACAAAAATGTGTGGGGCCGCAGTAGCCTGGTGTTTAATACAAAGTTTAATCCCCAAAAGTTTAAGGGAGGAGCTTTTACAATTTGTGGGAGTTGCGACAGTTTGTGATTTAATTCCTTTAAAAGATTTAGGCAGAGCATTTTTAGTAGAAGGATTAAAAGAGCTTAAAAAAACTACCAATCTAGGATTTTTAGCTTTGGTTAATGAATGCAATATAGAAATTTCCGATGTTTCCTCTTACGAGATAGGGCATATAATTGGCCCAAGGCTTAATGCCATGGGAAGGCTTGAGCATGCCATAGATTCTCTTAGACTTCTTTGTACAAAAGATGCAAGTAAGGCCAGAAATCTTGCCAAATTACTTTGTGAAACAAATACTCAAAGACAAAAGATGACTCAAATTGCAGTAGAAGAAGCCAAGGCTATGGTTATAGGAGAAAATACAGTTCATGTTTTGTACAGTTCTAATTGGTCTGCAGGAATAATCGGTTTAATTGCAGGAAGAATTACAGAAGAATTTTACAGGCCTTCTATTGCCATTTCTGTTGGAGAGACTATTTCCAAAGGTTCTGCCAGATCTATTGATGGAATTAATGTGATAGAACTTATCAGAAAACATTCTGATGTTTTAATTGATGTTGGAGGACACCCTGGTGCTGCAGGATTTTCAATTCTTACAGAAAAGTTAGAAATATTTAAAAAAAGATTGGAAGAGGAAGTAATTGTGATACCTGAGGAAAAGGTTCTGGAGATAGATGCAGAAGTTGAAAGTAATAAATTAACGAAAAATTTGGTGAATGAATTGGGAAAATTTGAACCTTTTGGTTTTGGAAATCCAAAGCCAGTATTGGCCAGTAAAGGTATGAAAATTTCTGATATAAGAACAGTAGGAAATGGAAAGCACCTTAAATTTAAGGTCGTAGATCCTGAGCTTGTCGAAGGACCCATAGATGCTATAGCATTTAGCATGGGAGATTTATCCACAGTATTACAAAATGGTCAGCAAGTTGCTATTGCTTATAATTTGGAGCTTGATAATTATAACGGTTTTGAAAAATTACAATTAAAGGTCAGAGATATTAAGCTTGGCTAATCTTTCTTTTGTTTGTCTTTCGCGTCTTTTCTGCCATTTGTCCTTCTTTTGAGCTATTCTATCTTCATACCATTGACTTACTGCCTGTGCAGGGGAGAGGTTAGTGTATAGGTCAGGACCCCAATCAAATCTTTCTACAGGTTCTTCAAATTGTTTTCTTTCAGGATTTGCCATATACCATTAAAAAACCTCCTATAAAGGAGGCTTGTGGCGGAATCTAATTTTATTTTAGATTACGCTTTCAAACCTCCCTTTCTTGAGGTAATAATAATTTCAATAATAATTGAGAAACTTCTCTTCATTTACTGATAAAGAATAACAAATTATCTCAATTTTTTCAAGCACCTACTATAGGTCTTAGACCAATTTAGAAATGTCGCATTTCCAAATTTAAAATGTCATCCTATTAATTGATGGTAAATCAGGTATGATTGCGGACAGCCTATGTTATGCCCCCTCTTAATCCGGATGAACAGTACAAGTTTAAAGTGCTTACTCAAGCAATTAATGGTAAATTAACCAATAATCAGGCATCCAAACTGCTTCATATTTCAGTTAGACAGTTGCAGAGATTAAAGAAAGAAGTCTTCCAACATGGAGTTCTAGCTGTAATTCATAAATTAAAAGGGAAACCAGGTAATCACAGCATTGAAAAATCAGTTAAATCAAATGTTCTCATAACCATTAAACAAGCCTATCCTGACTTTAAACCCTCATTTGCTGCAGAGAAACTTAAAGAAAATCATGGTCTTATTGTTAATCCTGAAACCTTAAGGCTTTGGATGAGTGAGGAAGGTTTATGGAAACCCCACCAACAAAGAAAGGTCAATTACCATGCCTGGAGGGAAAGGAAGGACTATTTTGGAGAGCTGGAGCAGTTTGATGGTTCATACCATTTCTGGTTTGAGCAAAGACTCCTTAATGAGTTTGGATTTCCACAAGAAGTATGCTTACTGGCCTCCATAGATGATGCTACAGGTAAAATCACTCATGCCAAGTTTGATTTTAATGAGGGAGTTGTAGCTGTATTTAATTTCTGGATGGAATATGTGCTTACTGTGGGTAAACCATTGGCTATTTACCTAGATAAATTCTCTACCTACAAGATTAATCACAAATCAGCTGTAGATAACTTTGAGCTGATGACTCAATTTCAAAAGGCCATGAAACTTTTAAGTATTGAGGTAATCAATGCTAACTCTCCCCAAGCCAAAGGCAGAATTGAAAGGCTCTTTGGAACATTGCAGGACAGATTGGTTAAAGAGTTAAGGTTAAATAATTTAAGCTCTATAACTGAAGCTAACTTATTCCTAAAAGAGTTCATCCCAAAATTTAATGCACAGTTTTCAGTTATTCCTACCCTAGATGAAAATATCCACAGGCAGCTAACCCAAAGAGAAAAAAGAAGCCTTAAAAGCATCTTCTCTATCAAATCCACCAGAAGAATCAATCAGGACTTTACCATTCAGTTTAAAAACCATTTCTACCAGCTGGAAGAGATCCAACCAACAACAATCAGACCTAAAAATACATTATTAGTTGAGGAATGGCTGGACAAAACCATCCATTTTAGGTTCAGAGAACACTATCTTAAATGTTTTATCCTACCAGGGAAACCTGAAAAGATCTTCAGGCAACCAGTCATTCTTACCAGCCACCCCTTAAACTACAAACCACCACCAAATCATCCATGGAGAAGATACAAAAATCCATTACCTAGGGGGTGACATTTCTATTTTGGACTGACAGCACCTACTATAGGAGCTCGTCTCATCTGATGTGAAACTCTAAATGATGCCTGTTTTGCTGCTGCCTCAGGAGTTACCTCTCGTTCACCTCTAACAATCTCCATAATTTTTTCAGAGATTGGATCAACAACTGGTTTTACATCAGCAAAACGTATGACTCCCTTTGCAGGCATATGTATTTCACTTGATTCAATAGTTGATGGCAGTCCGTATTGTCTTTCAAATGTATCTACCATAATTTAAACACCTCCTTTCGTAATCATTTTAATCTTTTAATATGATGTCCAACTGGTATTTTTCCTCTACGTCTATAGTATTTGTATATGAAATTTCTCAGATCATGCCCATGCATGCCATTAATAGACCCAACTTCTGTGCTAGTAGCTTCGTTCATAACATCAAAAGAATCTTGTTTAACCTCATTTTTTCCTAATTGTCTAAATCTTTCAGCCATAAAAAAACCTCCCATTTCAGGAGGTCTGTTTCCTTTCTTTTTTAGATTTTAATTATCTAAAAAGACCTCCCTGAGATAGTGGCCAAGAGGACCACTAAAGTTAGGAGGCTAAGTAGTAAACTATTTTGATTTAACACTAATGTTTTTGACATTTTATTAATTTAAAAGCTAGCCCAAAATCAGACTAGCTCTTAAATTATAAGTCCATAATATTTATTTGTCAAATTTGCTCTTGAACTGTTGTTAATGGTTCTCTTGTTCTAGAACACAAAACCTCTGTTCTTTCAGGATCAAATGTTAATCCTTCCATTTTTTTCTCAACACACCCTTTGATGGTTGCAAATTCACACATTTTTCCGCCATCCAAAGTTGCGCAAGGGGTAACTGTTACTCCCTCAACACCTGCGACCATTTTTGAAATATCCATATGGGCTTCTGGTATTGATGTGATAACCTTTGTAACTACTGTAGCTGGATCGATTGTATCAACTCTATCTGTTGATCTCCACCCAACATTACCAATCCTTGCAGATGGTCTCCATTCTCTTCTTTCTTCTCCTATCATATTTTTTTAACACCTCCTTTCAACCACAAAAAAAACCTCCGCTTATTATTAAGTCGGAGGCGCGCACAAAAAACCGCCCCCGTTTAAACGAAGGTAAAGTAAGCAAAGTTAAAAGCTACTCGGTTTTGCATATGTATTTTGTAAATTTATCAAAATACTTTCATCTTGTCAACTATCCGCACAAACTGCTATTATGCTTCTAATGGATCGAACATTAATTTTAGATACTAAGAACAAAATAGAGGAAGAAGTAAAAATCTGCGGATTTGTTAATAACAGGCGTGATCATGGCAAAATTTTATTCCTGGATATTTCTGATAGATCAGGGGTAATTCAGATAGTTTTAGGTGGAGGAGCTGGTAGGGATTTAAGACCACAAGATGCTGTTTTAATAAAAGGAAAAGTAAATAAAAGACCAGAAAATCTAATTAACAAAAACATTCCAACAGGAGAGATTGAAATATATTCTGAAGCGGTAGAGGTTCTCTCGAAGGCAGAGGAGCTTCCCTTTGACATGGGTGGACGCGATTTAGACTTACAACTGCCTACTCTTTTAGATTTTAGGTCTCTTACCCTGAGACATCACAAAGTAAAAAATATTTTTAAGGTACAAGCAGCAATTTTAGAAGGGTTTAGAAAAATATCAAAAGAGTTGGATTGCACAGAAATTGTGGTACCGGAAATTGCTGCATCTTCCACAGAAGGTGGAGCAGCTGTTTTTAAGGTGGATTACTACGGTCATAATGCTTTTTTGACCCAAAGCCCACAACTTTATAAACAAATGTTAGTGCCTTCTTTAGAGCGGGTTTTTACTATTGCTCATGCCTATAGAGCTGAGCCTTCTGTAACCACCAGACATTTATCTGTATCAACTCAGATGGATTGTGAGTTTGGATTTACTCAGTTTGAAGAACTTTTAGATCTTTTAGAAAAAGTTGGGACAGAGACATTAAAATATGCAGAGGAGCAAGTCAAAGATATATTGGTTGATTTTAATGTCGATTCGATTGCTATTGGAAAAATACCAAGACTGACTTTAAAAGAAGCACAGGAGGTCCTGTTTAAAGAATTTGGTCGGGATAATAGAAAAGAAAAAGATTTAACTCCCCAAGATGAAATAGATTTATGTAAATGGAGTAAAGAAAAGCATAGTAGTGACTTTGTAACCATAACTCATTTCCCAACTGCCAAAAGAGCTTTTTATACAATGCCTGATCCAAAAGATGAGGAGTACTCTTTAAGCTATGACCTTTTATTCAGAGGGGTAGAAATTATGAGTGGGTCTCAAAGAATTAATGATTATCAAAAGTTAGTAGATACTATAAAAGAAAGAGGTATGGATCCTAAGAATTTTGAAATGTATCTTCAGGCTTTTAAGTACGGTTGTCCGCCGGAGGGTGGTTTTTCTTTTGGACTGGAAAGAATGACTATGCATATGTTAAATCTTGGAAATGTTAGAGAAGCTAGTCTTTTCCCTCGCGATATGGAAAGAGTGGATGTAAGACTTTCCCAAAGCAAATAAGGTGAAATATTATTTATACTCTGCAGCTTTAATTTTAATAGCTATAGTTTTTGTTTTGGCAGGCCCAATTTTTTTACAATCTTCCGAAACTATTCTTGTAGGGGTTAAAATTCCACAAAATAATGCCTCAATTGCAGGGATTCAAAAATATAATATCCCCCCAATTTCAGCAGGTTTACAGATCCCGGAAACTACAGCCAGGGCAGTTTTAGTTAAAGATTTAGCAACTGACACTAATCTTTATCAAAAAGATGCCAGCGTGCCTTTGCCAATTGCTTCAACTACTAAAATTATGACAGCTTTAGTTGCTTCAGAATATTTTGAGCCAAACGCAGAACTTAAAGTAAATGCAGCATCAACTATACCTGGTTCAAAAGTTGGGCTGGCGTTAGGGGAGGATTTAACTTTCAGGTCTCTTCTTTACGGAATGCTTTTATCATCCGGAAATGATGCTGCTTATGCTATTTCTGAAAATTACCCTGGAGGCGTATTAGGATTTGTATCAGCTATGAATAAAAAAGTTTTGGAATTAGATCTAAAAAATACCCACTTTGATAATCCGGCAGGATTTGACAGTCCCAGACATTATTCTTCTGCATCTGATCTTTCAGAAATTACTAAAGAAGCTTTAAAGGATTCACAATTAACCAGAATTTTTGCCACTAAAGAAACAGAAATTGTCTCAATCGATAAAAAATATCAACA
>Ga0209542_10006013_pt1 | contig 23896 bp, 34 predicted proteins | sample RifCSPhighO2_01_FD_184028 | JGI IMG/M metagenome (GOLD analysis project Ga0209542, IMG submission 184028) | Soil microbial communities from Rifle, Colorado - Rifle CSP2_plank highO2_0.1 (SPAdes) (version 2) | ecosystem: Environmental > Terrestrial > Deep subsurface > Rock core/Sediment ...
GCGTTTTCTTAGTCTCTCTTCGTTGTCCTTTAATCCGTGCCATTTTTCCGGAAGCGGGAGAATTGATTTTGTCAGAAGAGTCAGGTTTTTAACCAGAACAGAAAGCTCGCCTGTTTTTGTTTTTATTATCACTCCTTCGACACCGATAAAGTCTCCTGTGTCAATGAACTTTTTAAAAAATTCTCTTATTTTTTCAGGAGTTTCTTTTTCCTGAAAAATAATTTGTATTTTACCGTGTCCGTCGTTTAACACGGCAAATGCTATTTTTCCTAAATCGCGTAGAGTCATTAAACGGCCAGCAATAACTGCATTGCTTTTTGTTTTCTCCTCTTTCCTTAGTTTTGAAAATTTTTTTTGCAAATCAGAGGTTGTATCTTTAACTTCAAATTTTGGAGGATAGGGATTAACTCCTTGCTTACGCAGTTCCTCTAACTTGCGCATTCTTTCGGAGATTATCTGCTCTTCTCTGCCCATTTTCTTATTAGAAAAGGAGTGTTTATATATTTTGTTTCCAAAAAAAGTCAGAAATTTGAGTGGTAACAGGCGAATATTAAACTTTAAATATGGTGATTTTTTTAATGAATAAAGGAGGATAAAATGCCAGAAAACAACGAAGGCTCGGATGAAGAGAATGAGAATAAGTCTAAGGAAGATGACGATTCCAAAGACGAAGACTCTGATGACGAAGAGTCTGAAGAAGACGATTCAGAAGAATAGTCAGATTTAAATTTTTTTATATTTCTTTATTATTTTAAAATGGCAGAAATTTGTAATACTTGCGGGAGAGAAGGAGAGATATGCGTGGTTTGCGGCAACTGCAGAGAACATTGTGAATGTGGTAATGAAGGATTTGCTAAAGAATCGCCGTTAATTGATGAGGGCTAAATTTTAAGAATTTTAAATTCACTAAATCCCTGAAATCTTTCTGGTTGCACTTCTACTTTTCTTATTTGGGTATGTTGCGATCCTCTTTTGCATATCGCAGTCATTTCATCAACTTTTGGATTGTCTCCTTCTAAGAAGATTTCCGTCCTGCCATCTTCAAGTTTTCTTAAATAACCTTTGACTTTTAATTTTTCAGCATTCTCTTTAATATAGTTCTCAAAGAACATTGTTTGCACAGATCCTGTGACAAATAAACGGGAGGATTTTTTCATAGAAAAACCAGACGAAAGGAGTTAATATATTTTTTGGGTTTGGATATCATCTTACTTTTTATGTTTTACATGCTCTTTGAAGTCTGATGCCAATCTGGCGAAACTGTTCTTTAAATTTATAAACATATTCTCCAGAACGCTCACTTTGACAATAGAGGACTTCGAATAACCTCATTTTGCCTGAAAACCAAGAGGAAACAAAAGAAAAATTATCTGAGCAAACCTTAATTTTATCGTCGCCATTACATGGCTTTAAAGAGATTTCCGATAATTAAGTTAGAAGTTAGTTCGGGAATCTCTAACACATCTTTTCCTAAAATCTAAAACAATCAAGGAAAAGATGCATAATGAAATTATTAAGACTCGATGTAACTTACAAGTTAACTATAACGGAGGAAATAAATATAGAGAAAACCGATAATTATAATACATTTAGTTCGGTTTTCTCTAACGGATAAAACCTTTCGCTCGGTGTTATAATCAACGGTTTTATCCGTAAATGAATCGCTTCTTTTATTTCCCCGAATATAGCATCGGATATTCTGGTCAATTATTTAAATCCGATGCTATAAAAAACAGGGTTTTTCAAAACCCTCAATATAAGCAAGAGACTTTATAATTTCCCCATTTCGTCTCTTGCCATACCTAAAAAAGCTACGCTTTTTTGGGCACAAAAATTATCTCAATTTTTGTGTTCGAGAGAACAAAAAACAACGAGGAAATATTTTGGTCTCTCGTTATAGTATGTTTTCCCCTTGATAGTCTGTGACAAACTGCTCATTTAATTATATCCCAGACTATAATGTGGAATGTCTGGTAAAATAACAAAACTCTTAAACTATCTATTGCTAAACATAGTATGACACAAATCTTACTTTTTGGAGATAGCGTTGTCTATGGCGCATGGGACTTAGAAGGCGGATGGGCACACAGACTGAGAAAATTGTTAGATGAAATTGTCATAAAATCAAATTATAAAGAGTATTATCTTGTTTACAATTTAGGAATAGACGGAGATACTTCGGAAGGATTATTAAAAAGATTTGAACAGGAAGCAAAACCAAGAATCTCCCCCGATGAGGAAATAATTTTTATTTTTCATATTGGAGATAACGATTCTCTATTCAATAATAAAACAAAAAAACATTTGGTTTCTCCGGAAGATTATGAAAAGAACGTCAGAGAAATTATTTCTAAAGCAAAGAGATATTCTAAGAAAATTATTTTTATTGGCTCTTATCCGAATGATGAGACAAAAGTAGACCCGGTTCCGTGGGTCGAAAATTGTTCCTATAAAAATAAATATTTGTCTCAATTTAGAGACATCGGGAATAAAGTTTGTATGGAAACAAAATGCTATTTCATTAATCTGAACAAGCATCTCGAAGCAAATAAATGGATTAAACACTTGCCCGATGGAGTTCATGCAGATACAGAAGGGTATGAAAAAACTTTCAAGATTAAATCAAGGATTATTTAATAAAGAATAAGATCCTATATATAGAATGACATCCATAAAAAGATGCGCCTGGCCGGGAACAAACGAATTAATGATCCAATATCACGACAAAGAATGGAGCTTTCCTCTTCACGACGACCAAAAGCTTTTCGAATTTCTGGTTTTAGATGCTTTTCAAGCGGGATTGAGCTGGCAAATTGTTCTGAAGAAAAGAAAGGGATTCGAAAAAGCATTTCATAATTTCAACGCAAAGAAGATAGCTCAATACAAAGAACAAGATGTCCAACGTCTCATGCAAGACGAAGGAATAATCAGAAACCAGTTGAAGATTCGCTCGACAATTACCAACGCACAAAAATTTCTGGAAACACAGAAAGAATTTGGAAGTTTTGATAAATACATTTGGCAATTTACTAATCACAAGACAATTCACAACAAATGGAAATCCATCAAAGAAATTCCTGCGAAAACAAAAGAATCAGATGCGATGTCTCTCGACTTAAAAAAGCGAGGATTCAAATTTGTGGGAAGCACAATTTGCTACGCTTTCATGCAGGCGGCAGGAATGGTAAACGATCACACGAGTGATTGTTTTAGATGGGGGGAATTAACTGCAAAGTAACTACATAAACAGAAAACTTTATTCGAAAAATCTCGGCAGATAGAAAATTATATAAACTAAAGTTCATTGTGATAAACTAATATGGATTGGGATAAACTAAAGTTTACCAAGCTTGAGGAAGATATATTAAACTTCCTGTTTAAAAATCCGACTTCAGAATTTAACGGCAAGGAACTGGCAAAAGAAGTAAATGCCTCTCAAACAGCAATTGCAAAATCAATAAAACTTCTCTCTGAAGAGAATATCCTGGTCGTAAATAAAAAAATCCTTTTGTCAATACGCCTTAATAGAGGTGATGAGGAAATATTTATTCTGAAGAGGATCTATAACTTGAGAAGTTTATATTCTTCCGGTTTGGTAAAGGAATTATCAAACATGTTCAAGGGAAGCGTCCTCTCGGTCTTTGGAAGTTATGCTCATGGCGATGATACAGAGGACTCTGACATAGACATCGCAATACTCGGGAGCTCTGAAAAAAAACTTGATGAAAAGGTATTGTCAAAATACGAAAAAAAACTCCAGAGAAAAATCTCTCTACATTTCTTCAGCGATGTAAAGAAAATTAACAATAATTTAAGAAATAATATACTAAATGGTGTCGTGCTTAAAGGAGCATTAACTATATGAGAGAATTCAAGGAGTTTGTCGCCACAGGAATAATTAAGAAAAGAGGAAAGAACGAAGCCAGAGCAAAAAGTTTGGTTGATGCCGCGGAAAGAAGAAAAATAGTAATGGAAAAATATCTCCCTCTAAATTCAGAGACATCAATTCAGGTAATAGAAGAATGCTATGATGTAATCAGGGAGCTTCTGGAGGCAAAATTAATTAAAGAGGGCTATAAAACTTATTCGCATGAGGCAGTCGTTTCATATTTAAAGGAAATGGGATTTTCAGAAGACAAAGTCGTTTTTCTTGATGAATTGAGAAAAGTCAGGCACGGAACAAAATATTATGGCGAGCAGGCGGACGAGGACTACGCAAGAAAAGTGAAGAACTTCTTGATAGAAATATACTCTAAATTGATGGGATCGATTTAACAAATGCGTGAATTCATCTACTATTCCCGAACAGCACCAACATCCGGCTCTTACATAAAAGAAGATTTGCAAAAATCCGGAAGAATAGATATAGCAATTCATACAATAATCGCCGCCTTCTTCTTATCGAACAAAACAAGAGAAGATGTAAAACTCCATCTGCTCTTTGCTGGCCCCCCAAACACTCCAAGACATCTGGAAATAAAACCAGTTTTAGATGGAAAAACAGGAATAGACAAAATATACTTTGTTAAATCAAACATTGCATCGTTAATAAAAAAAATGCTCTACAAATTCAGAGAAGGAGAAAGGCGTGAAGTCTTCCCAGGTTTTTGGATAGAAGAAAAAACATTCTTGCAATTAGCGAAAGAACTTTCGGATTCTGAAAAAAGTCTATATGTCTTAGACCCAAAAGGAGAAGACATCAGAAAAGTAAAAATCGAAAGTGATCCTGTTTTCATCTTAGGAGATCATCACGGTCTTCCGCCGAAAGAACTCAAACGATTAAAAAAAATCTGCACTCCAATAACAATTGGTCCTGCAACTTATTTCGCTTCTCAAACAATTGTAATTGTTAACAACGAATTAGACAGGAGAGAAGCTAACTGGTAGCTCTTCTAAAGGTTTCAATATTCGAAATATATTTCTTCCCATTATCCATCGCAATAACCTGCCATTCATACAATCCATTGGGCAAAGAAGCCCATTCATCATTATCAGACAGAACAGCGCTATAAAGATTTCCTCCATCTAATGTGGGATTAAATCTAAATGTAAAGACATATCCCAAACTATTAGTGACTTCAATTTCATAAGAATTAGCAGAGATGAAAGAGTTGAAATAAAAAGTATCTCCTTCGATTAACTCTCCTTTATTCGGTTCAATCGCTTCAACTTTTCTCTCTCTTTTCGGATCAAACTTTATCATGTAGTGCAGGACGTTCTCTGTATAATTTTCAGCTAAATATTTGGAATAAATATCATCTTCATAAGGAAGCCGCTCAAACAAATTATCTTTCATTAAAAATTCGTCAAAAATTATTACACCTTCTCCCAATGTCCTAACCCAAAGATAAGCATTGTCTTTATCACCGATAATAACCTCATCTTTATCTGTCACCTTCAATGATGTGCTCACCCACAATTCCTCAAATTCAAATTTCGTCGGACAATTTAACAGCCGATGATTCACAAGAGCGATATCGTCCTTATTAATAGTTTTTCTGGAATCTTCTATTCCTTGAACAATCAAGTCCTGCAAAGATGATATGCTCGTATCGCTTCCTGAATAAACCCAGCCGCTTCCTTCATAACCTAATGAGCCAATATAACTTAAAGCAAATTTATCTGCCTCGTGATTGGAAACATCATTAATCCACAAGACGCCTCCATCATTAACCCAGTTCTTTAATCTTATTTTTCTACTTGCGTCGTTAAATTCATTGCATCCGTATAGAAAGATTCCTGTTTCTTCTTCAGGATATTCATAATTTTCATCAACGCCCAGCCAAAAAGCTATCTGGTATTGCAATCTCCCTGTTATTATCGCATACTGATAATCCTCGATCTCTGCTAAAAAATTAGGAACTTCAGAGCAATCAAAATAATCAACGCCGTTATTTCCTATCATGTTCTCAATAACTTCTCGAGCAGTTCCTCCGAAAGTTGGCAGCTCAGCATTGTCTTGGTAAAGAACCGCGAGTTTCTTCCTCCCGTTCCCAAAACTTTCCTCTAACGGTCTGTCTATGACAAAATTTAATTTAAATTGTTCAGAATTTGTTATTCCGGTTCCGCTAACATAAAGCAAGTCTCCTTTCCTTTCGAGATTAAAGTCAATTCCAATATCAGAATCAGGACTGCAAAAATCAAAAGAGGGCGCTGCAACACCATTAACAATATCGCTCGCAGCATCATACAATGCTAAAAAGTTAGTCTCGACTTCAACATCAAAATCAGAAATTGCAGTTGTTGTGCCATCACTTCTCAAGATAGTCGGATAATGAATAGAAAAATAAATTATATCTTCTCTAATTATATCTTCTCTAATTCTGACATCAACTTCTAATTCCGAAGAGCTTTGCTCAACCTCGTTCTTCTTAGAAAAATCAGAAAGACTCTCCGCTAAAATTTTTTCTTCAACGCACAGGGTGATTTCTTCTCTTATAACATCCAAGCCGGGTTGTTCATCATTTTCATCCAAATACCAAAAAGCCAAATCTTCTCCGCTTAACTCTACGTCAGTTGGAATATTATAATAACCGCTTTTTTTAGAAACTTCTGAAATGCATTTTTCTCCGATATTCTCAATAAGTTGAATGAAATACTCGCTGGTTCCCGGCTTGGCTAACTCTCCGCTGTCTGAATCTCCCGGAAACATTGCAATAAGAGCCACACCCCCAACTAACACGAGAGCGATAATAACAAAGATCGCTATTTGTCCTCTTCTCTTGATTATCACTTCTTTATCTCACTTTCATAGTTTATTAGGCTTTCTTTCATAGTCTTCCGACCACAAAAATTATTATAAACCCCCCTTATGTTTGTTTTTAATGGCAAAGGGCGCGGCAATAAAATTAATCTCCTTTCAAGAGTCAGTTCCGAAACTTTTGGAATTGCTCAGACTCGGAGATGAAATAAAGAAATATGATAAAATTATTCTAAAGCCATTTTTGTCAAACTCTGAAAATGATTCAACTCCGGTGGAATTTACCGAAGCAGTCTTAAAGTTCTGCATTGAAAACAAAAATCCAGTAGCGGATGTTTTAATTGCTGAGGGCGCAGAAGAAGATAATACTTTGGAATTATTTGACGAGCGCGGCTATCAAAGACTGGCTGAAAAGTATGGCATCGGTCTTATTGATTTAAACAGCACAGAGACAGAAACAATAGAAAATCCGGAATTTCTGAAATTCTCAACAATCGAGTTTCCAAGAATCCTCTCTGAAAGTTTCCTTATCTCCCTGCCAAAAATAGCAAAGAATGAAGAAACTATCTTAACCGCCTCGCTTTCCAATATGCTTGGCGCGTTTCCCTATTCATCCTACTCTGGATTTTTCTCCAAAGGCAAGAACAAAATAAGAAAGTGGTCGATAAAATATTCAATTCACGATATATCGAAATGCAAGATTCCTGACTTCGCAATTCTCGACGCTTCCAGCAACAGCCAGATTCTTGCGGGCTTGCCTTTGGAAATGGACAAGCAGGCAGCAAAAATTCTCGGCATGGACTGGAAAGAAGTTCCATACATTAAACTATTAAATCAGTCAATGGCAGAGACGTAAAATATACATCTTTCCCTTAATTGTGTTAGATTTTTTGGGAAAGATGTCTTAGAGATTTTGCAGGGTTTTGCAAACACAGAAATTTCTCGTCGAGTTCTAAATTTCTGTGCCCAAAAAACTGAAAGTTTTTTAGGATTCTCTATACGGATAAAACCGTTGATTATAACACCGAGCGAAAGGTTTTATCCGTTAGAGAAAACCGAACCAAATGTATTATAATTATCGGTTTTCTCTATATGTTGAGGACTTCGAATAACCTCATTTTGCCTGATAAGAAGAAACAGAAGAAAAATTAGCACAAAGTAAAATTTTAAAAACCACGAATTTCTAATCTAAATATGAAAGGCATTGTGGTTCAATTTAGGAGAGGAAGAAAGACAGTTCATGAGAAGCATTTTCTTTTAGATATTGGTATACAAAATAGAGAAGAAGCGAAGAAATATGTCGGAAAGGAAGTTGTTTGGAAATCTCCTTCTGGAAAGGAAATAAAAGGAAAAATCAGCGACGCTCATGGAAACAAAGGTTTGGTTCGGGCTATTTTCGAGAGGGGCTTGCCGGGACAGGCGATAACAACGGAGATTGAAGTCAAAGGAGAGATTAAGGATTTTGGAAACAAAGAGGATAAAAAAGATAAGAAGGAAGAGAAATTGAAAAAAAAGAAGGAGGAAAATAAATAAAATGGCACTAAGAAAAGCATCGTCATACTCCAAGAAGAAGGCAAGACCATATACTCGTAAGTCCGCGAAGAGAAGAAAGGCTTTCATTAAAGCAGTTCCTCAAAACAAGATTGTTAAATATAATATGGGGAATAACAAAGATAATACTCAGGGTAAACATAAGTATGAAGTTATGCTTATTTCCAACGAGAAAGTTCAGATAAGGGATAATGCGCTGGAGGCGTGCAGGCAGTTGATCAACAAATCAATGGACAAAACAGCTCCTGGGAATTATTATTTTGTCGTCAAGGTTTTCCCGCACCATATTTTGAGAGAGAATAAAGTTGCCGCAGGAGCCGGTGCTGACAGACTTTCCAGCGGAATGAAACATTCTTTTGGGATTACGATTGGCAGGGCGGCGATGATTAATCCGGGAAAAGAAATTTTTTACATTTCGTGCCTGGACGAAAAAACAGCGAGACTTGCCCGCTCTGCTCTAATTAAAGCTAAGTCGAAAATTCCGTGCGGAAGCAAAATCATGTTTAGGAAAATTGCTGATTAGTTTTTGAATAAGATTTATTAAGTTATTTTTGCTTAGTTTTAGATGAATAAAAAGATGCATTATATTCTTGGGAGCGTTGCTATTCTCGTCGGGCTTTTTATTGTAGCGGGTCCTATGTATAGTTCTGCAAATGTTCTCGCTTCGCCCTCAAACACAGGAGAGAAAATAAATGGGGCTGGTTTTTTTATTATTGGCTCTGGTTTTTTTATAACAGGAGCTTTCCTGCTTTTTTTTGGATATACTAAGAATGAAGCTCTCGAGAATGATCTTCAGAAGCTCGGAAAAAAATTAAACAAAAGAATTTATAGCGAAAGACGAAAACGATAGAATGAAGAAGAAAGTGATTTGGGCTGTCGGCGTTATTTTCCTGATTAGCGGAGTTATTTCTATTCTTACGACTATTGGTGGAATTACAGGATATATAACTTTGAATGTGGAAAGAGAAGACATTAACTCTATCGTGGGATTTGTTTTGGTGATTATCGGATTAGTGTTGATGATGGTTGGAAAAGGAGAGGACACAATAACTTTGTATTATGCTTACAAAGAAGGCTTGTTTGTTCCTGGAGAACTGCTCAATGTAAAGAAACATCAGAGTTTTGAAATGATGGAAAATGTTGAAGGCGCAAAAAACCTGATTGCACTTTCTCCTCATGGAGCTGCTATTGATAGAATAAAGATTGCAAGAATTGATTTTGTAGAATCAGCATATCCAAAGGTTGTGGAAAGATATGGGGATAGATTTGTTGTTCCGACTGAGAAATTCGGGAAATTTAACGAGTTAATGAGAATCGGAAAAATAAAATTTGAGAGGGTTTTATAACGCATGAAGAAATGCATAAGAAAAGAGAAATAATTTTATAGATAAATTTTATTAACTATCGTTTCTCACTTAATACATGGGAAAAGAGGAAGTTGTTGGTTTCGTCAAGTGGTTCTCTGAATTGAGGAATAAAGATATTCCGATTGCCGGGGGGAAAGGAGCGTCGCTGGCTGAAATGTACAATTCTAAAATTCCAGTTCCTCCTGGTTTTATTGTGACTGCTCAGGCTTATTCTCATTTTATCAATAAGACGGGGATTGGCGGTAAAATTAAGAATGTTTTTGAAAATCTGAATGTGGACGATACGTCTGCGTTGCATAAGGCGGCGAAGAAAATCAGGGAGATTATTGAAAATCAAGAAATGCCTCAGGAAATGAAGGATGAAATTGTTGAGAGTTACGAAGTCTTGGGAGTTAGGCATGAAGAAGGAGATGCTCTGAAATCTGTCGAGAAAAGCGAAGAGAGTTTTGTCGCTGTTCGCTCAAGCGCGACTACGGAAGATTTAGCAGATGCGAGTTTTGCAGGACAGCAGGAAAGTTTCTTGAATGTTAGGGGGAAAGAAGATTTGTTAGACAAAGTTAAGAAATGCATGTCTTCTTTGTTCACGCCGAGGGCTATTTTTTATCGAGAGAAGAAAGGATTCGATCACTCCAAATCTTATCTTGCTGTAGTTGTTCAAAAAATGATTGACTCTGAAAAATCAGGAGTTATATTTTCGCAGAATCCGACGAGAAATGACGGGAGGATTATAATTGAGTCTGTTTGGGGGCTCGGTGAGGGAATTGTTTCCGGGAGAATAAAACCAGATCATTATGAGGTCAACGGAGATTTAGATAATTTTAAGATTGAAAAAGTAGAAGTCAATTTGAAAAAAATTGCGATAATTAGAAATGAAGAAGGCGAGAACGAAGAGATTAAACTTAGAAACGAGCAAAGCAAGAAGAGAGTTCTTGACAATTATGAGATAAAGAGATTGGCGCAGTTCGCCCGTCAGTTAGAAGAGCATTACAAGAAGCCGCAGGACATTGAATTCGCGATTGATGAATCCGGAATATCTATTGTTCAATCAAGACCGATTACGACTATTGCTAAAGAAAGCGAGGGAGAAATCGAAGGGAATGTTTTGCTCTCCGGGTTAGGGGCGAGTCCGGGAATTTCTTCGGGACCTGTAAAAATTGTTCGGGAAATGTCCGACTTGGAAAAAATTCAGCAGGGAGATGTTTTAGTTGCAGAGATGACTAATCCAGATATGGTTGTTGCGATGCAAAAATCTGCAGGCATTGTTACGGATGAAGGCGGAGTAACCAGCCACGCGGCAATTGTTTCGAGAGAGATGGGAATTCCAGCTGTTGTCGGAACAGGAGATGCGACTTCTAAATTGAAAGAAGGAGATATTGTAACTGTTGATGGCAGTCACGGGAAAGTCATCGAGGGAAAAAGTGAAACACGGCTTGTTAAGATAGAGCCTATTGTTCCAACCAAGACGGAGATAAAAGTTATTGTTGATATGCCTCTTGCCGCGGAGAGAGCTGCGAAATCTAAAGCAAAGAAGATAGGTTTGACAAGACTGGAAGGAATTATTGCATCTAGCGGGAAGCACCCGATGAAATTTGTTAAAGAGAAAAAAATGGATGAATATAAAGATTTAATCGCTGAAGGAATTAAAGGAATAATTAATTATTTTGATGAAATGTGGATTAGAACTTCTGACTTAAGATCTGACGAGTATCGCGAGTTAGAGGGAGCGCCGAAAGAAGTTGAAGGCAACCCTATGCTCGGAGATCATGGAATCAGATTTAGTTTGAAGCATCCAGAGATTATGAAAGCTGAGTTAGAGGCAATTAAAGAGGCGGCCCATGAATCTCCGCATAAAAAATTTGGAATAATGATGCCGCAGATAATAAGCGTTGATGAAGTTATAAAAACGAAGGAATTAGCTAAAGAAATTGGAATTCCAAAAAATATTCATATCGGAATTATGGTCGAGACGCCTGCCGCTGTTCAGATTATCGAAGATATTTGCAAGGAAGGAATTTCTTTTATTAGTTTTGGAACGAATGATTTGACGCAGTATACCCTCGCTATTGACAGAAATAATGAGAATGTCCAGAACTTATTTGATGAAACTCATCCCGCTATTGTCAATTCAATAAAGCACGTTATCGCTGTTTGTAAAAAGTATGGTGTTGAAACAAGCATTTGCGGACAGGCAGGCAGCAAGCCAGAGATGGCGAGGATTTTGGTTGAATCAGGAATAAACAGCATTTCTGTTAATGCTGACGCTGCGAAGGATATTAGTGAAGTTGTTGCAACGGTCGAGAAAAAAGTTTTTAGATTTGCATCTGGAGAAGAAGTTCAGAGTCAAGAAAGAGTTGGAGATGAAGAGGAGGAAGACGTGGAGGAGAATGAAGAAGTTGAAGAAATTGATGTTCCTAAAAAAGAAGAAGGAATTTTTACAGATAAAGATATTGAGGAAGCCGCTTTAGCCGCATTAGGCGATGATTATAATCCAGGAAAGCCAAATGGCAATAACGAGTTTCCTTCGTTGAATGAGGCCATTCCAGTAGATTCGGAGAGTTTTGAGGAAGAGTAGAAATTTAGTGGGGGGTGAGATTATAGTGAGGGGTGTGTTAGGAGTGATGCGCACCAGAATTATCATTTAGAATTTATACAAAATAAAGCAGGGATACTTGCTAACACCAAACTACTAGGTAAATGGAATTTAGATATAGAAATTCAACCAACAGATGCAAAAGATTTATCATAGAACTTAGAAGCGGGTTTAGTTTGATTGAAGATTATGAACTTGTGCAGATAATAGAAGATTATGGTATTGACTTTTATCCAGACAAGATAAACTGAGTTTACTCGCCATTTATTACCAAAAATCCGTAAACCTCATCATGAGAACGAGTGCCCCTTACGCAAGAAAAATTAAAGACTTAAACAAAATAAATTTAGGCAACAGAGAACTCAGAACTGAAAGACAAAAAGATGCTGCACAACTGCGGATGCTTCTTGATAATCCAATGAAAAAAGCGCACAACAGAGAAAAACAAAGATTAAGGATGTTGGGCAAACTTCCGCCAAATCCTTTTTCCAAGAATAAATATAGAGAAAACCGATAATTATAATACATTTAGTTCGGTTTTCTCTAACGGATAAAACCCTTCGCTCGGTGTTATAATAAACGGTTTTATCCGTAAATCAAACTATCTTAAAACTCTCAAGATTTTCTTTCAATGTCTTTATGCAAAAATCAATAATCGATAAATAATCTTCATCATTTGCTTTTCTAACTGTTCTAAGATAACTCCCTCGATGTTTGTTATAAATATTGATCCATGGATATTTGTTTCTCTGTAACAAATAGTTCATAAGCAGTCTTGACATTCTGCCATTCCCGTCAACAAATGGATGTATAGAGACAAATTTCACTGAAAAAATAATTGCTAATTCAAAAGGATGTAATTTCTTTTTATTTTGTTCATACCAGTAAACAAGATTGCCCATGAGTTGAGGCACTTTTTTTGCGTCTGGAAATGAAACATCACTTCCAAATATTCTAACCTTATTTTCCCTGTACCTCCCTGCAAATCTCTCCGAAATATCTTTAAGAATTATTGCATGCAACTTAAGGATAAATCTTTCATCAATATCTTTCTTGTGTCCTTTCAAAAATCTAATCGCTTGCATATGATTTCTCGCTTCATGAATCTCTCTTAAAGTCTTTCCTTCAGGAACTAAACCTTCATTAACAATAAGATTTGTGTCCTCAAGCGAAAGCGAACTTCCTTCTATTGCATTACTATTATATGTTAGTTCGGTAAAAAAGGTATTTTCAAATTTCTCAAACTCTTCTCTAGTTAATGATTTAGTTTTTTCATTGTAAACTTTCTTAAGTTTCTCAATCTCAATCTTCTGTTCCTTTGTCAAATAAACAGACAACGATTCAACAGCTAATTCAAGTTCAAATTCTTCTCTTTTTGTCTGTAGCTCTGTTTTAGAAAGATTTCCGTATCCCATGAACTTACTTTTCTTTGACCATTTTCCATTCGCGCGAATATTATGAACCAAATAGTTCTGCTTTTTTCCTTCGATCTCTCTAACTTCGTGATATACCATCCCCTCTTATATGGGCACGTCTTTATATATCTTTCTATTTGTGCCCATATAAGCCTCTACCGCGACTTGAACGCGGGACCTCAACATTTTTAGTTTCCCTCGAGGAAGGGGTGACTTGTCAGGAAAACCGTAGGTTTTCATACGATACCAATGTTGCGCTCTAACCGGCTGAGCTATAGAGGCATAGTTCGAATATGAAATCTAGAAAAACATCATATTAAACATTTGCTATGCAAATGGATCTTGTTTTTCCAAAGGTTTATCTTCTGGAAGCCATTCCGAGTTTATGATATATCCTGTTATTTCTCCAATATGCGTAGATAAGTCACTAATCCAACTCTGGAACTCAATATAAAATATTTCTCTGTTTGCTTGATCCTGAAGTGCCAGATTTTCATTCGTAACTATAAATAACGCTCCAATGAGCAAAAATTTGACGATAAAAATTATCAATTTCATTTTGATGTTGAATTTGTCGCGATCCAATCTTGCTGGGCAACATACCCTGTAACCTTTGAGATATTGGAAATTAAACTGATTATCCAATGATAATAAAGTTTTCCCATTGTTTTTATTCCCTCGAAGGAAGAGAGGTCTATATTATTAGCTCTATAAATATTTATTGCAGAAATAATGAAAACAGCCAAAAAAATAAAGACCACGAAATAAAAAAGTTTATCGCGCACTATTGCGATTATGTATATATCGTTGCTGTTTAACATCCTAATTACTAAACCAATAATAAGGACTATTACTCCAACTATTATAAACCACATCGGGATCGCAGATAAAAATGACATATCTTATTGAAGAGAAATTAGTATAAATTCTTTTCCATGTTTGTCAAGCTTTAAATAATTGGGTTCTTTAAATTTTAGGAGAAGAGAACGATGGAAAGCATTTTCATAGAGTTTAGTTTGCTGATAATAATTGCGCTGATTGTTTCTGCAGCGGCGCGGGCACTCAAACAGCCTCTGATAATCGGTTATATTGTTGCAGGTATTTTAGTAAGTCCAAGTGTTTTTAATTTATTGAAATCGAGTGATAATCTTTCGGTGCTTTCTCAACTTGGCGTCGCTGTTTTACTTTTCATGGTTGGCTTGCATTTGAATCCAAAGATTATAAAAGAAGTCGGCAAAGTCGCGTTGATTACAGGAATAGGACAGATATTATTTACCTTTGTTCTTGGGTTTCTGATTTCTCATCTGCTCGGTTTTGGTTTTATAGAGGGAGCATACATTTCTTTGGCTTTGGCTTTCAGTTCGACAATCATTATAATGAAATTGCTTTCTGATAAGGGAGATGTAGCGACTCTTTATGGAAAAATCTCAATCGGCTTTCTGATTGTGCAGGATCTTGTCGCTATTCTCGCGCTTATGATTGTTTCTTCTCTCGGAGAGGGAGTTAATCTTTCTTCGTTGGCTATGCAAAAAATTGTTATTGGCGCCGGCTTGACGGCGAGTCTGCTTTTAATCGGGATTTATATTTTACCGCGACTTACTAAAACGCTCGCAAATAATCAGGAACTCTTACTGCTTTTTTCTATCGGATGGGCGATGGCTTTGGCTAGTTTGTTTGATTTGAGCGGCTTCTCTATAGAAATAGGAGCTTTGCTCGCAGGCATTACACTTTCATCCTCTCCTTATCGTTATGAAATAGGAATAAAAATGACGCCTCTTCGGGATTTTTTCCTATTAATTTTCTTTTTGCTCTTGGGTTCTCAATTATCTTTTGGAGATATTGGAAACCATATTTGGGCAGTAATTATCTTCTCTTTAGTTGTGTTTGTCGGAAATCCTTTAATCGTTATGTTTCTGATGGGCAGAATTGGATATACCAAAAGAACAGGTTTCCTTGCAGGTTTAACTGTTTCTCAGATTAGCGAGTTCTCTTTCATTCTTGTTGCATTAGGCATAAGCTACGGACACATTGGCTCTGAAATTCTGTCTATTACAACGATGGTCGGCTTGATAACTATGGCAGGATCTTCATATGGAATAATATATTCCCGCAGTTTATACAATTTCTTTGCTGACTGGCTAAGAATATTCGAAAGGAAAGATATGAGAAAATTAGACGAAGGGAAATATCATGTTGAAGAAAATTATGATGTTATGCTATTCGGACATAACAGGATTGGTTTTGATTTGTTGAGGTCTCTGAAATCTCTAAAGAAGAAAGTTTTAGTCGTTGATTTTAATCCAGATATTGTTTTACAGTTAGCCAGAAGGGGAATTGATGCACGATATGGCGATGCTAATGATATAGAATTGTTAGAAGACTTGGATTTCTCCGAGACAAAAATGATTATTTCTACTATACCTGAAATAAGCACTAATCTCTTATTAATTCGAAAATTGGAACGCGTTAATCGAAATATGATATTCATTGTGATTGCACATCAAATAGATGAAGCGATTAAACTCTATGATGCTGGAGCGACTTATGTAATTTTGCCTCATTTCTTAGGAGGAGTTCATACAGCGAGTTTAATTGAGAAACACGGCATGCGACTTGGGGGTTTTATGAAAGAAAAAATGAAACATCGAAAAGAACTTATGCTTAGGAAAAAAGAAGGGCAGAAACATCCGAGCCATGAGAGAGGATAGATTGGTTGGTGGTGATTGGTTTTTGGTTTGTAGTTTGTGGATAGTTAGATTTAAAATAAAGATTTCTTTGAATTTTGAATAGCCCTGTAGTATAGTGGTCAAGTATAATGGACTCTGGCTCCGTTGACCCAGGTTCGAATCCTGGCGGGGCTATTAATAATCCAAATTTGTAAAACAAATTTGGATTATTCTAATTTCTCCAGGATGAGAACCGTAGGTCTCGAATCCCGAGAGAAAGGACTTTTAGTAAACAATTATAAGATTAAGAAAGTACTTTCTCGAGTTGGCGGGGCTATTTTGGCAGGTAGTTTGTGGGGGGAAGTTGGTAGTAATGCAACCAGCCCGCCAGCCAACCTTGAAGAGTTGCCACAAAACAAACTGAAAGAGATTATCAAGACCGTTTCTAAAATCCGAGAGACGAAGTATAGTCGCAGGCGAATTAAGAAGTATGGAAATTTGAACAAGGGGTTTACCGAAGAGGAATTGAAGAAAAGAAATTGTTATTTAGCTCCTCGTTTCACGAGGGAGCTTTATAGTTTCAAATAATTGAACGTGACTTTTATGTCCCTTGAACACAAAAATCAAGAGATTTTTGCGCCCAAAAAAAGCTTTGCTTTTTTAGGTATATCAACAGACATTTTGTTCAATTATTTGAATCTGTTGGTGCACTATCTGATTAGTAAAACTTAAAACCTCTTTTTTATTAATAATCTAATGGAAGGACAAGAGATTTTACAAAGAGCGATGACTTTGAAAGAACAAAGCGAAGAGAGCGAGAATCAATTAAACTTTGTTATGCAGCAAATTCGGGAGCTTTTGGAGTTTAGTAAAATCCTCGAAGAATTAGAGAAAAATAAGGAGAAGGAAATACTTGCTCCGTTGGGAAAAGGAGTATATGCTAAGGCAGATAGAAGGGATGAGAAATTGTTTGTTGAAGTTGGCGTCGGAGTTGTTGTAAGAAAAACGCCGAAGGAAACAAAAAAAGTAATTGAAGATCAGCTAAAAAAATTTTCAGAAGCAAGAATTCAATTGACTGCACAGCTTGAAGTGTTTAAAGAAGAATTTAGATACATGTTAGAACAAGTTGAGAGACTGAAGAAAAAGAGGAGCAATTAATATCTCCAATAATCTGATCTATAATTTCTTGAATAAGGATTTGTTAGAATATCTATTCTTGCTAAATCACGGAAGGCGGAGATTTCTGCTAACTCGACATCTCTGTTAGTCGTTAATCTAACTGTATCCACATCCCTGTCCGCTATGATTCCAGTTTGCTCTCTCGCTGTTCTTGCTAAATTAGTGTCTCTATCTGCGAAAACATTTGCTCTGCTTATTTCTCCATCCGATAAGATTCTTGCCGCGTCTATATTTGCCTGAGTTGTTAATCTTGCTATTTCCGTATCTCTGTCAGATAAAATACTCGCTGTATCTACATCTGCTCTTCTTATATCAACATCTCTATTTGAATAAATTCCCGCTCGCTCTGTTTCGCCCTGCGTGATTGTGTTTGTTAATTCTATATCTCTATTCGCCATAGTCTGAGTGTTTGCGACATTTGCCTGTGCCAGAGTAAGCGTATTAAGAACACTGCCCGCTGTTAATATCCCTGTTCTTTGAACGTCATTTCTTGCTAAGTTGCTTGCTGTATTATCTATGTAAATTCTTTCTGAACTGTCTCTGAAGTAGTTTGAGTTGGACGCGGAGCCATAGTTGCTTCTACCTCCATATCCCCATGGTTGAGAACCGTATGTTCCGCCATAACGATTGCCCGTTCTATAAGAATTATAATTATTTACATTAGTTCTTTCGTAAGAAAGGACGTCGAATTCCTGCGCGTTTAAATCGAGATTTGATAAAGCGCTCGGTGCTTCTTTGTGAGCTGTGAAATACAATCGGTCTCCTCTCGAAGGCCCGTCCCAGACGATGTCGTAAGAATCTGCGTTGTTTAGAATTTGATTAAGAGCATTTAGTTTTATCCAATCATTTCCTGCCGAAACTGGCTGTGCTAAAAACGCGCTGGCTAAGAAGAGGAATGCGAATAGGGTGAGGAATTTTGAGGGGGTCATTTTGTCTGTCTCCTTTCATTCCAATAAAACTCTCTTGCTCTTTCCAAATCATCTAAACTTGCTAATGGTGCAATGTTGATATGAACATTATCTTCTAACACCATTATTTCATAAGCCCTCGCTTTCTCGCTTGCGCTTACTCTTCCATCTCCATTAGTGTCTGCTAAGCCGTCTTGTCCAAAAATATAGTCATGCAAGCAATCTGTTCTTTCTTGTAATTCTCTTAGTTTTTCATCTCTCTGTTGTATAAACCTATACTGTTTAGTCGGATTAAATTGTCCTGTTGAGATTGCATGGTTTCTATATATTAATCCGGCAGTTAATCCACAAGTTGCTAATATTAATAACATGGGTCTTACGAACCATTTTGGGATTTGTAGTTTGCTCATTTTATTCCATAACCTCCAAATCTTCTAAATGTCCACCTAATATTGTTTGGAAAGTATTTTTTGTTCCTTGATATCTAATGAATACTGCAACGTTTGTCGCCTCGTTCCTTATTGTACCATCAACATACGGTATCAGTGTTCTTTCGGGGCATATTTTCAATACTTCATAAACCCCTCCTTTCCTACCAACTTCTCTGTCCAGAAATTTCCTGCCCTGAACTCCACTTTCTAACAAACAATCTGCGAGATTTTTGCTTCCGGTTTTTATTTGAGTTGTCATTTTATTCCTCCACCGCCCTCTCCAAAAAAGATTTTTTGGCTTGAGTTTCAACGTCTCCAAAAGAGATTCCTTCTTCTCCGAATTTTATAATATCTCCACCATCAATTCTTGCGCCGAATCTCTCATTCAAGTCTGTATATTTGTTGGCTTCATCAGCTGAAATTCCTGCCTTTCGTAATTTTATGACATCATCGCCATCAATTCTTGCGCCGAATCTCTCATTCAAGTCTGTATATTTGTTGGCTTCATCAGCTGAAATTTCTGCCTTTCGTAATTTTATGACATCATCGCCATCAAAACCTCTTTGATATTGTAAGGCTGTTTCGGGTGTTATCCCTTCAACTACAAGTCTTATAACATCTTGAGGATTAAATTTTTCTAGATAAGCATTTGCAACTTTTGGTGTGGCTCTCATGTTGTGTAAATCAATTATAACTCCACCATAACCTCCCACGTCAAATCTTGAGTCGTAGGCATTAGCAACATCTGCTTTTATTCCTGCTCTTGCGAAATTTCTTATTTCTTCTGCTTCGTATCTTTTGTCAAAAGCATTTACTTCAAAAGGTGTTAACCAATCCACGTTTGAATTTCTAATTGTCAAAAAATCTTCAACATTAAATCTTGAAGAATATTGGTTTGCTTTTTCTGGAGCTATGCTATTGCTATGTAAATTGGCGATGTCGTTTTCGAAAGCAAATCGAGTGTCATAACGCAAAGCTACGTCGCGCGGAACTCCATGCTCTTCTTCTAATGTTTTTAATGCGTGTTCTGAAAGTCTGTTACCGTAGCCATCCCCCAGATTTATCAAAACAGGATTGTTCATTGAGTCAACCATAGTAACTCTGCCTGGCTCTCTTGTTTTCCAAGGTTGTGAAATAAGTAACCCGCTCGCTGAAAGGGATAAACCTGCAAGTGTCGCGAGTAGTGTTTTTGTTTTCATTTTGTTTCTCCGCGTTTTTTACTTCCCGTTGATTTGTAGGTTGTTTCGTAACTAACAGTTATCTTTCTTGGTCTATCCATTTGATTAAATTCATCAAATGTTAAATATTCCCTCCGTGAAGAATACCCATTATAATAACCCGCTCCGCTTACTTTAGATTTATCAAATGTTTTTCTGTCTTCCTTTATTTCCAGTCTGGTTTCTTCAGGGAAAAGAAGATTGAAATCAAAATTGCCTCCGTCATCCATAGTTTGAAGCACTTTTTCCATAATTTCTCCTTCAATACGCGGGGTGTAGTAGTGTCCATTAAGTTTCATTATGAGATGTTCCAATCTAAAATTAGCTGATTGTTGTTTTTTTATTTCTGTCATTATCTTTTCTCCTGTTCCAATTCATAAACCTTCTTCCACGTTTCAAAATACAAATCTCTTCTGGCTTGCAGCATCCTACTTGCAGCATCCCTCATTTCTGAAGTCATTGTCTTAGCTTTTCTAGTGCTATAATTTTTGGATGTGTATTCCTCTGCTATCCATTCAGCATGACCAAAATACGAGAAGACATCTGCTAACCCATCGCCATCTTCATCAATCACATTTAGAATACTATACCCCTTTCTTGTCCTTGGAAATTCTAATTCGAATACCCCAATTTCACCTGCACGCATGGCTTTATCTACTGCTTCTATTGTTGGCATTTGCATTTGTTTTTTAGCTTGTTCATAAAGCCAGCTCATTCCTTTATACGCTCCAACGACCAAAGCTAAACCAGCCAATCCTGCGCCGATTCGTTTTATTGATTTATTCATCTTTCTTCTTTCCTCCAAGTCTCCTCCGCCATCAATCTTGACAAAACTCCAACTATATAAACTTTTCTATATGTTACTACTTTGAAGTATTTTTCGGTATCGAAAAAATTAAATATATGTATGTATGTGTATGCGACTATGCAATAACCTAAACCTGAGAAACATACAAGAGATTCAACGTGGCGACAAAAACAATTTCAATAACAGAAGAAGCTTACAAGATACTTGCGAGTTTGAGAAACAGAGAAAGAGAAAGCTTCTCAGAAATAATTATGGATAATTTAGGCAGTAAAAATAAGCTGAAGGAACTGCATGGCATGCTTTCAAAAGAAGCGGGAGAATCGCTCGAAAAAAACATTATTGAAAGCAGAGAAATTCATAGAAGAATGCAAAAGAAAAGAACGCAAAAAATTTTAAAGGGGTTAGAGTAATGGTCTGTCTGGACACAACCTTTCTCATAGATGTAATAAAGGGAAGACAACAAGTCCAAAACATAGAAGATAAAATAATCAGCAAAGGAGAAAGAATAACAATTGCGGCCCCAAGCCTGACAGAGTTGTTTAGAGGTTTATATCTAAAAAAGAATCTTAAACACGTTACTCAGGAAGAAATTGAAAATATCAACGAAATCATCTCATCATTTAAAATACTTGACCTTAAGAAAGAAAGCGCTATTTTAACAGGAAAAATAGAAGCAGATTTGATGAACAAAGGAGACGTAATAGATATAGAAGACATAATGATTGCTTCGATTTGCATAAAAAACAACGAAACCCTCGTAACCAGAAACGAAAAACATTTTGAAAAAATTCAAGAGCTGAAAATTGTTAGTTATTGAAGTTTACAGCAAACAAATCCTGAGAAATCTAAATCTTCCGCAAAGCTATTGAATCTCTTTTATTTGTCGTTAATATCCTGACCCTCTGGATCGATTGGGAGTTTCACTTGAGTTGTAATTTTATTTCCTTGCCTCTGTAAATAGCTTTGTCAAATAAGCGTTATTGGATTTACAAGAGCTATATTGTTTGAGTTGAAAGTTAGAATATGATAATGTCTATCTTGACTTTCTCCTAGAATCACAGGGTCTCGTGTTTCAACTCCCCTTCTAAAGTCCGCATCATTTAATAAAGAAGAAAGTGTTGCATAGAAAGAGCGTCTTCTTTCCTCCCTAAATCTGTCTGTAGTATCTATTTGTCCGTCATAATCTGGATGTTTTACAAGATTAGGAATCTCATCATAAGCCAAAATTAAAGGATTGTTTCCCACACTATTTGCTGCAACTCTGGCTCTGACAATTTGAGATTCTGGACTTCTTTTATCTTTTCTTTTTCCTAATGATAGATGCGACCAAGATAAAAGGTATAAATCTGAGTATGCTGCCGACTGGTGTTTGAGAAGGTAGTCAAAATTATCTAAATCGCTATGCACATAAAGAACCCCATTTTTTAATGTGTCTTCTAAATATGCTTGAGCTTCTGCTATCGTTTCCTCATCTGATACTAAAGTGGTCTTGAATATCTTTTGTTTATTTTGGTTTGTCATTTTCTTTCTTCTCCAAAATAAAAATCCTCTGAGCCGAGTTTTTTCGGTCTTGCGTCAAACATATACGCTCCAATCAAACCTGCTAAAGCAGTACCCCAAGCTACAAATCCCATTCTATTAAACCACATATTTTTATAATCACTTATTTTGTTTTCAAAGCCAGCATATTCTGGATTTTTTGATTCCATTTTTGTAATATCATCTCGAACAATAGAAACAGCTTGCTCTAATTTTGATTCTTTTTCTTTATCAATTCCAAAAGCTCCTGCAGAAGCATCGTCCAAGGCGGTAGTGCTGTAAGGCATTCTCGGAATTTCAAATTCGTCTTTAAAATCCTGCAAATTTTTTAGGGTTGCATTAGCATCAACATATTGTTGATATCCTTCAGGTTGTTGAGGTCCGGTAAATGCTCCCTTAACCCCAAAATAAGCGGCGCTACTCGCACCAACAAGAAATATCGACATGACTATTTTCCCAATCCTTTTATGTCGCTTTTCCAACATATCATAATATTCACTTCTCGTCAATCCTTTCTCGTTTCTTGGTTCATCTGGATTTTCCATCCCCTCCCAAAAAACTCTGAATATATAAACTTTTCTGTTTGTAACTACTCCCTAATTAATTGATAGAAGAGAAAACTTAAAAAGTCTGTATGTACTAAAGTGCATATGGTAATAAAGGTAGAATTTGATAAGGAATTTGAAAGAAAATTTAGACAATTAGCCATGAAAAAATATGGATACTCAAAAGGAGCCATTAAAAAAGCAAGCAGAGAAGCGATTAGCATTTGGATAGAAGTCGAAGATAAAGAATTGCCAAAATTAAATAATCCTGCAAAAGTAATTAGGGGCGTCATGAAAAATCTGAGAGGAAAATATTCATCTGTAGAATTACAGCATGAAACAACGATTTAACTTTTGTTTGATATTCTTCCGGTCTGTTTTCATAAAATGTGTAAGGCATTGCTACAAGACCATTAGTATACATCTTTCCCCTGATTGCGTTAGATTTTTTGGGAAAGATGTATTAGAGATTCCCGAACTAAATTCTAACATGACGTCCTCCCCACCCTAAAGGTTTGCCTGCGGGCAAATCGCCTTCGGCGAGTGGGGTTTCCAAAAATTACTCCAGCCCGTGATGTCTTCTTTGATTACGGATGTATTCAGTAATAACATCTTGTTGGACAAACCCGACAGATGCCGCGAACTTTCCACGACTCCAAAGATGCCCCTTTGGATATCTCAGTCTGGCTTTGGGATGTTTCCTAAAGAAAAGATAAGACGATCCTCCTTTCAAATATTGCAACGCCCTCGACGGCGACATTGACAAAGGCATTTCCACTTCGCAATGTACATGTTCCGGAAGAACTTTTAGAATAATTATTTTTATTCCGTGTCTGCATGCCATGTTTCTAACACAAGCCGTCATCAAATTACAATACTCCTCCTTTTGATACATTTTATATCTGTACTTCGTTACCCACTCAAAGTGCCAGATCGATATTCCGACGCTGTGCGCCCTCCTTTCATATTCTTGATAGCTC
>Ga0209542_10006014_pt1 | contig 23893 bp, 27 predicted proteins | sample RifCSPhighO2_01_FD_184028 | JGI IMG/M metagenome (GOLD analysis project Ga0209542, IMG submission 184028) | Soil microbial communities from Rifle, Colorado - Rifle CSP2_plank highO2_0.1 (SPAdes) (version 2) | ecosystem: Environmental > Terrestrial > Deep subsurface > Rock core/Sediment ...
AACCGCCGACTTTCGGCGGGAATTCTTTTGGCGGAATTCAAAACCCCCTGGAATTTCTTGGCGGAAACCAATGCCGAGGGGCGAAGCCCCGAGGCAACTTCTTTAACAAATTCGGAATGGTGGACCGTACAGGACTCGAACCTGCCACCCCCTCATTGCAAATGAGGTGCTCTACCAGATGAGCTAACGGCCCGTATTATCTTTTCTTGTTTATAACTACCCGTCATTCTATCTTATTTTATCAATAATGTAAATCTTTCCTACCCTTTATTTTTTTCTATACTTGTGTACAATAGATTCCAATGCATTATAAAATTTATACTAACACTGAACAGGCTTGGGACGTGATGCTTGAGAGCATATCTGCAGCGACAAGCTCAATCTTTTTTGAGATGTATATTTTCTCGGACAATACATTTGCTAGTCATAATTTTGTTGACATTCTGAGCCAAAAATCTATTTCGGGCGTAAAAGTTAAGATGGTAATTGATTCTTTTGCAAATTTATCTGACAATTCGCTTAAAAAGCTAAAAGACGCAGGAGTGGAATTATTCTTTTTTAAAAAACTTTTTCGTTCCACTCATAGAAAGGTGCTTGTTGTGGATGAGAAGGTAGCTTTTATCGGAGGTATCAATATTAATAAATTTTTCAGGAAGTGGCATGATTTACAGGTTAGAATTGAAGGCAAAATTGTAAATCACGTAATGCGATCATTCGCTCGAGTGTATAAAAAATGCGGTGGTCGTGATCCATTTGTTTTGAAATATGACAAGCAAAGGCTCAGTCAAAGAGGTAAAATTTGGTTTTTTGAACATTTTTCACACAGAGGTCCTTTTCGTTTGAATAAATATTATCGCGACAAGATAGACTACGCGAAAGAAAGCATTTTAATAGTTACTCCCTACCTGATGCCGAATCAGTGGCTCATTGTTGCATTAAAAAGGGCGGTGGAAAGAGGTGTAAATGTGGAAATTGTTATGCCTAAAGTAGCAACCAATCCCAAAATAGCCAACTGGTCTAATTATTTATACATGAATAAGCTTTATCAATATGGAGTTAAATTCTCCTTAACTAATGAAATGATTCATAGTAAAGTAATGTTGATTGACGAACAAGAAGGTATCTTGGGTTCACAAAATGTCGATGTATTTTCTTTTGATTTTAATATGGAAGCAGGTATTTTCTTTACCGAAAAAAAATTGATTGACAATCTTTACGATATTACTCGTCATTGGAAGGAAGATTCAGTATTATTCACTCCTAAAATGCGAAATAATTATTTTTTTGATCACATTTTGGATTTCTCCTTTCGTATTTTTGAATACATAATAAAATGTTTTAATTATTTTACCATTTAGTGTTGATGATTTTTATCAAATAAGCAAAACGGTGAGCAAGGGCACTCATTATCCCCCCGATAATGAGCATTAAAACAATATTTTTGAAAGAATAATCATATATAAAATAAGTTGCAATAATAGCTCCTAGCACATAATCTATCTGGTCCCAAGGCACCCAGCCTTCTCCTTCTTTTTTGCCGATTTTTCTTTTGAAATATGATTTCACCAAGTCCCCAGTCAATGCTCCGAAAGACAACAAGAAACCAAGAAGAAATATAAAATTTTCATTTTGCGCCACATGGATGAAGTTGGTTTCTAGAAGAAGGGGATAAGACAAAGTTCCGGCGAAAATTCCTCCCAGAAAACCGCGCCAAGTTTTGTTTTTGCCGAAGATTTCTTCATTCATTGGTCTACTAAATTTTCTTATTCTCCCCAGCAAAACCGGAGTCATGTTGGCAATTATGGCCGGAAGCAGGATCAAGAAAGAGGAGTAAATAAAACTAATATTATAAAATCCAAACGCTATCATCAATACTGCATAGCTGTAACACCCAGCAATTATGTCATCTAAAATTACCGAGATGGCTGTTTGTTCCTTTTTCTTATCTATAATGTTGATCGGCGGGATAAATTTTATAATATCAATTATACGAAAAATAACGAAAACCCCGATGGCCACCCATATTTTAGCAACCAAAGTAAAATCTGATTCAAATAAAAAAAAGCTTGCCAACCACATTCCTATCCATTCATCTATTACAATCCATGAATAATCTTTCGGCTCATTACTTTTGTGGATTACATGAATTGCCCAATATCCAAGGATAAGAAAGATAAAAAAAAGAATTGTGTGAATTTTTTCATCAAAAAAATAATAGGACAAAAAAGAAAAAATCAAACACACAAAGCTGGCTAAGGTCCCAGGGAATTTAGTTTTTTCGCCGAGTCCCCACAAGCTCGCGATATTTCTCTCTAGCGAATTAGTCATTAAAATAATGTGAATATATGGAATTCCCAGTAAGTATTATAGTTAAAATAATTACAGAATATAACACTATCCCCGGTATGAAATTCGTTGTATTTGAAAGTATCAAAACTGGTATAAGTAGTGCCTGAAAAAGCATTTTTAATTTTCCCGCACCAGTTGCTTGCTTTTTATGGCTTGGAGAGGTCAGTGCCTCATAAGCTAATATTGACTCTCCTCCAATAATTAAAAATGTAAAAAGATTTAATCCAAAAGGGATAAGTAGAAAAATTATCAATATTTTATCACTCAAGCGGTCCAACATTCCACCATACGCACGGTCGTGGGTTTCTTCGTTTACTTTCAAATTATCGTTATGGTGGGCAGGCCTTTTTAATATTTGACGTGCTAACAAACCGTCAAAAAAATCCGTTGAAATTATGAAAATATAAAAAAGAAGAGTAAAAATTACAAATATTCCGTTTTTGCCAGAAATAGCCATGGAGACACACAAGGCTAGCCATGGAGCTGCAAATATCCTCGTATAAGTGAGCATATTTGGCGTTATACCGTATTTTTTATACAGAAATAGTACAAATTTATCTAATTTTTTTATCATTACTCTCGCTATGGGATGCTCTGTTTTATTACTAATAACCAGTAAATAATAGCCAAATTATTGTAATTTGTAAAGATATTGGAATCAAAGCAGATTATAACTTTGTAAAAATTTAGCAAAAATATATAATGAATAGTAATTATGCATTTAACATATCTATTGGGAGTTCTGATGTTTCTCCCCGTGTGGTTGATTTTATACATCCATCGGAAAGACCTTAGGCGAGAAATGATATTTATGGGAATCATAATCGCGATAGGGGCTGTTTTTCTAGAAGCTTTTGTATGGACAAAGGATTGGTGGCAACCCGAAACCATAACAGGAACAGTTGTGGGCATAGAAGATATCCTTTTTGGTTTCTTGGTTGGAGGAATAATAGCTTCAATATATGAAGAGATTTTTAAAGATAAATTGGTTCACATTCGTGGTAAAAAAGATCATCATGTAAAACATTTTTTCATTGTTGTTTTACTATCAATACTGATTGGGAACTTTACATTTTTCTATTTAAATATGCATTCTTATTATGCATCAGTATTATCAATGTTGATTCCAATACTTGTTATTTATTTTTATAGAAGAGATTTAATTATTTTGTCTCTAGCTACCGGAGCAATAGTTACATTAATTTCTATCCCCATTTATTGTATAAGTTTATTTTTTGACCCTACGGCAATAAATATTTGGCTTCATCAAAATATTTCAGGAATTTTATTTTTGGGCATTCCAATTGAAGATTTAGTGTGGTTTTTTGTAACTGGAATGTTTATTGCGCCTTTGTATGAATTTTGTAAAGGAGAAAAATTGAAAAAATTTTAATTTCTATAGAAGAATCACAAATAATCTTTAGAAATCACTAGTCTCCGTATTAGAATGAAGCAGGAATGGTTATCTTGGAAGAAAAACTTATATAAAAAGAAACCGCCTCGCCCGAGAGACAGTTTCTCGGTCGAGGACGGACTACATACCCTACTTCTTGAAACACTTCTCCAAGGCTGGAGGTATTTCTCTCCAGACATCCTCCCAAGTCCAGAACTGAAACTCTTCCGAAACACAGGGACGGTTCAGGACGATCCTGTACGTCAAGACTTCGACGTTTTCGATACCATCCAGTGCATTGAGTATTTTGCGAAGTTTCTTACCTTCGTCTGCTGTTATTTTATACTTGAAATCCACAACCAACAGGTCTGGGCAACCTGTTGTTGGAAACAACGTCCGGCTCCCGTTGCTTACTTTCGTTTGAACCGACGCAACGTACGGTCGCGGTCGATTCCCGAAGGAACCTTTTCGGACTTTGAAACTCTCAGTCGCTACTGCTGAGGCTGCTGGCATAACCTTCTTTTCCCCTCTAGGCTTGAAAATGTTCAGACCCAGGAAAAGAGAAATCAGCAGTAACACGAGAGCAGTCAGTACAGACAACGTTACCGCTGTGACTTTCTCTCTCTTTGAAAATAGGGGTGAATTCACCCTCTTGACGAAGTCCCATCCCATAACAGTCTCCTCTTATTTTTGTAAAGGGCGGTCGTCGGGGGTTTCCCTGCGACCGCCCCGGGAGGGCTTATGCCCTCTGCAGAACCGAGATGAGGTATTGCCCCCCTAGAAAAACGATCGCCCCAGGCAACACCCAAAAGATCATTCTTATCATCGCTTATCCACCTCCACTTACTATACTAACACATTATAAAAAATTTGTAAAATGAAAAATGGCTTTCGCCCGAAACAAAGTTGGTTCAGCTTTAACTGAATTAATATACTTTTTGTTGTTTTTTAACTGTTTTCTGTTAAGATAATAAAAGTTCTTTAATTTAATTAAATAAATTCCGGGGTAGCTCAGCGGTAGAGCGGTCGCCTGTTAAGCGATTGGTCGTAGGTTCGATCCCTACCCCCGGAGCCAAGTAGGTTGTTTTGCAAATTCTAGTATATGATTATACGGAGAACGCAAGGAAAACTCTAGCTTATTTTCATTTGCAACGCAGTTCTGAAGTAGATAGTTTAGAATTGCTCTCTTTTCTGGTATCTCAGAACTTTTGAATAACTCAAAAGCATTTTTTGCTAGATTTAATACATTAGAAGCCGTAATATAATAATTTTCGTCTGCTCTGGTGTGGTCCTCAATTTGAATGTTAATGTCATACTGTTTTTCTTTCATCTCTTTCAACTTTTTGTCATAGTCTTCCTTAGTAATACTCTGGTCAAGGAGTAGGTCCGTAAGACGGCTTAGTCTTCCTTGAATAGTGTTATATTCTTGCTGTAAAGCTTTTACGGATTCCTTATTGTATAGGTCCTTGCCCTCATTAGACTTTCTAAGCCCTTCAACGATCTTGTCTATCTTTGCCTGTGGTATGCCCTTAAAAGCCCTTAAAACCTCGTCTATGGGCTTCAAGAAGTCCTTTTCTGGTATGTATATCTTCTTATCGCAAAGGTCTTTTTTGGCGTTCGTGCAACTATAATAAATAAACTTTCCTTTAGCAGTTTCGGGACTCATAGAGCAACCGCATTTTTTACATCGGACCAATCCTCTAAAAATATATGGCTTTGAAGCGTATTGAAATGGCTTCTTGCCCCAGCCTGTTTTTATCTTTTGGCACTTATCAAAAAGTTGTTTGCTTATGATCGGCTGATATTTATGCGGATATGTTTTACCCTTTGATAACATTTCGCCATAGTAAAATGGATTATTTAATATATGACCAACCATACTTAGAGCTAGTGGTTTGCCAACACTGCTATCCAGCCCAGCTTTTGACATTTCAGTCCTTAGGGTTAGGGTTGAATGATTGCCTGTTGCATACAACTCAAACATTTTTTTAATTAAGTGGGCTGTGTTTGTATCTAGAATTATATCTTTGTTTCCTTTTATCTCGCCTATGTTTTTATAACCAATAGGGGCTTTACCAGTCCATTCGCCATTTCTTCTTTTTTGCTCAAACTTTCTTTTTACATTATCGCTTAGTTGAAGCACATAACTTCTTGCAAACATTACTGCCATATCCCAACGAAGCAAATCTGCACTATTTGAATCTCTATGCACAACAAGATTTTCTCTATAAAAATGTATTTCAATTTTCCCAGCTTTTCTGAGTTCGTCTAGTTGGACCGATTCTTTGAAACTTCTTTGAAGCCGATCAACAGTATCAACTACAAGGGCAATAGGTTCTTTAGATTCTTGAATAATCTTTATAACTTCTTGAAACTTCTCTCTGTCGCCCTTAGTTGAAGATTCTTCAATCTCAATTGTTTTCCAAATAGTAAGGTCCTTGAATTTTACATAGTCTGAAATACGGACAACCTGTGCCTCATTTGAATCTTGTTTTTTATCTGAAACTCTAGCTAAAATTATTGCTTTCATATCTTTAGCTATTAAAAAATGTGTTTATTTTAATTTCTTCTTCGTTTTCTCCGACTAATTCAAAACGAAATTCCTTGTTGATTTTAAATTTAAACAAGGTCAATCCAACATCTTCAATTTTTTCCTTGTTCATTCTATTAAAAACACTTGCTTTATATTTTGTATCAGGATTGTCAATTAAATGTTCGCCTTTGCTTTCTATAACATAAACAAGTTCCAATGAATCCTTTTTATCTTTTTTGGCTACAATAAAGTCAGGGCGTATTTTGCCTTTTTTCCAGCCTTTCACGGAATACCAGCTTTTATTTTCTGCTTTATTTCTAACCCACCATATAACATTATTATTCTTGTCTATTAAATCTGCTACTTTTGACTCAAGCGTATTCATTGACAATTTATCTGATTTTTCAAAAAGATTATTATTAAACATTTCATATCCTTCTGGATATACTTCACTTTCTCTAGGAATAGAATATCCGACAGTTTCATCTGAAGAAACTATCAATGTTAATTTTCTCTCTCTTATTAAATAGTTAAACAATTCTTGTTCTTGCTGTGTTTTTTCTTCTGATAATTTCTTTACAATTTCTTGTATTATAAAACCACTATTAGCTCCTAATTTCTTTTTATCTTTTACCCTTTCAAGAATCCTTATGAAATCCTTAGCTAAATCAAAAGCCACAAAAGCATTTTCAACAACATCTGTAATTCTACGGGCAAGATAACTTACTTCAAGAATATCAATGTCTTCTTCGCTTAAGTTCCTTAGTTCAGATTTTTCTAAGTTAATTACAATCTCGTAAGTTTTATTCTTTTGATTCAATACTGGTAATATGTCTTTTTCTATCCATTTAGTATAATCAAATTTTTTCCAGTTAATTTTTGATTTTATATCAATTTCATAAGAGAATCTTCTATAAGTATTTTTATTTTTTATTGCCCATACTGGTAAATATAAAGATTCTGGATAGTTTTTTACTATGTCATTTTTGATTTTTGTTTTAATTTTTTTTGATCCAGTTGGTCCAGATTCTGGGCTGATATTTTTTATCAAATCGCCCAGCCCTTCTTGCTGAAATCCTTTTTGTATATTAGCTAATACATCTTGTGTTTGACCTTTTGTAAAATATACATAGCTTTCGTCTAGTTCTTTTATACCTGTTTTTCTTGCATAAGGTTGTCTTAAAATTCTGCCGACTAATTGTGTCATAGATGATTCCGTTCTTGCATTTGGTATGATACCCAAGACATAGGCAAACGAACAATCCCAGCCCTCTTTTAATGCTTCTTTGGTTATAATGTATCTAATTTCGCTTGAGTCTGATAGTAATTTTTCTTCTTTGATTTCATCAATTTCACTAGACTTAACTGCTATCTGAAAAGATGGAACTTCTATTTCATTTAAATACTCTCTTACATCTTCGCTATGAACAAAATTATTTCCTCGTTGATCTTTACCAGTCCTTTCAACTTGAATAAGTGCGATTGGGCGAATATAAATTCCTTTATTACTATTTAATTTTATTGCTTCTCTTTCAAGAGCTTCTCTCTTTTTCTTAATATCTTTTATCATTTCTTGCCAGTTTCCGCTGATAGTAGGAGAGTGCAAGTGCATATCTAATTTAATCATATCTTCTGCTTCCAGTTCTTTACCCAAAATTTCAACAAGGACATTCATTTGACTGCGTTCTTTAGGAGTAGCAGAAAGACCTATAACCATTGAAGGATTTAATCCGTTAATAGTAGATTTTGCATTATCAGAAAACATAGTATGAAATTCATCTGCTATTATCAAAGGATTTACAGTCCTTATAACATTACCTAAACTTGTTTTTACAATTCTTCTATTGAATAAGCTATCAGAGATAAAATCTAGATTCGGTATTTTTTCCAGTAGTTTTTTGTGTTTTTCATATTGATTATCGTGCGGAAAAAAATCAATATATGCACCACTATCTTGAAAGATTTTTAAGTCTTCCTTTGTGGCTCTATTAGCTGAACCCAGCATTAACATAAAAATGACCAAATTTTCTTGAACATCTTGTTGTCGCAATTGATAACCCTTTTCAATTATTAGAGTTTTATTACCACTGCATTGATCAAGCCATTGTCTGTATATGTGATTTTTATCTCTTAATTTTTCTATTGTTTGTCTATAAATTGTATCTCTGTGGGTAATCCAAACCACAAGCCCAGTTCTTTTTTGTGCGAATATATTTTGGTATTCACGGATTGCTTCTATCGCTATAAGTGTTTTACCGCCTCCAGTAGGGACTTTTAAGCAAAATCTAGGATATGCTTCATTAAGTCCATTTTCTGGACGATCAGCAAAATCAAGTTTCAAAGACCTGTATGTTGAATCCACATAAGAGAAATTTCCTCTTAATTCTTTGTCTATTTTTCCTAAAGCACTTTTTTGTTTTTGTGCTTCAGTATAAAAGCGTTTGAGTTCGTCTATTACTTTTATCTGATAATCTTTTAAGTTCATAAATTTTATTTTTTCTCAAATAGGTTGTAAGGTATGCTTACAAATTGGATATTAAATTTTTCTAAATACTCATCATCCAAAAAACAAGCTGGAGCGTATACTATCTTTTTACCCGAATCTTTTTTATGTGCTTGTTCTGCCCAATCAAGTGTAATGGAAAGATTTTTAAGTGTTTCAATATCTTTTTTATATAAGAGATATATTGATTCATTCGCTAATTTTCCAACAAAAAAATCTTTTTCTTTGATTTTCTTTTCATCTGGATGATTTTTACCTGTTGCGAGATAAAACACATACTTTGCAAAATCTTCGTAAGAAGGTAGCTTGCCCGAAAGGATAGAATCAGCGTCTATTGATGGACCGAGTGTGTAATATGTAAAGCCAGTTTCGTTTTTATCCTTCTTTATAAATTTAGAAACTCTTTCTTTCGTAATTTCGTGAACATATTTAAATCCAGCCCTGTAAGCAGGTGTTTCTTTGTTAATTTTTTCTGGAAGCTGAACCAAGATAAATTTTCTTTTGCCCTCTTTTCCATCTTCTTTATTTAGTTCTAATACTGCTTGAGCTGTTGTGCCTGTGCCAGCAAAAGAATCAAGAATTATAGAATCTTTTGAAGCTGTTGCTCTAATAATTTCCTTAATAAGTTTTGTGGGTTTGGGAGTATCAAAAACATCTTCCTCAACAATATGAAAAATTTCCGCCAATTCTTTTTTTGCTGAATTAAGAGAACCTACACCTTCAAGAATTGTTTCAAAGTAAAAATCTTTTTCTTCGTTCTCAAAAATTTTGAGTGCAGGAATACCAGCACCGTTTTTTGGGAAATATACTCTATCATCTTCAACAAAAGCTTCAAATTCGTCTTTAGTAAAGAAAAAATGCCTTGTTATTTTTCTACCTGAAGGAGTTTTTATGGAATAATAATACTCCGAATCTTTTTTCTCTTTCTCGTGTCCTTCCTCAAATGACAGAATTCCTTGTTTATAAGGACCTCTTTTGTCGTTATCGGGATTCGTATATTTATTTAACCAATTTGGTAATTTCTTAATTTTCTCAAAAATAGTGTTCTTTTTATTTTTATACCCTATAATAATAAATTCGTGAACCCTTTTAGTTCTTGTAATAATTTTAGCATTCACATTTTTATCATATTTTGGGTCAATCTTTTTCCAAACACAAATATCAATGTTGTTCTCGCCAAAAATTTCTTCCATCAATTCCTTTAGGTGATGAACTTCATTGTCGTCAATACTAATAAAAATTATTCCTTTCTCATCCAATAACTCATATAGTAATTTTAGTCGTGGGGTCATCATACACAGCCATTTATCGTGCCTTGTTAAATCATCTACACCCACTGTTTCCCCAAGCCATTCTTTTATCAATGGACTATTTACCTTATCGTTATAAATCCAACCCTCATTACCAGTATTGTATGGCGGATCAATGTAAATACATTTAATTTTTCCTTGATATTTAGGTAATAAGCTCTTAAGAGCCAGAAGGTTATCGCCCTCAATAATAAGATTTTCTGAATCATCTTTTCCCTTAAGCGACTTTTTGTTATCCTTATCTAGTGTATGATAAGGGACCGATAAATGATGATTCCAAACTGATGATTTTCCTTTAAATTCTAATGATGGCATAAAATTATTTTGTCTTTACACTATTAAGAAATTTATCAAATTCAACCTTTGCAATTCTAAACTCCTTACCAATTTTATATGCTTTTAACTTACCCGCCTTAATATAGCGGTATATTGTCATAATGTGGACCTTTAGTTTTTTAGAGAGTTCCTCCGTTCTATAAAATTCATCCTTTTTGTGTTTCATAAATTGTTGATTCATTATATCATACTTAACAATGCTTAACATAGCAAATCTAATAAGTGGATAAACTCTTAGGGTATTACATCGGATTCTTTTAATGGCTTAAATTCCTTTATAGCGTCATCAATTTGCTTAACCCAGCTATGGAGTGGTTGTTTTTCAGCTAGTTTATTGAGCTTTTTTATACCATCTGAAATTCTATACCAATTTCTTTGTTTTGTCCTTTTTTCTGTTAGGGTTCTAAATTCTCGTATTCCGCCATCATCTTTTGCTAATACACTTAGAGCTACAAGATTCATCGCTTCTTTTACCTTTATCTTCGGGTTAGTTTGCAAAATTCTAGCGTAAAGCTTCATTGGATTGTTTGATAATTCAAATAAAAATATATTCTCTCCCTTGATAACTTCCTCCCAGTAAAACAATACAATTTTTTGACATATATCTTTTTTGAATACATCTTTGAGGGTAGGGTTTTCTTTGAATCCCAAATTTTTTAATACTGAGTTCATTTTTGGTCTTCTTATCAGTCTAACTTCCATTCTTAAAACTTCTAGCATTGGGTTTAGTTTTTTTATTTTTGAATAGAGCATTTTTTGCGATGGGGTTTGGTCTTTATCAAATGCCTTAGTTGGACCTTGATCCAGCTCAAAGAGCTTGTCATAAAATGAAACAGAATGAATATCAGTATATATATGCAATATATGCCCTCCATTTTTAAATTTTTCTTCGCTTAAATGAAACTTTTTACTTATGTTTATTTTTCTTAGTTCTTTTAATATGGAAAGGGTTATATATTCTTTTAAAATAATGTTTTTTGAAGCGTGGACCGACATAACTTCCGCATTTTCAAGTGTTTCCATAGACACAATTTCGCCCATTTCTTGCAATCTTTCTTTTAGTGCCAGTATTACTGCACGGAAGTCATTTTCTACCACTTCATATAAGCTATTTTGGAAAAGAAGTTTCGGGACAGAAAATTCAATGATTATATATACCGACTGATATTTTCCGTCTAGCCATCTTGCATAGGACCATAGTTTAGGGAAGTAGTTTTCTTTTTTTTGAGTAGGGGTAGGATTCTTAGCTAACCTTTTATATTTGCGAGCGTCCTGTCCGACTAGCTCCCATTTTGGAAAATGCTCACCGGCTAGGGTTCTCATCTTTTCTCTCGGTATTCTTATTTTAACAGTATCAATCATTTTGTTTATTTTGAAATTCGTAATTTTGCGGATTAATTCTTTTATCAACTGCCAAAAGAATAGCGAATAAGCCGAGCAAATTCTGCTCCGATTCAAATTCTTCCTGTTCTTTTGAGTTCTTTTGCTCTTCCATAAAAATAACCCTAAGGTTATGCCCTAAGGTTATCTTTTCTTTACTTTGGTGTATAAGTATTTTATGTGTTGCGGAAACTTTCTGTGCTACACTTCTTTTCGCTTTTTCTTTTCCATTGAAATAATTTTACCAATATATCCTTGATCCATTTCCAATTTTGGACCGTATTTATCATAAAGCATTCTCATTATTGTTTTACTAGGCAAATGCCTGTTTTGGTAGATAAAATCATTTCTTTCCTTTACTCCCGCTTTTTTCTTTTTAATTTTGCCGAGTTTTATTTTTGGGTTTCTGTATGAATCTTGAATCGGTTTAATGCTTATTTTATACAGCTTCTTTATATAATCAACAATCTCGTTTTCACTTGCATACGGGTTTATAAATATGGCTACCGGATGAGTTTTTGCGGTATTTTTACATAAAGCAATACTATCTTCTATAGATTCATATTGGAAAGGACCATTCATAAGCTGACCAAAATCAGCTATATCTATTGGATTGCCGTCAGTATTTATTTCTGTGTTGTTATAAATTATATAGTTTTCAAATATACTGGACCACATAAGGTCTAGGGCATATTTTTCACAAAGTTCAACCACTTCAGAATAGAAATTACCATCATCAACCTGTTCGGGAAATTTTATAACTTCTTTACCCTCAAATTCTACATACATAGTTTCCGGCAATCCTTTTTCCGGTAGTTTATACTTTTTTCTAAATTTTGAAACCTCTTTTTGAAAACCCGAATCATCAATCAAGCTTTCTATGTAATTCATAGTTTTTTTGAAGCTGGAAGTGGCTTCAACAGCATTTTTTTCTAGTTCCCGTTGTTTCGTATAGTCCATCATACACTTAACAATAATATACAGTGTAGTAAAATACAAGTATGGACGAGGAAACTTTTGAGGTAGCCAAAGACAACGACTTAAGCCTTGAAGAAGCGGAGGAGCTTCAAGCTTTTGCCGAAGAGTGGGACCTTGATCCCGATGAAGCCTTTGAGCTTTGGCAGGACCTATAAACTTTAGAGGATTATAAATATACTCTTAATGAATGTATTTACTCGCCATTGCGTATGCAACTGCACCAAGTATGATAAGTGCAATTGACCAAATTGTAAAACCAAATTTTTTCCAAAAAGATTTCACGCTATCTCTGTCAACAGTTTTAAGGCGATTTGTAATTGCAATTTTAACATTTGGGTCTTTATCTAACATATTGCAAAAAAGTTTTGAAAATAAGGTATCTAATTTCTTTGAATCAGCCTCTGCACTTTCTAATAAAAGAGCAACTTGATCGGGTTTTAACTTATTCTCTAACGCAGATAGACGGTCTGTAATACCTGAAATATCTTTATCGTGTTGCTCGGTTCTTTGAGTAATTTTATCTTCATCAAAATCATTTTTTTTCTTTTCGTTAGCCATATCATTTTATTATTGTTGAATAGGAGGAGTAGCTAATAAATCAGCAGATGGATTAAGGCTTATTTTTGCACCATTTTGATCGGTTATGGTTATGGAACGAGTTGCTGATTTTGTAATAACCGCTAAAAGATAACGCAACATCCTTTCTTCGTCAGCAAAACCAAGTTTTCTAACCGCCTCACGAAGTGCATTCATATCTCCGTTATTTATAGAAATATCCAAATGTTCATTATTAGAAGTTGTTAGTCGGTCAATTGCCATACTTGTATTATATATGAAAACTGATAAATTTACAATAAAATGTGTGTGCCTTATTTTAACTTTTAAGTCCAACTATCTTTTTATATCCTTTTAATTCCAAACCGAGCTTATATTTTCGGTATGTGTGGGAATGTTTGATTTTTCATTGGTCAGTTTTGGAGCTTGTTTCATACCCCCCCCTCTAGCTTCAATCAAATTTTTATGCTAAATTAGGGACTAGTTGTTTGATGTTAAGAATATCGCTGAATTGCAATTCGCTCTTAATGCTGGTCCAGTTTAGGGTTCTAAACGCAACCAACAATGGGAGCCAAGGTATATTATAATAATAAAACATACGATGCATGAAGAAAAAAGAAGTACAATTCTAAGCACCATAAATAATCCTCTAAGTTTCTTTGCCTTAGCACTACTGATTTCTGAAGGATTTTTAGGTATTGTTTTGGTTTTTGCTAAAGAACCTCACCCTATCCACTTAAGTTTTTGGGGAATGTGGATAGGTGCGGGAATGTTTATACTTGTTATTTTAATTGTAGCAATTCTTACTTGGAGTAAACCTGATGCACTTGGCCTTTCTGGTAAAGATTATTCAGATATGAAGCAAAAAGAATCTGAACTACAGTCGAAGCAAAGTATAGTCACTGTAAGAGAAGAGGACAATATTGTAGCAGATAGTGAAGAAGAACTAAAGGAATTTCAAACTATAGAAAAATCTTTAGTTTGGAACTCGCGAAGTGCATTGTTGTGGTTTAAGAATCAAAATAAACCAGTTGATGATAACCTGTTCTTTGGCACTTTTTCTTTACCATTTCCACCACCACCAGATTCTACAGGAGATAAAATTTTAAACGAAAAAAATGCAGTACTTAGTGCTTTAAAGAATAATAATTTATTAGAAACTACGGAGGGGAATAAATTACAAACAACAACAAAAGGCAAACGCTTTCTTAATTTTATTAATTTCAAATAATAATTTTCTGAATAATATTTATACGAACATTATCCCAAGTTCGGAGCCAACTAATTTAACTATTTCTCTGTTATAATAAAACTATGGCAACCATAGAAGATTTTCAGAAATTAGATATACGAGTTGGTAAAATTTTGGAAGTAAATGATTTTCCAGAAGCTCGCAAACCAGCTTACAAACTTAAAATTGATTTTGGTCCTGAAATTGGAGTCAAAAATTCGTCGGTTCAAGTTGTGGCTTTGTATTCAAAAGAAGAATTAATAGGAAAATTAGTTATGGGAGTAGTAAATTTTCCACCCAGAAAGATTGGCCCATTTGAGTCAGAAGTTCTTACTCTTGGAGTTCCAGACAGTGAAGGAAGAGTTATATTAATTACACCTAATAAAGATAATCCAGCATTAGGAGGCAGGTTATTTTAATGTGGGTATTCCACACATAAAAGTAGCTCTTTATTAAGAGCTTGCATACAAACGAACGTTCGTGTATTATATTGGTATAAATACGAAAAGGGATCCAAACGGTTAACTACCTAAGGAGCCCTTTTCTGTTTATATAGAGATTTTTTCCTTTACGTCTTTACTTTCTAAATGGTCAAAATACTCTCCTCCTAAACTTTTATATAAAGATGAAGCAAATTTTTTATTTGGAAATAATATTTTCTTAAACTTATTTTCTTCAATTAAAAAATCTACTAATAATTTATAATCACCATCTCCAGAAACCAAAACTATTTTGGCAAAATTATCTTTTCTATACAGCTTCTTCATGATTTCAAAAACAATGTCAGTATCAACATTACCCTTTTTCTTTCCAAGCATTGCGGGATTGTGCTGTTTAAATACTAAAATGAATCCAGCTTTTTGAATTTCAGAATATATTTCTTGATTTATGTCTTGTACATACCCAAGAAAATAATAGGCTTCTTTGACATCATATTTTTTCTCTAAATAAATCTTAAATTTAGACAATTTTACTTTCCATGGTCTATCACTTAAAGTTGTTCCAAGATGTAAGTTTTGCCCATCAATAAAAGCTAAGTTCTTTCCCATATTCATTTGCCTATTCTAACATAAAGAATTATAATCGCTATTAACTAAAGCTAGTCCCACAGCGTCCCAGTACGGGAGCATAAGGTTTTGAATCTTCAATGTTAGACAATTAAGTTCGGATTGTTTATGATTTAAGGATAGAGATTAAAAGATAAAATAATTAGAATAAACTTATGATAATTGTACATGATATTTTTGTTTGCAAGCCCGGTAATGCTTCAAAGCTGGCTAAGCTCTTTAAGGAGTGGGCAAATATAATGCCCAAAAAGAATACCTATGTCATGACCGACATGACAGGACAATTCCATAGAGTCATAATTGCCACAAATTACGACAGTCTTGCCGCCTATGAGGAGGAGACTAAGAACATGATGGAAAATCAAACCGCTGAAGAGAAAGCGATGATGGATAAGTTTAAAGATATGAATGATATGTATGTATCAGGCTCGAGAGAAATTTATAAAGTTTGGTAAAAATCGTCCATTTAAATATGAAAACAAATAGTAAAAAATATGTTGATGGGTTTGTAATACCAATAAAAAAGAAGGATTTAGCAGCCTACAAGAAGATGGCAGAATGGGGAGCTCGCATGTGGAAGAAGAATGGTGCATTGGAGTATTTTGAGTGTGTAGGAGATGACTTAAAAATTAAAAAAGGTATGCCGCAGAAAGGCTTCGCTAAGCTTGCGGGGCTGAAAGCCGACGAGACTGTTGTTTTTTCTTGGATTGTATATAAATCCCGCGCTCATAGAGACCAAGTGAACAAAAAAGTAATGAGTGATCCGAGCATGAAAGATTTCGATCCTTCCACTATGCCAGTCGATATGAAGCGTTTTGCCTCTGGAGGCTTTAAGCCAATTATAGAAGCTTAATCTAATAAAACTCTTCGCACATCGTCCCAAGTTCGGAGCAATGGTGCATCAAGACTATTATCGTGATACACTACATCTATTATTTTTAACATATTTAAACTTATGACAAATAAAGAATTTTTTCTTGAAACAATAAAAGAAGAGGCACCGAAGTTTAGAATTGCGATAGACGCTTTACCAGAAGATAAAAATGCTTATAAAGTTCACGAGAGGTCTCGTGAGGCTGGTCACTTGGCGGCGCAATTAGCACTACAGTGGAAGGCAATATCAGGAATTTTAACTGCAGGTGTACCCGCTTTCGATCCTCATGAAATGGAGAATCAAACTAAAGCTGATATGCTTACTACCTTTGATCAAGGTATGTCACAGCTTCAAAAAGATATAGAAACAATTTCTGAAGAAGATTGGGAAAATGGCAATGCTAGTATGGGGGAAATGTGGAGTGATAAAAAATATAAAATGTCCTGGGGATTCTTGTTTGATGCAATCCACCACCGCGGACAATTGGCGACATATTTGCGAGCAATGGGGGCCATCGTTCCTTCGATTTATGGACCATCTGCTGATACCAAAAATTAGCTTCGAATTTCTTTTTAAATAGCCATTCGAACATTATCCCTACCCCCGGAGCTCGTAGGTTTTACAACTATTTGATATAATTTACAGTATTGGGTATGGAAAATAAAAATAATGTTGTTGTTTCATGTCTAGGCCATGTTTGTCTGAAGTGCAAAAAATTCTGGAAACATGAACCTAGCCAACCATTCATAGGATTTGCATGTAGCAATGAGCTTACTATGATGTTTTGTCCTTCATGTCTGGGGGGAGGAGGCGGCGGGGGGGGGAGTGAAAAAAAAATTAAAAAAGCAGCATAAGACTTCTGAGTAAGGCCCCAACTTCGTTCCAGTATGAGAGCCAATTAAATTTTTTTTTGCTATAATAAACCCAATGGATAAAGTAAAATTTATCGAGAGTTCGTGGTCTTTGGAGCCAGAGAATATTTTTGCTGATCTTGAAACGTCTCTACAAGGACTATCGGAACAAGAAGTTCTGCGTCGATTGAAAATTTACGGGAAGAATATTTTTCATAAACAAGAGAGACAAAACGCAATTGCCATTTTTCTAAAACAGCTTACAAACCCTCTCATTTTTATTTTAATTGCGGCAACAATTATTACAACTATACTTCAAGAATGGACCGAGGTTGTCGTTATTACATTAGCAGTACTTATAAATACAGGTTTGGGATTTTACCGCGAGTATCATGCGGAAAATACTCTTGAAAAATTAAGTAGCTTTATCAAAGACCGCTCGCGAGTTATTCGTAACAATCACGAAGCAGAAATTGATTCAGAAATGCTGGTGCCGGGAGATGTGATAAAGCTTTCTTATGGTAGTCGAGTATCCGCGGATGCGCGAATCATAAATGCCAACAATGTAAGTACTGACGAGTCCATCTTAACCGGAGAATCGACCCCGGTACGAAAGTCTGGAGAAGTTAATCCTGTTTCGGCTTCCGTTTCTGAACGTACCAACATGGTGCATGCAGGTACTCTAACCATTGACGGTTTTGCGACTGCTGTCGTTATTTCAACAGGCGATAGAACAGAAATAGGGAAAATTGCTGGATTGGTTTCCGGTATTCATAGGGTTAAAACCCCCATTCAGAAAGGTTTGTCCCGATTAGCATGGATTATTTTTGCGATTGTTGTCATTATCGTTGTCAGTATTTTTATTCTGGGTATTTATCGCGGAGAATCAATTTCTGGCATGTTGGTTCTTTCTGTTGCCGTAGCAGTGGGTGCTGTGCCGGAAGCTCTACCCATTGCTCTGACGGTTATTCTGTCTATAGGAGCGGAACGTATTGCCAAAAAGCGCGGAATTGCGCGCACTCTTATTGCGGCGGAAACACTCGGTTCAACAAGTGTAATTATGACGGACAAGACAGGCACTCTTACTGAAGCAAATATGCGTTTGGTCGGTATCTATAATGTAAACAAACTTGTGTCCGGGGATACTGAGGGAGTGGCCTATAGTGGAAATGATCAGAAAGTTCTCGAAATGGCGCTTGCCAATGTGGATGTCTTGATTGAAAATCCAGAAAGCGAAATATCGGCATGGATTTTTAAAGGAAAACCTTTTGAGGTTAATATCGTTAAAACTGCAAGAGACAACGGGCTTAATGTTTCCCGTTTTAGTATTAATGGAAATTCTCAAATTTCAATTCCATTTAATTCTTCATACAAATTTTCCGTCTCAATGCTTGGTAACCTTTCTATAATTATGGGAGCGCCGGATATCTTGCTTTCAAGATCAAGAATGGATGCTTCAACATATAATAAAATTGAATCATGGATAATCAAAGCAAGCGAAGAAGGAAAGAGGTTAATTGCGATTGGTAAAAAATCAGCCGTGATTACCTCGGTCTCCGAGATGGAAAATATTGAATTTATCGGCATTTTGGCTTTTCATGATCCAGTGCGTAAAGAGGTACCAGCGGCGATAAAGAGTATTGAATCACTCGGCACGCGTATCATCATGGTTACCGGTGACTTGAAAGGCACCGCTATTTCCGTTGCGCGTGAGATTGGCTGGAATATAGCCCCACACGAAGTGCTTACGGGTCATGATTTACAAACCATTTCCGACGAGGCTCTGCTTAGTATTATTTCATCAATTAAAATTTTTGCTCGAGTAACACCAGAAGATAAATTGCGCATTGGTCTCCTGTACCGCAAACAGGGCGAAGTCGTGGCTATGACAGGGGACGGAGTAAACGATGCACCATCACTTAAAGCTATGGATATAGGGGTAGCGCTTGGCTCCGGTAGCGATGTGGCAAAAAGCGCAGCGGATCTTGTATTGCTCGACGATAATTTTCAAACCATTAGCATGGCTATACACGAAGGGCGCAGAATTTTAGTGAATATACGTAAGGCATTTGTCTACTTAATGTCCAATTCACTCGATGAAGTATTTGTTATCGGCGGGAGTTTGCTAGTGGGTATTGCATTACCACTCTCGGCGATTCAAATTATTTGGGTCAATTTATTCACCGGCAGTTTGCCGGCGCTTGCCTTTGCCTATGATGAGGACTTTGATCATGAAATGTCGAAGAGACATACTCTAAAATCAATTTTTACCCGTGAAGTGAATATTCTTACATTTGGCATAGGCATATTCAGCTCGTTGCTGTTATTTATTATGTATTATGCTCTGCTATACTTTGGGGTCGAGCTTTCCTTGGCGCGATCGGTATTTTTTGTTTGCTTTGCATCATATATTCTGGTTATTGCTTTTTCATTTCGCAGTTTACACAAACCACTTTTTTCTTACCCCGTATTTTCAAACAAAAAACTGAACCAAAGCGTCCTTCTCGCTATCCTAGTATTGGTTGCAACAATGGCGATACCGTCACTGCGTGAACTATTTGAACTGGCGCCACTCCCTCCTGTTTGGCTGTGGTTTATTGCCCTATGGCTTGCACTCAATGTGTTGTTGGTTGAATTTGCGAAATACTTATTTCGGACGAAGAGAAGTTAAGATTTCCTGACTTGATTATGAGCCACCAAGATGGCTCCAGCTTCGTCCCAGACGGGAAGCAAAAAATAAATTGCATGCTAAGATATATGTTTAAAAGATACCGTATATATTTAAAAAATAATAGAGAAGGCTACTGGTTAAAGAGAAAGCTCTATGGCTGGGGCTAGAAGATAAAAATAACGAGATTAAATAATTTTGTAGCAACGATAGAAGATATTTGCATGAATTATATACATGTTGCGGTCACAGTCGGGGCGAAAGATGAATCTTTTGAACGAAAATCTAAAGACCATTTTAGAATTTCCGTCAAAGAAAAAGCCGAACGGAATATGGCGAATATTCGGGTTTTGGAATTAGTGGCGAGGCATTTTAAAGTCTCAAAAAATAAAGTTCGTATAGTCAACGGCCACCATCATCCGAGCAAGCTGATTGTGGTAGATTGAGGTGTAAAAATTCTAAAAGTGCTACAATGGAGATATGAGAAAAATACTACTCATTGTTATTATCATAGGTGTTATTTTGGGAGTTTTTTATTTTGTTAATAAAAACGAAGCAGTCGCTCCAGTGATTGTTGCTCCAATTATAACGGACAATAAGTTAACAGAACTTTGCTTTGCTAAATTTGGCGTGCCGGATGAAAATGGATTATTTGATAAATATACCTTACGTTTAGATCTAAATGGTGAAAAGGTTACAGGTGAATTAAATTTCTTGCCAGCGGAAAAAGACAGCAAGACGGGTGAAATAAAAGGCATAGTGGGAAAAGTAGATCCAAAGATGATGGCTCGGCAGGCGGATTTATGGTGGTTTACTTTCGCTGAGGGCATGAATACGGAAGAAGAGTTAAAAATAATTTTTGGTGAAGGCACAGCTAATATTGGTTTCGGAGAGATGATAGACCGTGGCGACGGTGTGTATGTATACAAAGATCCAGGGAAAGTTTCCTATCAGCTTGACTTGAGCGACGTGGCTTGCTTGGATTTAACTGAGCGAGCTAGTGTCGAGGATTATTTACGAGAAAATATCTCCACCCTTTCTCCAGTCAAGGCGGTTTTAGGCGGGACTTGGTACATCATGTCTATGACGATTGATTTAGGAAAAAATTCCGGAACCGTTTTTTATGAAGATGGGCATATACAGGAAAAAAGAAATTTCTCTTACACTACGAATGAAAAACATAAAATCACAAACTTAACTATTCATTAAACAAATCGTTCCCATTTTTATGCCGACTAAGACAGCAGAATTTGTAAGTCCAAAACACCCCGATAAAATCTGTGATTTCATCGCGGATAGTATTTTGGACGCATACTTAGAGAAAGACACAGAGAGCAGAGTTGCGATAGAAGTGATGGGTGGGCATAAACTTATCACGATAAACGGCGAGGTTACTTCATCTGTCAGTCCAGATATTTCCAAACTAGTTCAAGACATCGTGGGAGTTGATTATAAAATTATTTCTAACATTGTCGCGCAGAGTTCGGAAATTGCGAAAGGGGTGGAATCAGGTGGGGCTGGTGATCAGGGAATAATGAAAGGATATGCTACTAGTGAGACCCCCACATTTCTTCCATTGGAGTACGTGCTTGCTCGGGATCTCTGTAAAAAAATTTATGAGAAATATCCATATGATGGGAAGACACAAGTAACAGTAGAAGACGGTGTTGTACTTACCGTCGTAGCGAGTTTTCAAAACACAAAAAATGATGAGCTTTTAGAATTCGTCAAAGAAACCATTCAGGCAAAAGAGTATTTAATAAATCCGGCGGGGCAATGGGCTATAGGGGGTTTTGATGCGGACACAGGGCTCTCCGGCAGGAAGCTGGTAATAGATAATTACGGTCCAGAAATACCTATTGGTGGAGGATCATTTTCTGGTAAAGATTACACCAAGGTGGATAGAAGTGGAGCCTATATGGCGCGCAGAATTGCTGTAGAGCTAATACAGAAAAGGAAAGCGAAAGAAATATATGTAAAACTTGCCTACGCGATTGGGAAAAGCACGCCTGTCATGGCAGTAGTAATAATAGACGGCAAGGAAGAGCAAATAGCGGGATACGACTTGAGTCCTAGGGGAATGCGCGACTATCTAAAATTGGATGGAATAAAATACAGAGATACCTCTACCTGGGGACATTTCGGCAGGGGCTTTCCGTGGAGATAAAAGATAAAAGTGTGTTATAATTAATTCATTATTATATAAACACGGATAGCATCGCGCTTTGATGGACGGTCGCGCGACACGACTCCACAAAATCATATGGCAAAAGGTGATGGACATAGAAAAGAAAAAAAGAAACCCAAAAAAGCTAAAAAATAGTAATTAAACAATAGTCACAAAAAATACTAAGACAAGTTTATTTATGGACATTCTGGCACATACACTTTGGGCGGGCGCTGGAGCAAAGGGGTTAAATGCTATCGCCAAAAATAAAGACGAGGAGGAAAATAAAAATTCTCGTGTGAGTGTTGGCTGGACCGTGTTCTTTGGAGTTTTCCCAGACCTATTCGCTTTCTCTCTGCCTTTTATTTTTCGATTTTATTATGTCTTAAGCGGAGACGATCCTATTTCTGTTTTTTTTGTACGGAGCAGAGGGGGAATGGGTGGCGCCGAAGATGGATTTAATATTTCGCATATTTTATATCAATATAGCCATTCACTTGTTATCTGGTTTGTAGTGTTTCTGATAGTGTGGGTAATTTTCAAACGACCTCGATATGAACTTCTCGGCTGGGCACTACATATACTAATAGATATTCCTTCTCATGTGTTGGCATTTTATCCAACCCCTTTTCTTTTTCCGATTTCTAACTATAGATTTCCATATGGCATACAGTGGAGTAATCAATGGTTTATGATAATAAATTATTCCGCATTGCTCTTTGTTTGGGGGAGTTTTTTCATCAAAAATCTTTTGCAAAAAAAGTCTTATAAAATATAGGTATTTTTTTGCTTGACTTATAAATTCTCTTCAGATATACTCTTTCCTAGGCGTCTAGCCATTTGGTATAGGCGTTTTAATTTCCATGAACGACAACTCTTTGACAACAAAAATAGAAATTGAGAACAAGTGCAAGCTTGTTTGTTTTTTTGAGTAAGTAAAATAATTTTTAGAGCAAAGATTGAACTCTAACAAAAATGAAAACAAAGTCGCAGACATTGAGGAGTGTAAACGACGAAATGCTGTTTTTTGTTTTGTTTCGTTCTTAATCCACCAAAATTTTTGTAAAAAAATTTAGGCGGATAAACTTTTAGTTAGAGTTTGATCCTAGCTCAGGATGAACGCTGGCGGCGTGGATAAGGCATGCAAGTCGAACGGAAATTTTATCGTCGAAAATGAGATTATATCAAGTTGGAGATATCAAAATTTTAGTGGCGAACGAGGTAGTAATACATAGGAACTTCCCCTCTAGTCGTGAATAATCCGTCGAAAGACGGACTAATACACGATGGTCCCTGAGATGAAAGTCGAATGGGTAAAGTTTTAACGCTAGAGGAAAGGCCTGTGCGATATCAGCTAGTTGGTAAGGTAATGGCTTACCAAGGCTATGACGTCTAGGGGAGGTGAGAGCCTGACCCCCACCGATGGTACTGAGACACGGACCATACACCTACGGGTGGCTGCAGTCGAGAATCTTCCACAATGGACGAAAGTCTGATGGAGCGACGCCGCGTGATTGATGAAGTCCCTCTGGGACGTAAAGATCTTTTATGAGGGAAGAAGTTTATTGACGGTACCTCATGAATAAGAGGCTCCTAATCTCGTGCCAGCAGGAGCGGTAATACGAGAGCCTCGAGCGTTATCCGGAATTATTGGGCGTAAAGGGTGCGTAGGTTGTTCTGTTAGTCTTTTGTCAAAGC
>Ga0209542_10006015_pt1 | contig 23892 bp, 21 predicted proteins | sample RifCSPhighO2_01_FD_184028 | JGI IMG/M metagenome (GOLD analysis project Ga0209542, IMG submission 184028) | Soil microbial communities from Rifle, Colorado - Rifle CSP2_plank highO2_0.1 (SPAdes) (version 2) | ecosystem: Environmental > Terrestrial > Deep subsurface > Rock core/Sediment ...
TCAGCTTTTGGTATCCCGGTCACTTTTTCTGAGAACTTTGAATCTCGCATTGAAATATCCATCAGCCTAAGCCCAAGAATATCTTTATAAAATTTTACAGAGTTGTCCAGGCTGCGCACAGTAAAACTCAAGTGATTCACGCTTGTAATCATCTTAATAATCCAACTCCTCTTTTTTTATATAATTTGCGCAGTCTTCTATCAAATAATCATAAGTTTCGATGAACTCCCCCAAGAACGCTCTTACAAAATCCGGAGTGGTCCTATAGAAAGGAACGCCTTTTTTGGAATAAGGCCGTGCAATGCCGTTAATCAAAACAAGATTGATGCCCGTGCTCGAAGACTTTTTGTCCCTCATCATGAAATTAACAAGATTATCCACATTAATATTCCGGTCAATATATATATTCAATCCCAATTCTTTCATCAGGCTTATTATGCGCTGAACAGATTTAGAATCAATAATGCCGAGTTTTTTTGAAAAATGCAATGACATAACGGTTCCGGCGCTTATGGCATCTCCATGAAGTATTTCAAAATTTGAAATCTTTTCTATCGCATGGCCAAAGGTGTGGCCAAGATTGCTCGCGAGAGGATTTATTTTTCTTATTTTTATTCTAGTCTCTGAAGCTAATTTTATTATATTCATAAGCAAATTGGGAGATGGTTTTTTTGAATATAGTCGCATCATGCCTATCAGCCTTGACGAGCCAAGAAGCCCGTATTTAAAAATTTCAGAATATCCCTGCCTTAAATGATATCTAGAATTTGTGCTGAGAAAATTGATGTTGTTGTATACTTTTAAGGGATAATAAAAAGTTCCAAGGAGATTTTTTGAATTTGAAGTATTAAGGCACGTCTTGCCTGCCGTTGAAGCATCAATCTGCCCAATAAGCGTTGTTGGGATGGCATAAAACGGCATGGCCCTCATGTAAGTGGAGCATGTGAAGCTTACAAGGTCTATTACTATACCGCCGCCAATGGCGATAACAAGGTCGGATAGATTGGACTTGTGCTTTTCAAGAAAATCCACAAGCTTAGGGTAGAAATTGATAGACTTGCTCTGCTCGCTAGCCTCAACCTCAAAGAAGAACATCGGCTTTTTGTGTGTGTTCAATCCCTTTCGTATTTTGCTGCCCCAAAGCCTACTTACTTCTTCGTCCATTATTACAAAAAATCTTTCAAAGCTGTGGCTGTCAAAATCGCCAATCCAGGTCATATTTGGGTCGTCATCAATTATAAAATCAATAGTATCCTTTTTTACATAAGTTGTTTTTATGTTCTTTATCATATTAAAGTGCGTCCGTTTGATTCTGGACTAAATATTTTCCGCCGCTTATTTCAATATTTGCGCCCGTTAGATAAGATGCACCATCTGAGCACAGAAAAAGGACGGCCTGTGCAACTTCATCTGAGTTGCCATAGCGGCCAAGTGCAATCGCATCGGCAAGATTTTTCTTTTTTCTTATCAGGACTTTGTTCATGTCTGTCTCAATTACGCCGGGGCAATAGCTGTTGACTCTGATTCCATAGGGGGCAAGCTCAGCTGCCATGCTTTTTGTGATGCTTGCGACACCAGCCTTTGAAGCCGCATATACACAGCTTCCCACAGAAGGCATGACTGCGGCAAATGAAGATGCATTAATGATAACTCCATTTCGGTTTTTTTTCATGTGCTCGGCGGCAAACAGGGATAAAAAAAACAGTGATTTTAGGTTTGTTTCAAAAGTCCTATCCCAATGCTCTTCGGTTACTTGCAGCAGTTTTGATTGCAGGCACACTCCGGCATTGTTTACCCAAATGTCAATTCTTTTCCCATTTTTTGTGTAGCTTTCAATCCAATCTTTTACAGATTTAAGATTTGTTATATCAAGCTGCACAAATTTATAATTATTACCTGCAGGCTTTTTTGTATTCTGAGGCGATCTTGAGATATTAATGACATTCGCCCCACTTTTGAGGAAGCTTTTAGCTATAGAAAACCCGATTCCTCTGGATGCACCTGTTATGACTACATTCTTTGCCCTGAAATCGAACTTTATGCCGCTCATATTATTCATAATTGCAAAAGTTATAGCTATTTAAATAAATTTCTTTTATTTTTTTATTTGCCTTGAAGGTAAACATTGATATCTCCCACATTTGTGTTAGTTGGCTTTGTTAAAATCAATGTATTAAGTATTTTATGGAGATCAAATGAATTGTTGTTTTTTATAAATGCCCCAATATCAAGCCTCAATTTCTGAGATTTTGAATAAGTGCTGTTGTCCGCAATTGCCCCCCCTACACCCGGCAGAAAATCAATGCCATCCGAATCTATGGAAGCAGCGACGCAATTACTCAAGTTTTTTATTTCATTAATTAAATATGCAATGTACTCCTGATTCCTCCCGCCTTTGCCCTTGCCTTTAACAGTGACGGTGTTCTCGCTACTGTAGATAAACGCAAACTTACCTTTCTGCAGCTTCTGCTTCCGTTTGAATATTTTTGACATTTTCGCCGCGACATTTTTAACTTCTCCTTCAGTATGCTCTGGGAGTATCTCAGTATCAAACCCAAGCTCAGCGGCTTTTTCTCCCATTGCTTCAAGGGCAGTTCTGTAGTCTGCAATAGTGTAATTATGGACATTTCCAAGAAATTTTTCATTTGGTTTCACAGTTTCTGGTATTTTGCCTTGCATGCCTTTTTTTATGTGACGTGTGACGCTTTGTGGCACTTTTTTCCATAATTTGTGTTTCTTTAATATCTCATAAGATTGCCTGAAGGTTGAATTATCAGGGCATGTAGGGCCTGACGCAGTCACATCATTTGGGTTTATCACATCAGATAAAATCAGCGAGATCACTCTTGCAGGCTGCAGGGTTCTTGCAAAATTTCCGCCTTTTAGCATTGATGTGTGCTTTCTGAGATTATTTAATTCGTAGCTTTTTGCCCCAGATTTTATCATCATTTCCGTCATTCTCTTAAGATCTTTTAGCGTTATCCCTTCTGCAGGATCCGGAAGTAATGCAGAGCCGCCGCCGGAAATCAAGAATATTACTGTGTCACCCTTACGCGCTTTTTTTGCAATATCGAGCATCCGCTTTGTTCCATTTACACCCCTTTCATCGGGAACCGGATGAGATGCCATGTTAATTTTTATTTTTTCTGTTTTTATGCTGTTTGTGCTGCAGTTTACAATTCCAGCAGTTATGTGTTCTTTTGGAATAATCTTTTCCAAGGCACTTGCCATGGCTGCAGATGCTTTTCCGAAGCCTATGACATAGATTTTTCCTTTTGATATATTAAGTTCGTCCCCGCAAATCTTGAGAATTCCATTGTTGAAGGCGACTTTTTTTGGCAATGCAGTCTGAGGCATTACACTATTCACTCCAGCTAAAAGGATATCAAGTGCATCTCTCTTGAGGGGAGCTGAAGCAATTTGGCTATAATTTTTAATTATCATTTTTTAAAATAAGTTTTAACCTCTTATTGGCCTTTCTTAGATCATTAGCATTATCAATTTCCTGCCATGCGTATTTTCCAGTTTTTATTATATAAAGATTAGAGTGCATGATAAACTGGTGAATGGCCATTTCAATCTGTCCGAAACTCTTTCCCAGAGATATCTGATTTTTATTTTTGGAAATTACTTTTTTTATCTCCATGAAATACTTTCTTGCGCCTTTTGGAGAATACCTATATATCCCTATTGCCCTTGCATTACTATCTCTTAAGTTCCTTCCAATTCCGATAATTCTGTTGCGCGCTACTTTAACTTTCATAGCATTTTTTTCTAATTTGATTTTATTGTCTATAACTGCTATATCTGGGTAAGCGGCAGAAATAAGATTTTTTAATATGTTTATATTAAATAATACGTCAGCATTGAGAAAAATAAACCCATCATCAATATCGTCTCTAGCTTCCCATAAAGAATACATATTGTCAGTTTTACCATAGTTCTTGTTTATGCGGTATTTTATTCTGCAATTCTTGTATCTGGTTCCAATCATTTTTCTGAATTTTTTTGACTTATAACCGGCCACTATAATGACTTCATTTATGCCGCACGCGGACAGATTATCCAAAGCATATTCAATAATCCTTTTTCGCCCGATTCTGATTAAGCATTTGGGAATATTATCTGTGTAAGGCCTCAGTCTTCTTCCCTGCCCGGCTGCGCATATTATAGCTTTCATTATCAAGTAAGAGTATTTGTAATCTTATCTTATTAAAATTATCCATTATTTAATAAATGTATATTATTAAAATAGGCAGCACTTTTTATGGATATAAACCCAGTTACTCAGTTATGAACATGAATAATTCATATAACAATTGGAGTAATAAATAAATCAAGCTAGAAGCCTAAGCATAAGATATATAAATTGACAAGTTTGTCCAGAACAAGTGAAATGATGAATATTTTGCTGCTTATTATAGATGCTTTAAGACCCGATCATTTAGGTGCATGTGGTTATAGCCGGGAAACCAGCCCAAATATTGATAAGCTTGCAAATGAAGGAGTAGTATTCTTGAATGCTTATTGCACACTGCCAAGATCCGACCCTTCTATAACTTCGATGCTTACCGGAAACTACCCATATTCCCATGGGGTAAGGATGATTACAAACAACAAAGTAGATCCTTCGATTTCCACTCTCCCCGAAATACTCAAGAGCCACGGTTACAGGACAGGATTCATAAAGCCGGGAACAATCCCTCCGGAAGGATACAGCAGGGGCTTTGATGATTATGATTTGGTTGGATGGAAAATCAAGAATAAAATTAAGAGGGGAATATTCAAGATAAAAAATCCCGGAAATTTCTTGGGACCGGCAGCACAAAGATTTTCAACAGCCGTTAAGTGGATTAATAAAAATGCACACAAAAAATTCTTTTTAGCTGTGCATACGCACGACTTGCACTGGCCATATCCCGTGCCCAAGCCATATGACCATATTTTTGACCCCGGCTATAAAGGTGCACACACATTTGCTGATTTGGGCAAAGGGACAATCAGCAGGGGCGACCTCAGTTTTGGAGTCAAGAAACTCCCTAAAGAAGAAATTGACCACGCGATTGCCCATTATGATGGCGGAATAAAGTATGTTGACGAATCGCTCAAAACAGTTTTCGATGCGCTGAAGGAAAAAAATATCTATGACGATACTTTAATTATTATAGTTTCAGACCATGGCGAACACTTTGATGAGCATGGTTATTATTTTCAGCATGGCGCCAGCCTTTATGAACCCAGTGTAAAATCAACTTTTATTATGAGATATCCAAAAAGGATTCCTCAGAAAAAAATAATTGAAAGCAGAGTTCAGTTGCTGGATATAACTCCAACAATTCTTGACATCCTCAATATACCTTTAATAGAAAAGAAAGAAGGCGTAAGCCTTATGCCACTTATAGACGGAAAAGTCAATGAAGCCCGTGATTTTGTATTCGTTGAGGGAATCGAAGAGTATTTTAGCCAGCACAAGAGGATTTATCTGAAAGGCATAAAAGGAAAATGGCGAATGATTATTGTCGGTGACTGGAAACTTATATATATACCACATCCTGAAAAAAATATTTTTGAACTTTACAATCTGCGCCAAGACCCAAAGGAAGAAAGCAACCTGGTTGGCAAAGAGCAGGAAATATTTTTATCACTAAAGACGAAATTATTTGATTTTTTGAGCTTGCAGAGCAATGAAGGCGAAGTCAACATTAAGGATTTGTCACAAAAGTCAAGGCAATTGCTGATTAAAGCTGGCTATCTGGAAAAATGATATTGTGAACGAGAATGAAAATTCCATTTCTCTCCGGAAAAAGAAAACCCAACATCGTAATGATTCTGATAGATTGCGGCGGGCGAGAAGATGCCATCACGAAAGTGCCGTTCTACCAGAAGCTAAAAGAATCGTCTGTACTATTTTCAAGTTTTATAACTTACGCCCCTTATACCATCGGGGCCCTAAATGCAATGTTTTCAGGAATGTACGGCAATTTGAATGGCGTTCAGGGATATTATAAGAGTTATAGCTTTGACAAGGACCACGTTTTTACATTGACGCAATACCTGAAAGACGAGGGATATTACACCGAGATGGATTTTCCGATTGAAGACGTACTTCCCCAACAGGGTTTTGATAAGGTGAGGCTTTTCGGCAAGGACGAAACTAAAGAGATAGACCTTTTACAGCGCCATTGCGAGGTCCTTAACCAAATAAAAGACAAACAGCCATTCTTCCTTTTCCTTGAATACAACAAACTGGGATTGACCCTTATGAGGGAAGTAATAAAGAAATATGATGATTACAATGAAGATTATTTCAGGAACAAGGAAAAAAACTTTTCCAGATATTTAAAAGAGCTCGAGGAAAGCGGTAATTACCTGGAAGGATACTTCACAAAGATGAAAGAGCTTGATTTGTTTGAAAATTCAATAATTGTAGTGTTTGCCGACCACGGAAGCAGTGTGGGTGATAAACCAGGGGAAAAAGTCTATGGTACATATCTGTATGATTACACCATAAAATGCTGGGCCTATGTGATTGGCAATGGCATACCTAAGAATCTGGAAATTAGGCAAGTTGTGAGGAATATAGACTTGCTTCCAACTATTCTGGAATTATTAAAAATATCAGTAAAGAAAAAATATAAACCAATTCAGGGCAGGTCGCTGCTGCCATTGCTGACGGGAAAAAAAGAAGCTAGGATTGCTTATTCGGAAACAGGCGGCCTTGGAGGACCAACACCTTCGCCGGAAAAACACAATATCAGGGCGGTAAGAACTGACAAATGGAAATTGATCTATAATGAAACCAACAAGAAAAAAGAGTTATATGACTTGGAGAATGACAGAGAGGAAATAAATAACCTCATAGGCAAGGGGCTGGATATAGAAAAATTACTGTGGGATGAGCTGCAGAGACAGGGCGAGCTTCTTTAAATTTTAAAATAATGAAAAAGAATTAAGATTTTAATGCAGTAAAATGTTGGAAATTTTACACTAGTCAAAGGCTAGTAGCCGAAATATAATTGATTTGGTAATTGTATAAAATTTTCAAGCACATTTAAGAATGACTTGTCTGTCTGGGGAATGTAAGCTAACGTTTTATTTTACCAGTCTGTAACTGCTGGTTCTGGTATTCTACAAGACAATATTTTGGGCGGTATACAATAAATATCATAAAATAGTCATGACGCCAAATTAAATGCGCAAAACAATGGAATCAGGCATAGAAACATTTAAATAATTTGGTCAAGTATCTGGAGGAACCTATAAGTGGAATTATTAGACACGGGGGATAATTAATGATATACTCTTCGCAGTATAATTAAGATGACCAATGAGCACACAAGAAAAGACTGGCAGTCAGATGCCCAAGCCAAGTTCTGGGAAATATGCTAACCAGATTTATGGCGATTTCTGCATGGCTTCAGCGAAGCAATTAAACTTAGTTCCTATTGATATGGGATATGGTGACCCTGCGTCAGATAAGTTTATACCCAAGGAATTGCTGAGACATTTTCTAGATCAGCTTCATAATAAGAATGCAGGAGCCTATCCGGATGTTAAAGGTGATATAAATCTTATCAATAAATTCAAGGAATTCATAAAAAATGATGAGGGACTGTCATATGATTACGACGTTGCAGTTGTCAGCGGCGGCGGCAGGTCTGCAATTACAAATATTTTAAGCATTTTCTTAAAGCCGAAAGACATCGTCCTTATACCTTATCCGGCATGGAGCGGCTATAAATCACTGGCAAGATTTGTGGATGCAATTATTTACCCAATTACTACAACAATGAATAAGCGGTTCATCCCTTCTGTAGCAGACATAGAATCGGCAATAGCCGAATCCAAAAAAAGCCACCCCAACAGTAATGTTAAGCTGATGATTTTAAACACGCCACATAACCCTACAGGATCAGTTTACTCAAGCGATTCCATAAGGGAAATTCTGCAGATTCTGCATAAGCATGGAATAGCCTGTCTTGCAGATTATACTTATAGGGCGATTAGGGACAAGGGCACGCCCATGCAGTCAGTCCATAAAATTGCTGAAGATATTGAGTTTGAGGAGCAGCTTCCAAAAGGCACATTTACTGATAACATAGTGGCTATGCAGACAGTCGGTAAAGTATCGCTTACGCCTGGGTTCAGGATAGGATATGTAGCAACTACCAACTCAAAGGTCATCGAGGCGTTTTGCACCAAAAAACAAGCAATAGACTTCTCGGGAATTTTATTCATACAAAAAGCATTTTCAGAATACCTGCTTACGCAAAGCCAGGCAAATGAATTTGAGCAAACAATCAACTTATTTGATAAAAGAAGAAGCACATTTATAGACCAGATAAGTAAATATGGATACGCTCCAGATAAACATAACATAATTATAAACAAATCTGGATTTTACATCTCTTTTGAGATACCACGCCAATATCACAAAAAATACCCCCTGGAGCAGTTTCATCAACTGGTGCAGAAATACCCTTTTATTGAAAAGTGCATTAACCTTGACGAATACAAGGGATGGTTTGCGGAAAGAGGATACATACCGGCTTCTGAAATATTTGTCTTGGATATTATTAGTAAAACGGCTATTAATCTGCTTCCCGGATACCTTTTCTGTTCCGTGAACAAGCAATTTCCGAATGAGTATGAAAATTGGGTTAGGGTTGCATTAATACAAGATGAAAGTTCAATTAATGAGGCGTTTAAAAGAATAGAAAATCATAAGGATTTGCTTAAGTGGTGAATATTATGGCAAAAGCAGTAATAATGGCGGCGGGCATGGGCAGGAGATTGGAAGGCGCTATCGGTGATATACCAAAAAGTTTGATTAATCTTGGTGGAGAGGCGCTTATAACTAAACAGATTAACATGCTTAAGGAATGTGGCATAAAAAAAATTGCAGTTGTAGTTGGCTATAGAAAAGAAAAGATTAAAGAGTTATTGGGGAATAATGTGACTTATTATTTTAATCCATTTTTTGAAACGACAAATAGTGTTACATCCTTGTGGTTCGCCAAGGAATTCTTTTCTGATGAGGATGTTATAGTAATGAACGGCGATATGCTCGTTGAATCTTCTGTTGTTAAGGATTTATTAATTGATAAGAACCCCGTATGCGTAACTGTAGAAGTGGGAAAATACAATGAGATTGGCTACAAGGCGAGAATAAAAAATAATTTTGTTGATTTTATGGGAATGAATATACATAAAAGTGAAGTTGCAGGAGAATACGTCGGCGTATCTAAAGTATCACGTAACATATTTCCAATTTTTATCAAAACTCTGGAAAATTTCATGGAAAAAAAAGAATTTGGAACATGGTACGAGACGGCGTATGTGCAGATGATCGGTGAAGGAGTCAGAATATCTTTTGTTGACACTAACCAAAGGTCCTGGCTTGAAATTGACACGCCTGATGATATTGAAAAGGCAATCCAGTATTTTAATTTGCAATAAAAGGAATGACAATCGGAAAAGTCGCTTTAATAACTGGTTCTAGCAGGGGAATAGGGCTTGAGATAGCAAAAACATTATACAGAAATAACTATTCAGTCAGCTTGATTAGCAGAAACAAGGATGAACTACAGCGCTCATTTGGCAAAAGCAAGAATGCACTATTCATAAAATGTGATGTCTCGTCTGTGGATGACATTAAATCTGCAGTAGCGCAAACAATAAAGAGGTTTGGCAGGATTGACATTCTCGTAAATAACGCAGGCGTTAACTTAAGAACTGATTTCATGCATACTACTAAAGAAGAATGGAACGAAGTGATTAATACAAACCTTACGAGCGTGTTCTTCATTTCCCAGTTTGTTGGGAACATCATGCTCAAGCAGAAAGGAGGCTCCATCATAAATATATCATCTGTACTCGGTATAAAGGCAGATTCTGTTTCTGTTCAATACGGGGTGTCTAAAGGGGCAATAATTACATTAACAAAATATCTGGCAAAAACGTTTGCGCCCAACATCAGCGTGAACTGTATAGCTCCGGGCTTTGTAAACACCGGCTGGCATTCTGATAAATCTCCTGAACGTATCCAGAGTATAATAGAAAGGATACCGATGAAGCGCTTTGCCGAGCCCAAAGAAGTTGCACAATTGGCGTTCTTTTTGGCATCACAGGGAAGGTATATAACAGGCGAAACAATAATTATGGATGGAGGGTATAGCTTGTGACTTACAGGCTTAATGAATAACTCTTTTGTACAGCATTTTTAATTCTTCTATCGTTACTGCCCTGAACAGAAAGAGCAGAATTACATAAGATGATGATGCTATGGCAAGCACTATAAAAGTCTCAAGCCACACATTCAAAACGAGCCCTCTTTTTAATACCCATATAATAGAGGTAAAAATGATTCCGGCGCTAAATGTTTTTACCCATAAACCCACTGGAAACTCTATATTAATAAATTTCTTTATATAAAATAATCCGACAGCCATCATTATGAAATAGCTTATGGTTGTAGTTATTGCAGCGCCTATAATTCCAAATATGGGGATCAAAATTATATTACCAACAAAATTAAAAGCTGCGGCAGCATAAACCACTATTGCAGTAATTCTCGGCTTCCCTATCCCGGCAAAAAAACTTATGTTTATTCCGTATAAGACTGCAAAAATCATCCCTATGCTCAGCACTTTCATTGAATTGCTGGCCATTATATAACCCTTCCCATAAAGAACCGTTATAAGGAGGTCGCTGAACGAAAACATGATAAAAACTGCCGGAATTATAAGAATGATTGAATATTTGTACAGTGATTCTATTCCAATCTTCAGCAGATCATTTTTCTTTTTTACCCACAATTCAGATGTCAATGGCAATAAAACGCCGCTGATCGCTCTAGGAAAGTACAGTAAGACTTTTGTTGTAGGCAATGCCACGCTGTACAGGCCGACACTTTTCAGGTCGGAGAAATAAGTCAGTGCCACGATATCAGTATAATAAAGAATCATTCCAGCTGCACTTGTTTCTGTGACAAAAATGCTGTATTTTGATATTTTTTTTATCAAGCCCATGTCAAAAGAGAATTTGGACGTTGAAAAATCTGGAAAAACATTTTTCAAAAGTATCCAGCCGAATACAAGCAGCAGAATAAATGGTGTTATAGTATATGCTATCACTGGTCCCAGCAGGCCATAATTCATTTTTATCCCAATAAATATTATGATTAAAATGAGAATCATCCTGACGATATCTATCACTGAAAAATAAATCATTTTTTTAAATCCCTGGAATGCAAATTTGACAACCATAACAAAGCTGTCAACAAAAAAAGCAATTGCAAGAAGCTTAAGGACAATGCCTGCCTTTGGGCTTTGGAAAAAATTCATGCTCAAATAACTGGAAAATAAATACACGCCTAAAATTATTATTATGTTTATCACCAGCATTATGATGCATACATAAAAAATGGAGCTTTTTATGAAATCTTTTTTATTTTCGTGCAGAAATTCTGGAATAAATTTTATAAGCGCCTTGTCAAAACCCAGGCTTTTGAATACCCCCAGCAATCCTAAAAAAGAAAAAACTGAATTGAACAATCCAAAGTCCTCAACGCTAAGATTTCTTGCCATCACAAGCCGTACAAGGTAGCCAAGAAATGCCGCAAACAAGGATATGACTAATACTGTAATAGTCCCCCTGACTGCGAATTTTGTGTAATTTGTCATTACCAGAGGCTCGGATTGTTGTTATTTAAAGCTTTCTGGACAGCAAGCACAGTTTAGAAAATTTTATATACCAACTTAAAAACGTCTGAATAGGGGCAAAATACAATGGTAGAAAATACTATAATAGGCATACGCTCGTATTTTACTGGCCAGAACGCTGATGAGTTGGAAATGCAGCTGAGGGGGGCAAGGAAATATTTTCCCGAAAGCAAAATCGTGGTTGCATTGTGCGGGGACGAGCCCACTAAAGCAATAAAAGGCTACGCAACAAAAATCTTCCATTACAGCAAAAAACCGGTTGGATGGACGCAGCCATGGAAAATACTCACAGATTATGCAAAATCATCCAAGGCAACCGAGCTTATAGTGGTTGATGGTGATGGTCAGCACATATTCTCAGAAATAAGGAGAATCTATGATAAAAATCGGGGGAAAGTTGTAGTGCCTGAAAGGGAAAAGAGAATAATTTTTCTTTCGGACTCGGAAATAAGCAGGGTGACTTTGGAAGATCTTGAAAATACTTTCTTAAGAGTGAAATACAATTGCACCTTAAAAGACCCGCAGCCAGGATTATTTATGATTCTGAATAGGAATGTCATATACAAAATAAATTTTAATAATATAGACCCATGGATTGGAGATGCCGCGTTTCTTGCGCATCTTTATGAAAACAAAGTGAAAATAGCCTCCCCAAAAATAAAAGTAAGGAGCCAGACAACAACCTCCCTGAATTTGGATATTGTATTCAAGGGAATAATAGAGCTTGAAAAATATTTTGGCATAAGTTTTTTGGATATCATAAACGCCATGAAAAAAAGGCCTGAGCAATATCTCTACCAGGGACGGTTGACGGAACTAGATTATATCAAGAAAAAATATGGTGAGTTCCAGAATAAAACAAAAATAAAAAGTATGAAAGGCCTTATACTAAGTGGCGGACACGGCACAAGGCTCAGGCCGATAACGCACACAAAACAGAAGCAGCTGATACCAATTGCAAACCGTCCAATTCTGTTTTATGTTATTGATGATTTGGCGAAATCCGGAATTACTGAAATAGGAATAATAACTGGTCCAAACAAGGACCAAATTCAAAATATTGTCGGTGATGGCTCAAAGTGGAATGTCAAAATCACATACATGGAGCAGCAAAGCCCTCTTGGACTGGCTCACGCTGTCAAAATTTCAAGAGATTTTATCCGAGATGATGATTTTATCATGTATCTGGGTGATAACCTTCTTAATGACAATATAACTGAATTTGTTTCAAACTTTCAAAATTCGAATGCCGATGCGAGCATCCTGTTGAATCCGGTAAAAGATCCAAGTAATTTTGGTGTTGCAACACTGAATAAAAAAGGGGAAATTGTCAGGCTAGTTGAAAAGCCTAAAAATCCATCATCAAATCTGGCTGTTGTTGGAGTTTATGCATTTAGAAAATCAATCTTCAAGGCAATAGACCACCTGAAGCCCTCTGCACGTGGAGAATTGGAAATAACCGACGCAATACAATGGCTCGTTGAGCATTCTTACAAGGTAACATCAGAGCTTGTTGAAGGCTGGTGGAAAGATACTGGAAAAGCAGACTCTCTTCTCGAAGCAAATCATCTTATTCTTGACGGCAAGCTTGAAGTTCTAAACAAAGGAACAATAGAAGACGGTGCAATCGTGAGTGGAAGAGTAAATATAGGGGATGGCACTGTTATCAAGAAAGGAGCATCAATAAGGGGTCCAGTCATAATCGGGCAAAATTGTTTTATAGGTCCGAATGTTTTTATAGGTCCATTCACTTCAATTGGAAATAATGTACAGGTTTTAAGCGGTGAAATTGAATACTCAATACTTCTTGCCGATTGCAAGATCAACACAAACCATAAAATCATAGACAGCCTCATAGGAGAAAATTGCGTGATTTCCTCGGAAGGCACAGCGCCAATGAACCGCGGAAATAAATTAGTTATAGGAGATAATTCAAATATAAAACTTTGAGGAAAGGAAAATGATACCATTATTCAAGCCAAGCATGGGCAATGAGGAAATCAAGGCAGTTACAGATGTAATAAAATCCGGCTGGGTTGGAATGGGACCAAAAACACAAGAATTTGAGGAAAATTTTGCAAAATTCATTGGCACAAAATATGCTGTCGGCTTCAATTCATGCACAGCCGCGCTTCATTTGGCTGTTAAAGTTCTAAACCTCGAGCCTGGCAGCGAAATAATAACAACTCCGATGACATTTGTATCAACAGCTTTTGCTGCCGACTATAATGGATTAACTCCGGTATTTGCTGATATTGAAAGAGACACTTTGAATATTGATCCCAAGGATATAGAAAGAAAAATAACAAAAAAAACGAGAGCTATAATTCCAGTCCATTTCGGAGGCCATGCATGCAAGATAGAAGAGATTATGGAAATTGCAAAAAAGCACAATCTGCATGTGATAGAGGATGCTGCGCATGCAACAGGCTCGGAGATAAATGGAAAAAAACTTGGGACCTTTGGAGAAATGAGCTGCTTTTCTTTTCATGCAGTAAAAAATATGACAATTGGTGACGGCGGAATGCTAGTCACAAACCATAAAAAGCATTATGAAAGAATAAAGAGATTGGTATGGTGCGGCATTGACAAGTCAACGTTCGCGCGCCAGGATAAGGAACAATACAGCTGGGATTATGATGTCAAGGAAATAGGATATAAGTTTCATCTTAACGATATTTTATCATCAATAGGAATCGTGCAGCTGGGCAAGCTGGAAAAAATGAACGATAGAAGAAGGCAAATATGGAACATATACAGCAAAGCATTCAAAAATTTAAATTTTATCGAATGCCCTGTAAATAAAAAAGGAATTAAGAATTCATGCCACAATTATGTTGCAAAAATAAAAACTGGCGATAGGAATAGTTTGATAAGTTACTTAAAAGAGCAGGGTGTGACTGCAGGCGTTCATTATAAACCAGTTTACCTTTATCCGGTTTATAATCACATAAAATCCAATTGCCCGGTAACTAACGAAGTCTGGACAAAACTAATCACTTTGCCTGTCTTTCCAGACATGACCGACAAGGAAGTTAATTTAGTTATAGAAAAAGTTATAGACTGGGGAAATAAGAATGGCAAGTAATTTGAAAATTTACAGTCAGAGCATAAAAGAAGCGGATTCTTTCATCAAAGGAAAAAAAATTTCCGTTGGAGTAGTTGGATTTGGATACATTGGAAGCTGCATTGGAAGTGTATTGGCTGACAGAGGTATTAATGTTGTAGCAATAGATACAAATAGTAAATTAATTGAAGAAGTCAAAAAAGGAACTATAAGTATTCACGAGCCAGGATTAAAGGAACTTATTAGCAAAACTGTGAAGTCAGGAAAATTAAAGGCAACTTCGGATTTCTCTGAGCTCCAGAATGTGGATATAATTATCATAACTGTCGGCACTCCGCTGTCAGAGGATTATTCTCCAAATATGGCCCATATAATATCAGCGTCTGAATCTGTCTCAAAAAATCTGAAAAAAGGCCATCTTGTAATTCTAAAAAGCACCATTCCGCCGGGGACGACAGAAGGAACCGTAAAAAAAATTCTGGAAAAATCCGGATTAACTGCAGGAAAAGATTTTGGAATTGTTTTCAGCCCCGAAAGGCTGGCAGAAGGAAGAGCCATCAGGGAATTAATATCCATACCTATTATTGTGGGCGGTTTAGATGAAAAAAGCTCTGTTATGTGCTCAAAGTTCTGGGAAATAATTCTTCAGGTAAAAACAATAATTGTTTCAAACCCCAAAACAGCAGAGATGACGAAGCTTGCGGATAATTTATGGATTGACTTGAATATAGCTCTTGGAAATGAAATAGCGCTATTATGCAACACGCTTGATATTGACGCTTTGGAAACCATAAGCGCAGCCAACAGCCTGCCGAAAGTAAATTACAATGTAAATATTCTAATGCCAAGCATGGGCGTCGGAGGATATTGCCTGACAAAAGACCCGTGGTTTGTGCACAGCATTGGAAAACAGCATGGACTGGACTTAAGAACTCCGATTGTGTCGAGGCAAATAAACGATTCGATGCCTGGATACACATTTAGATTAATCAAAAAATCACTGGAAGAACAAAATAAAAAAATAGAAAACTCGAAAGTTGCCGTCCTTGGAATATCTTTCAAGAGCAACACCGGCGATTGCCGGTTCACCCCGACAAAATATGCAATAGATCTTTTGGAACAAAGCAAATGCAAATTATCAGTATATGATCCGCTCGTAAGCGAGAAAGATGCAAGAGCAGTTACAAATGCTTCGATGTCCAGTTCCATTGAAGATGCAGTCAAAGGCGCTGACAGCATAGCTTTCTTCACAGGCCACGAGGAATTCAAAAAATTTCCATTGAAAAAACTAAAGGAATTATCAAATAACAAATGTTCTATAATTGACGGACGAAATATTTTCAGCAGGAAAGAGATAGAACAGATAAAAAAAATGGGATTTATATATCAAGGAATAGGCAGAAAATGAAATGCGTTGTAACAGGCGGATGCGGATTTCTGGGGAGCAGGTTTGTCAGAAGGCTGCTTGATGAGGGAAACAAAGTTATAGTTTTTGACAATCTTAGCAGCGGCCAGGCTAAAAATTTAGATGAAGTTAAAGAAAACAATAATTATAGTTTTGTCAAGGGGGATATAACCAATAAAATATCTTTAGCCAATGTCTTGACAAAAGATGCTGATATGGTTTTTCATTTGTCTGCCATCGTCGGGGTAAAAGAATACTGCAAAGACCCCCTTAAAGTTGTTGATGTAAATGTAATAGGGACACGAAATGTGCTTGAACTTTCCCTTAAGAATAATATTAAGGTTATGTTTGCCAGCACAAGCGAGATTTTTGGCAAAAATCCAAATACTCCCTGGGCTGAAGATGGTGACCGCGTTTTGGGGAGCACAAAGATTGACAGATGGAGCTACAGCTCGAGCAAGGCAATGTGCGAGCACATGATATTTGCAATGAACAAAAATCGCGGGCTTTCTTCTGTTATTGTAAGATTTTTTAACGCATACGGGCCGGCGCAGCCGCCGTATTTTGTAATATCGCAAAGCGTGCAAAAAGTATTGAAAAATGAACAGCCGCTTCTTTATGACTCCGGAAACCAGACAAGATGTTTTACTTTTGTTGATGATGCAATCGATGGCACCATGCTTGCGGTAAAAAGCAAAAAGGCAGAGGGTGATGTATTTAACATTGCAAGCGGCAAGGAAACAAAAATAAGAGAAGCAGTTGAGTTAATTATTGAGCTTGCTGGCAAGAAAGGCAAAATTAAATATAAAAATTTTGACACGTCAAAATATTATGGTGGAAGCTATGAAGATATTCCCAGAAGGGTTCCTGATGTTTCGAAGGCCAAAAAAATTCTCGGATGGGAAGCAAAAACCAGTCTGCATGACGGGCTTAAAAAAACTATAGAATGGTCTTCTCAGAATAAATGGTGGCTGGATTTAAAAAATTAACGTAAGTAAAATGGTTTATCCAGAAGCAAAAAATTAACTAAATACTAAGTGTGCAAATATATTATTCCTTCTTTATCACATGAAGGGGGTGGGCTGATAGAAAAATAAGTCGTTGCATTAGTTGAGTTTTCCAAACTTATTTTAGTAAATTTATCACCTTCCCTTAAATCGTACAATGATACTTTATTGGCATTACTTTCTGGAAGTTGAACAAGAATATCATAATATTCTCCATATCTATCTTTACCTCTCAAAGTGATTATCCTTCCCCCTTCCTCTATATAAGATAATATAAATTTCATTTCTATAACTTTACAATTATCAGTATTTAAACATCTAATTTTTATTTCTTTATCTTTTTCTGGTACTATATCAAATAAAGCTTCAGGGTTTTCAGAAATCAGGGATAAGTCAACTTTATAGATCTCTTCATATACCCCCTCTATTTTCTTATTTTCACTTAATTTTTCAACAGAAGCTTTTTGTTTTTGAACCTCAAATTTTGTACCAATTGAGTTAATGTCCAGAGTGATTGTTCCATTTCTCCTGCCAGTAATAGTTGAAATAGAATAAGTTAAATTTTCTTGCCCTAATCTCATGAAATTGCTATTCATTGATAACATTTCCATATTTGTTGGTATTAATGCAGTTTGTAATGCCATATAACCACAGATATCAATTAATCTATAAGCAATAAGATAATTTTCGTCCTCGTCATTTAATTTTGGGAATACATCTATCGGCAGATTTTCAATTCTTGTTTTTACAATATAAACCGGTTGTGTTGGGTGTAAATTTACATGAAAAATTTTAGTATAAACACTTTTACTAAATTCATAAAAAGTATTTAAACCGGAAATAATATTACCACCTTCCGCAACAAGCAAAATCACACTTATAATTACAGCAAATATTCCAATTAGTTTTTTGTTCATATTTATTCCATATAATTTATTTTAGCGAATATTTAAATTATATTATAAAAAATCCAAAAATACCATCCAAGATTTTATCAAAATCAAATAGATATAAAACAGCTACTATCATTTAATATTTATTTCACCCAAATCTCTTCAGTTTAATACCCTTATACAAATAATGCTCCTTTATCCCCCATTTGTGGAGCTTGAATCTTAGAAGTGATTTGAACAGCGACCATCCGTATTTGACGCTTGGCATAAATTGCATTGATGATGAATCTTTCTCATATCTTGTAAGGATTGGGATTTCCCCCAGCCTGAAGCCGCATGCAGATGCCTGGATTATGGCTTCCTCGTCAAATGTCCACCCGTCGGAATTTCTCATGAAAGGAATTGTCTCAAGAACTTTTCTGCTGTAAGAGATATAACCAGTTGGAACGTCAGTTAAATGGGTTCCGCAAACAAGATTAGTCATCACATTTAAAGTAGAATTTCCAAAAATCTTCCATATTGGCATGCCTCCTTTTATGGCGCTAATCTTGTTGTAAGTCCTGCTCCCATAAACCACATCTGCTTTGCCTTCTTCGAACTTCTTAAGTATTCTTGGAATTGCTTTTGGATCGTATTGGTAGTCGGGATGAAGCATTATTATAACATCAGCGCCATCCTTTAATGCATTCTGATAGCAAGTTTTTTGATTTCCGCCGTAGCCTTTGTTTTTTTCATGGACTATTGTTTTCAATCCCATTTTTCTTGCAACTTCAACCGTATTGTCTTTGCTATAGTCATCAACCAGAATTATTTCATCAACATATCCTTTTGGAATTTCGTTGTAAGTTTTCTCTACAGTTTGCGCTGCATTGTAGGCAGGCATAACTACAATCACTTTCATCTTTTTTTTTGCTTTTTTCTGATTTCTTTTTGATTCCATAGTAATCCAATAATTGGCACAAATCTTGTAGATTTGGAACATAGGAAACTATTTAAATATATTTGGTTTCTGGAATAAGATGAAAGTATTGAGCGTAGTTGGAACGCGGCCGAATTTTGTTAAAATAAGCGCATTGGCAAATGAGTTCTTAAATCATAAAGTAAATCATGTTCTGGTGCACACCGGCCAGCATTATGATAAGGAAATGTCAAAACTGTTTTTTGATGACTTGAAATTGCCAAAGCCGGATATAAATCTGGAAGTTGGCTCCGGAACTTATAGCGAACAACTTGGAAATATAATTATCGGGCTCGGAAAAGTCCTAAAGGACCAGCGGCCAGATTTGGTAATTGTTGTAGGTGATGTAAATTCAACATTTGCGGGGGCTCTTGTTGCAAAACAACTGGGAATCAAAGTTGCCCATGTGGAGTCAGGATTAAGAAGCTTTGACTTGGCAATGCCGGAAGAAATAAATCGAATGCTGACTGACAGGATAAGTGACATGCTTTTTACAACTGAGGAAAGTGGAAACAAAAATCTTATTAATGAAGGAGTTGATAAAAAAAAGATTTTCTTTGCTGGGAATGTTATGATTGACACTTTGCTTGCTCATAGGAAAAAATCATCCAGATCCGATATACTAAATAAATTAAAATTGAATAAAAAAGAATATTGCGTTCTGACTCTTCACAGGCCAAGCAATGTTGATTCAGAATCCGGCTTAAGAAAGATACTGTCAATCATAGAAAAATTGCAGGATGAAATAAAAATAGTTTTCCCTGTCCATCCAAGAACAAGAAAAAATATTGAAGCTTTTGGGTTGAACAAAAAAATATATTCAATGAAAAATCTCGTTGTAACCGAGCCTCTCGGATACCTCGACTTTCTGCAGCTGATGGATAAAAGCAAGCTTGTCCTTACTGATTCTGGCGGCATTCAGGACGAGACAACCATTCTCGGAGTTCCGTGCATCACATTAAGGGAAAATACTGAGAGGCCGGTAACTCTTGAAGAAGGAACAAATTTGCTTGTAAGCACTGACGCCGCCAAAGTAATAAAAAAGTCTTTGGAAGTCATAAATAACAAGATTAAATTAAAGGGGAGGATACCAAAATTCTGGGACGGAAATGCTGCAAAAAGGATTGTTAAGATTATTTTGAAAGAGATTAACTGAGTTTCTGAATATAAACAAAAAAGATTAATACAAATTCTCCGGAGAATTAGAAAATCCAAACAAATAGTTTAAAAACAGCAATTAACTTCTTAAAGTATAATGGAAGTTATTGTAACAGGCGGCTCCGGTTTTATAGCATCTTACCTGGTTACTCATCTTCTTGAAAAAGGCCACAAAGTTAAAATTCTTGATTTAAATGAGCCGAGGATAAAGCATAAGAATCTTGAGTTTGCCAGGAAATCAATTCTTAACAATATTGCTGAAGATATCAAGGGTGCTGACGCCGTCTTTCATTTTGCAGCTTTGCTTGGAGTTGACAATTCTGACAAGAGGCCCCTTGATACAATGAAAGTTAATTTAGAAGGTTCTGTTAACGTTTTCAAGTCGTCTCTTGATGCCGGAGTGAAAAGAATGATATTTTCCTCATCATCCGAAGTTTATGGGGAGCCAAGGGAATTGCCCATAAAAGAAGAAAGTGTTAAGGGCCCGGTTTCGACTTATGGCGTATCAAAATTGGCCGCTGAAATTTATGCAAAGGCATTTAATCAGGAATCTGGAGCTGACATCAAGATTGTAAGGTTCTTCAACGTCTATGGCCCTGGCCAGCAATCAAACTGGGTTGTGCCTATTTTTATCAACAAAGCGCTAAGAAACGAGCCGATAACTATTTTCGGAAACGGAAACCAGACAAGATGCTTCACTTATGTTGAGGACATTGCGGACGGAGTGATGAAAGTTTTTGAGAAAGGAAAGACCGGGGAAGCATACAATATCGGAAATAATCGGCCAACGACAATTCTCGAGCTCGCGCAGATTGTAAAAGAATTTACAAAGAGCAAATCCGAAATTATTAAATTAGGATTTGGCAAAGAAACCAGGTTAAAAGAACGGGAAATTGAGTACAGGATTCCAGACATTACCAAAATGAAAGCGCTTGGATGGCAGCCAGAGACTATGGTTAGGGATGGAGTTGGGAAGATACTATATACAATAGAACAAAAATAATTTTCTGTAATTAACTTCATTCAATTACAATTAAATAGTACTTTAGTGGATATAATAGTGGTCTTTTAATTTCTATATATCTTACTTTTCCTATTTTGCTAAGAAATTTGATCCACTCATTTTTTTTCCTAAATGCCAAAGGTACCGGCATTGATCCACTATTGTGGAAACGATCAATCATCCTTGTAAGAAAATTTGGTGCGTCTTCAAGAATTATGATTTTTTTTGCAACTCTTTTTATTTCTTTTAGGGTAGCCTCTTGATATTCATATTCTATATGGTGAAGAACTTCTGTTACAGTTGCATAATCAAAAGCTGCATTCTTAAATGGAAGTTTAGGTCCCTTTACAATTACTTTTTTTACAAAGTTAGTGCCGTAATCTATTATGTCACAACCTGTAACTTTAGAATCGCAGGTACTTTCAATGAGTTTAGAAACGTATAAATCTCCTGCACCAAAATCAAGAACTTTTGATTTAGTTTTGATTAATATTTTATAATATTTAGAGATTAACTTCCATTTTATTCCATATTTTAATTTTTTTATTTTATTCATTTTGTGTAGTAAAGTGTCCACCCATCTCCTGTTTTTATAACCTCCCATTCCGTAGGCACGTTATTTAACCAAACAGGAAAATTTGTAACTGCATGTATTGATGATAAAGAATTTATCATTTTGTTATTTACTAAAACATAGGAGTTTTTAACATCTTGCCTAGTAAGCACAAAACTAGTATTATCTTTACATCCCACATAAATATTTGCACAGCGATTAAATTCTAGGATGTTCTTCTGCTCGTACCCAGATTTATACTCCATAACAAGTTTAGTCCTATAATCTGTGTATATCCTCCCATTCAAGTTCTTGACATTTAAATATATATTATCTAAATTTGAAGCATTATTCTGTCTTTCTAGATAAAGGTACCCGATAGATGTAAAAAGAAGGATTATCACTATGCATGGGCTTATAATTTTCATAAATTGGTTTCTGATATTTAAAAAATACGCCAGAATCAATATGGCTGGAAAGTCAATAATCATTAAGTACCTGGGAATTGCGGGAAGGGGGAGATATTTTGACAAACTAATTGTTCCAAAAATTAAGTATAATAAAATAGGTACAAACCAAAAAATCATATTGTAAGCTGGTTTTTCTCTCGAAAAAATAAAATACAAAATTGCAATAAATATAAAAGGATAGAATAATCCAAGCTGCAAGTCCCTAAAAATAATAAATGGAAATGAAAATAAAAACCCCGTAATAGAACCCCTCCCGTAATAATTTTCTACTGAGTATATGTCTGCAAGGTGGCCGTTTAAATTAGATATTCTAAAAAAGTAGTTCCCTGTAAAAATATAGAATGAATACATATCTACTAAAACCCAAAATATAAATCCGGCAGCCATAAGGAAATATTCTGATTTTATTTTCTTGTTGATTAGTGCATAGATTGCAAAGAAAATCAATATCAGTACGGAATTTTCCCTCATTAAGTAAGCTAAACCCAATGAAAGACCCGAAGAAATATAAAGAAGTCTTGCAGACTTTTTGATTTTACTTTTTTCTCCTTTAAAAAAAAGAAAAACACACAAACCCAACAAAAAAACTGAGGGTATCTCAGGCATCAATTTTGTGCTGAAGATAACCTCAATAGGAAAAAATGACATTAAGAATGCCCCTAATAAACCGGTCTTTTCGTTAAAGAGTAGCTTGCCTAGGCTAAAGATTAGAAGTATATTGCCAATTGATAGTAGAAATTGTAAGATTACAGAAGAAAAATCATTAACGCCAAAAAGTAAGTATAATCTACTTATTGCATAAACAAAAGCAAGCCTTGTTCCATGATGGTCTGATGGGAGATTATAATGTCCAGTCGACATTTCATTGGCATAAAATGAATATTGAACGTCGTCAGAAGCCCCGACTCCGTTGAAAAAAACAATCCTCAATATAACTGAAAACAGTAATATCAGTCCAAGCCAAAAAAATGTCTTTTTGTTCATGTTTCTAAGATGTAAAACTTCTGCCTCGTTATTCTTAAAAAACTCCTTATACCCCTTGAATTTATTATCTTCAACTTCGCCTTTTTAAACATTGCCTTGAATTCTTCATCTTTCAAGAAATTAAACTTTGTAAAGATGCCAACTGTATTGGAGATTATTGCATCATTGAGACTCACTACAAATTTTCCAAATGCCGTTTCATATACATCATCAACTATGATTATTTTGTTGCAAACTCGCTTTGCTTCTTTTAAAAATTCAAGCTGATTGGGAATATAATGAAATACGGTTATTAGCATTACCGTATCAAAACTCTTGCCTTTGAAAGGTATTTTACTGCCGTCGTAGAGCTTTAACGGCAATTTTGTCTGATTGTAGTCCTTGACATCCAGCAGTGTCATATTGGCTTTTTTGCTTAGTATTTCTGATATATACCCACTTCCTGCCCCTATATCCAAAACTTTTTCCCCTTTTTTTATATAAGGCATTATTAGATTTGAGTAATATCTTGACCTTTTGTTGTACAGATATTTTAGCAGTGAATTCATTGTTTCTAGGCAAGGATACTACACGCTTTGCGTGTAGAGGAATTGCCTTGCCGTCCTCCATAAAGTTTTTCTAACATTTTGATTTTAAATTGAGTGCGCAACGAAATTTGGCGCGCGCACTCA
>Ga0209542_10006017_pt1 | contig 23889 bp, 21 predicted proteins | sample RifCSPhighO2_01_FD_184028 | JGI IMG/M metagenome (GOLD analysis project Ga0209542, IMG submission 184028) | Soil microbial communities from Rifle, Colorado - Rifle CSP2_plank highO2_0.1 (SPAdes) (version 2) | ecosystem: Environmental > Terrestrial > Deep subsurface > Rock core/Sediment ...
AAAGGCCGCGCGGTGTTGTGTTACTGACGTATAGAATCTGGAAAATTGATTCAGATGCGAGGTGAGGGTGCGACTACTGGAAGCACCCTCAAGACTCTGAGCGTTCTGTCTGCAGAATGTGAAGAGTGTACCGTTCCTGTAAGGAAGAAGTAAGCTCAGGCTCGCAACAAAGCAGATGAGGCGATTTTACTGATTATATTTTGAGGTCTGCCATCGCTTCGTCAACAGTCTTCGTCGCTCTCTCTGCTGGTCGTACGCTTCCTTCTGGTTCATTAATCTTCAAATTAACTCGAGAATTATTTTTCATTCCGACAACACGAAGAAGTGTTCGGATCGCCTTCGCGGTATTACCTGAGCGGCCGATGATTTTGCCCATATCAGCAGAGTGTACATCGAGTGTTAAAAGCACCCCCATTTCATCCACGGTTCGGTTAATTTTCACATCGTTAGGATTGTCAACCAACGCCTTGACCACCACTTCGAGAAATTGCACGTCTTGCATAGTTTTTTGAGTTTAGCTGTCTTAGTAATGCACTGCAGTAATGTAAACTGCTCACTAAATAGTATTAAAAAATCAAACCACAGTCAATTAAATCTGTTAATAACAACTGAATACCAAAAAAGAGCCCCGAGCTCTTTTTTGTTACGTTAAGCCTTTGGAGCCTCACCGTCCTCCGCCTTAGGAGTTGCCGCTGCAGGTGCCGCAGCTTTTACTGGCTCTGCCGCCGCTTCTCCCTTCTTTATCGGACTCTTTCGAGGCAACACATTCAGCTTCTTTCCTTCGATGATTTTGTATTGAACAAAAAAGTTATGAACCGTATCGGAAACCTTTGCTCCCTGGGCCATCCAGTGTTTTACACGCTCGACGTTGATATTCTTCACCTCGAAATCACGGCGCGCATCATGAGATCCTACCACTTCCAAGAACCGGCCGCTCTTTGGACCATTTTTTGAATCTGTAACCACAAGCCGAAAGACCGGCTCATGCTTCCTTCCTACCCTCTGTAACCGTATTTTTAACATAAAAGTCATACTAACAGAATGTGCCCCGACGGTCAAATGCCGCTCACCCGAGAGAATTTTTCCACCACCGAACGCTCGTCTTCAAAAATTATACTCGCCTTTTTATACGTAAAATGGAAGTCGCTCACTCGTTCTCGAAAAAAGAGACCGGATAATTTTTCTGGTGAAAAATTTCCTAGGACTCCGGCTCGCCAGCCTGCGTAGTCTCTTTTTTCGAGAAGAGATCGCTCTAATTCAATCCATTTTCCTAAAAAGTTCGTTGTTTTGGAGAATCCGGGCTATTTAGTAAAAATTTTAACACCATGTTCGCTTGAGTGAATGGACGTGCTATAGTGTTAGGAATTATGGATCACAACAATAAAAAAGAAGGTCAATCTTCTATTATCCAGGGTAACATCTCAACTACCGGCAAGGGCCTAGGCTTCGTCAGTAATGAGGGGTTTCCTGAGGACATCATCATCATGGCGGGATTTTTGAATACTGCGCTTCATGGCGACGAAGTTGAGCTCCTGCTCCACCCTGCCAGGAAAGGCGAACGCCAGAGCGGCGAAGTCACCAAGGTGTTGAAACGCGCCAAACAAACCTTCGTCGGTGTACTTGATTGCAACAAAGATGTCTGCTTTCTAGTTGCCGATGACCGAAAAATGTACACTGATATTTTCATTCCTAAAAGTGAGGCGAGGAACGCCAAGACGGGCGATAAAGCCCAAGTAGAGATCGTAAAATGGGAAAGTGCTTCCAAAAATCCCCAAGGAAAGATCCTTAAGATTTTGGGAAAGAAAGGAGATCATAACGTCGAAATAGAGTCTATTGTGCTTGAAAAAGGATTTGATGTTTCTTTCCCGCCCGGAGTAGAAAAAGACGCGGAGTACATCAACGAACATTTGCGCACAGCCACAGCGGAAGAAATAAAAAAACGAAGGGATTTCAGAGATACATTTACCTTCACTATTGACCCTGTCGATGCTAAGGACTTTGACGATGCTCTCTCTTACAAGGAATTGCCTGACGGAAAATATGAGATCGGTATTCATATTGCCGACGTGTCTCATTTCGTACAGGAAGGCACGGCGCTCGATGCTGAGGCTCTTCGCCGGGCATGTTCGGTATATCTCGTTGATCGTACCATCCCCATGCTTCCGGAAGTACTCTCGAACGATCTCTGCAGCTTGAAGCCTGATGTTGACCGAATGGCGTTTTCGGCAGTATTTATCATGGACAAGGAAGGAGTCGTGCATGAACGCTGGTTCGGTAAAACAATCATCCACTCCATTAAACGATTCACCTATGAAAGCGCCCAGGAACTGCTCGACGCCAAGAGCGGTGATTTCTTCAAAGAATTAAATACCATGAATGGGATCGCTAAGAAAATGCATGCAGAAAAAGTCAAAGCGGGAGCGATCGAATTTTCTCAAGAAGAAATAAAGTTCACCCTCGACGAAAATAACAAGCCTATCGGTGTGTACAAGAAGAAGCTTTTGGATACCAACAAGCTTATCGAGGAATATATGCTCCTTGCCAACCGCGAGGTGGCAAAATTCGTTTACGATTCGATGAAGAAACACGGCGGCAAAGACACTGGAGCTATTTACCGAATCCATGATGTGCCGAACGAGGAGAAGATCACCAACTTAGCGATCTTTGTAAAAGCCCTCGGTTACGATCTTCCCGTAAAAAAAGGAAAGATCTCATCGAAAGACATTAATGCCCTCCTCGCGAAGGTTGAAGGTAAAGCAGAAGAAGGCCTCATTAAAACTGCCGCCGTACGCTCCATGGCAAAGGCGATCTATTCAACACAGAACATCGGCCATTTTGGACTGGCATTTTCCTTCTACACGCACTTTACCTCCCCTATTCGCCGTTATCCCGATCTAGTAGTGCACCGAGTTTTGCAAAATCATTTAACTGACAAGAAATTCAGTGACAAGGATGTGGCTCGATTCAAACACGTGGCTCTTCAGTCATCTGAACGTGAAGTTGCCGCCGCTGAAGCCGAACGTGCTTCTAAAAAATACAAGCAGGTGGAATATATGCTCGAACGCATCGGTAACACCTACGAAGGCGTCATCACTGGCGTTACCGAATGGGGCATCTACGTGGAAGAAATCGAAACCAAATGCGAGGGCATGGTCAAACTCCGCGACATGAAAGACGATTTCTACGAACTTAACGAGAAAACCTACTCCCTTATCGGGCAAAAAACAAAAAAGAAATATACCTTAGGTGATAAAGTAAACTTCAAAGTGGCTGCGGGAGATCTCGATAAAAAAACACTCGACTATTTGATCGTTTAAAAATACATTGCAAAAGAAAAAGCCCAGAAGTTGCTTCACAACTTCTGGGCTTTAGTTTTCAACAGTATTTATTTAGACATAGGAATTGTATATGCTATACTCACCCCCAGATGCTCTTCGGACTGAAGAGCACAACCAACAGAAAGGTTCCCATGAGACAGGTCATTTCCGTTGTAATGTTCGCCCAAAACTAAGTAAATAGGGCCAGCCGTACATTTGCCGACACCATGTGTCGGCATTTTCTTTTATTTTGCCACCTTTCGTGTGCGGAGACATTCGTTCCGCATAAGTCCGACTTATGCGGAATCGTCATTTCGCAACTTTTACTGCATCATCGAAGGCGATGGAGAGGAGGCGCGAGGAGGCGTCGGAGCCCATGGTGATGCCGTAGAGCACGCCGGCACGGGACATGGTTTCGCGATTGTGAGTGATAAGAATAAGCTGGGAGAATTTTGAGAGGCTTTCGATCATGTCACCGTACTTTCGAGAATTTGCTTCATCGAGCGCAGCGTCGGTCTCATCGAGAATAATAAAAGGTGGCGGATTAACCTGAGAAACAGCGAACAGAAGTGCGATCGAGGTGAGGGCGCGCTCTCCGCCGGAAAGCATGTCCAGCCCCTTGATCTTTTTTCGAGGTAGGGTGATCTCAATTTCAATACCCTCTCTTCCCTCTTCCTCACTTTGTATTTCCTCAGGAATTTCATCACCTATGAGTCCTTCGAGATCGGTATCTTTACGTTTTCGTTTCTGCTCTCGCACCACCGTGAGAGCGGCGCTGCCGCCGCCAAACATAAGAGAAAAGAAAGCTTGGAATTGGATGTTAATTTTTTCGATACCGTTCCTGAATTCGACATTGAGCCGCTCATCAAGATCTTTAATAAGTGTCATAAGTGAAGCCGCGGAACTTTCGAGATCCAACAGTTCTCGAGCCAAGAACGCGTCTCGCTCCTCTACCTCTGTATGCTCTTTCATGATGTCTATGCTGTTCGTGACGCCTGCGTCCTCTAGTCGGATTTTTATCTTTTCGAGGGCGTGTCGGCGCTCTTCCTGTACATGTCGGGATTCAACAACAATAAGCTCATTCGATGCCTCCATACCGGCCCCGTCAACCACTTTGAAATTCGGGTAGTTGAGCGCCTCTCTTCCCGCAAGTATCATAGCTTCCTGAAGTTCTCGTTTGAAGGCTTCCTCTTCGAATACAAGTTTTTCTTCTCTCGCCTTCAAAGCTCCGAGCTCAGAACGAAAAGACTGCTCCGCTGCCATGATCCTAAAAATGTTTTTTTCCGCGTCACGGTTCGAATCTTTTTCTTTTTCGATAGTCTGTCGGAGGTCGACATAGCGCGCAGTAAGGCCTTGCTCGACTACGGCAAGATCAGCAATTCTTTTTTCGATCTGTCTCTTTTCCTCCTGAAGTTTCACAATCTCCTCTTCGGATTCTTTGATGGTTGTCTTCATCTCTGTAGCTTTGTTCCTGGAAAGAAAACCTCCGAGCATGGTCCGGATTCGTTCAAGAATCCCGCGGACGAGCGAGAGATTGTCTGTGCCCTCGGCAGTCTTGATTTCTTTCTCCATGTCGAGAGCGAGCGTCTCCACATCTCGTAAATACACCATCTTTCCCTCAGCTTCTTCGACGGTTTTCTTTTCACGGATAATGATGCGCTCGAGCGAGCGAATTTCTCCCTCTATCCTTCCGCAGTCACGTGTATGCAGATCTTTATCAAACCGTGATTTTTTAAGCTGCTCCTCAAGGTTGATGAGCTCAGCGCTCTTACCGTCCTTACCATCAGACTCGGCGAGGATCCTCTTTGCCTCGATAAGCTCACGCTCGAGCGTCTTAAGCTCCTGGGTTGGGCCGTGTTTCTCTTGTTCAACCGTACCCCTCGTATGTTTTAAATAAGTTTCCTCCCTTTTGAAATACTCCTTGTAGAGCGTCTTAAGCGCCTCTCGCATTTCATTCGCTTTCTCGACTTTTTCCACCTGCTTTTTCAAGAATTTTAGATGCGGTAAAATTTCCCGACGAAGTGACTCAACCTGCTTGATATTCTCTTCTGTTTTTGTAAGTTTCCGCTCACTCTCTTGCTTTTTATACTGATAGATCTTAAGACCGAGCGCATCCTCAACCATCTCTCGTCGCTCTCTAATATTCGCATTTAGAATTCTGTCGGCCTCACCCTGAGAGATGATGTGGTGCCCCGAAGCGCCGATATGGGCTGCGGCCAAAAGCTCGCTAATATCCTTGAGCCTCACTGAACTGCCGTTAATCAGGTACTCGTTGGAAGAGTCGCGGTGCACCACCCGCTCAAGCGACACTTCGTCAAAATCAATCGGAAGGATTCTTTTTTCATTATCAAACACCACCTTTACCGATGCGCGATTGAGACGTCCGGCCGATTGTGAGCCATTAAAAATGAGATCTTCTCCACGCTTGCCTCGCATCGATTTGATGGACTGCTCACCCAGTACAAAACGAAATGCTTCAGCGACGTTCGATTTGCCGGAACCATTGGGTCCGACAATCGAAGTAATCGGTGCGGCAAATTCCAAACTCGATTTTTTAGCGAAAGATTTAAAGCCTGAAATTTCGAGACTCTTCAGATACATACAGTATATTTTAACTTTTTTCCATCAATTAAAAAAGCGTTGTGACGCTTTTGTTAATGCTGTACTACCTACGTTTACGAAATATTCTGATTTCTGGAGACATATCGCTCTGAAAGTATAAAAGTTATGATAAGGAGAAATGCGGTAAGTGCCATCATAGGGATAGTGATGTAGCCGAAATTCATGACGAAACGCTGGGCACAGGAAACAGAATAACCGACGGCTCCACACGAACCTTCAGGCACGATACCGAGCTGCATAAGGTAGTGATAGAGAGCGATGATTGCTCCAATCACCGAAAGCAGAAGTGCGTACGGCGCAATCAGCACCTCTTTTCGCTTAAGTGCAAGACCGAACATGAACACAAGTGGATACATGAGAATACGTTGATACCAACACAGCACGCATGGTGCATACCCAAGAATATTTGAATATGTAAGGCTACCGAGCATGGCGATAAGTGAAACGATGAAGGAAAAGAGGAATGCTCGAGTACCAAGAAACCGGATAAACTTTTTATCCGTACAATATGAGACAATAGCAAGCACTAATCCAAGCTGCCCCACAACGACGAGAACCGACAATAGTATGTTAACGGTAGAAGCAAGAGTCATTATGGTAGTACGCAGCTAGTTTTTTCCGCAAGCGTGGCGAGGGCCACCTCTCCTGTCAGACGAGAACCATCGGCAAATTCCCATGTCGGATAACTTGCGACTTTCTTTTCGATGCACACCGGTAGCTGTTGCTGACCATCTGGTGTCGAACATTCAACGTACTGTAATTTGCTTGCCGATTTACCGAATAGCTTCTTTTGATTCTGACAATGAGGGCACCAAAACGCGCCGAAGAACGTCGCACCCTTGTCTTTAAGACAGGTTGCGAACGTATCATACTTACCCGGCGTCATCGCAGAGTAGGTAAATAATCCTGCAACTATCAAAACAATAATTATGGCCCATGTATATGTTTTCATAAGGAAGATTATAACAAATTAAGACAGAATGTTGTAACTAATTTTCTTTCCCGATATAGGCCTTGAAAGCTTGGAAAGTATTCGCTGTATTGAACTCAGGATTTCCAAGTGTGCTCACCGGTGCCCCCGCTCCCGAAGGTGGAGGTGGAGGATTTCCACCAGATGGTGGCTGTCCGCCCTGCATACCTTGAGGAGATCCACCCTGAGGCGCACCGCCTTGCGGAGGAAGCATCATCCCCCCATCTCGAGGTTGAGGTCGCGATCCATTCATAGGTTGAAATTGTCCTCCTGGTGGATTCGTAGGGCGATTCTCAAATCCCTGCTGACCCTGCGGGCGAGGCGTGCTGTTTGGAAACCGCTCATTTGATCCGTCTTGTTTTTTAGGATCAAACTGACCCTGAAACTGTCCTTGTGGTATATTCTTTTGCATGTTTTCAGGACGGAAATTATCTCCCCCTTGTGGTGGACGAGGACCTTGCGGGTTTCCCTTTATATCTCGTTGCTCTCCCACTACGCCACGCTGTGGATCACTCCGATCTCCCCCGTTATTATCATTGTTATCCACGACCCCTTCCTGCTTGCCTTGGAATTCCTGTGGCCTGACTTGCCTGTTATCCTTTGGATTCGGCATTCGCCCCTGCTCACCCCCTCCGCACTTCTCAGGATTTTCAGCACACAATTTCTCGCACTCCTCCGGACTCGCGCATCCTGCCGGTCCTTTGAAATTACCCGGCTGTCTACCCGACTCAACCATTCCCCTCTGCGCTGGTTGAAACTTCTGGCATTCTTCAGGATTGTCGGCGCAAAACTTCTCGCATTCTTCCTTGCTCGTACAACCTCCTGGCCCCTTAACGTCACCTTGCATTTCGCGAGCTTCTCCAAATTGCCCTCGTTGTCCAGACTCAACCAAACCTTTCTCTTTCATCTCTTCAAATCTCGCCTTATGTTCACGGAAATTTTGAAGCATCTTCGTCGCTTCCTCTGACTTTACTGCCCCATGTTCAGCACCGAACGCAATACATGTTTCGGTGTTATCGGGACTGTTGCAGAACGTACGACATTCCGTCTCACTTTTACATCCTCCTGGCCCGCCGTTTTTTGCAATTTCTTCCTTTATGGAATTACCTTTTTCAAATTGTTCCTCATCTTCAGGCTTGATAAAGCCTTTGCTCTTTGCAAATTCAAAACATTCTTTTTGGTGGACAGGATCAGAACAATATTCTCGGCAAGCCTCCCCTTTACAGCCTCCAGGTCCAGCTTCATTCTCAATAGCTTTGAATTTCTTCATCCGTTCCGCTTCTTCTTTGGTAATGAAGCCGTGCTTTAGGCCAAACTCGGTACACTCTTCGCGATTGTTCGGATCAGCACAGTACTTTTTACAGGCTTCTCCTCGGCATCCTCCCGGCCCTGGTTGGGCTACAAATTTTTTAGCCTTTTCTACCTCCTCTTTTTTCATCAGTCCCCGGCTTTCCGCAAACGAAAGACACGATTCCTTATTCGTCTCAATATCACAATACGCCTTGCAAGCTTCTTTACTTTCGCACCCTCCAAGATCGGCCACCGGAAAAGTAATCGATGACTCTTGTGCATACGCGACTGAAACTGTAGCCAATAGGAGTATTAGACCGCAGATACAAAGTAGTTTTTTCATAATTATTCAAATGGGTTAGTTTTTACCGACTCGTAAGGGTTTTCGGCTGGTTTTTCATACGGATTGACAGTCGTTTCTTTGATAGGGTTGAGTGCTTCGGCCTGTACCTTAAGTGCAGCATTCTCTTCTGCTTCTGCTGCTGCATTTAATGTTGCCGATTGGGGAGTTGTACTTCGCGCACCAAAGAAGATAAGTACTCCAACAATAACGACCGCCGCCGCGATAATGACGATCTTCGTCGTGTTGTGTTGCTCGTTCATACGAATGAAAAAATAATAGTAAATACTCAAAGAAAAAATGAGAATGTATCTATGATACACCCTCATCTTTTAAAAGTTATTCACATTGTCGACTATTTCTGCCTCGAAAGCTGCTGAAATTCTTGTTCGAATTTTTGAAGGTCCTGGGTGTGTTTTCGCTTTTGCTCCTGTAAATGAGGAATGTCGCTTCGTTCAACTTTTCTCAGTTCAGTTTCGAGCGTAGCCATTTCTTTCTTTTTTTCATCAATCAGTCTTTGCAACTCGACTTTACGAGTCTCCTTTTGCTGAAGTTCGGTATTTTCTTTTTGTACCTCGTGCTTTAACTCATCAACGTGTTTTCGAGCCTCCTCAAACGCTTTTTTAATTTCTAGATTTTCCATAAAAATGATGATCAGTGAATTGGTATATAGTATACCAGAAAATATTATAACGGTTCCTCGATGTCAACGTGGCAGGTTGACATCCGACATGAATCGATAAAATAGCTTTGGATGCGAGGCGCCGGCGAGTGAGGGTGCGACGACGGGAAGCACCCGCAAGACCTTTTGAGGTACTTTCCGAAGTATCCAAAAGGTGTACTGTTCCTGTAAGGAATTGCGACCAAGCTGTATGAATATACTGCGCGTGTGAGGAAGCGAATACGTGGAGCTTCCGCAAGACTCATTGAGATCTTTTCAGAAAGATCCAATGAGTGGACAGTCCCTGTAGGGGAGCAAGCGGAGCCGGCAACAAAGCAGACGAAGTTATTTTATCGGTTCAGAACCAATTTTTAGCTTCAAGACCCTTACGTGCCGCCTCCTGCTCCGCCTCCTGCTTTGAGAGTCCTTGTCCAACAGCTACTTTGTTTTCACCGAGAAAAACTCCTACAGAAAATTCTTTGCTATGATCGGGACCGGTTTCCTTAAGCGTTTTGTACGCCGGTGTTAAACCGACAACCTCTTGTGCTTTTTCCTGAAAAAGACTTTTAGCATCAATCCAGAGTTTTTTACGGATAATTTCTTCGATATCAATGATACCGAAAATATTTTTCTCTATGAATTTCTTGGCACCGTCGTAGCCGTGGTCAAGATAGATCGCACCAATAATCGCCTCCATGGTGTCCGCAAGAATGATGGCGCGAGCGCGACCGGTATCTTTCGCCTCCCCTTTTGAGAGAAGTAGAAATTCATTAACCCCAAGGTCGGTCGCGGCCTTTGAAAGACTGTGCGTGTTCACAATCGCCGAGCGGTACGCCGTAAGCTCACCCTCATTTTTCTCGGGATATTTTTTATACAAAAAGGATGTCACCACGAGCTCAAGCACCGCGTCACCCAGAAATTCCAGACGTTCGTTGTGTGCCAAGGATGAGCTTTTATTTTCATTGATGTATGAACGATGAACAAAGGCTTGTTTGAGAAGCCCTTTATCGTTAAATGTAGTCCCCGACTGGTGTTCGAATTGTTGGAAATCTATACTCATGGGAATTCGTAATCACCAATAACCAAGAAACAAATCCCAAACAAAATGATTGGATATTTGAATTTGTTTGATTATTGTTTCTTGGTGTTTGATTATTTTACGCTGCTTTCTTTCTTGGTTGGTTTTTCCGTTAGCAGCGTAATCGCCTTCGTTACAATGGGCAATATATCACCGTAAAAATTTAAATCAAGAATTTGCGAAAGCTTGAACCATTTGCAGTCATCGAGGCCGCCGCTTTCTTTATCGAGGTTGAGTGTACCGTAGGTTGCCTTTCCTAGAAAATACACCACTTGTTTGCGGATTTTACCTTTCTCCGGATCAGACGCGACATACTCGTTACTTCCCAGTTTGTCTTCGGCTTTTACCGGCGTACCGATTTCTTCTGAAACAGCTCTCTCTGCACCTGTTACCTCGTCTTCATCTTCTTTAATATGACCTTTTGGCAGCGTCCAATGACCGAAAATATCATGCACGAGAGCCAAATACGTTTCACCCTTATCATCTGCATACACCACAGAGCCACAGAGCTTTTCAATAGGCATCTGATCGAACGGCACGTTCTTGATTACTTTCTTTTTAGAGACAGCATCCTTGCCTGGTTCGCCAATTTCTTTGTACACCGAACCAAGCACTCCATTCACAAATTTACCGCTGTTCTCTCCGCCGAAAGCTTTGGCGAGCTCGATGGCTTCGTTGATGGCTACCTTTGCAGGCACCTCGTCGCGGTTGGCAAAGAGGAGCTCGAATAATCCGATACGCAAAATATTCCGATCGACGATGGAGATTTTGTCGATCGGCCAGTCGGGAGCAGCCTTAGTAATGATAGTATCAAGATCGGGCCGCTTTTCGATGATGTTATCCATGAGCGTTGAGATGAACGAGAGGTCACCTACGCCAGGTGCAAACTCCAAAGCATTGCGAGCGACAATATCACGAGAGTTGGCAGAAGCGACTCCCCTAAAGTCCCACTCGAAGAGTGATTGTAAGACTATTGACCGCGAAAGATGTCTATTTGCCATGCTCTTTTTTTGTAAATAACTTCATGTAATGAACTCACACTCTCTATTCTACCCTATTTACTATTTTCCGCCTTGTGCTGTTAGCTCTTTCTGTCGTGCCTTCATCTTTTTCTCTTTTTTACTGACTGCTGCCTTAACGTCGATCACGACTTTGCCATTATACTTACCGCACTGTGTACAAGCTCGGTGTCGAAGATGCGGCGCACTACATTCAGGGCACCTTGAAAGGAGTACGTCAGAAAGCGCGTGATGTGCTCGTCTATTATCCCGGTGGGACCGGGTTGCCCGCATTCGGTTAACCATATTGCCAAGAGTATACCTTATATGCGTAAAAAGGCAATATCTGATTATCAATATCTAATTTTCAACGAAATTCCTTAAAAAGCTCCGGCGATGTATGGGAGAAAGACCGAACTTTTTGATACGAGCGTAATGATCGCTCGTGCCGTACCCTTTATGATCTTCAAATCCGTACAGAGGATATTTTTTTGAAAGCTGCGTGAGTTTCCGATCTCGCACAACCTTTGCCGCAATCGAGGCAAGACCTATAACAGGCTCCTTCTCATCCCCTTTGATAATGGTTTCCTGATGTTTAAATTCAGCGGGCGCTTTGAGTAGCCCGTCGAGCACCACCCTGCACTCGAGCGGATTGAGGGCGAGTTTTTGGAGTGACAAGCTAATTGCTTTTGTGATCGCATATGACAAACCTCGCCTGTCGATAACTTTTTCACTCACAAAAGAAACTGCAAAGTTTAGAACGCCTTTTTCACGCAGTACACAGATGGTGTCGAACCACGTTTCCCTCTCTTGTGATGAAAGCTTTTTGGAGTCGATACCGCGTGGCAGGCGCTTGTATCTCGCATATTCCCCCACCTCAAACACAAGAGCTCCCACCGCCACAGGCCCGGCAATAGGGCCTCTTCCTACCTCGTCGATGCCGATAATATATTTACTGTTCACGCGTATTACTCACGAAGTAGTTGAGCTGGCTGATTCTGTGGCAGAGAAACATTTTGACTATCGGCAGCGCCTCCGCCATACAAAACGATAAGGGTAAGGATGACCGCAGTGAGGCCAACAGCAACAAGAATAATGTTCGCCTGCTTAGCATTGCTCGCGAGACGTTTCCGGATTAAAAATTGGATAAGCCCCGACGGTCTGTCCATCTCGGAAAAATCGAGAGGTTTGAATTCTTTGTCTGTATCAAACTCAACATTTGGCATGATATTTTAGATTTAATTAAATTACCTCTCTATTATATACCTTTTGAGAAAAGAGAGTATATAATAGATGTTAATTATGTCTTCATTTGTCCACCTCCATACGCATTCTCACTACAGTCTTTTGAATGCCCTACCTAAAATTGACGACCTTATCGACGCTGCAAAAGAAGAAGGTATGGAGGCGCTCGCTCTCACGGATAACGGCAATCTTTACGGGGTGATCGAGTTTTACAAGTCCTGCAAGAAAGCGAACATCAAACCCATCCTCGGTATTGATGCCTATGTTGCCGGCCGCACGCGCGCTGATAAACAGGCTGGTGTGGACAACAGACGTACCCGATTAGTGCTCCTGGCGAAAAATAATGCAGGTTATCAAAATCTTATAAAGCTCGTCACCGATTCTCATCTGGAAGGCTTCTACTATAAACCGAGGCTTGATAAAGAACTCATCGAAAAATACAGTGCTGGTTTATTATGCATTGCTCCGTCCTTTAGCGGAGCAGTAAGCGCAGCACTCAAAATGAAAGATTACGAAAAAGCGAAGGAGCTCGTAGCGTGGTACAAAAAAGTATACGGTGACGACAGCGTCTATCTTGAAATCACCCATCATCCTGATATCGAAGGACATGAGTCACTAGTGCAAGAAATTATCGAGCTCGGCAAGACGACCAACACTCCCCTCGTCGCGGCTCACGATGTGTATTACCTTAAACCCGAAGATAAAAAAGCGCGTGACACGCTCATGCTGGTACAGTCGGGAGGCGACTTAAGCGAGCGCGCAGAAAGTGCCGGTGATTTTTCTTTTATCGGCAACAAAGAAGCCGGGAAACTTTTCAAAAACACTCCCGAAGCTCTCGAGAACACACTGAAAATAGCTTCGCTCTGCAACATAAATCTCGAACTGGGCAAATGGGTATTCCCTGACTATAAAGTAGGGAGTGGCCTTTCGTATGACGACGAACTTCGTCGGCTGGTGTATGAAGGTCTCGGCAAGCGGAACGTGGAGAAAACACCTGAAGTGGAGAAGAGAATTGAATACGAACTCAAAGTCATCAAAGACAAAGGGTATGCTCCCTACTTTCTTGTAGTGGGAGATTTGCTCCACTTTGCGCACGAGCACCAGATTCTCACCACCATCCGAGGGTCTGTCGCTGGCTCCATGGTCACCTATCTGGCAGGAATCACCAACGTGAACCCTATTGAATACAAGCTCCCCTTCGAGCGGTTCTTGAACCCTGAGCGTCCTTCCGCACCCGATATCGACATGGACTATGCCGACAACCGACGCGATGAAATGATCGACTACGCCAAGCAGAAGTACGGCGTGGATAAAGTAGCCCAGATCGGTACTTTCGGTACCATGATGGCACGCGGCTCTGTGCGTGACGTGGCGCGGGCCATGGGTCATCCCTATAGCGTGGCGGATAGAATCTCAAAATTAATTCCCATGGGCGCGCAAGGGTTCCCTATGACCATCGACCGAGCGCTCGACGAAGTTCCCGAGCTCAAGGAAATATATAAAAAAGAAGAAGATGCTAAAGCCATTATCGACATGGCGAAAAAAATTGAAGGGTGTGCACGGCACATGGGTGTGCATGCTGCCGGGGTGGTGATCTCTCCCCGACCTCTTACCGACTTCGTACCGCTGCAGTTCGACACTAAGGGCGACAACAAGGTCATTACTCAATTCGACATGCACGCCGTCGAAGACGCGGGGCTTTTAAAATTCGACTTTCTCGGCATTAAAAACTTATCCATCCTTGCCGATGCTGTCGAACGAACCAAGAAAATTGAAAACGTCGACGTTGATATCGAAAACATTCCCCTTGATGACAAAAAAACATTCGAGATGCTTACCAAGGGAGAGACCATCGGCCTCTTCCAACTCAATGGCACCGGCATGACGCGATTCCTTAAGGAACTTAAACCTTCTTCCATTCACGATATCAACGCCATGGTTGCTCTCTACCGCCCCGGCCCCATGGAGTCCATTCCGCAATATATCGAACGTAAGCATAATCCGAAGATGGTCACCTTCCTCGATCCGCGAATGAAGGACATTCTCTCCGCCTCCTACGGCGTCATCACCTATCAGGACGATGTCATGCTTATCGCTATTCACCTCGGCGGCTATTCGTGGCTCGAGGCCGACAAGCTTCGCAAAGCCATGGGTAAGAAAATTCCGAAAGAAATGGAAGAACAAAAAGGCAAGCTTCGCGAGGGTCTCATCAAGAACGGTATGAGCGAAAAAAAGGCGGACGAGCTATGGAAATTGATCGAGCCCTTCGCAGCCTACGGGTTCAACAAGGCCCACGCCGCAAGCTACGGGCGGGTGGCATATCAGACCGCATATATGAAAGCCAACTTCCCCGCTATTTATATGTCCGCAGTGTTAACCGCGGACTCCGGTGACGTGGAAAAGATCGGTGAGATCATCGGCGAGTGCAAACGTATGGCCATCCCCGTGCTACCACCGGACGTCAATGAAAGCTATTCCGCTTTTACGGTCGTCAAAGCGGATGATTCAAGAAACACGATTCAAGATTCAGGAGAAAGAAAAAAATACAAAATCCGGTTCGGACTTACAACCATCAAGAACTTCGGCCAAGGAGTTTCGACTGCGATCATTGAGGAGCGCAAGCGCGGTGGGAAATTCACCTCGCTCACGAACTTTCTCGAGCGCGTCAAAGATAAAAATCTCAACAAGAAATCCTTGGAGGCGCTCATCAAGGCAGGCGCCTTAGACGAGTTTGGTGAGCGAGGAGCTATGCTTGCCAACATGGAGGAGCTTCTCGCATACAACAAAGAGTTTGGTAAAGGGGGTGAAGGTCACGAATCGCTCTTCGGAGGCATGGAGAGCGCGGCTCACATCGACAACCTGCGCCTGCGCGAAGCCCCGCCGGCTACTATGCCGGAAAAACTGGTCTGGGAAAAAGAACTCCTTGGACTCTATATCTCCGGCCATCCGCTCGATAAATATAAAACGATACTCGACAAAAGAGACTCAAGCATCAAAAAAGCCAAAGAAGAATCAAAAGAAGGAACGATCATCGTGCTCGCGGGCATTATCGAGGAGGCGAAACCTATCATCACCAAGAAGGGTGACAACATGATGTTTCTGAAGCTTGCCGATTTCACCGGCTCGATCGAAGCGGTGATCTTCCCCCGCGTCTACATCGAATTCAAATCCATGCTCGTTGTGGAAAACTGCATCGCGCTCAAAGGTAAATTTTCAGAGCGCAACGGCACTCCTTCCCTCATCGCGGAAAAAATCAAACAACTTTAATTGCACCACGCATCACTCCATTTTCTATACGAAGTATTGAAATACACAGTACCTGGCTTGACTCATTGTAGACAAGGAGTACCATGTAGCGCAGAGTCGGTACGACAACCAGAAAAATATGTTGAGATCATTGTTCAAATCAAACGCGGGCCTGGGACTACCCATCACCTCCCAGGCGGATTTCGAGGCAGACTGCCGGCTTGCAGAATTAGATTCTGCAACCGTTGAAAAAATGGTGGCATTCGATAATAGTCATCAGGAAAGGCCTCGGCGATTCAAACCAAGAAGACCGGGGCGCTATCCGTTTCTGTTCGGTAAAATGCACCCCTCTCATCCCTCTCACGTTTCTCCCGCCGCATTATAGTTTGCCAGTAACGCAAGATCATCCGATCTTGCTTTTTGTTTGCATTAAAAAAGCGCCCATGAAGAGCGCTTGAATTTATCGATAGAACATATCGAAATATTTATACCAACCCCGAAGGAGGGCGAGGAACTTCATTTGGAATTCTTCGTCATTGAAGAGCTCTATCAGGCTCTCTCGGAGTGACTCTTCGAGATCTTCGTGATCCGAGCCTTCGACAACCTTGGCGACCTTTGGCAGGAATTCATCTTCGAATTTCACCGCCTCGAGCACAGCCTTCCGATCCTCCCGCACTGTTCGAGTGATGAAAGTTCGGATGAGATCATCGGTGATGGCACACGGTCGGCGACCGATCGTGTGGTAGCGGTTGAAGAAAAAAGTTCCTTCAGACCGCAGCCGGTAGCTTCCCAGCAGTTTTTTGAGGTCGATCCCCTCTTTGGCCAAGTCGCTTCCGATCTCCTTGAACATCTCTACAGGGATTTCTCCACGGGAGAGCACGAAGATCTCGGGAGCAATGATACCCATGGAAACGAGCGTGTACTCGCCAATAGTGTTCAACATCGCTTCCTCAAATGTGTCCGCATCCGAATGCATCCGCACTCGTTTGAACCGATGTACGAAACGCTTCTGCAAACGCTCCGAGGCGAAGCAGTCGAGTTTTTCCAACACGGCGACGTCCGTTAGGAAATTCTTAAGAATCGACTGGCCTTGTTCGTCCTTCTTCGACAAAAGAAACATAAAAGCCTGCGACAGCGCGTCCACCGATGGCCTCACATGCTCGATGACCATTCTGGCATCTTGTAGCTCATGGAGCTCGTCGAACGAGACATGCCGCGAGCTTGAGCGAGCCATTCCTGTGAGCATCTCCTGATGCGCCGCAAGGCGCACTTCAAACTTCGCTGGATCCTCAAAAGCCTCGATAAGAAAGGCGGCCGAGGTCTTGGGCTGGTTGGCAAGCACTTCTCCTCCCGCCCCGCGGGCATAGGAATACACTCCTTTATCCGTGCTTCTTTCGTGAATATACTCGATCGAAAAACGGTGTAGATGCGCTCTTGTGGGGAGCGCGAAACTGGCCGCGTTATTGATAAGTTTTTGTTGCAGAGACTCCACGGAAAGTATCCCCTCGAGTCCTTCACGAAGCGTGGGCTGGGTCACCGAATCCAGAAGCTGCCTGATGACTTTCTTGGTAACCTCGCCAGGTGAAGAGCCTCCTTTACTCCGAATTGCTTCGAGTGTGTCCACCATTTTCTGACAAAGAGCCATGCGCTGACCCAAGAGCAGTGAATGATCCTGCCTAAGTGTTTGACTTAAGTACAGTCCTTGTCCCATGTACATCTCCTTTGGTATGGTTGTAAATGTTTATCTGCTTTTATATTACATATTAAATCGCAGTGTGTCAACCAATCAAATGGAGTCCGTACACAGCCCAAAAAATCAATTCGATGGTACAATGAAAACCGTTTTAGTTTTTTGACAACCACATAACCGCCGCTGTAACCATTATGTTTACCCTCCTGCTCACTGGCGTGGTCTATGGCTTGCTGTACGCCCTGCTTATCCTCGGCATCATCGCCTACACCTCAACGTTCGAATGGCTACTGCATCGCAATGTCATGCATCGACCACTCGGAAAGTTCACCTACCCGTTCAAAGCACACGCGATCGTGCATCACGGCCTTTTCAAAGCCGACGCTACCTATCACCTCTCGGCTCACCAAAATCAAGGGGATAAGAAAACGATTCCGATGGCGTGGTGGAATGCTCTTTTTCTCATTCCCATCGCCGCGTCTCCGTTCATCCTCCCCGCCTTCATTGGGGGGCGGAGTGTCGTCATCACCGCGATGATCATAATCGCAGCCTATTACGGGCTCTACGAATACATCCATTTCTGCATGCATTTGCCAAAACAAAGGAAGATTGAGTGCTTGGGCATATTCCGCCGGCTGAACGGTCATCATGTCCTTCACCATCGGTACATGCACAAAAACTTCAACGTGGTATTGCCCCTTGCAGACTGGTTGTTTGGTACGCTACTCATACGCTCTCCCGTTGCCTTCGCGCAGGTACGCGGGACTGCAGTGCCTGACGTTCAACCAAAGAACCAAGCGCAAGTACTGCACGAAATGCTACAACAATGACGACGATTCATACAGTCGAGAGTTTCCTCTCGACTTTTTTATTTCCCAATTTTACCTACGAGCGACCTACATCTCTTCCGCGAAGGCGATGAGAGATGGGAAGTACTCCTGTGGTGCTCTGCGAGTAGCTGTAAATTCCGGACGTTCGCTTCGGAGGCGACGCAGAGTCTCCGAGTATGAATATGGGCCAATTGACTCCCGGAAATTTTCTAGTATCATTACTATCAACACAGAGATTGTTGCGGCTACCAACCGCGATCCCGTTAGAAGTCACAGGCGCACGCGCCCTACTTCTAACGGGAGGCCGGTCCCTAATCTGTCTAATGAGTGTTCCGTCTGACCGACGGAAAAGCTCGGTGGAACCGCGAGGAGCCGACTCCCCCGCCCGAGCAAGAACGTAAGTCATTACGTCCTTGCTCGGGCGATTTGATTTTTGCACCACAAAAGCGCCAATAAAAACGTGAACTTCGTTCAGTTTTCTATCGGCACGATTTTTTGTAGCTAAAAAAATCGCATGTCGAAATATTTTTCGTAACGTAGTTATGAAAAATTTTCGACTCTATTATCACTAATCATCATTACCATGTCTGAAAAAAATAATCTCGAACATATCCGCCATTCGCTTGCCCACCTTTTGGCCACCAGCGTAAAGGAGCTCTACCCGGGCAGCCACAATGCCATTGGGCCGGCAGTAGACAACGGCTTTTACCAGGACTTCGAAATGTCTGAAAAAATTTCTGATGCTGATTTACCACGCATTGAAAAAGCCATGAGGAAAAAACTTTCTTCGTGGAAAGAATTTGAGAAAAAAGAGGTTTCGATCGAAGAAGCGCGAGAAATTTTTAAAGACAACCCGTACAAGATCGAGCTCGCGGAGGAATTCGCCAAGGAAGGAAAGGTGCTCACGGTCTACACCATTGGCGGCTTCGTCGACCTTTGCAAAGGCGGGCATTCGGAAAACCCTGCACATGAAATTCCTGCGGATGCATTCAAGCTCTCGCATATCGCCGGTGCATACTGGCGCGGCGACGCGAACAACACCATGCTTACCCGCATTTACGGATTGGCATTTGAAAGTAAAGAGGTACTTGAGGCGTATGAGAAGCAACTCGAAGAAGCGAAGAAGCGTGACCACAAGAAACTTGGCAAGGAACTTGATCTTTTCACGTTCTCAGAGCTGGTGGGAAGCGGGTTACCGCTATGGACCCCAAAAGGCACGTTAGTTAGAAACATTCTCGATGACTTTGTCTGGAGCCTGCGAAAAAAATATGGGTATGAAAAAGTGGAAATTCCCCATATCACCAAAAAAGATTTGTATGAACGAAGCGGCCATTGGGACAAGTTCAAAGATGAACTATTTAAAATCACCACAAGGGAGGGGCATGTCTTCGCCATGAAGCCTATGAATTGTCCGCACCATACCCAGATCTTCGACCGAAAAGCGTGGAGCTATCGGGAGATGCCACAGCGATACGCCAACACCACCATGGTGTATCGAGATGAACAGTCAGGAGAACTCGCAGGACTCTGCCGAGTACGTTGCATTACCCAAGACGACGCCCATGTTTTTTGCCGTCATACCCAAGTAAAGGAAGAGATGAAGAATGTATGGGATATCATTTCCGAATTTTACGGCAAAATCAACTTCACGCTCTCCGCCCGACTCTCACTCCACGATCCTCTGCACATGGAGAAATACCTTGGTACGGAAGAAGTCTGGAAGAACGCGGAAAATCAATTGCGAGAATTGGTAAAGGAAAAGGGTGTGAATGCCCCAGAGGCACTTGGTGAGGCGGCTTTTTACGGGCCGAAGATAGACTTCATGGCAAAAGATTCACTGGGACGCGAGTGGCAAGTTGCCACCATCCAGCTCGACATCAACATGCCCGAACGATTTGACCTTGGCTGCACTAACGAAGAAGGTAAGAAAGAAAGGATCGTAATGATCCACGCGGCGATCATGGGATCAACTGAACGATTCATGTCGGTGCTTATTGAACATTTCGCCGGAAACTTCCCGCTCTGGCTCGCGCCGGTACAGGTGAAAGTGTTGCCGGTACGTGACAGCCACAATGAATACGCACTCGGAATATTTAAAACACTTCAGGACGCGGGATTGCGTGCTGAAGTCGACACCGACGACATCGGCCTCGGCAAAAAGGTACGTCAGGCAAAAGTTGACCGCGCCCCCTACTGGCTCGTCATCGGTGACAAGGAAATTGAAGCGAAAAAAGTCACCCTCGAATCGCGCGATAAGGGCAACCTCGGACAGATTTCGATTGGAGAACTCATCGAGCAATTCAAAAAAGAGATATGACCTGCTGTTGACGTCTAACCTCAACAGCCTGATTTAGAATATAGAAAAAGATAAAGGCAGACTTTTGGTCTGCCTTTTGCTGGATTGCTCTCCAGCATAAGAGTATTAATTTAACGCACAGTTTTCCTTTCTTTCCGACGGTTAGTGGTTTTAAGGTGTGGGATTTTCATCCCGTTTTTTTAGTTTAACGCGACATAGATACGGAATGATCAGCTCGGGGTACAGGAATAGCATCCTCCACCGAAAACTAAAGGGTTCGTCTGAAAGTATCTGGACGATGCCTTCTCGCTGCATACCTTCTTGGGTGGCTGCTTTATACTTGTCAGCCAATTCGGTAGGCTTCCGTCCGTCACGCTTCTCGATTGCACGAAGCAATGTATCGAGAACGTCAGCGTATTTACGATCTTTCATCTGGATTCACCATACCACGTTATCGTATTTTATGCAAGATTTAGGCCTTACGAGTGTTGTACACTCGTAAGGCCTGGGTGGTCGGATCTCATGCGAGTATCCGAGCCGCCATCGCGTACTGATCTATCTTTTCCGCACACACGGCACGGACTTGTGCCACTGCGGATTGCAGGCTGCTTCGGTTCTGGACGTCCTTGCCCAGCCAAACACCGAACTGCCGGAGATGCGCAAGCATCTCGTCCTTTGCTCCGGGCTCACCCACGCAGATGGGGATGAATTTATGACGCCGGAGTGACTCCACCAGGAAGCTTCGCAGCCCCTTGACGGAACTCTTGACCTGGACGAAAGGGACATCCGCGACACCCGTCGGAACATCACGTCCTCCGTCTCCGATAGACCCGATCACTCGGGTGCCAAAGGCGGCGGCGTATGCTTTTTCGGTGTCAGCACCGAGCATGTGACTCATGAACAGATTGCTATATGCATTTTTCATTACAAAGGTCTCCGTAATTTGATTGTTATAGGTTTCTGAAGTTCTGATATAAGTATAGCACATCAGTTGCTATATGTCAATAAGTATTGTATTTAACATTTACTCAACCAAAAAACGGCCCAATCGGGCCGTTTTTTGGTGTGTTCCTATATTCTCAATTCTATATTCCTAATTCCCTCTTTTAAGGCTTAGGTCTCGAAAGTAGAGGGAAGGAAATGACGCCGATAAGGATGAGGATAAGTATCGAGGTAACGAGGCCCCATGGAATAGTGCTGATCACGCTTGCTTGCTGGAGCTCTCGTTCGACTCGCATCTCTTCGATGTTCATCGTGTTGACGCAGGCGCGTGTTACTGTTTCTCCATTTGAAGAAATGGTGACCGCGGCCATCTTAACTCCTGGCGTGGTGTAGCTTTTAAAGACGATGGGTCCTTGACCGTATAGTCCATCAGAGCCGTTCCAAGAATAGGTATACGTTCCAGTACCTCCAGTCGCTGTTGCGGTCCAGACGATACTGTCCCCTATTCGCGCTTGCGGAGCGTTCACTGAACATGAAGCATCGAGAGGTTGCTTGGTGGTAGTAGCAGGAGTCGCGGCTTTTGTGCCCGCGCTGTATGCCGTGGTGGTCTTCGGAGCTGTGTATGTCTTCGCTGGAACATCGTAGGCGACATTCACGGAATTCATACAAGTGATAACCGACGTTTGGCCGTTTGAATTGATGGCCACAGTGGCGTACTTGGTGCCGGTGATGGAGTATTGCGCCTGCACAAAATTATTATAGCCGCGCAAACCATCGGTGCCGTTCCATGTGTAAGTGTATCGTCCGTTACCTCCCACTGGGTAGACTGTCCAGGTTACCGTACCACCTGGGCGTGCAGTGTTTACATTTGTACTGCAGGTGCCACCAAGTGTAGTGTTGTATGCGTATGTTTGATAAGTTGGATATTGGTATGAAGTATTGTAATTGTAATAGTAAGGGTCGGAGTAATATGTGTACCCTCGATCACGAACATCGACGCCGCGGGTGCACGACCTCGTGATCGAGTTGCCGCCGGATGTCACAGTGACCGTTGCTGATTTGTATCCCGAGTTGACATAGGTTTTGGTGATAGCGCTGCCTGTGTTGTAGAGGCTGTCGGTACCGCTCCACTCGTAGCGGTACGATCCGCTGCCGCCAGTCGCGTTAGCTCGCCATGTCACTCGCTCGCCCGTTTCGATACTTGTTACATCTGGGTAACAGGTAAGATCGAGAGATCGATATCCATTGTCATAATTATTAGAAGGTGGAGTGTAGTCGTCGTAGCGAGGGTCAACGTACACAGAGCCACACGACTGAGTAACTGACTGAGCGCCTGAGGTTACCCGAACCGACGCGGTCTTTGAACCGGTAGAGCTATAGTTGGCGTAGACGATCCGAGCGGAGCCCGTAAGACCATCAGTGCCACTCCATGAGTAAGAGTATGACCCGGTACCACCAGAAACGGAGGTGCTCCACGCCACATTCTCTCCTGTCAAAGCGCGAGATTTATCGGCGGTACATGATACCGAAAGCGAAGGAACCTGCGGCTGTTGAGGCTGCTGTGGTTGCTGTGGCTGTTGAGGTTGCTGTTGGGTCGTGTACACGATCGCAGTCGGACACTGAACAGTAATGATCTGTCGGCCGGACACAAGTTGAACCGACGCAGATTTGGTGCCCGCGGATGAATATACTTTTGACATACCGTTGCCGGAACCAGACAAGCCGTCGGTACCTGACCAATGGTAGGTGTATGCGCCATTACCTCCCGTTCCAAAAGCAGTCCAATACACTGACTCACCTGCATTTATGGCTGAAGGGCTTGCATAACATGAACCGATAAGCGGAGTGTGAACTGCGCCTGTGTATATTGCTCCTGTGTTGGTACCGGTGTTCACTACCGATCCTTGTGCGTTGACGGTACCGCCAGGGCTATTGACGTTGCTATTTATATTGTTGCTGTTGACGGTATTGTTGACAGTCTGAGACTCACAGCCAGGAGTTAGAGGAAGCCGCGTGCCGTCACAGTCGGTGACATCATCCACGATCTCGAGTGGATTTATGAAGTAATCCCAAAAGTCTGCTTTGGCCGTAGAAGGGCTCATTACAGCCACACACAACAGCACAAAAGAAAGCGCTACAGACGCCTTTTTCATAGTAATAGTCATAAAATTCTCCGTTTTTATCATAATAATGTTAGTCAGAATTATATTGTATTTATCAAATAAAGTCAATAGGTTCGTAATGGTTCAATAGCTTGGAATCACCCGGTGATTTAGGATGATTTCATATGCCATATACAACTCATAAACATATGCCCCGGATTCGTAGGGATGCCGCAGACCTGGTAAGGAGAGGTTGGTCGAC
>Ga0209542_10006019_pt1 | contig 23886 bp, 23 predicted proteins | sample RifCSPhighO2_01_FD_184028 | JGI IMG/M metagenome (GOLD analysis project Ga0209542, IMG submission 184028) | Soil microbial communities from Rifle, Colorado - Rifle CSP2_plank highO2_0.1 (SPAdes) (version 2) | ecosystem: Environmental > Terrestrial > Deep subsurface > Rock core/Sediment ...
GCGCGCTTTGTTGTAATCCTATACAAACTTTACAAACCGACGTTTACCAATTTTATACACTCCGGGAATCATCGTTATTTTTGCATCAGTGATTTTTTCTTCTCCTTCCTTGGTAAGTTTTTTAACCGCCCCCTCTTCAACAAGCGTACGCCATTCAGTCTTTGAGCTCACCAATTTTTCAGCAATGAGCACATCGGCCATCATCATATCTAGAGACACGGGAATTTCTAACACATCATCAGGAATCTCTTTCTTTTGAAACGTATCGATAAATGCTTCACGCGCGCGAACAGCCTCATCGCGACCGTGATAGAGCGTAACGATCTCCTCCGCAAGAAGAATCTTTGCATCGCGAGGATTGTCCCCTTTTTTAAGTCCTTCTTCAATACGGGCAATCTGCTCCATAGGCACACGTGTTGCATGTACAAAATATTTTACGATAAGTTCATCACGCAAACTCATCACCTTACCAAACATATCATTTGCACCATCCATAAGGTTGATCGAGTTTCCCCAGCTTGAACTCATTTTGCGTCCATCGAGACCTTCGATCAAATTGAGGGTCATAATATTTTGTGGTGGGAGACCAAAATGTTCTTGGAATTTGCGTCCCGCCAAAATATTGAATTTCTGATCTGTTCCCCCAATCTCCACATCTGCCTTTATAGCAACACTGTCATACCCTTGCATAAGAGGATACAAAAGCTCGCGAAGTGACACGCGCTTCCCCGCACCAAGACGACGCTTGATGTTATCTCGTGCAATAAAATCCGAAAGAGAAAAAATATCCGCGTGTTCTCCTATTTCACGATACCCGAGTTTTTCAAGCCATTCGGTATTGCGATGCGTTTCAACCTTACTCATATCAAGGATCTTTCCTGCCTGTTCAAAGTATGTGGTCAAATTGTGTTCTACAACCTCTCGAGAAAGCATCGGGCGTTCGCTGTCTTTGTCAGAAGTATCACCGATCACGCCCGTAAAATCTCCAATAATAAAAACGATGGTGTGTCCAAGCTCTTGGAGATCACGTAATTTCCATAATACGGTCGCACGACCAAGATGGATGTTTGGACTTGTAGGGTCGGTACCAAATTTTATACGGAGGGGTTGCCCTTCGAGGAGTTTTTTGGTAAGGATATCCTTATGGATCACCTCAGAGACACCGCGAGTCAATATTTCTTCAATTTTTTCTGCCGTTGTCATAAGTTAGTTCTATGGTAACACATTATACAACTTGACACATAATCATAATCCTTTGTGATATAATACGTGATATTTCATATGACACATCAAAAAAAATCAATTCGTAAGATACATTCATGGCTAAAATCTCTTGAAACAGGGGCTCTTTTTGTTATTGCGCTTGGCTTCTTGAGTGCAGGAATGCTCATTTTGTGGGCTTCGTTCATAAAACTTCCTGATTTTAATAATTTCGCAGACCGCAAAGTTGCTGAATCAACAAAAATCTATGACCGTACGGGCGAGATTCTCCTTTATGACGTGCACGAAAATGTAAAACGCACCCTTGTCCCTTTTGATACCATCTCTCCAAAGCTCAAAGAAGCAACTATCGCCGCCGAGGATGCACGATTTTATGAGCACAGTGGCATTGAACCAAAATCAATTCTCCGCGCTGTTCTGGTGAACCTACGCCTTATACAGGGCGTTATCGGTCAAGGAGGTTCAACAATCACCCAGCAGGTAATTAAAAAAACGCTCCTCACTGACGAGAAACGCATTACGCGTAAAGTAAAGGAAATTATTCTCTCTTTTAAACTTGAGCGTGCATTTTCAAAAGATGAAATTCTCTCACTATACTTAAACGAAATCCCCTACGGAGGTAATGTGTATGGCATCGGCGAAGCAAGTAAAGTATTTTTTGGCAAAGAACCGCAGAACCTTACCCTTACGGAATCTGCATATCTCGCCGCACTCCCCAATGCGCCGACACGCCTTTCCCCATATGGTAACAACCGCGCGCAACTTGATGCACGCAAAGACTTCATCTTAAAAAGGATGCGCGAGCTTTCATTTATCACCGAAGAAGAGTACACCTTGGCAAAGCAAGAAAAAGTAACATTCCTCCCAAAGGAACCACGAGGTATCAAAGCACCTCACTTCACCGAATGGATCAAGGAATATCTTGCTGAAAAATACGGCGAGCGTGAAGTTGAAGAACGTGGGTATAAAGTTATTACGACCTTAGACTACGATCTACAACAAATAGCTGAAGACCAAATTTCGAAGTTTGCCGAGAAAATGGAGAATGAATACGGGGCAAAAAATATGGGCCTCGTTGCCATTGATCCCAAGAGTGGTCACGTACTTGCAATGGTGGGATCTCGTGATTATTTTGACGTTAAAAACGAAGGAAACTTTAACGTCACCATACGCCCCAACCGCCAACCGGGTTCTGCGTTTAAACCTTTTGCGTACGCTACAGCTTTCAAAGAAGGATATACCCCAGAAACGGTACTTTTTGACCTCCCTACCAACTTTACTGATGGCTGTGACGCAAAAGGAAATCCTGTTACGCCAGGTCTTAAAAAGAGTGATTGCTACACACCAGAAAACTACGAAGGAGGATATCGAGGACCCTTATCTCTCCGAAGCTCGCTCGCTCAATCACGCAATATTACGTCGGTAAAAGTACTCTATCTTGCAGGAATAAAAGACACGGTGCGCACCGCACACGATATGGGGATCACGAGTTTGAACGACCTTTCTCGTCTTGGACTTTCTCTCGTGCTGGGAGGAGGAGAGGTTTCAGTTATTGATATCACCAGCGCATATGGCGTCTTTGCAAACGATGGTGTGAGAAATCCTACTCAAGCAATCATTCGCATCGAAGACAAACAGGGAAATATTATTGAAGAATTCAAACAAGAGGAGCGCGAGGTGTTACCGAGTGAAGTTGCACGTACAATTAACAGTATCCTCTCTGATAATGAAGCACGTACCCCAACTTTTGGCGCAAATTCTGCACTCAATTTCCCTGGAAAAGATGTTGCGGTAAAAACGGGAACTACCAACGACTATCGTGACGCATGGACGGTTGGATACACACCAAATATTTCAGTAGGTATGTGGGCAGGTAATAACGACAACTCATCTATCAATAAAGGCAATTCAGCAGCCTACACAGTATCTCTCGTATGGCACGCCATTATGGAAGAGGCGATGAAAAAATATCCGCCAGAGAAATTTATAGATCCCTCCCCTATAGACTTAACTGCACTTCCTGCACCACTCGCAGGTGTATGGCAAGGTGGTGAAAAATACGTTATTGATACCGCTTCAGGCAAACTTGCTACTGAAAATACTCCGATTGAAATGCGCAAAATTATTGTCGTTCCTGAAACACACTCCATTCTACATTGGATAGACAAAGACAATCCTCGTGGAGGAAAGCCTGGGAATCCTGCAAGTGACCCACAATATATTCTCTGGGAAACACCAATCCGCGAATGGGCATCGAGACAAGGTATTATCGAAGGCTCACGAAACCACATCCCTACCGAATACGACAACCTTCACACGACAGGAACAGTACCTATTCTTTCAGTAACAGGGAGTGATCTTTCAATCGCACATACCCCAACAGAACAAATTACTCTCATGGTTACCGGAACTGGCACCTACCCACTTAGTAGTGCTGAACTTTTTGTGAACAGTAAATTTATTAGTCGCTCAACCCAAACACCTTTCTCGTTTTCATTTACTGCCGAAGATATCAGAGGTATTTCTTCTGAAAATGAAATTACTATTGTCGGATACGATACAATAATGAACAAAGGAACGTATTCAGCAAAACTTCTTATAAAATAAATTTAGAGGGAAGACCCCACAAGAGGAGAGATCGTTCCCCACGTAGGAACAACGACGCATCCAGGTCCCGCGACCATCCTACACGAAGGAACTGCGGGTATATACTCCCCAAGGAAACTTTGTGCAATATGAGGAGGAATGATAGAAGGAGTGATGTTCGTTAGAAATACCTGTGTGCCAAGGATATACGATAAGGCGGTTGCGTATGACGGAGGAAGAGGATTAATGATCACGAGCCATGACTCAGGACCACACGTGCATGGCGCTGCAAACACCACCGTGCCACCAAACGGCACAAGAGCAGCCGCGTGTGCTATTTTTGCAATACCAAAACGAACTAGCGCCTTTCCAAGGAAACTGTCTGGTCTTACAGACAGCTTGGTATTCAAGGCATCAATTTGAGCTTGTGCCTTAGAAGTAACCACAGTTTCAAGAAACTTTTTTGTGAGATCGGTTGACGTTGCGGCAACATCTCGCAATGACTGCTCCACCGATACCAGGTCCGCAGAGGACATTCCTTCATTTACCCCAATCTTTTTTACCTCGGTAATCGCATATTCTAGATTTTTTAAATTTGGGTTCGTTAAAACAACAGAGGTAACAGTATTCACGGGTGAAACAGGTGTAGTTGTTTGGGCGGGCGTCACAGAGGAAGAAGTAGGGGTGGTTTGTGGATACGGTACTCTTTGTGCAACACCTCTCTCATTCTTTGATAACAAAAAAACACGCGTCTTTAACCCAAATACCCCTGTCCCCTGTGTGAGTCCCAAAGGTGAGAGTATTTCCGTGCGATGCTTTTCTTGAAATAGGACAAGGGCGCGATGCGTTGCAGGACCAAAATAATTTGTTTCATTACCAAGAGAACCGGCCCCTGATAATGAAACACGGGTTTCAGTATCGGTGTTTAAAAACTTCTGGAGCTCACGCACATCTTCCCCAGACATCCCCATTTTTAGTGTACGTAAGAATACTCCCCCTTCAGCAAAAGTAGTTTGGGTAGTAAAAAAGATTGAAAGCAAAATAACTGAACCAGAAAGTAAATACTTCATAAGGAAAGTATATCATTTTTATCAAAGATGGAAGAAGCGATGCTCCCTAGGGCGGTCCTAGATAAACATCGCCGAATAAGTTGTCCCATGGCTTCACGCAAAAGGTCAACGAAATAAAAACCCGACCTCATTCCTGAGATCGGGTTTTGTCTTTTTGTTGAATTATTTTCTGCTCCTTTTTTGTAACATGAAAATCCTCCAAGAGAGCGTTGACGATAACACGCGTACCTTCGTTGTTCCGGTAATCAAATGTTACATGATTGCACAGGCAAATATCATACCCTGCATCTCTTAAAGCATTTTCTATACGCCTGGTCAAAACATTTTCGATCCGTGAAGCGACTTCCTTTCTTTTCTCCTCCTCGAGAAAGCGTGCGACCTCCTTATCTCGCTCCATTTTTTTTATCGCCATGACCGTCTCCCGGGTCTTTGGCTTAAAATAAACGGCCACGCGCCCGCACCTTTTCTCTTTTGTCCTGAAAAACAAAAATCTTTTTTCGGGATCCCTTCGAAATCCAACACATGTGTACTTTTCGTTTTCAGGATGATAGCAAGACCCTCCCGGCTGACTCGCTGAAGAAAATGCGCATTCCTCACATTTCTTTGGCATGTCTCCCATATTCTCACCTCCTCCTGTTCAACTACTTTGTATTTTTATAGAACTTGTAACCCGCCCTAAAACTAGCACCTTGAATACCTACTGTCAACGCATTCGCTATTTGCCTCGCTATTTCGTATGCTGACGAAATAGCGAGGCGCCCGCGCAAAGTACAAAGAGCGCTTTAGTGCTCTTTGGATTCCGCTTTGGTGCCCGTTCGTCTCGGTCACAGATATTTTGTTCGTCGTCACTCACAAAATTCCGTGACCACGACTCGTAGTTTTGTTTTACTAAACAAAACATACTCCGTCTTTCGATTCCTCACACAAGGCGCGCAGGTTCGTCTCGGCCAAGCGCTCGCTCCGCTCTCTCCTTACAGGAGCAGTACACCTTTTTTGGAAGGGGTTGTTTCTTGTTTTGGTCACAAGTCACTAAGTGTGCTCGTGTGTCTTTGACACACTGTGCGCACTAAGTGCTCGCGACCCCGGCTCGCGGTTTTGCCTCTTTATGGGTCGGCAAAACATCGCTGTGCCTCACAAAAGCTAAAAACCTGCCGCAGGGCAGGTTTTTTACGCTTTTGTGCCCTCGCGAGGAATCGAACCTCGAATAACGGCTTAGAAGTCCGCAGTTATATCCATTTAACTACGAGGGCATTTATGTTACGTACAAACAACAACTTACAACGAAACGTCTCTTTTCGCAACACCATCAAAAAATCCCCTCTTCCTCATTAACTTTTTTGAGAATGATTATTCTTACAGCGAAGGGTCAACGGCTGTTAATGGCTCGTTCTTTAATTTTTCAAATGTTGTATCTTGTTGGTCAAAAATATTAAGAATGCGTTCAAAGTTTTCCTTATTAAAAGCAACGGGTTCTTCATTTTTTACCGTAACTGCAAATAGACTATCGTCATTCACCTTCATAAACAAGTATCCATGAAATGAGAGAGAGAGAACAAAAACAATCGCGGACACAAGGACAATAATACGCCAATCACGCGAAGGCGCAGATTCCTTCTTTTCCTTATCAACCCCAGGAGAGGAGAAGAGTTTTTTAATTTCTTTGTTCCAGTCTTTTTTTGTCATATTATTCTTTTATAAAATTAAGTGCTGAAATAGTAGCATTGAGTTCCCATTGTGGCGCACGGCTGGGAGGGGTCGTCTTGCCTGTTCCAAAAACAGATGCTCCTTGATTGCTCTCTACGCGAACAAGACGCAGTGTCGAAACATCAAATCGCGCAGGAAAATTCTCCAGCAACTCCTCGGTGCGCATCACGTTTGCAAACGTCCCCTCTGCTTTAATTCGAAAATTCAACACCGGCTTTTTACGGAAATCTATCCCTGGCTCGAGCGATTCTAAGGTGAGGGCAACCCCCGACTCTGCGCCAAGTGCTTCAATCTGTTGTGCGAATGACGCAATCTCATGCTCTTTAATAAACCGCGCAGCAACCCTTTGTCTTCCAAGTTCTGATTCCTTTAGAAACGCAAGAGTACGAGACAATACGCCCTGTGCATTCTCGAAGTCATCAGCGCGCGACAAAACCTCGTTAGCGCCTTCTATTTTCCCCTTCATTGAATAGAAAGAGAGACCATAAGCACTAGCCACACCAATAAACAAAAGTATTGCGCCAGCCAAAAGAACTGTATTTTTCTTAAATTCATTCATAATTATTTATTTTTCTTTTGTATCAACATATGTTCAAGCACCAATGAAAAACTAATATCGGTACTTTTTACATAACTCGAGAGAGGAAGTTCGACTTTCGTAAAATATAAATCTTTCTTGAGTACGTCCACAAACCGTGCAAGATCGTCACGATGTGCCGACTTCCCCGTAATCACAAAACGTTCTCGATCTGGTGTTTTCTCGTACACAATCCCCTGCACTTTAATTGTGGTACCCTTGAGTCCTAAAATTTTATTAATCGTCTGAGATGGAGGAATAACCGACTGAGTAGCTTTCGTGTCTACAGAAAAAGTTTCTAATTTTTTATTAAGCTCCTTAATACTCAATTCTGTTTCCTTTTCTACGCGTGCACGCTCCTCTGCGGACATTCCCGTCGTATTCTCGATGCGTGTTTCCGCAATACTCTTTTTAGAGCGTGCCATAATATATGACGGCATCAAAAGTGCAAGGCTTGCAATCATCAAAAAGACAGCCACGTACGCACCGGTCGTACCAAGACGAAGAAGATATCTTTTGCGGTTCTTTTTCTTTTCCTCTGAAGGAAGAAGGTTTACACCCTGCGTACACGGAGACCGTAGCGCAAGACCTACCGCCGTCGCATAACGGAGAGAATCACTAAAGTTTATTTTAGGAATTCCTGCGTCGAGAGAGTGCGTGTTCACAAACACATTTGCAACCTCTACAGAAACACCAAAATGTTCTGCAAAAAATTCCGCAATACCCGGTAGATTTGCATCTCCCCCACAAAGGTAAATCTTTTCAATAGGCGGACGCTTCTTGCCAAAATTATCGACATGCGTCTGCCAATACATAAAATTCCTATTGATCTCATCTCTCAAAACATCCACAAGCGACATAAAAGCAAGAGAAACATCACTGTTTGCTCCCATACCCACCAACCCCTTTTCTCTCTTTATTTTTTCTGCTTCATCAAAGGTGACGCCCATTTGTTTCATAATTACTTCTGTAAGCGACGCGCCACCAATTGAAGCAGTTGAAGTGTACTGCACAAACCCTCCTGTCGTAATAGTAATCCCCGTACGTGTTTTACCTAGATCAATAACCATTGAAGGGCGCATATCGCTCGCAGGAACTATCGAACGTGCTAGTGCATGCGCCTCAATTTCAAACGCGAGAGGAGTAATTTTTGCTTCAGAAAAAACGGTGAGGTACCCATCAGTCAACGCACGAGGAAATACCGAAACATTCACCAATATGGTTGTTTCAGTTTCTTTTATAACACGATAATCAAAAAGCGCCTCCGTAGCTTTGAGGGGTACGTGTTCCTCGAGCACGAGCTCGAGAGCGCCCCTGATCTCATTTCGCTTCATCTGCGCAATTTCAAGATCAAAAAGGTATGCCTTTTCTTCAGGAAGCGACACTACGACAAAATTGAGATCGTGTTGTTTTTTTAATTCAATAAGAATTGCGCGTAGCTCTGCTCCCTTTTTAACCTCACCAGATTCAATAATTCCACGCGGAATAGCGCGCTCACCAAAACGACCAATTTCAAATTCATCTCCGTGCTTTATCAACTCCACAAAACGCATCGACATGTCAGAAATATCTAACCCGACTGCTGGTTGCTCTAAATAATGTGGCGGAGGAAAAAATTGTGAAAATTTACTACGCATTACTATCGTATAGTATAGCAAGAATACCGTGCACTGCTAATACCCACGAACAATGTTGCCCATTATTTCAAGAGCACGTACATCACGAAACCCAACACAAGGGTTACCACAATCGTAATGATGTTGAAGTATCGATAGAGCACATCGGCAAAATGTTTTCCAAAATAACGCATTACCATAGCAACCAAAAAGAAACGTCCTCCGCGACCAAGAATTGACGCTATAATAAATGTTACTAAGTTAATATTGAAAAGCCCCGCCGCAATAGTAAACACCTTGTACGGAATCGGGGTGAATGCTGCGGTAAATATCGCAAAAAAAGCATTCTCTGTAAACAATTTTTGCACCACGAGCATTTGCTCTTCTAGGTGATACACCCCAATCATCCAAACACCAACGGTCTTAAAAAAGAAGAATCCGATGGCGTATCCAAACATACCTCCAAGAACCGAACCTAGTGTAGTAAGCCCTGCATAGAAAAATGCTTTCAACCGCTCCTGTGTCATTAAAATAGCAACAAGGAACACATCTGGAGGAATTGGGAAAAAAGACGATTCTGCAAACGCGATACCAAAAAGCCACCACTTTGCATTCTTCCTCTCCGCGCGCTTCACGGTCCAGTCACGAAGCCAATCCTTGAATGTTTGTAGTTTTTGACGCATAGGTTTCAAAAAACTATTGCACGTTCGTTCCTACCGGTATTTCGCGTGAAGGTTCTACCGTCGTTAAAAACCCTTCTCCCACGGCATAAAGCACCATCCCCTGACTTTCGATACCACGGATCGTGCGCGGAGGAAGGTTCGCAAGCACAGGAACTTGTTTCCCTACGAGAACAGCAGGGTCTGGATAATACTCAGCAATACCAGAAAGAATTTGTCGTGGGTTCTCCTCCCCAATGTTTATCATCAGTTTTAAAAGCCTATCTGCTTCAGGTACTTTTTCAGCAGAAAGAATCGTTCCTATTTTTATTTCTGCTTTCTTAAATTCATCAAAGGTGATCATATCGTAACGTATAATTTATTAATATTTTATCTCAATGCAAACTATTCTAATGTTTCTCTCATCGACGTGTTGTTTTTTCTATCCAAATAACTCTGCAAAATAATCGCCGCCGCAGAATCATCAACGCGTTCTTTTTCTTGTTGAAAAAAACGTGCTTGTTGCGTTGTGAGAAATTCACGCTCAGTAATAATCGGCACCGTCACTCGAGAACGAAGCTCAATAATGAATTGTTCGATCTCCTTCATTACGATATTGGGGTTGCCTTTGTAGTCCACTGATTCCCCTACCACAATAGTTTCTATCGATTCACGACTACAAATATCTTCCACGTTTCCCAACAATGCTTTGCTATTATCCAAAATCGCATAAGGGAAAGCAAGGGTGCCACCTTCGTCCGACACCGCAATTCCTACCCTTTTTGTCCCATAGTCCACGCCAAGATATCGCATGAGGGTAGTATACCACGAAGCATTGCCCTATAAATTTTCAAAAACCCCCCGACTCTTGATGAGTCGGGGGGGGTGTTAACGATCTAGAAGAAGCACCCGGCAGTTAAATTGTTGAAGGCGAGCTTTTTCCGCGCCTTTGCAAGCGAAATTTTCTCGATCACCTGGACCCTGTTTCTGGAAATCCCCAGAACAGAACCGATCTTTTCGAGGGTAGCCGGCTCATCTGTTCCGATCCCAAAACGGCAACTCAAAATGAACCATTCGCGCGGTGATAACTCTACCCCCAGAAGACGAGTGGCCTTCTTTTTATAGGATTCTTTCAAGCGACAAAGAACAACCTCTTCAGGGGTAGGACGAGCGTCCACAAGAGAAGTCGGGGGGAGGTTGTCCCCATCATCCCCTGTCATACCGTTATCCAATGAATACGCAACCCTAGGATCCACATCATCAAAGAAAAGAGATGTTTCGCCCTTCTTTACATAAGCCTTAGTTGCCGCTTTCTTTTCTATTTTCTTCTCTATGACTTGATGCTCGGGAAGACGAATGGGGGACTCGTATTTCGCAAGACGACACCTGATCGTTCTGTAGATACAAGTTCCTGCGTAGGTGCCGAATTCAAAATTCTTTTTACGGTCATATCCGTCCACTGCTTTAATAAGACCTTCCTTCCCGTAGTTAATGAGATCCTTGAGAGGAACATCATCCCTGCGAAATTTCTGCGCCTTATTAACGACGAGACCAATATTTTCCTCAATCATTGCGTTCCGTGTTGCCATAAAAACAACATTACTCTTGTGTTTTTCAGGAACAAGAATCTTTCCTAAAACGAACGTGCGATACCGAGCCATCAGTACCACGAGCGTCCCTGTCCATACGAGAGTACTCTTGTCGATTCCTACAACAAACTTTTCAACCTTTGTGTTGTTTTCCAACGTTGTATTTCTCCTTCCAATTTTTTATTTTTATGTGAACTGATTTTCTGCCGTTGATATTACACCAATAATGACTTTTTGTCAATAATCTGTTGGGGTGGCTACAGGTCTCGGTCACGGATATTTTGTTCGTCGCCACTCACAAAATTCCTCGACCCCGGCTCGCTGTTTTGTTTTGCTAAATAAAACATGCTCCGCCTTTCGATCCCCTGGCGCAAGCAAAGCAGTTTGCTTGCGTAGCCACCCCAAATAGAAAAACCCGTATTAAACGGGTTTTTCTATTTGGGGTCAGGCACTGTCGGGTCTTATAACAGTGCTCGAGGATAAAGAGTATATGGTTACTTTACGGGAAAAAATGAATAATATCAAGAAAGTTGCCAAGTTTTACAACTACGACCTCCTCCTAGCCAAAAAGTAAAACGTTGTTGCCCCTTGTCTGCCCTTGGGGCGAGCTTTGCACCCCGGATAGACCTTTGACACCTCTTGTGACCATAGCCCACCGGTTTGACGAAATTTGCGAGCCTAAAACGATTTGCTTAACTTCGGAAAAGTTAAGCAAATATGACTCCGCTGGACTTGTTTCCCGGGCAAGCGTATGTTCTTGCTTGCTATGGAGGACGATGACATTGAAGCGATCCTTGCGACCGCCAAAAACATAAGAATGCCACATCGACGCGGATCATTTAATCCGTTATCTTCACTTCCGGAACCAAAAGCTAAAATCAAACAAGCTATCAAGGAACGGATCAGACTCTTGGCAGGTACCTATATCTCGCTGGCCGGATTCGTGGATGATGACGACATCCAGTTTGCCGAGAATAATTCGAGGTCAAAGAAAACTCGAGCGATTTATCTCAAAGTGATCGAGGATATGGAAACAGCGAAAAAAGAGATGCGGGAGTTTAAGATTATGGGGTAAAGGATTCGCTTAACTAAGCAAAATTGTCAGCCGGTTATTCTTATATTTTTGAATATGTGATAAAATAATAAGAGAATTACAATCCCATGAAATTAAAAATGTCTTACAAAATTTCCCAAACAAACGATCTGATGATCCGAACTCTCCTCAGGGGAATTTTAGAGGAAAAACATTCGAAAGATAATAAAGTCAGAATAATAGAGGAACTAGGCGTACACCACGGTAACGCCAGAGTTGATATTGCGGTGGTGAATGGAATCATGCATGGATACGAAATAAAAAGCGATCTTGATACTTTACTTAGGCTACCTGAACAAATTGAAGTTTATAATTCTGTTTTTGATAAAATGACATTAGTAGTTGGTAAAAGTCATTTATATGAAGCGATAAAAATAATTCCAGATTGGTGGGGTGTTGTAGTGGCAAAGGTAGACGAAAACGGAGTAGTTACTTTTAACACTATTCGAGAAGAAGAAACCAACGAGGATCAAAATAAACTATCCGTAGCTAAGCTTTTGTGGAGAGAAGAGGCTCTTGGAATATTAGAGGAAATGGACGAAGCAAATGGCCTACGTTCTAAGCCAAGAGATTTAATTTATTCGAAGTTATCAACAGTTTTAGATCAAGAAACTCTGGGCAAAAAAGTTAGAGAGACAATTTTTTTTAGGACAGCTTGGCGATCTGAGTCGCCACTAATGTCATATGGTGGTTAATACCTGCCTTTAACCATGTCTCTGTACTGCCCGTGCCTTTAACCGCGGGTTTTTTTATATACACCGGAAAATGTTTAGCCTTATCATTTATAAACTTGTCGCCAAAACTAAAATTTTCTCCATAATATCTACTGTCCTTTATTAATTCAGCTGCACTGGCTAAATACAATTCAAATTTTTGTTTTTTTCCTTTCATGACTAACCATTCTTCATCTAAAGAATATTTTATACTTGAGGTGGGGTGAAAAAACTGAGAAGCATCCTTATAAATAGGGTACTGAATAGTGTAATCTGAAAAAGCTGGTTTTCTTATAACTTTTACATCAGCATATTGTTCTTTCCAGTTTTTCCATTCTAAGCGTGGGATGAGATTCTCTTCGTCAATTTTACACATGGATAAATTCTCAGGAAATGCACCACCAGAAAAAATGTATGTTCTCCACTTTGATAGATTAATAATCTCCTGACTTAAATTAAAATATCTTTTGTATTTTTCTTTGTCGTCCCCCAACTCTTTAACGTCTACAAGTAAATCAACGTCTTCCTCCTTTAATTTATAACCTGAAATAAATTCCTTGATATCGTTGTTTAATTTTGGTAAATCCAACAAATCAGTACATATTAATCGCAAACATAAACCACTCTTTGTTTCTTTGACCGTTGAGCACACTGCATCTTTTATTTCTTTTTCATCATTTAAGTGAATGATCGGAATAAAGATAGTATGTTTTTGATGCCCTGATATTAAAATCGACTTGATACTCTCGACTTTAAGTTCAGTTGTAAATAACAAACTAAAATCAATAAAGATTGGCTCATTACCCCAAACCTCAATAATTCTGTCCGGTATTTGTGTTAATTGTTTTTTAAATCTAGCCACCACATCTTCCAATGTGTCTTGTGGCTTTTGTTTCGGCATAACAAACTGAATTACCGGAGTTATGTATTTTTTATTTTCGCTCGTTAAAACTTCCAGAGCCCCTTGTTCGGCTCTTTTCCATTTTAACATCGGTACGTAGTGCTTTGAATTAAACATATTATTTATTCCATTTTTCATTAGCAAAGTAACTTCTTACTTTTGCCTCGCTTATAATTTTATTAAGATAAATGTATTTATTGCCTTTATGTCTAATCTGACCAGCAATAATGGCAACGTGCACTCCCAACTCTTTAGCCAAGCTATTGGCCGCCATTGATGACGGGATAAGTCTTGCTGGGCTAACTTCCCATTTTGCTTTTGGCAATAAAGACTCTTCTGCTAATTCATCAGCTTCTTGTTCTTTCTCGTCTAAACCGGCTGAGGCAATTTCCAGCTCATCGTAAAATAAACTAATGTCTTGATTGTAATGCAATGAAATGTGAGCCAACTCGTGCATTAATGTAAACCAGAAATTATCTAATCGATCATGTCTCAGGGTTAAACCTATAACCGGATTTTCTTTATTCACAAGAATAGCGGCACCGTCTAAATAAGTTTTAGAGAAATGTGGTTCAATCACTAAAATAATACCGATATCTTTGAGATGTTTCTGTGCCAAAATCACGCCATTTTCTTGAGAGCTTAATTTTACAAATTCTTGCATAAAATTAAGATCGATAGATCCGTCCTTGTATTTTTTAGTTACCTTAATTTTCTTTGCTTTTTGGATAACACGATTTGACCAAGCAATTAATGCTCGTTTATCGGTAAGTGGGGATGATCTGTAATTAGATTTACGTAACATCATTGCCATTTGTGGCTGAGCACTAATTGAAGAAAAAAAGTCTTTTAGTAATTCTAATTTACTATGCTTTTTTAGTGATCTACTGCCAAAATAACCACGAGATTCCATTTCTGCCACAAGACGGTTATCCCAACCTTGATATTCTGAATTACTTTCTATCTCTGGTTTTCTTATTAGTACTTTTGCCGGGATTCCTAAACCGACTTCCAATGCTCTTACCATATCTAAAGTAAGCTGACGTTTGCCAGCAAGAATCTCCGAGACCCTACCTCTGCTTCCGATATAAGGTATTAAATCCACTGGTTTAAGATCACTTTGTTCCATTCTGAATTTAATAGCATCAACTGGATTAGGAAGTGATTCTGGTAAAGAACGAGATTCGTAATCTTGAACAAGAGTACTGAGTAAAGAAAGTTGTTCTCCCTCATCTGAACTGGGATCAGGATCATGACTTAACAACACTTTTATTAAATCAAGTGCTTCTTTATAATCCGATTCAGTTTTTATAAATTTAATTTTGCTCATATTTTTAGTTTAAATTCCATTTATCATACTCTTTGTGGGTGCCCATTTTTTCAATCAAAATTATTTTATTCCTATAATTAACCACCGTCAGCAACCTATACTTATTCCAACAAAAATCGAATATAACTTGCTGACCTCCCACAAAGCTGGCCTTGGGATACCTCGACTTTAATTGATGCGGAGTATCCCACTGAGCTTCTTCAACCTCCGCTTCCCATGACTCAATACTAGGCTTAGCGTCAGCATGCTTATCTTTGAAGTCGTGCAGTATTGTTTTTCCCAGTAATTTCATGTTTATTAATAATTACACTATAATATGTTCCCATACTGGTAATACTATACTATGTAATAAAATAAGTCAACACCTGCTTTCCTATAAATACAAAATAACGCCTTCGGAGGCGTTATTTTGGTCTAATATTTATAAAAAATTATCCACAACTTTCGTAATATAGTCGCTGTATTATACTGATCCTAAAACCCTCCAAATTTCAACCATCGCTAAGGTATCAAGGTGACAGTAATCCTTGAGCGCTTGTATTTTCATATTTTTATCATCTTCGGAATACTCCCCGGACACAATACGGTTCCATGTGTCTGACGCAGTGCCTCCTTCTTGAATATGCATATTTTTATACGAGAGATGCGGAACGAGGGCGGGTAAAACATACTTGATCGATGCACTGCCTTTGAATTCGGGGTGGTCGTACATTGTTGTCTTACCAAAAAATGGGATCATTAAGTCAACAACTCGATTATTAACATCCTGCATAAAGTCCTTATAGTCAGATAAACGTTCACCGAGCTGTTTATTAATGCCTTGCTCGAATCTTTGGTTCCAAACAATAACACTTCCTGTTTTTGGAATATGTTTTTTTAATGCCTGAGAAAAATATTCGTCTGGACAATCTTGGTCTGTATAAATAAAGTCATAATGGACAGACTCGCTTTCTGGAGATTCAATAACATGGAGCGAAAACTGAAATGGAATCTGTTGGTATGGTCGATATCTATTATATTTCGGTATCGCAGAAGGATATGTTTCGTAATCAAGAAAAGCTAGTGGGTATTGCATTGTCTCCAAAAATTCTGAGATGCCTTTTTTATCGATATACTCTTTGCCGGACTGAGCGGTGTCTACTTGTCTTCGTTGGTTATCGGACAATTCAAAATCATTAGGAACGTCATGGATACTAAAAATATTATTATCTACCAACTCTGTCAGTTTTTTCTTGTGAATTCGTGCGATCACATGAACAGGATACTCTGGGAGGTCTGAATTTGAATACCACGAAGTGGTGCAGTGAGAATTTCGCCCCTTTAATATACAATCGCAATGTCCATGAGGCTCGGTTTCCTTAGACAACAGTTCGTGAGCACCTTCCATTTTTTGTCTGATATCCTCAAGGCATTCATTTACCTGTTCGGTCAAATTTTCAATTAAAAATAGTTCTTGTAAATTGATGTCTCCAGTACGAACATACTCCTTATTAAGTCTAATTAGGTTGAGAGTCCCCACACTAATACCTAAATCATTCAAAACATTTTTCTGGAAAGCCATATCTATCAAATAATCTTCAGTCTTTCTTCCGCCGTCTTCTTCAGAAGCTGTCGACGACTTTACTTCGTACAGATCATAGATATTTGTATCTGAATTCCAAACAAAAATATCAGAAGCTGTAATATATTTCTCAGTAGTAAAAACCGGCTGATAAATAACCGGCGTCTTGTCGGTCATAAGTTTCTTTGTAAGTCCTGTATCGTCGCGAGATTCCACAAGAGTCCCGTTGGGAAAAAGACCATGAGCAAGTTCGTCAATTTGATTACCAGTATCAATGATATTTAATTCAAAAGAAGAAAGCTGTTTTTTCTTATATACCTCTGGCTTGTGGACTTTAAGCCAAGCATTCTTGGCGCAGTCAAGGCATATTAAAAAATTAGTTTTTGATAATCTCATACACTGGATAAATTATGATTTAACAATTTCCTCCTCTTGTGCCTCTAAAACTAATTTTTCGGCTTCTGCAACAGGCAGATTCTGCACCTTGTTTAATTTTCTCTCGATAGTTCTGGTTTTAGTAACTGCATCTTCAATGGTGTTGCTTGCTTCTTGCATTTTCTTGTGGGTTTTTTCTAACAAGTCACCGAATTTACTAAATTCGGTTTTTACGGCCCCAAGTAGTGTCCAAACTTCACTAGATCGCTTTTGAATAGTAAGCGTTCTAAAGCCCATCTGGAGACTATTCAAGATAACTTGTGTAGTTGTCGGTCCAGCAATAATGACCCGATATTCTCTGCGTATTTGTTCAAATAATCCGGGTCGTCTTAAAACTTCGGCATACAAACTTTCTATAGGCACAAATAGAATTCCAAAATCAGTTGTCTCTGGTGGATTAAGATATTTGTCTCGTATATCTTTGGCTTCAGATTTGATTCTGGTTTCCAACGACTTACTCAATTCTTCAATCAAAAGCAGATTTCCTTGTTCTTGCGCCTCAATTAAACGTTGGTAATCTTCTAGTGGAAATTTTGCATCAATAGGTAGCCAAACTTGTTTTATATCTTCGTCATTTCCAGGTAACTTAATTGCATACTCAACAACATCCTTGCTGGATTTTTTAGTTTTAACATTCTTTTCGTATTGCTCGGGGGTAAGAATTTCCTCTATCAAATTACTTAGTTGTGCTTCGCCCCAAGTACCCCTAGACTTTACATTACTAAGCACCTTTTTAAGATCACCAACTCCCAAGGCAAGTGTTTGCATCTCGCCAAGCCCCTTATGGACTGCCTCGAGCCTGTCACTAACAACCTTGAACGATTCACCAAATCTTTTTTCTAGAGTGGCGTGCAATTTTTCGTCAACCGTTACTCGCATTGCTTCAAGTTTTTCACTATTATCTTTTTGTATAGACTCAAGCTTTTTTTCAACAACTTCTCTGACTTTATCCATTCTAGTATCATTTTTATCGATCAATTCAGTGAGCTTTACAGAAAATCCTTCAAAATTTTTATTCTGTGCGTTTGCAGATTCCGACATCCTCTTATCAAGAGAGTCTCCGAACCCTTTAAATAAGCTAGAAAGCTCTTCTCTTAAACGTTTTTCCGAATCAGCGGACTCTTTTCTGCTTAGTGACATTTCTTCTTTCAATAACTTATTTGTTTTATCAAACAACGCCTCAACCGCCTTTGTTATTTGATCAGTATTGTCAGAATTCTTATTTTTATAAGTTAAAAAAATCAAAAAACTGATTCCCAAAATACTTATTATCAATAAAATTATTGTGGACATAGATTTTTGATTTAATTAAAACTCTAATAAAGTCCACTCGCTCCACTCGCCATGCTCACATTTTTCCCAGTTATAAACTTTCTTGTCATTTACGAGCCACTCATGACTACGCTCTATAACAATACCGCCGAAAAGTTTTTTACTTCCGGAATCAGTAATATATTTCTGCAAAGCTTCGGCCTTGGCTTTGGTATAGGTTTTGCCGTCACGATCACCGGTGTCTTTAACTTCAAGCAGGCCAAGACGGCCGTCTGATAGCTTAACTAAATAGTCAGGATAAAATGTGCTTATGCTTCCGGCGTATTCGTATTTGATACCAAAATAATCCTGTTTATTTTCACCATTCTTCCACCACCAATCTATTTTCGAAGCATTGGCATTTAAGAAAGTTTCAAACTCTCGTTCCGGATTGGATCGGTCGGTATTGAGATAGCACGGTTCAAAGGCATAATTTTTAACCTTAACAATCTCATCCGTATGCTCGTTATAGAATGACTCTATTGGGAGTTCAAAAGCATATCTCTGTTCGCTTTCCTCTACACGCTCACGGACTTCCTGTTCTTTGACAAAAACATACTGACCAATAGCTTTAGCTAAGACGTGTTCAAAAACAACCCTGTTTTTAGCGTGCAAAAATATCTGTTGCGTTAAGAGCGATGGATCAGACCAATCTTCGGCGCCGAGCGTTTTGTTAAACCAAACGTAAATAGCTGTCTTAACTGCCGGAACTGAACGCTTAATGTTTTTGAACGGTCCGAGATTGTTTTTAATAACCTGTTCAAAAAAAATCTGCAGTTCATCCATAGCCACATTCAATTTAGCCATAGCATCGGCATTAATTTTACCCTCAAGCTCATCAAAACTTTTTACATCGACAGCAGTATCAGCGATTAATTCCTGCTGGTATTTTTTGATATCCAAATTAATACCCTTGGCCTCAACGGTCTTTATATTATCTTTAGTTTTGTCGCCTTTCTTAATATCAAAATAATCATTGGCTATTTTTTCAAACACCGAGCCAAAACTAGAAGTAACATCGCCGTAATCAGCGCGAGATTTATAATACGACTCAATTTTGATCGGCTTATATTCCTTAATGCGTGTAGCCTTAAGGTGCTTAATTATGTTCGGATTGTATTCTTCCTTTTTAACCGAGATAGACTGGAGATTGGTATAAATATAGCCACGGTTCAAAGCTTCGTTGCCGTAATGTTTCTGCTCGGGCATACGCAAAATACGACCGACAGTCTGGATTTCAAAAACAATATTGTGAGTCTCGCGGAATTTAACCAATATGTGGGCTCGGGGACAATCCCAGCCGGTATCAATGGCCTGTTTGAAAATAAGAAACTCAATCTCGTTGTTCGGCTCGGAAATCCAATCAATCGTGTCCGATTTCTGCTCAGCTAACCAAATGGCCATTCTTCCGTTTTTCTCGGTTATGCCTTTCCCAGATAAAAACTTTTTAACCGCTTCAATTTTTTGTTCACCAGCTTCGGCAGTAGGAATTTGCACTAATACCAAAGGATTGATATTTGATCCTTCTTTTTCAAAAGCTTTTTTAAGCTCAAGACGTTTGCGATAGGAAGCCTCAAGAACAGCCGTTTGTGAGTCTTCCTCAGACTTGGCAATCTTTTCTATATCTTCGTTGATGATCAGTTCCTTTTTGATCATTCCTTCCTCAATCACATCTTTTGGATTAACTTTCACGAAGCCAGCCTTAGTTTCAAACAGATCGGCAACAGTCGGCATTAATTTCGGGGTAGCACTCATTTCCATAACAAGATCAGCCGAAATAATTTGTCTTAATTCTTGAGCCCTTTCGCTGGTGGCATTAGTGTGGCTCTCGTCAATAATCAAAATGATTTTCCTTTGCTCTCTGGTCTTTTCTAAAACATCCCGGAAATTTAATTTTTCACCGTCTTTCATCAAAAGCACTTTCCATTCTCCAGTCTTGCCATCTTTGCTTCGCAATTTTTCCCAGTTAGCCACCACAACCTCATTTTTAACAATTCGTTCACGTCCGCCAAGGAATTCTTCCTCGGCCAAAGTAACCCGAGGGAAACCGGCAAAAACTCTTTCCAAAGAATGTTTGCTCTGTAAATGCAGTTCACCTTTACCGATACTCATCCAGACAAAACAAATGTCGTCATTGGGGAGTTCTTTAATCAATCCCTCAATAAATTTGGCCGTCATAATTGTCTTACCCGAGCCAGTGGGAGCCTGAAAGACCAAGGCTTCACCCGGGCCATCAAAATCTAACAGCTTAACAGCTGTTTCAATTAGCTGATTAACGGCTTTTTCTTGATATGGTTTGAGATTAATATTCATAAATTTGTTTATAGACATCTAATATTTTCTGCGGAATAGGTTCAAGGGAAACATTATTCCAGCCAATAAAGTCGCTTTTATCCACACCGATCGGATCAAGCGTAAAGCAATAAAATACTTTGTCGCCGTCAATTTTATTGAGTTCTTTTTTAAGATCAGACAAAGCCTTGCGGTCCAAAGAATAATATACTGCCAAAGTTTGATCACCTTGCTGGAAAATACGATAGTCGTCGGTCTTTTTTATTTCATCAAAAATACCTTCTCGCAGACAAAGCATTTCGGTGCATTCTTTGGTTATGCGAATTTTGAAGTCATCTTTGTTAGAAGCGTCTGTGACAAATTTTGTTTTGAAATATTTAAGAGAACCTCCCAATCCTTTGACATCAGAATCTTTCGCACCCTTATATCCAGTAATGACTTTCTTAACACGAGGATAGCAAACCTCATCGCAAATATTGTTTTCGTTGTTTGTGCATAAAATGAATCTGCGACCTCCACCATCTTGCTTGTTTAGTTCCAAAACTGCTTGACCAGTTGTTCCTGATCCAGCAAAAAAGTCGAGAATCGTAGCATCTTTATCGTTAGTACCAGAAAGAATTGACTTCATTACTGCAAACGGAGATTTTGGATATTGGAACATCTCTCTTTTACCCAAAATCTTATCTAGTGTTGATGTTCCGTATTCACTAGCTGAAAACTCCGCATCATACCAAATACTCTGAGGAGTTTGTCCTTCCAATCCGCCCCTAAATTTATAATAAACTTGATATCCGTTTGTTGTTTGCTTCTTAACCCACAAATCTCCCACTTTACACATTTGATCTATAACGTCTTTCGAGCGTCGCCATATTCTTTTTTGACCAGTTGGATCAATTGGTAAAATCTCTACGGGTAATTTTTTTATAGAACTAACTTGCCCGGTTTTAGGATCAAAATATATTGGATAATATCTGTCAGATAATTTACCTGTTTTATTTACAGCACTACTATCAACGCCTTGTTTACGGAGGTTTACTTGCAAAAACCAGTTGCCATCCTCGTCTTTTTGATAATTGTGAGTTTTATCTTCCGGCGCAACTGGTAATTTTCTAACAAACGATTCTGATGTTTTGCCAAAAAATAATGCGTACTCATGTACCAATGACAATTTTCTTTTTGTCATTCTTCCTTTTGGATTATTTCTAATCACCAGTGTTCCCAAATGATTATTATGACCAAAAATTTCTTCCATATTCATCCAGAGCCGAGGCAACTCGTAATCATCTATAGTGACACATATCACGCCATCATCTTTTAATAAATTTTTAGCAAGCCGTAATCTTTTATCCATAAAAGATAGCCACTTACTATGTCTAAAGGAATCTGAGTCATCTACATAATCGTTGTTATATTTCCAATCCCTAGCACCAGTGTTGTAGGGAGGATCAATGTAAATAAAATCGATCTTGCCCTGATGTGTGAAATTCAAAACAGAGAGGGCGTGGTAGTTGTCTCCCTCAATAAGAATATTTACCGGTCCGCCATTCTTGTCTGATATTTCTTTACCCTTAACCTCTTTCAAAACAGGTAGAGCATTAACGGCATCTTTTTCAAACTGTTCCTTGACTTTTTCCTCATCCCAAATTAGCCCGTATTTTTTACGAGATTCCAATTTCTCAACAATCTTAATAAGATCGTCTTTGCTTAACTCTGAGTAGTCTTTTTTATTTTTGGCGATTTCCTTTGGCATATTATTTCTTTTTATGTTTGATATTACTCGTGTCTTCAAGAAAGGCATTCAGATCGGATTGTCTGATCCGCCAAGTGCCAAGCTTGGAGGCCCTAAGCCGACCAGACTCAATATACCTATTTACGGTCCGAGGATGCACCCTTAATATTTTGGCAATTTCAGTAATTGTAAGAAGTTTTTCAATGTCGTTCATAAAATATTATTTAACATTTAGACCTTGCCGTTATTTTACCCTTTATGATTTGTATTGTCAAAAATGCGTAGTTTTGTCATTTGCTACTATATCAGCCAAATGACATAGTAAGTGCCTTTTCTATATCAAACTACTGATATAGTGACAGAATTTAGTGAATGAGATGTATAAAATGGGTCCCATTCACTAAACTTTTGGCGGTTCGGCAATAGGACAATAGTGTCTCAAAACTGAAAGGCGAGCTTCTTGCACACTTCCGAGAAATTTTTAACGGTGCTATAATAAAATCAACAATTTAATAATTTCGCCTCAAGGGGCGACCTGAATGGTATTCCGTGCTCAAGGGCTCGTGATCATTATCACTTTTTGTGGTAACTGGTCACGAGCTCTTTTCGTTGAGGTGTTAACAAATATGAATATGAAAAATGAAAATGCAAAGTTAGTCTTTATTTATTCCCTGATGGGAAGTATAGAATCCTATACGGACGTCACACATAAAATACCGGCAAAAGTGTATTTTAATTCCCCTATATCTGATCTGGATGTTTCCGAACAGAAAGCGGTCATGACCGAGCTGAAAAAGAAAAAGATTATTGCCAGCTTTAAACTGGATGACGGCGACTTTGTAGTTTCTAAGCCGAGCCGGTCCATGCTCAATGATTATTATTTCAAACTGAAAGACAAGCCTGAACCAAAACTGGAAAAGCCGGTGGACATGAGGATAAGATTTGATGAGAAAACTGGAATAATAAGCATGGGAGGAAAACTCTGCCCTATTCCGATTAATACTAACCAATACTTCTTATGCAAAACTATTTTCGCAGTCCCGTTTGGCACACTGGTCAAAGAAATAGACTTTTTAGATTTAATGGATTGGGCAAAAGACAGCAAAGACAGTGTCTATGACGCTATGCGAGCGATAAATAAAAAAGTGAAGCATAAACTGGAAATAGACAAGCTTTTGAAATGGAAAGTTAGACGCATATTTATTGATTACAAAACCGAATAAGGTGGAGTCCGTCCTGATTCGGACAGCAAAGAGCAGACTGAAAGAAAACGGTCTGCTTTTTATTTTGCGGGCCGGCAAACAATATGCCGAAGCCAATAATCACAAAGAAAATACCACCCCTCACCCCAGCTCAAATGGAGGAAATTTTCATGGACAGATTAGCCGATCTGATTGTCCGACTTTTGGATTATCGCTACGAGCAAAAAGAGAAAGAAAAACAATCTAATAATCAAAATGAATATGAAAAACCAAACACCGGACAATAATTTTACTACC
>Ga0209542_10006020_pt1 | contig 23881 bp, 21 predicted proteins | sample RifCSPhighO2_01_FD_184028 | JGI IMG/M metagenome (GOLD analysis project Ga0209542, IMG submission 184028) | Soil microbial communities from Rifle, Colorado - Rifle CSP2_plank highO2_0.1 (SPAdes) (version 2) | ecosystem: Environmental > Terrestrial > Deep subsurface > Rock core/Sediment ...
AAAGCCATCGATTCAGGATCTGACACTTTACAATTTACTGTTAACGATTTCCCAGATGCTACCACAACTATTGAAAGTTTATCTTTAAAACCAGCTAACATAATTATTGATCACTCTGAAACAATTTTCACAGGAACTAATGACGTTTTTTCAGTTCAGCTTGTAAATTCTCAAAACCTTCCGGTTTTTGCAACTGAAGACATGGAAATAACTTTTGTTGTAAATGATGAATCGAAGATCCAAGTTCCACATACTATAACAATTAAGAAAGGTGAATACTATACTCTATTTGATGCAGGACCAAAAACAAGTGGTGTTACAGAAATATCTGCTTTATCAGAAGGATTACCACTTAGCACAACAAATATTAAAATCTCAAGTCTTACACCTAGTCTTCTTCTAAATGCACCTGAAATTATTGAAAGTGGTGAAGTATTTACTGTAAAGGTTGAAGCAAAACAAGATGATCTTCCTCTTTCAGGATTGGGAGTACAATGGAATGTAGATGGTGGTATACTTCAATTATCAGATTCAAAAACTGGAACCACTGGAGAAGCAATTGCATCAATTATCTCTACATCTGGTAGTACAGTAAATATCAAAGCAAGCGTATCTAGTTCATATTATTCTCCTAATACAGTTACCAAAACTGTAAGAGTTAATTCAACTTCTGAATTTTTGGCATTTGCTGAAGAAGAACCAAAATTCGTAAAACCTGAAATTGGTGGTATTGATCCTGTGATAATCATTGTCCCTACAGTCATTATTCTAATAGGATATATGCTCATAAAGAAAGGCACAATTAAAATAAAAAATCCTACTATAACAAAACAAGTACCAATATAAGAATAAAAAAATCATATGTTCATTCTGAACATCATATTGGATATGAGATGGAATTTTTAAAATAATATTATAAAATGATGATTCTAAAACAAAGAAATAATTTTAATTTGATAAAAAATCGTTATAAATTACTAGTTTTAACATTTTTTTCTATAAGTCTATTCTCCAGTTTACCAGAAAATATTTCAGCACAAGAAGAAATTTTTCCCTTATGGCTAAAAACTAATGCATTGTGGTGGGGTGAAGATAAAATAAGTGATCAAGATTTTATTAGTGCATTACAATATCTAATAGAAAACAAACTACTAGTAATTCCAGAACCTGAAATTTCTGAACCCTTATGTGGTCCAGGTTTAGTTTTAGATGAATCAACAGATGAATGTGTAATACATGATGAATTAGATACTAACGGAATATTTGTTGACACTATTGACGAACATCAAAAAATTGTTGTGTCTTGGATTAAGGTAACTACTCTCTGGTGGGGTCAGGATAAAATAAGTGATCAAGATTTCATAGATGCATTACAATATTTAGTTGAAAACAATGTACTAACATTAGAATCTGAAATACAATCTAAGCCTCAAGTTAAACTAAAACCTCTACCTGAAGATCTTATAGTTTGGCCAAAAATTGATAGGATTGAAGACTTTAAAGTACAAGGACACAAAAATACAGATTTGTATCATCTACAATTCAAACTTATTGACATAAACAAAAGCCCTGTAACCCCAGATGGAACTATATCGATTGTAATAATGGATGATAAAAATCGAATTCTATATCTGGATGCCTTTTCTATAAGAAAATCTAACTATGAAAAATCTTTTGAAGCATTTGGTGAGAGTGAAGCTGGTGAGAATGTATTTGCTTGGGAGATCAAAACTTCTGATATCAAGTCTGGCTTTACTGAATATGGAAAAGCTAAATTAATGTTTACAGATAGATATGGAAACAACATTGAGAGTGAATTTGTTCAAATCTCAATTCCACAATTTAACTAAAATTTTAATTAAAAATTTTATTTTGTCTTTATAATCTCAATTGGTTTTGATTTTTTCCACAAGTGACTACACAGACTAAACATGTTGTTAATCATCTCAGAAGAATTTGTGTACAAAATAGAGTCATTTTCATCATTAAGATTCATTGACTCTTTGATTGACCCAGACATAATTAGCTGACTTTGATCTTCTACAATCATCCTACTTTTTGAAGGAAGCTTACCTATTCGTGTCTCATCTGCACCTAGTCTCTCAATAAGTGGCAAAAGATTTTCACTTTTTGTTTCTGAAAGTAATAGAACTTTGGATCCATTTTGCTGGCAAATTTTTATTTTTTCTGGAATAGCGGTATGATACATTCTTAAAATATCTTCTACAGTGGTTACAAGGTATACAGTTTTTGTTGCATCTTGAATAAATTTTCCAATTCTTGCATAAATGTTTGAGCGCCCTTGTATAATTGAAAATGAGGAAACCTCTGAAACATTTGGTTCATGAGCAATTTGCTTAAGATCTGTAACAATTTTTCTTGAAAGCTTTTGCATTGTAATTGTTTCATCTTCTTTTCTTTGAATGATAATTGTTAATGCTTCCTCAGGCTCTATAGCCTGACAAATTGTTGGGTTAGAAAAGGTAGTAGAAACTAGACCTAAATTCCGCAATTTATTAAGAGACCTGTAGGCTTTACCTCTATCAATTTCTAGTTTTGTAGACATTGTTCCTACTGTAACTGATCCCATTTGAAGAAGACCTAGATACACTATTGCATCGGATTTTTCAAGACCAAAATACGAGAGTGATTCTATTAACTCCTTTTGTGGATTCATATTTTTCTTCCACCTAAAATCATTAAATTTACCAAGTCTAGTAGATACAAATTACACATATTCGTTAAGGTGTAGAAAGATGATTTAGGTAATTGTTTGTTTGAATCAAACGATCATCAAATTTCATATGAATTTTTTAACAATCTAATTTTTTTATCATACATAACATTATTCTGTATTTATTCAAATCGATAGAATTATTCAACAAATCAATGTTCGATCATATCGAACATACTCTAGGATATACTCATATTACTTTATTACAAAACTAATGAACCTTATTCAAAAAGGACATAGACATACCCATCGTGGAATAATCGGCGTAGAGTCTGCTATCGTACTAATTGCATTTGTAATTGTAGCAGCAGCTTTGGCCTTTGTAGTTCTTAACATGGGTTTTTCTACAACACAAAAAGCAAAGACCACAATAGTTTCTACCCTAGCAGAAGCAGGTAGTAGCCTAGAGATTGAAGGTAAAGTAATCGGCTCATCCTATCAACCAGGTGTAGGAACACCTTCTTCACTTAACGCAACTTCAATCCCAATTAAAATTGCAGGAAGTGGAGAATCTGTTAATCTGGATCCAACTCTTACTGCAATAAAATACCTAAGTAACACAATCACTTATGATGATATTTATGCTGGTACACTAAATGGAGCAGCTCCATTCATCTCCACTTCATTAGAAAATGCTGTAGGTAGAGCAGCAGCAGGACCATTCAATTACATAACTGCAGATCCATACGTTGATGGTACATGGCCTATAGAAACTACTGCTTTCATCTATTGGACAGTACAATCTAATACAAACGATATTCTAGAACGAGGAGAACATGCAAATGTTGCAATTGTTTTTGCTGATGGTGATAAACCAAAGGAATTAGATACAATTAGATTAGAAATAATCCCTCCTGCTGGCGCATCATTGACTATATCACGACAGATACCTAATATTACTACTGAGGTTGTGGACCTAGGATAAACGGTGGGGTAACTTTGAACCCTCCACGCATTTCTTTTTCTTTTTTAAGTCAACTAATACAACTTCCTGAGAGTTTTAGAATATTTGTTATAACTAGTGTAATTAGCGTATATGGCTTATTATTGTATGAATTATTTCCAGAGCTTATTTTTGATATTAATAATGCAGTTTCATATTTTATTATACCAACAACAGCTCTAGCAGGAATTGGAATAGGTCTACCAAGGTATATGCCAATAATTATGGAAAAAATTTTCAAAAGACCAATGACAAAGTCTACTTATCTAGATGAAACTGAACATAGCGATGACATTTTAAATGAATTAGTTACAGAAGGCTCATCCCAACAACCCTTACAACCAGGTTCTAGTTATTTGGCTGGGGGAGAATCTGGTAGTTTACCAGAAATTGGCAATAAAGAACTTGATGATATAATTTCAGGCGCTGTACAAAAGGAAAGATTTGACCCAAATACCGTAGGCATTGATCCAACAAGTCTGGCTGAACATAGTCATAGTGGTTTAGGAACAGAGGGAATAAGAGATTTAGTTGATCAGAAATTTGAGCCTGTTGAAAAAGATCTAGCCTCATTCAAAAAGGATCTTAACAAAATAAAAGAAGACATGAAGGAAACAAAAGACAGCGTAGATACTCTAACTGAATCATTTGAAGGCACATTAACTGATATGAAAGCATTCCAAGCAGAAATTTCTAACCCACTAAATTTTATGAGAAAGTATTTTGAATCACTTGACCTTAAAATTTTACAAGATCCATCTTTACCTTTACGTCAACAGTTACGCGATGATTCGGTTCCAACTAGAGAGAGAGAAACCATATTAATTCCAACTGGAATTGAAAATCCTCATAGAATTGAAGCATCTCCTAGCCAACTATCCCTAACAAAAAGTGATGATAAAATTTCAAGTGAATCCCAATCATCTGATTCGAGCAATCCAATGGATTCTGTTATGAAACCTCTCTTTAGTGGTAACCTAAGTGTTGGGAAAATGATGTCAATTATAGAGCTTGCAGGAGATATGTTAAAGGAACAAGGTGATGATTGTATTGATTTGCTAATAGAACAGTGCAAATTGATGGGATTAAAACCAGAAGATGAAAATACTATTTACAACATTATAGATATGTTAAAAAATTCTGGAATGAACGTAGAAGACTCTCTTATCCAACTTTACAAATTTTCAAAGATTGTCGGTTTAACAGATAGAGAAGCAGACGCACACTATTCCAAGTTAATGTCTAATCGCAATAGAAAAAAGTTTGGAAAAGGTGAATAAATATGGCATCAGGAATAATGTCAGAAGCAATTTTAATTATTGCCTCAGTAGTCATTGCTACATCTGTTGCTGGAGTTGTAATGTCTCAGGTTGGAGTTTTTGAATCTACATTTACTGCAACTACAGAAGGCCAAAAAGATACTCTATTAACTAATTTCAAAATAGTTATGGCAACAAATACAACTGATGATAATGTTTCCATTTGGGTAAAAAATATAGGACAAAATCCAATTAGTTCTGTAGATAAGGTAGATGTGTACTTTGGAGAAATAGATCAAGTACAGAATATCCCCTACGATCAAAGTTGTGCTCCTCCATGTCCGGATGATACATGGAAGTATGATACAGTTCCAAATCCTTGGCAAATTATGGATACTTTTAGTCTTAACATTACAGATAATGATCTACTAAGAGATGTAACATACCAAGTAACGGTTATCACACCAAACGGAGTTTCTGATGAACACATATTTTCATTGCCGAGCTAATCATCAGTTTTCAGAGAGTGATTAGATGGGTCTAAGTGTTGCAATTTCCGGAGGAATAATTCTTACTGTATTTGTGTTATTACTTTTAAGTTTGCCTGGATTTATGGATAAAATGTTTTCAATAGGAGATATTACATCACAAGTTTCCCAACATGAACAAGTAATATCTAATACTAAACTAAGTATGGATCATCTTTCTGTATTGGTTGATAAATCTAAAGTTAATTTTACATTAAATAACGATGGATCAGAAAAACTTTGGAATTTTGAAGATTTCAATTTATTTATAGAATATGATGGTATTACATCTGGAAAATTAATTGAGGATCTAACCTTTAGTGGTGAATGTTTGGGTACAGTTCCCTTGTCTGGAAATTGGTGCATTCAATCAATTACAAATGATGTTAAGGATCCTGGAATGATAAACACCGGAGAAAAGGCTGCTATTTGGACCCGAGTCAGCGAAAATTTGGTAACAAATCAAGGTATAATTTCTATGACTACAGATAATGGTGTTGTATCTACCATATCAACAACAACTTGTGGCTCTTTTTGTTATCAAATTTTTTATACAGTAAATAGTGATGATGGTCAAGTCGACTGGGATAATATGCCACTAGCATTAACAGAATGGCAAAACGATCCAGATTGGCGTACTATGCTTGATTTGACTGATATGAGCCAATGGAGATTTTTAAGCAGATCATCAAATGCCGCGGGTACTGTAACTTGTGCAGTCGGAGTCCAATATTCTACAGACAATGGAGTAACTTGGAGTGGTTTAGATAATGGAATTGTCGGTTCAATGAGTACGGCTCAGAATTCTTGTGACGTGATAGGATATTTTGTTACAGCATGGAGCCCACTAAATGTTACTGCTCAAGCAGATGTATGGATAAGAGCAGTTGGGCAAGGTGGTAACGGTGCTGCTGATCCTGATTTTGGAACTGTGCAAGTTCAATTTAGAAGTTAAAATACACAATTCTACCATCTTGTCTAAAAATGATGAATTTGTTCAAGGGAAATGTTAAACAATTGCGGTAAATATTAGAATTTTAATATTCGTTCAAAAAAGGCAAACACCACCTTATATCGATTTTCCAATGTTGATCCAGTGTTGGACTCTGTATTAGATCTAGCTAGTATTATACTAAAACCATTATTGGAGATAGTTTGAGATGGGACAGAGCTTTCAAACTGGAAATGAAGAAGTAGATAGACAGTTTGGTGATTCCATACCAATTCCATCCCTTATGCTAATTGAGGGTGGTCACGGAACTGGAAAAAGCGCAATGGTTGCGCTATTCATGAAAGGTCTACTTGATAGCGACAAAAAAGTTCTTTGCATTACAGAAAATACAGTTAAAGAATATATCGAAAACATGAAAGCAATCACTTATAATTTTTCACATGCATTTTTACAAAATAAATTAACCATAATGCCACTTCATGTATATGGTATAAAGTGGAACAGAGAACAATCTGCATATCTTCTTCCAGTTATTAGTAAATACATGAGTAATAGTTTCAAGGAAGCAAATGCTGTGATAATAGATTCTCTTTCATTATTAACCGTATTTTCTGATGCAACAAAAATTTTAGACTTTTTTACCCAATGTAAATATCTTGTAGCTAGCGGCATGACGGTGATAATTACCATTCATCCAAATGACATTCCACCTGACATTGCACAAAGAGTTACAGGAAGTGTTGACGTATTTTTACAGCTTGGCGCTACTAATGTTGGTGGAAGGGATGTAAAAACATGTAAAATTCAAAAATTAATTGGAGCGGAAGTTAAGCCCGAATCTGGATTTGCATTTGAGGTTGATCAAGTTTTTGGAATCAAAGTTGTTCCAATCGCAATGGCAAATGCATAGAGGAGGAAATGGGCTGTGCCTTTTGATTTCTCACAAGTAAAAGATGTACACTTGGTTGAAGTTTTAAAAAAAACTCCTCATCTACTAAGGTACTTAGAGACTTATACTACTCAAGGAAATCCACTACCAATTTTTACAGATCAACTCAAGCCAGAACATAAAAAACTAAAAGAACCAAATGTAATATATCCAGTCTCAGAACAATCTTTTATCCATATTAATCCACATACAACATCAGATGATGGTTATATGGAGTATGTAATCATCGAGCCTGATCTTCCTGAACGTAAAATTATGGACATGGCAGACAGGATGTTTGCAGCAAAGTCTGGGAATTTAGATCCTCCTGTTGAGATCACAGAAAGATTCAACATGGTAGAAAGCTATATTGACAAAAACATTACAGTTACCGATATCCCAATTGATTATTCAAAACTAGGGGATGCATACAGACTTGAAACTTTACCTATTTCCAAAAAGGACTATCCAGGATTCAAATATCACTTTCTACAAAAACGAGCAGGTACTGGAATTTTAGACCCCTTTCTTGCAGATTCTAACTTGGAAGATATATCGATTATTGGAGCAGGAAACGTTTACGTAATTCACAAGTCTTTTGGTGCTCTAAAATCTCCGTTGTTTCTTGGTCAAGAAGAAATTGATGAACTAATGATTAGCATGTCAGAGCAATTTGGAAAAACAATATCACATGCTAAACCTGTAATTGATGCTAGTCTTCCTGATGGTTCCAGAATTAACATAGTATACGGCAAAGACATTAGCAGGAAGGGAACAAACACTACTATCAGAAAATTTGCAAGTACTCCTCTTTCAATCACTCAGGTATTAACTTCAAAGGCCTTTGACTATAATGAAGCTGCTTACATGTGGATGATGTTTAATGAAGGAATGAGCTGTTTTATTTGTGGAGAAACGGCATCCGGTAAAACTACTACTGCAATGGCACTTACTGCGTTTATTCCATCTAACTGGAAGATTGTTTCAATAGAAGATACACCAGAACTTACTTTACCACATGCAAACTGGATTACAGAAACAACAAGGTATACTGGAAACGATTGGTCGAGTGTAACAATGTTTGATCTATTAAAAGCAGCCTTGAGACAACGACCAAACTACATCATAGTTGGTGAGATTAGGGGTGCTGAAGGTAATATTGCGTTTCAAGCAATGCAGACAGGTCACCCAGTAATTAGTACATTCCACGCTGCAAACATGACCTCACTTGTTCAAAGGCTTTCAAACGATCCGATAAATGTTCCAAAAACCCACATGGATAACCTGAACCTTGCTGTATTCCAAGGAGCAGTCCAAGGACCAGGAGGAAAAAGAGTAAGAAGAGTTCTCTCAATTAATGAAATTCTTGGATACAACCCAGAAGGTGGTAACATCATGTTCATACCTGTGTTTAATTGGGATCCTGGTACTGATACCACTAAATTCCGAGGAAAGGGAAGTAGTGCCCTATTTGCTTCTAAGCTTTTACAATTACGAGGAATGAGCAAAAGAGATGAGGCTATTCTATATGAGGAATTAGCATTAAGAGCAAAAATTCTTGAAAAGATGGTAGAAAAGAAGATCTTTAACTTTTATGATGTGTTTGACTCTATTTCTCACTGCAGAGAGATTGGATTAGAAGCATTTTTGAAGGAGCTAGATTCGCTGTAATGCAAATATCTCTTCTAAAGTCACTGTCATTATCTGATCTTAAAAAAAGTGATGAAAAATTAGTTTATTTTATTGCATATCTCTATGCCATTTCTACAGGTGAAGTAGAGGCAACAGACCTAGTCAAAACTGCATCAAATAGTGATTATGGTAATTACTCAAGAGCATTCAGAGATGCTTATCGTTTGGGTGTAGGTTGGACGTTTGGTATGGCAAAGTCACTTGAAATGGTTGCCATGAAGGTATCATCTGAACTAGGCAATCCACTAAAACAACTCTTAGTTAAATTTGCTCAAGTAGTAAGACTAGGTGACAAGCTTAGTACATTTTTCAGAGCTGAGTTAACATCTTCACTAGTAACCTATGCTATAGAATATGAAAGAAAGCTAGAAATGCAAAAACTTTTTCTTGAAATGTTTTACACCCTAATGTCTACTGCAGCCTTTATGATTGCTGCAAACTCTATTATGACAATGTTAACTGGAGCCAATTCATCAGAACTAATCTTAGTTTATTCTCTAATTGGTGTTACAGTTTCCATGAGCATGTTTGTTTTTATCATGTACATGTTGTTCCCTAGAGATAAGCTTGCATTTAGTAGAGAAGACGTAGATCTGAAATTTAGGATTAAAGTTTATGTCTCAATAGGGGCTGGGGCAGGCATAGGAATAGTGCTTTTAATCTCACAAGCTTTGCCATTAAGCCTAGTTGTAGGCATTTCACTGGCACCACTGTTTTATCCAGGATTATTGGCAAGAAAAATGGAACAAAGAATTAAGAAAATCAATCAGTGGTATCCTGAATTTATCAGACACTTTGGAGAAATTTTAGCAACGGTTGGTTCAATGGGACAAGCTTTAGATGCAGTACTAAGGAGTGATTTTGGACCAATTCAAAAATTTGTAATCTCATTAAAAAATAGAATTAAAAACAAAGTTGACCAGCAACATGGCTTTGAATTATTTTCAAGAGATTGTGGCAGTGAACTAGTTGCAAACGGCAATCAAGTAATTTCTACCTCACTAGACAAAGGTGGAGATATGAATGAAACTGGAAATAGAGTTGCTGATATTACAATTAAAATCAATGAATTGCGTGCCAAAAGAGAACAGACATCTAAAACATTTGAATCAATCATAATCGTATTACATGTTTTGACTTTAGGAGTTTTTGGATTGATGAATAAACTTACATCAATATTTTTTGAATTAATTAGCACTGTTGATATCTCAAATAATGCTTTTCCATTATCCCCAATTGATCCTGCCTTTATGGATATGATGTTACCAATAATGATTCTTATGACATCTGTGATTAGTTCTATTGCACTAAAGGTAGCACAGGGAGGATTGTATAAAACAGTCTTTTATCACATTGCTCTTCTTGGAGTACTTGGCTCTATTACAACATTTGCAATGAACGTCTTAATGTCTGATTACTTAGAATCTTCCATCTTGGACTTTGGGGACGTTGGAGTTTAAGAACATACTAATTTTTAAGAAATCAAATTTATCTAACACACAAAATTTCAAGATATAACTCCTTCTTCATATAATGTAATGAAAAAAATGTTTGTTCACATCATACACATGTAGGGTTATTGGCATCAAACCAAGATTATGCATGTGAACGATAAAGTAACATCTTCAGTGAAACTAAGTTTAAAGAATAAATTAATGGTATTACATGTAGTTTTAGTAATTTCTATTTTAGCAAGTAGTGGATATGCCATTTTTGAAATATCTGATATAAAAGAGGAAAATATTGGCATTTTGAATACTATTCTAGTATTAATTATTGGGGTTTCAATTGGAATTTTTGTACTAAATATCATTTTTGGAAAAATGATATCTAATCCAATTAAAAACGCAGCAAATATTGCAAAAAAAATCAGTGAAGGAAATTTAGATGTTCAAGTTGAAAAATCAAATTCATCTGAAGAGATAAACGATCTTACAAATTCTTTAGATAATATGATTACTAGTCTCCGACAGCTTGTAATGGATGTAAAGCAAACTGCAAATAAGATTGCTAGAGACGCACGTGATTCTGCTGCAGCAGCAGAGGAACTAAATTCTAGTGTAGAAGAAGTTTCTACAACAGTTCAGCAAATAGCTACTGGTTCTCAATCACAAGCATCTGAGCTTGCTGAAGCTAAAACAATTGTAGATAGCGTTATGGATACAAATTCCAAAGAGGGTTCAAGTGCAGCAGATAGAATGTCGAGAATAATTGAGCTCACTAACGAATCATCGATTAAAGTAAAAAATTTGGCAAAGAAGAGTGAAAAAATTACATCGGTTGTAGAAGTAATTAGAGAAATTGCAGAAAAAACTAATTTGCTTGCATTAAATGCAGCAATTGAAGCAGCACGAGCAGGTGAATCAGGTAGAGGTTTTGCAGTAGTTGCTGATGAGGTCAGAAGACTTGCTGAAGGTTCTGCCAAATCATTAGAAGAAATTGATACACTGATAGGTGAAATACAAGACGATATTCACAGTACGGTAGATAGCATTAATGGTAGTGCATCAGAAATTGAAGAAGGACGTAAAGTTGTAGATTCTTCACTTAACGCACTATCTAAAATTAGTTATAAAGTTCAAGAAGTAGCTGCTGTAGCAGAACAAAATGCCTTTGCCACAGACCAGGCTTATGCTGCAGTAGAGCAACAAACCACTGCAACACAAGAAATCTCATCTTCAAGCCAAAATATCGCTTTAATGGCTGAACAACTTGCTAAAAAAGTTCGTTTATTCAAAGTCCCATCAAATCAATCACCATCATTTAATGAATCAAAAAATGATTATCTATCCAAAGACGTAATGAAAAACAAGTCACAAGACAACAGCTCAACTAGTGAATTTGATGAAATTACAAGTTCTAAAACAGAAGAGGAGGAAAAAATTGAAAGTTGAAACCATCCCTGTTGATTCTCTAAAAGTTATTTCATTTAGTTTAGTTAACGAATCTAATAAAAAAAAAGAAAATTATGCAGTGCCAATAGAACAAGTTAGAGAGATTAGAAATTTTTTAGAAATTACCAGTGTTCCAAAAGCAAAAAAATATGTTAAAGGAGTAATGAATCTACGTGGATTAATTATTCCTGTAATTGATATTAAGAAGAGATTAGGATTTGGTGAAGCAGATATTCTAAATAAAAAAAATTATAGAATTATAATTGCTGATGTAAGAGATTCGATTTATGGTCTAATAGTTGACAAAGTAGAACAAGTCTTGAATATATCTCTCAATGATATTGAACCTGTTCCATCCGATTCCTTTGAATCATATCATTACATCAAAGGAATTGCAAAAATTAAAGGGCAGTTAATAGTACTTTTAGATATTATAGCATTACTTGAAGATTCTGAAGAAAATTACAAAGAACCTGAAAATCAAATTGAAATGCCAATTACTAACATTAATAGTTCTAATTTCCAAAATCATGATTTAATCAACTCTGAAAAAACCCAAAAACTAGATGATGTTGAAGATGATATACCAGAAGAGCTTAAGGAAGTTTTCAGAGAGGATGAAAAGAATAGCTCTTCAACGGAGGTACCAAAATAATTCTTTTCTTATGATTGGAAAATAAATTTCAATCATAAATTTCTTTTCAGGAAATTTGGAATAGATAAAAAATGATGACAAAATCTGTTGAAGACCAAATTGAGGTATGGATAGTAAATGATTCCAAGTACATGACTCAACTTCTAAGTGATCTTGTATCTAAAAATAACATAAAGGTTACAAATACCGCAAGAGATGGTGCGGAAGCTTTACGTAAACTCAGTCTGAATAAACCAGATGTAATTTTACTTGATCTTGAAATGCCAACAATGGATGGACTCACATTTATTGAAGAAGTGGTAAAGCAGGATAAACTTGTTCCAATTATAGTTGTAAGTAGTTTTTCTCAAGATGGTGCCAAAATTGTTTTAGATGCATTAGAAAATGGAGCATTAGATTTCGTACCTATCTCTACTACGAATCCAGAACAAATATCAGAACTTAAGGAAAGCCTTCAATCAAAAATTGAAATTGCCGCAAAATCTGACCCTCGTCAACTTATAATAAAAAACATTCAAAAATTAAAACCAAAAAGAAAAGTTGTACCTGCACCTAACGCAGCTACTAGAATAGTTGTCATAGGTTCTTCCACAGGAGGTCCTAACATAATTCAGTCAATTCTTTCGTCACTTCCTGTGGATTTACCAGCTGCAATTTTAGTAGTTCAGCATATGCCAAAAGAATTTACAGGCCCATTCGCGCTTAGATTGGATGAAAATTGTGATCTTCCTGTAAAAGAAGCAGAAGATGGTGATATAATCAAAGAAGGAATGGTTTTGGTTGCTAAAGGAGGTTATCATATGCTTGTTGAACCCAATATGAGAATTAAACTAATAGACGGACCAAAAAGATTTGGTGTAAAACCCGCAGTAAACATGACAATGGTTTCTGCATCTGAAGTTTTTGGTTCCAATACCATTGGGGTTCTACTAACGGGAATGGGACATGATGGTGCCTTTGGTATGAAAACTATTAAAAAAAGAGGAGGTAAAACTATAGCTCAAGATATCTCTTCATCTGTAGTTTATGGTATGCCAAAAGCTGCAGTAGATCTTCATGCCGTTGATAAATTATTACCAACAGAAAAAATTCCTCAAACAATTCAAGAAGAGGTAGAAAAACTTGTCTGAAACTAGTTATCGAGAAATGTATCACTCAGAAGCTTTAGAACATGTTGACATAATGAATCAAGCTTTACTAAAGCTTGAAGAAAGCCCAGATATTAAAGAACATATAGATCTCATTTTTCGTTCTGCGCACACAATTAAGGGTATGGCAGCTACTATGGGATATGATCAGACCAAAGAATTATGTAAGAATATTGAAAATGTTTTTGATAAGATTAGAAAGAAACAATTAAAACTTAACTCAAATCTTGCAAGTGTTCTTTTCAAATGTATTGATACCATTCAACAAATGATCAATGATGAAAATAAGAAAATCGATTTAGGTTCATATCTATCAATGCTTGAACACCCAGAGGAATCTCACCATATAGAAAATACTGAATCAATGTCTATCGCACAATTACCTACCATCAGAGTGAAAATGTCTGATCTTGACTCTCTTGTAAATTTGGTCGGAGAATTGATAATTTCAAAAATGAAATTAGAAAATTCTATCAAGGAGGAAGGCTCTGTTAAATCCAAAACATCATTATTGGATTTGGGAAGACTTGTAACTGATTTACAATACCAATCCTTGAAACTTAGATTAGTTCCTATAGATACTATATTCAGAAGATTTGAAAGGGTGGTACGTGATACTTCTAACCAACTAGGAAAAAAAGTTCAATTACAGATGGAAGGAGCAAAGATTGAACTTGATAGGACAATATTAGATGCAATAACTGATCCTCTTCTACACATACTAAGAAATTGTGTAGATCATGGAATAGAAACCACTTCTGAAAGAAAATCTTTGGGTAAACCTGAATCAGGTTACATCAGATTAACTGCTTATCATGTAGGAGAACAAATTGCCATAAAAATTGAAGATGATGGTAAAGGAATTGATCTAGAGAGATTAAAAGCTAAAGCTGTAGAAAATGGAATTTTAACACAAGAAGAGGCCAATGAAATCTCTGATGATAAAGCAATTGATTTGTTGGGTACTCCAGGCTTGTCAACTGCAAAGAGTATTACTGATATTTCTGGAAGGGGGGTTGGAATGGATGTCGTGATTAACAGAGTAGAAGATGTAGGAGGACATGTACAAATAACATCTAAGAAAGGATTGGGAACTACAATGATCTTAATGCTTCCCCTTAGCGTATCTATCATAGGTGGACTATTAGTCAACGTTTCTAACGAAAAATTTGTTCTTCCATTGTCTAGCATCACTACGACAATTAAGATCAATAAAGATGAAATAAAGAGTGTACATGGCGTAGAAGTTATTGAACATCAAGATAAAATAGTACCAATTGTTCGAGTCTCAGATATACTTGAAATAAAACAAGACAATGCGACTATTCCTAATGAGATTACTATAGTTATTGTAGATAAGGGAGGTAAGCCTTATGGACTTGTTGTAGATTCATTTGAACGCAAACAAGAGATTGTGATTAAAAAATTTAGTAACACTTCAGATTCTAAAAACTCCTTTACAAATGCTACGATTCTACCTGATGGAAAAGTAGCACTAATACTTGATCCAGGAATGATAGTTTAGGAGAATAAAAAATGGAAGAATCATTAAATCTCAAACCTAAAGAAATTAAGGATTTTACTAAAATTATCAACGAGTATATTGCATTGCAGACTTCATCATCACTTTCAACTTTATTGGCTGAACAAATAACTTACAAAGTTATGATTTTAGATAAAAAATATTTCAATCCAAAAAACATCAGACTGAGCACTAATGAATTGCCAATGTGTGGAGTAAGACTACGTGGTAAAGGGGATATCCATATTGAGATTTGTTATGCAATCAAAATGAAATATGCTAAAATGATTGCAGCAAAACTTCTTGGTAAGGATGAAACTTATGAAATAGACGAAATGGGAGCCTCTGCCATTCAGGAAGTTGCCAATATTTTGACAGGTTCATTTTTTAATGCAATGTCTATAGGTACAGGATTTAGAGTAGATCTTTCTACTCCTGATTACATGCAAGGTGACTTAACCTCAATGATAAATGATTCTACAAAGGACGTTATCAAACCATCAGAATCTGCAATAATTGCTGATACAGAACTAGTAGGAGAGAAAAGTGGAATTAGAATACATATGATAATTGTACAAAACTCAGGTGATGCACGGAAACTGCTAACTAAAAATGGCAAGGATAACTCTTCAGAATTTTCATCAATCATAGGTTCAAGAGAATATAGTACTGGTTCAGAAAACAGAGAGCTCGACTCTCTTATTGAAGAATTACAAAAGGAGACAAACTAATTATGACTTTGGAAGTTTCAATTTCAGATAAGGATCTTCAACAAATTAAGGAATCTGTTCTAAAAAACCACGGATTAGATTTGTCATACTTTAAGCCAGCATTTCTTGCAAGAAGAATCCACGTGAGAATGAAAATGTTGAATATGCGAAGTAGTTCCGAGTATGTAAATTTTCTAAATTCCAAACCTAATGAAATAAGTTCTCTATACGACTCTCTATCAATTAATGTGACAAAATTTTTTCGTGATAAACAAGTCTGGCAATTCTTTATGCAAAAAATAATTCCAAATTTACTTGAAGTAATTAAATCAACCGATACTATACGAATATGGAGTTGTGGTTGTGCATCAGGAGAAGAACCATATAGTCTTGCAATAATGTTTAACGAAGCCCTCAAAAATACTGACCATAAATTCAAAATACTTGCTACTGATATCAACTTAAATTCCTTAAGAGAGGCACGTGCTGGCATTTATATCAATGATAACTTGAAAAATTTAGATACACGATTGATTACAAAATATTTCAAAAAAATTGAACATAATAAATATCAAATAATCGAAAAAATTAAGAATTTAGTATCATTTAATCTTGGAGACATTACAACATTTCCAGCAACCTATCTTGATGTTGTTTTTTGTAGAAATTTACTAATCTACTATAGAAAAGACGCACAAGATCTAATTCTCAAAAAATTCTATACTGTCTTAAAACAAAACCGATTTCTTGTTCTGGGAATGGATGAAACTCTCTGGGGTCATAAATTACAAAATTCATTTGTTCCCATTAGTGCTAGAGATAGAATTTATCAGAAGAAACTACTAACGGAGACTCTTTCTGAGTTAATTACAGGTCAATAAAATGATTCATCTCTTTTGTAAAAAATCTGGAAAAATTATCATTAGATTTTCCAAAAATGTATGTTCACGCCGAACAAACTTAGGATTATTACTCTATCCGAGACAAGAAATTCTATGCAACAGAGGTATAAAGTACTATGACTAGGGGAGTTGCATCTAAAATTTTAATTGTAGATGATGCGTCATTTATGCGAAGTGTCCTAAAAGATATTATCAAAAATAATGGACTTGCATCAGAAATCTTTGAAGCTGCTGATGGTATTGAAGGTGTCAAAGCTTTCCAAAAAATCAGACCAGATCTGGTAACAATGGACGTTAACATGCCACGAGCCGATGGAATTCAAGCCTTACGTGCAATCCTTAAGATAGATCCACATGCAAAAGTTGTAATGATTACATCTGTTGAAGAAAAACACATAGTTCAAGATGCAATTAAACTTGGTGCACGAGATTATGTTGTAAAACCATTTGATCGTTCTAATGTTCCACTCACCTTAAACAAAGTGATTCGACAAAAATAATTTCTTTACACGCATTTTAGAACTCTCTATTAGTCCCATAGATTTGAGACTAATTGTAGCTGCAAAAATTGCAATTGATAGCATTACAATTGCTCCCGATGGAGTAATATTAAACAAATAAGAAATTAGTATGCCAACTATTACGGAAGAAACTGCAAATGCGATTGAAAGAAGGGCAGTTTGTTTGAAGCTACGGCCATACATTATGGCAGTCACATTTGGGATCACAAATAGAGCAGAAATAAGCAATATCCCAACTAACTGTATTGAGGTTACAACAGTAATTCCAGCAATGAAAACTATGAGATAGTTTATCTTTTCTACTGGAACTCCACTAACTTTTGCTTGTTCTTCATTAAAAGTAGAATAAATCAATTCTCGGTATAGTAATAAAATTATAATTAAAATTACACCTGTAAGACCAAGAATAAGAACTGTATCTTCAACACTTACTAGTAATATACTGCCAAAAAGAAAGCTGAGGATATCAACGTTAAAACCACCAGACAGACTGATCAAAATTAATCCTACAGCAATTCCTGAAGAAAGTAAAATTGCGACAGAGGCTTCACCTGATATGTCAAATTTGTGCTTTATTCTTGTAATGACTAACGCACTGACAAGTGAAACTACATAAGCAGTCCACATTGGATAAATGCCAATCAAAAGTCCTGCTGCAATTCCTCCAAACGCGGAATGAGCTACCGCATCACCAAATAGGGAATATCTTCTCAAAACCAAAAACAAACCAACTACGGAGCATAACAAAGCAATAGCTATGCCAGAAACTAGAGCTCTTTGCATAAAACCATAGGAAAAAATTTCTAGCGTCATGACTCTACGTGATTATGCATGTGTTTTTGCATTGAAGATTCCGAGTATTTTTTGACTAGTTCTTCGTTGCTGAAAAATTCATCAGATACTCCATGGAAAAATAGTATTCTATCAAGACATGCAACCTTGTTTGCAAGTTTATTTACCGCATCTAAATCATGAGATGCCCAAATTATTGTAATGTTTTGTTTTTTGTTAAGCTCACATAATATCCCATAGAATAATTCTGTACTTTGAGCATCAATTCCTGTCACCGGTTCATCTAAAATTAAGATTTTGGGATCTCCAACTAGTGCTTTTGCTATGAATACACGTTGCTGTTGCCCCACTGACAATTCTCCAATTCTCTTATGGCTTAGCTCATGAATCCATACGTCCTGAAGAACTTCATCTACTCTTTTTTCATTACCATTTCGTCTCAAACCCATTCTTACTACTTCTCTAACCGTAGCTGGAAAATTCTTCTCAAAGACAGGCTTTTGGGGGACATAGCCTACATCTCCTAGGTATTTTTTGGCCACTCGTATGTCTTCTCCAAAAAAGTGAATTGAACCACTGTATTGAGTATTTAGTCCCAACATACAAGAAAATAGAGTAGATTTTCCAGCACCGTTTGGCCCAATTATTCCTAAAAAATCATTTTGTTCAATTGAAAAACTCACATTATCAAGTGCTCTAACTCCTGGATATTCAACTGTTAGGTTTTTTATTTCAACAATTTTCAATTACACAATGCCTCTTTCAGATTGACTAGATTTGCTTCCATTTTTTCAATATAGCTGGTATTTGTCTCACTAATTTCTAAAGGTGATAATATTAACGCTTTACCACCTAATTCTTTTGCAATAACTTCAGCTGTCCTTTTGTCAACTCCCTCTTCTGTAAAGATTACTTGAATTTTCATCTCTTTTGCTAAATTGATTATTCTTTCTAGAGTTTTTGATGTAGGTTCACCATGTGGTTCATTTGATACAATGGTGTGTTGATTTAATCCATATTCTTTTGCAAAATATGTAAATGCATTATGAAATGCTACGAAATCTTTGCTACAATTTGATAATTCATTTCTAATTTTTGAATCTAAAACATCTAATTTTTTAATATAGTTTCCAGAATTATCGTGATAATATAGACTATTGTAAGGATCTAATTCTATTAAACTCTCTGCAATATTTTTAACTTGAATTTTTGCCAAAGAGGGATTTAACCATATATGTGGATCAGCTAATGAAGCATCAAGATGGCTATCTTTATGTTGATCACTGTTAACTTCTTTTATAATATTAATGCCATTACTTGAATCAATTATGGTAAGCTCTGAATTTAATTTTTCAATATCTTCAAACCAATTTTCAAATCCAATTCCATTTATTATAATAATATCAGCTTGTTGAATTCGTTGAAGATCTTGTATCGATGGTTCCCAATCATGTGGTTCTATGCCAGGTGGAACAAGTAACGAAACATCTACTTTGTCTTTACCAACCTCTTTTGTAAACTCGTAAAGCGGATAGAATGAAGCTAAAGCAACAATCTTTTGGTTTTCCACAGAAGTTTCAGAAAATTCCTGAAATCTGGCTGAGTTCCATATTGCAATTGTGGATAAAGGAATGATTAGCGCTATGGCAATTATGGCAGCCCTTGTCTGATTGAACACACGAATTTCTACCTATTATTATTAATAAATCTAAAAAAAGTTAATAATTTTAGCTACTAGATATATAACCGATTTAATAATAACAAGTCCATGCCAATCGTTTCAATCTCATTAAATGATGAAATTCTTTCCCAGCTCGATAAACTAAAAAAATCAATGGGCTTTTCTGGAAGATCTGAAGCTATACGTGCAGGAATTCGAAACTTTGTTTCTGAGGCAAAACAAAAAAATGAACTCTCAGGAAATATCCACGCAATACTACTTGTTGTTCATAATGATGAATTTGATCACATTGTTAGCGGAATAAAACATAATTTTGAAGATCTTATCACAACTCATCTCCATAGCAAAATTGAACGCGAAAAATGTATGGAACTTTTTGTAATAGATGGTGAGGCTGAAAGAGTTTCTACAATTACAAACGATTTTCAAACAAATAAAAAAATGGATACTGTAAAACTTGTAACATTATGAAAAATGAAAAACTAATAATTGTAGGCACTATATCATTGGTAATTTTTCTTCTCATGCCATTAGAAAATTCATATGGTCATGGTTGGGGAATTGACACTACCTTAATTGACATAGATAGTAGAAAAATTTCTATTTCAGTTGAGCTTCCACTCTACTCTGATGAATCAAATGATAATGTGATCACGGTTACTGCTATTGATAAAGAAACAAAAGAAAATGTAAAAAATGTTACTTTTTTAATTGGACTTTTTCATGAGAATAAGATAATTTTTAGAAATTATTTTTTTACTCCAGACGGTAACCTCTTAATCCATGTTATCCCCACCGAACAGGGAGAGACAAAGATTATTGCTGAGAAAGATTCTTTATTTGGAGCTTGGTATGCAACAGATTCTCAGCCAATTCAATTGGAAGGAAACATCTTTGAATCCGGTGGACTATTTAATTTTGAAATAGAAATAAGATCCATTGATGAACCAACTAAAATTGTTGAAGATCTAGGAGTGTATTCTGTCGATGTTAGTATGGTTGAAACAAATAATTATGAAAAACAAAGTGCAAATGGTGATATAATCAATTTTAGAACAAAATCCTATTTTGATAAATTATCACATTTCAATTATGATTCTAAAAATAATTTGGTAACATTTGAAATGCCATTTAATTGGAATGAAAAAATTATATCACATGTTCCAGTTGTTCATGAAGAGGTACACTTTCCTAAGGATTTTAGCGATTTTTTGGCACCTAGCTACACCGGAAAAATAAATGGAATAGATTTATTCAAATCAAATGTAATAATTGATGATTATACCGTAGAAGGCGAAAGAATTGTCCATTTTATATTACTTCAGGATCATCTTCAATATCTGAAGCAAGAACAAAAAAAGATAAGTGATGATCTACCTGATTACATGTTATTTACACTAAATGCAAGTGATAAGGTAGAGTTTCCAATGTCTGCAATGACAAGAGATGAAAAATTTCAAGTGGATCTTTCTTGGGCACCTATTACAATTGAACCTAACACAAATACCAAATTTGTTTTTACCATACGTGATGGAAATACAGGTGAACCTCTAAGACAGTCAACGTACGATTTTGTTATTTTACAAAATAATGTTGAAATTTACAAAACTTCAGGAAATGCAGATGTAGGAGGGCAATTCGAAGATTATACTTTCATGGAAGGTCAAACTGGACCTACAGTGATTAGATTTGAAAATATTCGAGGAACAGATTCAAGTACAGAATTTGGTTTGGTTGTCGTACCAGAGTTTGGAGCTATAGTTATTCTAATACTTGCTAGTGGATTAATCTCAATGATTACTATAAATAAAAAATTTTTTAAAATCTAAATTATTGAATTAGAGCATCAATTCTTCTTTTATCCTTAACACTCTTTACAAAAAATAATGATGTTGCAATAATACCTATTGAAATAAGTGGTGATACAAGTTCGACATATTTTAGTTCACTATCTTGTGTTTGGAGTTGCGTCACTCCTAAAGCTAGAGTTTCTGAAATTTTTATCATACCAAGTTTGTTTCCTTGTTGTTCGACAAACCAGATATTGTCTTTATCATCAGAAGTTAAAAATTGTACAAAAGATGTTTCAGTAGGTACTTGTACTTCGATAAGATTATCATTATGTGGATCGTAAATACCAATTTTATCAATAGTATGTTGAGCAAACCAAATGTTTCCATATCTATCTTCAGTCATACCAAATGGTAACGCTTTAGGATCAGAAATCTCTATTCTTTCAAATGTCTCTAATACTGGATTGAACTTTATCAACGCAAGCCCTGTATGAGCACTTACCCATAACATACCCTCCCTATCAAAGTAAAGAGCTTCTGGTGATTCTATAGGTAAATCAGAAGTGAATTCTTTGATCTTTCCTGTTTTTGTATTAATTACACCAATTTTTGATGAGTTAGATTCGGTAAACCAAATATCTCCTAATGAATCCCTTGATAGTGCAAAAGGTCCTCCTTCCGCTGTGGGAATTGTATACTCTTCAAAATTTCCAGAATTTTGATCATATTTCATCAACATGTTTTTGTCTACAAGTGAAACCCAAATGTTATTTTCAAAATCTACCTGCAATGAAATTGGTATTGCTTCTATAGGAAGTGAAATGGTTTGAATTTGTTCAGTTTCTGGATTAAGAAATCCTATTTTATTATTTGGTGTGTCAGTAAACCAAATATTTCCATCATTATCTTGAGTCAGAATAATTGATGTAAGACCTTCAAATTCAAAAGAACTAAACTTCTTATCATCAAGTGTAAACTTCCATAATCTTGGTTTTGATGGATCACTTATCCATATAGTATTTTTTCCATCAAATAGGGGATAAAGAGGAGATGAGTCAATTGATGGAAACTGGTATTCTGTTATTTCAGTTTTTAATTGTGTGAGTTTTGGTTTTACTATGAGATCAAGAACAACATCTTCATTAACTGTCTGAGTTCGTTGAGCTTCTATCTCAACTTGCCATTTACCAGAAAAACCAAAAGTAACATCTCCTTCATATTGTACTATAGAAGTTTTTTCGTCTTGTATTGAAGTTATTGGGATCTCAATTGGAGCAATATTTCGTTGTGGATTTGAGACCTTTATCTTAAGATCATCAATATCACTTAATGAATTTCCATTAAAATCTGATACAATCACACTAATGGTATTTTGGCCACTAGTAAATGGACTAACAGTAACATCAAACTTGACATTTTCAGAAAACTCTACTGTATTATATCCAAAAATAATTTTTTGCGCTTGTACTTGTTGGATTTCTCCAGCAGGTAAGGTTCCATTTGTAAGCAGAGCCACTACTACAAGTAAGATAATACCCAAGGCAGATTCTATTTTTAGAGAACGCCGTAATTTCTTGTGTACAGTGATTGAACCAAATTTAAGATTTTTTTCAGCTTTTTTCTGAATTACAAATTGTTTATAGCCCCCCAACCCAACTATAATTGAAGCAATTGCAATTTTTACTAGTATTAGATTACCATATGTAGATTTTACAAGTAGTCCTACATTACTTTCTATAAACCATAAAAGAGTTGGACCTGATATTATTAGAATTCCAAGAGATATTATAATCATGATAGAAAATCTTGGCAGTACTGCAAGAGAAAGTAGTTCTTTCTTTTTATCTTCAAGAATCGATAAGGTAGGAAGTAAAATGAATCCAAAAAAGATTATTCCTCCAATCCATATTGATGCGATAAGATTGTGTACATAATCCAAAACTATAGCTGGTATTTGTTCACTGGCAGCACCATGACCAATCATTGTGGAAGTTCCAATTAATGCTAGAGAAAGTATCAAAAGTGGAAACTGATTTTTTATTGAAACGTGTTTTTTTCGTTCCATCCAGAACCAAATAATCAGCAATCCAATAGTTATTCCCATCCTAATTATCCATATAGTACCAAATGATGTTTGAACAGCTTCAAATGCGGATGTTTCTAATCGTAAAGTCTGAATTACTAGCATCAAAATATTTGAAATAAAAACAGCGATTACACCAATTCCA
>Ga0209542_10006021_pt1 | contig 23878 bp, 23 predicted proteins | sample RifCSPhighO2_01_FD_184028 | JGI IMG/M metagenome (GOLD analysis project Ga0209542, IMG submission 184028) | Soil microbial communities from Rifle, Colorado - Rifle CSP2_plank highO2_0.1 (SPAdes) (version 2) | ecosystem: Environmental > Terrestrial > Deep subsurface > Rock core/Sediment ...
ATCAGTATCTCCGAAATAAATAGCAAAATAGGATAGGGGAACCTATCCTATAAAACTTAATCAAAATAAGGATATCCCTTTAACGAATATTTTTGGTTCAGCTAAAGATTATTCCTATTAAGTTTTAGTCCATTTTCTGGACATTTTCGCTAATGCTATTAAAAACTCTTTAAAGCTTGCCTCTTCTTTGTAAAAACAAATCCAAATTGTTTGAAGCATTTGTTCAAACATAAATAAAAGATATCTTATTTTCATATCTGTAGATTTACATTTTATCCTGGCCTCATCTTGAACTCTAAATTGTGTTTCTATTCTCCATCGCTTTTTATAAGTTACAACTATATTTTCTAATAATATCTCTTCACCATTTGTTGCAAAAACCCAATCATAATTCTTCTCACTTTTTGGATCATAAATTTGTTTAAGAAAAATTAAAATGTTCTCCCCACTATATTTACTTTTATTTTTATTAATTTCAAATTCATTATAAATTGCTACCTGCATTCCTTTATCCATCGGATAAAGGATAGATTTTTTATCATCATGTTTAGGAACAAAAATCAAATAAGGATATTTTAATTTTGTTAGTTCGTACATTAAATCTTTATCATAAAATCCTCTATCAAATAAGATTAAATCTATTCCTCCAATAAATTCTTTTATCAAAGATAAACAATAAAGAATAGTGCTACTTTTATAATGTCCCAATGAAATCGGTACAGAAATTAAAGGAATTTTTACTGGAGCGCATTCGGCAACAATACTGCATGTTAGAAATTTAAATTTTCCAGTTATCCCTTTCTCCCCAGTCCATCCGTGAATATTAAACCCTTGAACATCTCCGTAAAAATCTTCATCTGTATAATCGAAGGCAAGAATAACTCTTTTTTCATTTAACTTAATATTACTTACAATCTTTTTTATATAATTCAGATAGGCATATTCAGTCATGCCGATCAAAGATTCTTTAATTCTCAAATATATGATATCCGATTTATTGCTTACAGTTTCAATATAAGAATTATGGGCTGATGCTTCTAAAAAAGGAACTATTAAATTAAAACCGGAAAGTTTATTTTTCTCTCTGTCAATTCCAAGACTCTCATCGATAAACCACATTAAGGCATCTAAACTTTTGCATAATCTTTTTTCATTCATCTGTTACAATTACATATACCTTCTTGCCAATGAATTCTTTTGGAAAATCTATTCTTCCACTTGTTCCAAAGGGCTTAACTTCTCGTTCAAGAAAGCATTTAATTCCATTGAGAGTAAGTTTTGATTTTTCTATAACTTTTACTTTTTTCATAACCTATCTAAAAGATAGGTTAAGTATTTAAACCTTTTGGATTAATTTAAGAGTGATTAATCCTGTTCGGAGATACTGATTATCAAAAAAATATGAAGTTATGATTCTGAAGGGTTTAGAAGATTTGTAGGATAATTTTGCGTTAAAGGAAAATTAAATCTTAAAAAATCAATCCATTCATGAAAATGTGAGGCAAATTTTCCCTCGTTATTTTTTAACAGTACATGAATTGACTGTCGTTCATATTGTTCAGGTTTGGGTGCAGCTCTTCGTTCCCAGCGAGATTCATAAAACCCATGAAATATACCTAATCCTAAAAGACCTCTTTCAGCCCAATAAGTATTTTTTAGGGGTTCAGATAAAAGTGCAAAGGGAAATGGCGCAACGTTTAGAGTATAATTAATTAAATTTCCTACTCTTATGGATTCTTCTTCGCTTGCAAATTTTGCTGAAAGAGTCATAGCTAAAACTTGCTCGCAAGGATAATCCCAAATAGGTTCGGGTCTGTCTTGAATTTCTTTAGATAATTGATGAAGAATTAATCTTTTTGAATCTTTATCTTGCATAAGACTTCTTACTGAACTGTTATCTTCCAAAATATTATCCATTATTGTCATGAGGTTTTAGAGAAGTTAGCATTTAAAAATAAGACTATTGTTAAAAATATATGAATAAAAAGTACATTTTTATAGGCAAGACATTATTTTTTCCGAAGGAAAAAATTCTAGTTGTTGGAGATTTGCATTTAGGATATGAAGAAGCGCTTAGGCAAAGAGGGCTGGAGGTCCCAATAGGCCAATTTGAAGAGATGTGGACAGAACTAGAGGGGACAATGGAGTATATTCAAGCAATTTATGGGAAAATTGAAAAGGTTATCTTTCTTGGTGATATTAAACATCATTTTAACTATCTTGCAACAGAAAAAGAAGAAATTAGAAAGCTTTTAAGTTTTTTAAGAAAACAGAATATTGAAGAAAATAATATTATTTTTATTAGAGGCAATCATGAAAAAAACGAGAAAAATGGAAAATATGCTGATTATTATATTATAAAGGATATTGCTTTTGTTCACGGACATCGTGAATTTTTGGAAATTTATGACAAGAATATTAACTTGATTGTAATGGGGCATATGCATCCAACAGTAACGCTTTCGGATAAAATGAAAATTAAACAGGAAAAGTACAAATGTTTTTTAGTTGGAAGATTCAAAAAGAAAGATTTTGTTGTTGTTCCTAGTTTTTTAAGCATAACTGAGGGTGTTTCGCTTTCAAACTATGATGATGAGAAAGCTAGAGGTTATGATTTTTCGATTGTTCCTAACAAAGAGTTTAATTATTTTGAAGTTTTTGTGTGCAGTGGAGTTGGAGAAGAGGCTTTGGATTTTGGAAAATTGAAAGAATTGACGTAAATTCCTTATATTCTTTTTTATTTAACTACACTAAACCATAATACTTTACCTTTAATCAGTTAGGGGCTACAATTTTGATAATTATGACAGTTTAGCATTTCTCCGAAGGAGAAATGATTATTAAATTTTATCTGCCTTTCGGCAAGATAAAATTATTTAAAAATTAAAACATCAATAATCTATTATCCTCTTCGATAATTTTATTTAATCGCCCAAAAGCTTTATTTGCAGGAATAATGAATTAGGGGGTATCATTTATGACGCAATGTACTTAAGTATATTTTACATATGGATAAAGCATATAAACTAAGTTTTCTATTAAAATTATGCACCAACAGGAAATAGATTTGTGGAAGCTGGAAGAAATTCTCGACCATCAAAGAAACCTTGATGAAAGGTATAAAGGCGCCCAACCTTCTTTGTGCCTAGAATGTTTTAAGGGAGTAATTATTTATAATCTAAAACATAGAAAAGAAAATCCTGTTGACATAAAATCTGAAAAAGAGTGGATTGAATTTGTTATGAATCACAGATATATTTGTTATGAAAATGTATGCGAAGGCAGGCAATGCGAATATACCTGCTCAAATTATAAGAAAACGGTTTTAGTAACAAGGGATCCTTTTAGTGAAAGAGTTGAGAGAGTTTACAGCTTATAAGAATCAAATAATTCATAATCTCTTTGCTAATCTTATAATTTCATTAAAACAATCTTCAGTATTACCGCCTACTCAAGGAATATAGTTTGGACTTGAACCTATTTTTTTTCTCATATTATCTGTGGCAATCCTACTAAATCCTAAACTGAATGCTAAAATGAAAAATCTTGTTTGAGGATTTTCTGAAACATATTGCTTTATTTTGTCATAACAAGGAGAATTAGCATCTCTAGAACCATGAATTAGAACAACTGGATAATTTACCTTCTCAGGATTTTGGCAAACAACTGGTCTTTCTAATAATGATTATAGAAAGAAATTTGAATCATTCTACAATTTCCACCTACCATTCTCCTGAATGGTTTTTCCATCTACAATTATTTTTGAGTGATGCATATCTTTTACAATGTCCCAGTGAATTGCTGAATCATTTCCGCCGCCGTTTTCAGGATAAGCATTTCCAAGAGCGAGATGGATTGTTCCACCTATTTTTTCGTCAAAGAGAAGATTTTTTGTGAATAAATTTATTTTTGGGTTGCAGCCAATACCCAGTTCTCCAACATAGCTTGAATTTTTATCTGTTGCAAGCATTTCTTTAAGAAATTCTTCATTCTTGCTGGCTTTTGCATTTATTACTTTTCCCTCTTTAAATTCTAACTCTATATCCGTTACTTCTTTACCATCACGGATTGCAAGATATTCAAATTTTATTTTTCCGTTAAGGCTTTCTCTTATTGGTGCCATAAATATTTCTCCACCCGGCATATTTTCTCTTCCGTCATCCATTGCTGCTTTTTTACCATGAACTCGCATGGTTAAGTCTACTCCTTTACCGAGTAAATGAACTTTGCTGTTTTGCTTGAATTTTGAAATAATTTTCTTCATTAGTTTGCTGAGTTTGTTCCAGTTTTGTAAGCAGGCTTCAAAAACAAAGGTTTCATACTCAGTTAGAGACATTTCTGCATCTTGAGCAAGAGCTGTGCAAGGAAAACCAACAGAACATCTTAACATTCCAGGTTTTGAATGATTAATAAGATCGCTTATCGGCTTCATTATTTTTTGGCGAGTTGTTAATTTTTTAGGATCACAGTTTGTAAGTTCCCGAGTGTTTGCATCAGTATCGATGCCTATAAATTTTTGAGATGTTTTAAGCATATGTTCGTAATATTCAGGATAATTAATTATTTGATGGGGCTTGGCGTGTTTATAGAAAAATGGAGCTGTTTCAGGAAGACTTACTCTTAAAATAGGATGGCCTCCTACTAAAATAACTTCTTTATATAAAGCTAGAATAAATTCCTGGGCTTCTGTGCCTCCTGCAATAATTACGTTTTCGTTCGGCTTAACTGCTACACTATAGTTAACGAGTATTTTTGCAAGTTTTTGTGTTCTTAAGTCAATTGGCATTTTATTTTTTGTTGATTTATTTTAATGGATTTTGGAGGATATTTTTTCGTGAATATTCTGGGAAAGTTTGAAGAATTTTATCTGCAAAATATTTCAGTGTTTGAATACCTTCTCTTGTATTTAAAAATTCGATTTGATCTAAATTTGGTGCCAAATTACTAAGGTGTCCATCAATCTGACTGCAAAGCCATTCTATTTCGACTGCAGAAGTTGCTTGCTCTCTTGATTTTGCGTCACTAATGAGACTTAGTTTTGCTCTTTGTTCAGCATATTCTTTATAGTTCATGTTGTTTTTATTTACTTGTTTATTTTAATTATTAATTTCCTCAGAAGGGGGCTTTGAGGTTAGCCAGAACACCTCTAGCTGATTAGAGAAATACTTGGTTTAAAAGCTTATTGGGGTTTAAAAAAGGGGAAAAGATGGGTTGAAAGACTGGAAATTGGACTAAGATATAAATTAACCAGTGTAGTTTGCAGCAGGATTAATAGGGGCATTTGAATTTTGGTCTTTTATGGGCTGAGAAGCTAATTGAGGCATAGGCATATGAAAAGGCAAACCCAATTCTTCTTCAAGTTGAAGTGTTTTAATATTGCATTTATTCATTATAAAATTAAAAAGAGGTATTTTTAGGGGGTGATCAAATTTTTTCTTTTTCCATTCTTTTAAAATATCTTTAGATTCATCTTTATCGTCCATAACAATTACTGAACCTTTTATCTTTATTGCAGCTAGTTCTGGCTCATATCCAATATTATATGAAAAATCAAATTTCAAAGAATCATTTTTAGTAAATTCAACATTTTCTTTTTGAATATCTTCTATATTTAGATTCGATTTTATTTCAATCTTCTCTTTATCCTTATGCGCCTTTCTTTCGGCAGATATTCCGCTAATCGTAAATCCAATAATTTTCATTTTAATCTCCAGTTATTTTCAATTACATCAAATCTTCTTCAGAAACGACGACAAAATCGCCAATAGCCACTATAGAATTGAAGGGTATAAGTGTTTCTCCTTGCTCTGTTTTTTCGAGATTAATAGATCTTGTGTAAGGTGTGGGTTCTTTAACAATTAAATGAATCAATTCTCCTGTTCTTGTTTCAAAAGTAATGTCTTGAACCATGCCTAATCGCTTGCCTTCTTTTGTAACAATAAGTTTTGAAACTAGTTCTCTTAACGACTTTTTTTCCATTGCCATGAATTTAATTATAGGCAGGCATTTATAAATATTTCTATAATTGAATTGTTAAGTTAGAATGATTAGTTTAAGTGATTTTGTATATTTTTTAGAAAATTTAGGTTATTTTTAGGAGTTTCAAATTATTTTCAATTGTTCTAACGCAGAGCTGAATGGATAAAAATAGATTCAAAAAGCAAGATGATGTAATATTGTTGTTTGATTTGTGCTTAAAAACAGCTCTAGGTGCCACCCCCTGATGGGAACTGGAGAAAATTTTTTAAAGAAAAAGAGGGATTTTATTATTTATTATTATATTTATAAATATATAATATAATATAATATATATAATATAATCTTTATTTTATAGTATCTGTTTATTTTTGGTTTTTTTCCGTCGTTGTGTTCTTCTTAGTTCTTTAATTTTATTCTCCTGTGGATATGAGGGGGGTGGGGCGCGATGTTTAGTTATTCGTTTTATTTTTATGGTTATTTAAAGTTTTTTGAAATTTATAACTATCTAAATTCTCCAGTAGAAATATACCCCTATTCTCTTTTCGCCTTTTTCCATACGAAATTAAGGTGTTCTTTCTTTGAAGTAATTACAAGACTTATTCTTTTTTCTCGAGGAAAATTCAACGATAAAAATTTATTTTTTAATTGTTTTCCAGTTGAAATGCTGGTTTCTTTATACAAATCTTTAAATAGTTCTTAAAGGGTATTTATTTTGTTTTATAATGATTATATAAAAATTATTACAAAAATAGAGGTAAATTGTAATAGGAAATTAGTATAGATGATAAATATAGGAAATAAATAAGAGGCATGACAAACATAGATAAAATTTTTGATTCAATAGGCCATAGGACTCTTTTTAAAAATAAAGAGGTGTTGCAATCAAATTATTCTCCGGATGATATTCCCTATAGGGACAAGCAAATAGAACAGGTTGCAAGTGTGCTGGCACCCGCTCTTATTGGGCAAAAAACAAGCAATCTTTTTATTTTCGGCAAGACCGGTACAGGTAAAACTTTGACGGTTGATTTTGTTAAAAGACAACTTCTTAAAAGAACAGAAGGCTCAGAGACACCCATAAAAATTATTTATATTAACTGTAAACTTAAAAAAAATGCAGATACTGAATATAGGCTGATTGCAGAGCTTATTGATAAGCTTGGAGAAAAAATAGCTGTAACAGGACTTCCTACGGACCAAGTTTACAACAAATTTTTAAATATAGTTAATAATTCAAAAAATAAGATTTTTATTATTATTCTTGATGAAATTGATCAACTAGTGAAAAAAATATCGGATGATTTTTTATATAATCTGACTAGATTAAACTCCGAACTCTCAAGATCTCAGATTACTTTTGTAGGCATAAGCAATGATCTACGATTTTTGGATAATCTTGATCCAAGAGTAAGAAGTTCTTTGAGTGAGGAAGAGATTGTTTTTCCGCCTTATGATGCTGTTCAATTAAAGGAAATACTTACAAAAAGGTCATGCGAAGCCTTCAAAGACAATGTTGTTGATCCTGCAGCTATTGCAAAATGCGCAGGATTTGCTGCCAGAGAGCATGGGGATGCTCGCAGAGCACTTGATTTGTTAAGGGTAGCAGGGGAGCTTGCTGAAAGAAGCGGACAAAAGAAAATTACCACTAAACATATTGATGATGCAAATGCACAATTGGAAAAAGATAAAATCCTGTCTGTTGTCGAAACAGAGCCTAAGCAGTTTAAAGCAGTGCTTCAAGCAATTATTAATATAGAAGAATCAAAAGACAAGCTTAAAGCACAAAAAAATCTTTTAGAAGGTGTAAGCGGAAAGATTTTCACAGGCGATGTTTATCCCGTTTATGAAGCAATATGTAAAAAAATAGGGATGGAAATACTCACCCAAAGAAGAGTAGGAGATATTATCTCTGAATTTGATATGCTTGGATTGATAAATGCACAGGTAGTCAGCAAGGGAAGATACGGGAGAACAAAAGAAATCAAATTAATGATTCCTAATAATATTTTAGATAAAACCAAGACGATTTTAAGTGATTCTCTTGGATTGTAGTCTAAATATAAAAATAGAAATTAACAGGCTGGAACTTGATTAATTCACTGCAACTAATAGCAGAACACAAATCAGGGGCTAAAAAATGGAAGAGAATAAAAATGAAGTAATACAGATGTATGCCAAAAAAGGCTTTCTTTTAGATAAGGACTCCTTGGAATTCTTTATAAAATTGAACAACCTCAAACTTTCAGAAGATATACTTAATCATGTTTCTTTGATTGTTAAGTCACGAATGATAACAAGGAAAATATTGCATGAACACTATCATGATCTTAAAATAGTTTTATCAAGCATTATTGTTGAAAGGCCTGCTATTGATGAATTTTTTAAAGAGGTAGCAAATATCAATCTGACTCCAATCAATCCGCTTACAGGCCATATAAAAAATGAAGATCCTAATCCAAACAATTTTAAAATAATATCCTCGAATATAATTCCTTATCGCAGAATAGAAGTCAAAGATTTTGTGTTACATTTTAAAAATAGATATAATTTTTTTAAAAACATGCTCCAGGAGAGAAAAGAATTGCCTAATCTTGTTTCAATAAATAAAATAGGTGAAAATAGAAACTTTTCAATAATCGGGCTGGTTTCAAACAAAAGAGTGACTAAAAATAAGAACATTATTTTGGAGATTGAGGATTTGACAGGAAGAACGAATGTGCTTATTTCAGGAGATAAAGAAGAAATTACTAAAAAAGCAAAAGAAGTTGTGTGTGATGATGTTATTGGAATAAAATGCTCTGGAAGCGGCAATTTTACTTATGCCAATGAAATTATTTTTCCAGACTGTTTTGCTCTTGAAAAAAGAAAAGTAAGCGAAGAAGGTTATGCTTTGTTTATTTCAGATATTCATATTGGCTCAAGCTTATTCTTGGAAGAAAAATTCAAGAAATTTATGAATTGGATGCGTGGCGATGATGTTGATGAAGCTACTAAACATAAAATTGATAAAATAAAATATCTTTTTATTGTGGGAGATAATGTTGATGGTGTTGGGGTTTATCCTGGACAAGAAGCGTTGCTTAATATCAAAGATTTAAAAGAGCAGTATAAGAAACTTGCAGAATATTTAAAAATGATTCCTTCTCATGTAAAAATAATAATGTGCCCTGGACAACACGATGCTGTTCGTGTTCCAGAACCGCAGCCCGCTATTGGTGAGGATTTTGCAAAAGAACTCACTGAAATGAAAAATGTTTTTTTAGTAAGCAATCCTTCAACCGTTGAAATTGAATGTGAGCAGAAAAAAAACGGATTTAAAGTTCTTATGTATCACGGAGCCAGCATGATTAGAAATTGGATTGATGAAATCGAAGAGCTAAGACTTTCACAAGCACACCATAATCCCAGTAAAATTGTAAAATATATGCTGAGGCATAGGCATTTATCTCCGACTCACTCCTCAAATGTTTATGTTCCTAGCGAGAAAGAGGATTCTATGGTTATAAAAGATGTCCCAGATATTATTGTGACAGGGGATTTGCATAAGTCTGATGTAGATATGTATAATAATGTTTTGATAATTTGCTGCTCGTGCTGGCAAAGCATGACTCCTTTTGAAGAAAAAGTTGGTAATTTGCCTGATCCGTGCAAGGTGCCTATGCTAAATTTAAAAACAAGGGAGCTAAAAATTTTGGATTTTTCATAATGGAAAATATATTTGGTGAAAATATTATTGAAAAAACAAGAAGCTTTGTTGAAGAAGAGTGTAAAAAACCTACGAGCAAATATGGTTATGAGCCTTATTTGTTTCATTTTGTAGCGGTTCATGATTATGCAAAAAAACTCGCAGAGGAATTAAATGCAGATGTTGAAATAGTTGAAATTGCTGCTTGGCTGCATGATATTGGCTCAATAATGATTGGAAGAGATAATCATCATGTTACTGGAGCAAGAATTGCAGAAGAAAAATTAAAAGAATGGAATTATTCTCTAGAGAAGATAGAAAAAGTAAAGAAATGCGTCTTTAATCATAGGGGAAGCGTAAACTTCAAAAAAGAAAGTGTCGAGGAACAAATAATTGCTGATGCTGATGCAATGTCGGCTTTTGATAATATTGGCGGAATATTTAGGGCAGCATTAAATTTTGAGAATCATAATCAATTATCTGCAAACCGCGCTGTCAAGAATAAACTTATAAATTCTTACAATAAAATTTCCCAAAAAGCAAAGGAAATAATTAAACCAAAATATGAAGCTGCGCTGCTTTTGCTTTAAGATGAAAATAGGAATAGATATTGATGAAGTTGTTGTAGAATTTGTTAAAGGATATATTAAAATACTTGAGAAAAATGGAATAAGCGCAGAGTATAATAAAACTCATTCATATAATTTTTGGGATTGCTACCCCATAACTCGAGAAGAAGCTATAAATTTTGCTAATGAACTTTATGATTCAGAGCATTTTGAGAATATGGTTTTAATTGAAGGAGCTTTTGGTGCTATAAATTTCCTAGAAAAAAATAATGAAATATTTTTTATTACTTCGAGGCCGCTTTCAATAAAACAGAAAACCTTGGATTTTGTCAAAAAACATTTTCCGAATTCAAAAATTGAGATTGTATTTTCTGGAGATTTTCATAAGATTAATGGAAAGACTAAAGCAGAAATATGCAAGGAACTTGGAATAAGTGTTCTTATTGAAGATAATAAGGATTATGCTCTTGATTGCGCTAAAAAAGGAACTAAAGTCTTTTTAATGAGCAAGCCGTGGAATAAGAATTATGAAAGTCATGAAAATCTTATAAAAGTAACTTCTTGGGATGAAATACTGGAGCAATTTAAATTAATTGGAGAATTAGATGAATAACGACGACTATTTTGCGATGCTTGAAGACCAAGTTAAAGTTTGCTATAGTGTTGCTGAAGAAGCTAGAACAAAGGGACTTGATCCTCTTGATAAAGTTGAAATTCCACTTGCGCGCTCGCTTGCGGAAAAAGTTGTTGGTTTAATAAGTGTTGTTTATCCGCAGGTAAATGATGAAAGAATCACAAATAGAATTCTTGAACTGGAAAAAGAGTTTGGAGCATTAGATTATGGCGTTGCATTTAGAATTGCAGAGGAAATTGCAAAAGAAAAATTCTGCAAGTTTGAAAATCCTCTTCAGGCAATGGAAGCAGGAATTCGTCTTGGATTTGCTTATTTTACACTTGGAGTTGTCAGCTCGCCTATTGAAGGATTTACTGAACTTAAAATTGGCAAAACTCGTGATGGAAAAGAATATTTTGTTCCTTATTTTTCAGGACCTATTCGAAGCGCAGGAACAACTGCGAGCTGCATGGCTCTTATTCTTATTGATTATATAAGAGAAACTTTTGGATATGCGAAATACGATCCCGATGAAAAAGAAATTAAAAGAACAGTTACTGAACTTTATGATTATCATGAGCGAGTAAATAACTTACAGTATCTTCCAACAGAAGAAGAAGCAACTTTTCTTGCGCAGAATCTTCCAATACAAATAAATGGGGAAGCATCAGAGCAGAAAGAGGTTTTTAATTTTAAAGATTTGCCTAGAATTGGGACGAATAATATTCGTGGAGGAATGTGTTTGATTTTTGGAGAGGGACTTGCACAAAAAGCACAAAAAGCACAAAGACTTTTAAAAAGGCTTCAGGCAAATGGTTTTGTTATTTCAGATTGGAAATTTCTTGAGGATTATATTCTTTTGCATAAAAAAAGAGAAAAAGGAACAACAGATACTTCACCAACTTATATTAAGGATTTAGTTGCAGGAAGGCCTGTTTTTGGGCATCCTTCGAGGAGCGGAGGATTTAGATTAAGGTATGGGCGTTCGAGAGTGAGCGGTTTTTCTGCAACCTCGGTGCATCCCGCTACAATGGGAATGTCAAACGAATTTTTGAGCACAGGAACACAACTTAAAGTTGAAAAACCAACAAAAGGATGTATTGTAACTTCGTGCGATAGTCTTGAGGGGCCTATTGTTAAATTAATCAATGGAAGCGTTAAGAAAGTTAAAACACTTGAAAATGCTAGAAGACTTTATCATAATGTTTCAGAAATAATTTATTTTGGAGATATTCTTTTTTCTTTTGGAGATTTAGCCAATCGAAATTATGAGCTTATGAAAGTGGGTTATGTTGAAGAATGGTGGGAGCTTGAACTAAAAAAGATTTTAGCTGGAATGGATGACAGGAAAGGAATAGAACTGCAAAAAATTAATAAATTAAAAATAAGTTTTGACAGCGCAATAGAAATTTCAGATAAAACTGGAGTCTCGCTACATCCTGAATATATTTTTTTCTGGTCGCAAATTTCTAGAGATGAACTTTTGGAGATTTTTTATTATTTATCGAATGGAATTATTTCAGAAGGCAAACTTGTCCTTCCTTATCGTGAAAGCGAGAGGGAAAAGTTTGCTAAGGCGAAAAGAGCGCTAGAACTTCTTGGAATAGAGCATGAAGTTACGCTTGAGCATGTTGTACTTGAGGATATTATTGCCAAAAGCTTATTTGTTAATCTTGGGTTGAGTTTAGATTTGTTTAAAGAAAATAACTATAAAATTTTTAATGAAGTTAGTGAAATAATCAAAAAAACTGAAACAGAAGAATTTAAGCCTAAAAATTCTCTTGGAATTATTCAGGAAATTTCTAAATATAAAATAAAAGATAGAGCAGGAACCTTTATTGGATCTAGAATGGGAAGACCTGAAAAAGCAAAACTAAGAAAGCTTATTGGAAGCCCGAACGTCCTTTTTCCTGTTGGTTCTGAAGGCGGGAGATTCAGAAGTGTTAATGAAGCAGATAAATTTGGAACAGTCAAAGCAGAGTTTCCAACAAATTTTTGTGAGAATTGTAAGAAGGATACAATTTATTATAAATGCGAAGACTGTAATCAGCCTACAAAACCAATGCATTATTGCAAAGAATGCAAAAGCAAATTTGATACTGCTATTTGTCCTGAACATAAGATTGGTCAGAGATATTGCTCGCAAAGAGTAGATATGAATCATTATTTTAGGAAATCTTTTGAAAGAATTGGCCTGGAAAAACCCGAGGTTCCTGTTTTAATAAAAGGAGTAAAAGGAACAATTAATGAAAATCATATCCCCGAGCATCTTGCAAAAGGAATTTTAAGAGCAAGGCGGGGATTGGCGGTAAATAAAGATGGAACCATAAGATATGATGGAACAGAAGCACCGCTTACTCATTTCAAACCCAGAGAAATTGGAACAAGTTTTGAAAGATTAAAACAATTGGGATATGAAAATGACTGCTACGGAAAACCTCTTGAAAATGATGAGCAGATTTTAGAATTAAAGCCGCATGATATACTTATTCCTGCTTGTCCAGATACTCTTGATGAAAAGGGTGATGATGTTTTTATTAAAATTTGCAATTTTATTGATGATATGCTTGTAAGATTTTATAAAATGAAACCATTTTATAATGTAAAGAAAAGGGAAGATTTAGTCGGGCATTTGAGTGTTTGCATTTCGCCGCATAACTGCGCTTGCGTTACCTCCCGAATAATTGGATTTACAAAAGCTCAAGTAATTTTTGCTTCGCCGTATATGCATGCTGCGTGCAGACGCGATTGTTTTGATTATAATACTTATCTGCCAATTAAAATAGGTGAAGAATGGCGTATTGTTAAAATAGGAGATATTGTTGAAAAACTTAATCCTCAAAAAATAGTTGATAATTTTGGAACAAGAGAAATAGAAGTTAAGGATTATTATACTCTTGGCACTGAGAAGGAAGTTAATATAAATAATTTTACGAAACATACTCCAATTAAAATGCTTGAAATTAAAACTCTTCTTGGAAGAACTTTGAAAGTGACTGAAAACCATAAGTTTTTAATTAGTAACCATAAAGTTAGGGCGAGCGAACTAGTTGTTGGGAATAAACTGCTCATTTCGTTGAAAACAGAAATTAAAGAAAGAGATAGGACATATCTAGATTTTTTTGAAATATTTAAAGATAATTCTGAGGTTATGGTAAGAGATATTAATAAGCTTTTAAATTCAAAAGGAATAAATCTAACAGAAAAAGAAATAAGAAATTATAAGCATAGGGATAGTTATCCTATAAAATTTATTGAGAATCTTATTCATGAAAAAATATTGAATAAAAAAGAAATTAGTAGTTGCAAAATCGGGTTTATTAGGGACAGAATAAACTTTCCTATGCTTGTTCCTCTCTCTAATGAACTTTTAGAATTTTTTGGATTATATATCGCAGAGGGATATTCTAGAAGAGTTACTGGAAAAAAAGGATTAAATCAGGTTTATGTATCCTCTTCTGAAAAAGATAGAAGAGATTTTATCGAGCGAGTTATATTTAGTCATTTTGGATTAAAGAAATCTGAAAAGAGAGAAGATGCTGTTAATTTTTCAAGCAGAATTTTTTATGAACTAGTTATTAATTATTTTGGATGCGGGCATAATGCTTATGAGAAGAGAATTCCTTCTCTTTTTTTGAATTTGCCCTTAAAAAAACTTGCTTGTGTTTTAAGGGGATATTTTGAAGGAGATGGAAGTGCTGAAAGAGACAACATAAAAGTTAGCTGCGATAGTGTTTCAAAAGGATTGCTCGCAGATTTGGAATTCTGTTTATCTCGATTTGGAATTCCTATTAAGAAATATGAATATGAAAAAGAACTCGGTCCGCAAGTTAGGGCTTTTTATATAAGGAAAGAAAGAAAAGTTCCTAAGTTTAAGATAACTAAACTAACAATACTTCATAAATTTACTAAAACTTTTGTAGATGAAATCAATTTTCTTTCAGACAGAAAAAAGGCTAGAACCTCTTCTTATAAACTTAAATATAAAAATATGAGAAAAGGAAACTACGATTTTGACGAAAATTTTGTTTATGATGAGATAGTTTCAATAAAAGATATTGGAGAAAAAGAGAGTTATTGCCTTAATGTTGAAAAAAATCTTGTAAGACCTAATGGAATTCTTACCGCTCAGTGTGACGGAGATGAATTTGCAGTCATGATGTTATTAGACACGCTTATTAATTTTTCGAGGCAATTTTTGCCTTCGCATAGGGGAGGAACACAGGATGCTCCCCTTGTTCTTAATGCGAGAATCAGAGCAGGGGAAGTGGATGACCAGATACTTGATTTGGAAAATTGTTTTAGTTATCCTCTTGAGATGTATGAACTTGCAGAGCAAGGTGGGCATAAGGCTGATGAAATAAAATTAGATAATGTTAAGTCGCGGCTTGCAAAAGGTATTGACCCATTTTTTGGAACAGGATTTACGCATGATACTTTTGATTTTAACAATAGCGTAACGAATTCTTCCTATAAGACTATTCCTAACATGGCTGAAAAAGTAAAAGCACAGATGGATTTAGTTGACAAGCTTAGAGCAGTTGACAGCTCAGATGTTGCGCGATTAATTATAGATAGGCATTTTATGCGTGATCTTCGTGGAAACTTAAGAAAATTCTTTGAGCAAGAATTCCGCTGTGTTGCGTGCAACATGAAATTCAGAAGGCCGCCTATGGCAGGCAAGTGTACTGTTTGCGATGGAAAAATAATATTCACAATCAGCTATGGAAGCATTGTAAAATATCTTGAGCAAGCTTTATTCTTATCAGAAAAATATAATGTTCCGCCGTACATTAAGCAAAACTTATACCTCACAAAGCTTTACATCGAGAGTGTTTTTGGGAAAGATACAGAAAAACAAAAAACTTTGTTTTAATCGCCGAAAGAAATCGGCAATTCGCAAGCCCACTCATAAATTTAAATCTTTTACATTCGTGAATTTGCTCAATATTTTAGAAAATCTTAGATTTTCTAACTCTACAATTTTTACAAATTGCAGATTATGTTGCGGTATTTTTACTGCAGCTTTCTTTCGGGGAATCCAAAAATAAGGGGCGTGCCCCATTGTTTTTTGATTTGAGATTTTTTGTTTTTCTGAAGTTCGTTTCAAGAGGTGAAACTTCGCATACAGAGAAACGAAGACGCTGTTTTAGTATGATTTTTGTTTTTCTGAAATAATTTATCATTAATACAATAATCGGGCTGCGCCCTTGAGATAAGAAGCGAGTTTAGGCAGAAAGTTTTGAGCATTATTTGATTGAGGGAGTGAGTTGGACAAGGTTGAACCCTTCAAAACATAGACAATTAAGTCTTGCAAGGTTGAACCATTTTAAATAAAGCATAGATGTTGTTTTATTTGTTTTTATTTTTTTTACAACATATAAAGCAAAATCGCCGGAATAATCAAGCTGCCCATTAAATGAGTTCGCCTTATTCCTGCATATATGCAGAGCAAGCCGAAGCTTGTGGATACTAAAAGAACAAGAAGACCAAGCCAGCTTGAGAAAAGAAAAGTTATAATTATGAGTAGGATTATTATTAAAATTGAAAGCTTGCTGTAATTTATTTTTGAGATGTACCTTGAGAAAAATTTTGCAATCTGAATTGTAATGAAAAAAGAAACTATCGCGGCTAAAATTATTATGCCGGTTATCATCATTAAATCATCCAGCGCTAACAAAGGAATTATGTCATTTATTGCTGCTGCAACGCCGGTTCGAGCTTTGCTAATGCTGTAAAGAGTTATGAAAGAAAGGCCTGTAACTATTGTGTTTATGCTTCCAAGAAGAATTAAAAATTCTTTTCGGTCAAGAGTTCCGATAACTTCGCTGCCTATTACTGCTGCCTGGCCAGAGCCCATGCCAGGAAGAAAACTGCAAATAGGAGAAGCAATGATTGAAGCAGCTATAGATTTAAAAATAGATTTCTTTTTAGGAATAGCGTCTTTGATTGAAACTATTTTTTGATTTGGAATTTTTTGTTTTTTAGTTATTGAAGTTATTAGTGAGGAAACTCCAAATAATCCTGTGAAAAGCGGAAGAAGAGACTCTTTGAGCGGAAGATTGAAAGTTGCCAGCCCTAAAATTCCTGAAAGTAAGAAGATTATTATTGCCCATGGCCGCGAAGTTTTTTCAAAGTAGATAAGGAAAAAAACAACTAAGACTAAAATAAATGGCATTATTTTTTCAGCATAAGCATATAGTGTTGGAAGAAAAAAGTAAAATAACGGAGAAAAAATAAGAATAAGAATTACTCCAATTGCTCCGCCATAAAGAGTCAAGAGTATTGCAGAATAAGCTTCGCCTTTAATGAGCATTTCATGTCCTGGAAGAATAGAAAGAAAATTATCTTCATCAGGAGCTCCGAGAAAAATTGATGGCACAAAATCAACAAAAGTATGAGTAATTGACATTGCAACTAGAAAAACAATCATTGAAATTGGATGAACTTGAAAATGCGAAAGAAGAAAGGCGGAAAGAGAAAGAAGAACAGCCGAAATTAAATTAATATGTATGCCTGGAGTTATGCCACTTATTGTTCCTGCAAGAATTCCTAGCAAAAAGAAAATAATAATTTCAGGAATAAGCAGCATTTTGAGTTAGTTAAGTTTAATTTGATTTATGTTTAATTGAAGAGTATTATTATACTCCTGAATCTTTCCTGTGACCAAATAAATTTGGCTTTTGTTTAGCTCGAGATGAACTTTTGAATTTGTTATGGCTTTTATTTCTCCTGATTCGTCTTTGAGCTTAAAGATTTGAAATTGTTTTTCTGGGAATTCTGTGAGAAGAGTTATTGAAACATTTAACAAAATTTCTTTATTGATGTATTCTTCGCTTATGTTCTGGATTTTAAGCTGGGGCGGCTGAAGATAACTTGAAAGGAAGATTAGGAGAAAAATTCCTAGAAGAGAAATGATAAGCAATATTTTTTGTTTTGGTTGCATGTTTTTTTAATGGAGCAAGATTTATTAAGGTTTATTGTTTTTGATTGATATGGTATTTAAGACTGAAAAAGAAATTAGTAATGGACTGAAAAAGCTTGAAAAGGCAACAGAGAAGATTCCTGTTAAAGCTAAAGCCAAGAAAGAAACTAAAACTTCTGGCAAGAAAGAAACACATGAAGTTAAGAAAGATGAGATGAGTGTTGAAGAGAAACTGGAGCTGATAAAGAGAAATACTGAAGAAATAATCACAGAAGAAGAATTGATTAAAGTTTTAAATGAAAAAAAACAGCCTGTTGTTTATTGGGGCACTGCTCCAACAGGAAGGCCGCATATAGGCTATTTATTGCCTGCATTAAAAATGGCTGATTTGATAAGAGCAGGATTTAAATTAAAAATTTTATTAGCAGATATTCATGCTGCTTTGGATAATGTTCCTTGGCCGATTCTTGAAAAGAGATACGAATATTATAAAACAATTATTCCATTATTGCTTAAGGCTATAGGTGTAGACACAAAAAATATTGAATTTGTTAAAGGCAGTAGTTTTCAGATGAAAGAAAAATATGTTTATGATACTTTAAAGATGAGCTCGATAGTTTCGGTTCATGATGCTCACAAAGCAGCTTCAGATGTTGTTAAGCTTGGAGATAATCCTAAACTTTCAGGATTAATTTATCCTTTAATGCAGGCTCTTGATGAAGTTTATCTTGAAACCGATGCTCAACTTGGTGGAACAGACCAAAGAAAAATTATGGTTCTTGCTCGAGAAAATTTGCCTAAGTTAGGTTATGCTCCTAGAATCGAAATAATGAATCCTCTAATTCCAGGTTTAACTCAAGGTGGAAAAATGAGTTCTAGTATTGAAGATAGTAAGATTGATTTATTGGATGATGAAAAAACTATTCAAGCTAAATTAAACAAGGCATACTGCTTAGAAGGAGATTCAAATAATGGATTGCTTCCATTTTTAAAATTTGTTTTAATGGTTATTAAATCAGATAAAAATGAGAAATTTTTAGTAACTCGGTCAGAAAAATTTGGTGGAAATAAGCAATATTCTACTTATGAAGAAATAGAAAAAGATTTTTTAAATAAAAAACTGCATCCTATGGACTTGAAGATTTCTTTAGCAAAAGAAATATCTAAATTATTAGTCCCGATTCAAGAGCATAAAGTTGAATTAGAAAAGATTGCTAAAGATGCTTATAGTAAGTAAAACTTTATCTCGTCGCAAACTCTAAAATATCCTTATCTTTTAAAATATGTTTTACTCCAACTTCTTGGCCGCCGAATTTGGAAGAGGGACCCCAAATTCGGGATTTTTTTATTACACTAAGATTTCCCTTGAAGATTATTCTTGCAGCATCTTCAACGCTTGAGTTTGGAGGCATTATTATGGGGTCTGCATCATGTTCTTTTCCTGGCTGTTTAGTGTAGACACGAATTTTGTCAAAAGACCTGAATATTTTTTCTTTAAGTTCATCTAAGCCTTCTCCTGTTTTGCAGGAAACAACTACGAAGTTATATCTTTTTGATTTTAAGGTTTCATTTATTTTTCTTTTTGTATTGCTGTCGTAAAGATCTATTTTATTAAAGACGATTATTTTCCTGCCTTGGAATTTTGTTAGCACTTTTTCAACTTCTGGAATTTCATGAATTTTTTCGATAACTAATAATGCTGTATCGCTTGTATTTATTATTCCTGTTTCAAAAGTATCTGCTCCGATTGCAGGCAAATCAACAATTTGTATTTGACAAGTTTGATAATAAAGTATTCCAACTTCAGGAACTTGGGTTGTGAAGCCGTAGCTTGCTATTTTTGGTTGAGCATTTGTCAAAGCTTTTAGAATAGAAGATTTTCCTGAATTTGTTAATCCGACAAGAGTTACTTGCATCTCAGCTTTTTTTATTGAGAAAGTTGATTTTGAGCCCTTTTTCTGAGTTTTAATTTTTTCTATTTTTGCTTTAAGCTTTGTATATCGGGTTCTTAGATTTGCAAGAAAGTTTTCAGAGCTTTTATGATGTGGCGCTTGCCGTATCATTTCATCTAAAGCTTCTAGTCTTTCTTCATCAGTCTTAGCAGAGTCATAAAGCTTCTCTGCATTAGTATACTCGTAGGTTGCGTTGACGGGCATAAAATTACTAAATAGTTAAGGTTTAAAGAATTATTGTTTGATATTTTGCTCGCGCTGTGGCGCTCGTATAGTTTGCACTTCGTGTTTATATTGACTCCTTGTTCGCAACTTGCACAAGTTCGGTTGCTCACAGGAGGGTAATCAGTAATGCAATAATCTTTGAGAATAAGAAGCGAGTAAGAAAGTTTTGCTCAAATAAGCTTTAGAAGAGGAAGAACAAAATTAAGCATGGGTTGAACAAATCTGACTAATCATTAAAATATTAATGATAAATTTTGTTTGATAACCTTTAATAATACCTAAAAATTATTAACATTATGAAACTCGGCGTATTATTCTCGGGAGGCAAAGACAGCACTTATGCAGCATGGCTTGCAAAGAAAAAGGGTTATGAGATTGAATGCTTGATTACTATTGTCTCAAAAAACAAGGAGAGTTTTATGTTTCACACGCCTGCAATAAAACTGACTAAAAAACAAGCAGAGCTTATGGGGATTCCTATTATTCTCAAGGAAACAGAAGGAGAGAAAGAAAAAGAGCTTATCGATTTAACCAAAGCTATAGAAAAAGCAATTGTAAAATATAATATTCGAGGTATTGTAACTGGAGCAGTCGAGAGCGTTTATCAATCAACACGAATACAGGAAATTTGTAATAATCTGGGAATAGAATGTTTTAATCCGCTCTGGCAAAAGGATCAGATAGAGCTTTTAGAAGAACTTATTAAAAATAAATTTGAAACAGTTATTTCAGGAGTATTTGCATATCCTTTTGATGCAAAATGGATTGGAAGAAAAATTGATGCTAAGTTTATAGAAAAAATAAAAGAGTTAAAAGAAAAATACAAGATTAATCCTGCTGGCGAAGGCGGAGAGTTTGAAAGCTTTGTTCTTAATTGTCCCTTATTTAAGCAGCATATAAAAATAAAAAATACTGAAATTTCAGGAGAAGGAAATGCATGGGGGGCTGAGTTCTCCATTTAAGTAACATGACCGTTATAATAAAAATGGAGAACGAGTAGAGTTTACAGTTTAAAATGATACTTCTAATTAATATCTGCCGGGAAAAGCTACATTATTTTGAATTTGTCAAGCCTATTGAAGATATTTTAAAAAAAGAAAAAATTGGATTTTTTGTTAGAAATTATAAGGAAGTAACAGCAAAAGAATTTGAAAAAGCCGATAAGATTATTATATGTGGGACAAGCCTTAAAGATAATGACTTTTCTCTTTCTGAAAATCTTAGATTTTTTGAGTGGATTAAGGATTTTAAAAAGCCTTTATTGGGAATATGCGGTGGAATGCAGGTTATTGGTAAAGTTTTTGGCGGTAAAAGTAGAAAAGAGTCAGAGATAGGATTTTTCAAAGAAAGATTTCACAAGCCTTTTTTGGGATTAAGCGAGTGGCAGGAAGTTTATCATCTGCATAATTATTTTATTGATTTTTCAAATACAGATGATTTTGAATTTTTTGCTATTTCAGATAAGAATATTATTCAGGCAGTAAAGCACAAACAAAATGAATTTTATGGGGTTTTATTTCACCCAGAAGTTAGGCAGAAAGAAATGATAGTTAATTTTGTCAAATCCTAGCTGATCATTTCTTATTACCTCTAAAATTATCATTTTCGAGGCAGAAAGAATTAATCTCGAATTTCTGCAAGATTGATTCTTAGGGCTGTAAAAACAAGTATATTTTTCCAGCAAAAGCTTATGATTTCTAATTTTGCCAAACTCTGAATAAAAAAAATAAAAAAATAAAACATTTTTTGTGCCCAAAAATGCTTATGCATTTTCAGGATTCAAAACAGGTATACGCCAAAAATAATATTTTGGAACGCCCCGAAAACATATAAGTTTTCGCTGTTTTGAAGATTAAAAAACTTTACTTACTGTAGTTTCTTATAAGTTTGCTAACTCCTAGAGCTAAAAACAATAATGCTAATAACCAGCTATTAAGTGTAGCATTGAGTGCTACTCCTACTAGAGGTAATACCATTAAGACTCCAATTATGGTTATCAACCATCCAGATAATTTTGCCATTTTCTTTTTCCCTCCTTTCAAATTATAAAATATATATCGCGGCAGTAATCTCTAGAAAATTATAAATTTTCTAGTTCGCCCAATTTTGCAAATTTAATATGTAAAAAAACAAATTAACTACTTGATTACTTACTTTTTCATAAAAGCAGAAGCAATCATGTAAATTGCAGATAGTCCTACTAAGGCATATACGATGTTAACTATTACAGGCCATGATCCGAAAAGAGCTGTCACTAAATTTACATTCCAAATCATTAATCCCCAGTTAAGTCCGCCTATGATTACTAGAATAAAAGCAATCCAATCCAAAGCATTCATTTTCATCTTTTAAACCTCCTTTTTCTGTTTTAGTTAGGCAGAAGTTATTTAAATAGGTTTTGTTTTATGGATTTAGGGAAAAGAGCAAAAAAAATAAGGCAAGATTGAAAAGATGGAAAAAAACAAGTTTTTTAAGAAAGTGCTTAAAAATGGAATGACTGTTATTTTTGAGCAAAGAAAATTGAGCGGAGTTGTAAGTGTCGCTTTTGCGGTTAAGCATGGGGGAGTTCATGAAAGCGAAGATGAAAAAGGAATTTCACATTATATTGAGCATATGTTGTATAAAGGAACAAAAAATAGGACTTCTAAACAAATTTCCGAGGATATTGAAAAAAACGGCGGAATATTAAACGGGTTTACTGATGAAGAATTAACTGCTTACTGGTGTAAAATGCCAAGTAAGCATTTGGATATTGCACTTGATGTTTTAAGCGACATGGTTATTAATCCTGTTTTTGATGAAAATGAACTGAATAAAGAAAGAAAAGTTATTTTTGAAGAAATGAAAATGAGGCGAGATAGACCTGATGTTTATGTTTTAGACAAAATTCAAAAATTGCTTTATAGTGGAACTTTAGAAATGGATGTTATTGGAACAGAGAAGACAATGAATTCAATAACGCGAGAAAAAATATTTGATAAATTCAGGAAAATTTATGGAAGCGAGAATATGATGCTTTGTGTTGTTGGCGATGCTGATTTTAAGCCTTTATGTGATTTTTGCGAAAAAAATTTTAAGAAATCAGGATTTAAAATAAAAGAGCCTATTATTGGACTTAAAAATGGAGACAAAGTTGAAACCCGAGCAGGAATAGACCAGACAAACATGATTTTTGCTTATCATGTTCCAAAAGCTTCTGAAGAAGCTAGTTATGTAGGACAGGTTTTAAGCTGCTTGATGGCTGGAGGAATGAGTTCGAGATTATGGCAGGAAATAAGAGAAAAAAGAAATTTAGCATATTCTGTCAGGGGAGGATTTAATGGAGGAAAAAGATTTGGATATAATTATATTTTTGTTGGAACTGCTCCGCAAAATTTAGAAACAATTAAAAAGCTTATTTTAGAGGAATTTGAAAAGATAAAAACCATCGATGAAAATGAAATAAATCAGGTTAAGGAGCAATTAATTGGAAATAGCAAGATAAGCCATGAAGATTCTCAAGGTCAGATGATGGATTTATTATATAATGAAATATGGAAAGACGCTAAGCGCTCGTACGAATATGAAAAAGCTATCGAGAAAGTAAAGCTTAGTGATGTTAAGAAACTTGGAGCATTGACTAAATATTCTTTTATTGCGCTGACGCCTGAAAATAAGAAAGAAAAATAAGGGTGAGATTAATATCGTACTTGCTTGTCCTTTGGGTTTTATTCAATTATAGATTGCCTGCACTAGTTCGGCAATCGGTTCTGATTTTGATAATGTATAGACAACTGCATTACTTTGGTGACAGGTTTCTTGCAGTTCTCTATCTGTCTAACTGCGGATGAATGTAACTTAAACAACGCAGTTATACATAATAAAATTTTTAAAATAAGGGGCGAGTGGAGTGATAAGAAGGTGAGCAAAAAAGTAGAATTATTATTAAGA
>Ga0209542_10006022_pt1 | contig 23877 bp, 23 predicted proteins | sample RifCSPhighO2_01_FD_184028 | JGI IMG/M metagenome (GOLD analysis project Ga0209542, IMG submission 184028) | Soil microbial communities from Rifle, Colorado - Rifle CSP2_plank highO2_0.1 (SPAdes) (version 2) | ecosystem: Environmental > Terrestrial > Deep subsurface > Rock core/Sediment ...
CGCCGACGGCTCGGTCGAGACGCTCTCATCCAAGTTTATTTGTCCCGAGGACGGCGCGTCATTCCCCGAGGTCGAGCCGCGCCTGTTCTCCTTCAACTCTCCTTACGGCGCGTGCCCGGCGTGTCACGGGCTTGGCACCGAGTCGCTCTTCTCCGATGAGGTGTGTCCGGTGTGCGAAGGGAAACGCCTTCGCCCCGAAGCACTGCGTGTCTTCTTGAAAAGCACCGGAGTGGGGGGACTTCGTAAGTCCTCCTCGGAATCCGGACTTACGAAGTCCAAACATGGGTTGGGTGTCAACATTGTTGATTTTACGAATATGTCGATACGAGAGGCAAAGGAGTTTGTTGACTCTATTCAGCTGTCTGAAATGAAGGAGGACATCGCCGCACCCATTTTGAAAGAGATTGATAGCCGGCTCACGTTTATGTTGAACGTCGGTCTCGATTACCTCACCCTCAACCGCTCGGCTGCGACTCTCTCGGGTGGCGAGGCACAGCGCATCCGCCTCGCCTCCCAGCTCGGCAGTGGACTCACAGGGGCGCTCTACGTGCTCGACGAGCCGACGATTGGCCTCCACCAGCGCGACAACGACCGACTCATCAAAACGTTACTTATCTTGAAGGACCTTGGGAACACGATCGTCGTCGTCGAGCACGACGAAGACACTATTTATTCTTCTGACTACATTGTCGACATAGGTCCGGGCGCGGGCGTGCACGGCGGCAAGGTCGTCGTCTCCGGCTGGCTTGAAGAACTGCTCACGGCAAAGAAGAATGACAGCGACTCGCTCACGCTTGCTTATTTGCGACAAGAAAAAGAAATCCCGATACCTGAGAAACGTCGCGAGAGCGAGAAGGGCTGGCTGAAGGTGCGCGGCGCAACTCTCCACAACATCAAGAACCAGAATATTGATATTCCGCTCGGGAAGCTCGTGTGCATCACGGGCGTCTCGGGAAGCGGGAAGTCCACATTCCTCTACGACATCTTGCACCGCAATATCGCGATGCGTTTTGAAAGACGGGAAACGAAATTACAGCACGTTGCATCTATGACCGGCACCGAATACGTCGGGCGCGCCGTCTTGATTGACCAGTCGCCGATTGGCCGTACGCCACGCTCCAATCCCGCGACCTACACCGGTGCCTTCACACACATCCGTGACCTATTTTCTGCCACCAGCGAAGCACGTGCGAGGGGGTGGAGGCCCGGCAGGTTCTCCTTCAACGTGCCTGGCGGCCGCTGTGAGGCCTGCCAGGGCAATGGCTCGATTGCGGTGGAGATGCACTTCCTCCCGACCGTGTACGTCACCTGTGACATTTGTATGGGCAAGCGATTTATGAAGGAAACGCTCGAGGTGACCTATCGCGGCAAGAGTATTTATGAAGTGCTACAGATGACGATTGAAGAGGCTGAGAAATTCTTTGTTGACATCCCCGCCATCGTTGACCGCCTCGCGAGCTTGAACGCCACGGGGCTGGAGTACCTCACGCTCGGCCAGAGCGCCACCACGCTCTCGGGCGGTGAGGCCCAGCGGGTCAAGATTGCGAGTGAGCTGTATCGCCGGATGCCGATGAAGACGATATATCTCCTCGACGAGCCGACGGTAGGACTCCACTACGAAGATGTGGGGAAGCTCATCGAGATTCTCCAAGAGCTCGTCGCACGCGGCAACACGGTCGTTGTCATCGAGCATAATCTCGATGTGATTAAGAACGCAGATTATATTATTGACTTCGGCCCCGATGGTGGCGAGGGCGGCGGCAAGATTGTCGCGAAGGGCACGCCTGAAGAAGTTGCCGACACCGAGGGTTCGTATACCGGTGAATATTTAAGTAAGGTCTTAAAGCGCCATGGAAAGAAGCAAACTAGCAAAATATAATCTCCCCGACGTGCCGGGTGTGTACCTCTTCAAGCAGGGAAGGAAGGTGCTGTATGTCGGAAAGGCCACATCGCTCCGCGACCGTGTGCGGAGCTATTTTGACGATGATCTGATTGCGACTCGGGGGCCGCGCGTGGTCGATATGGTCACAAACGCTACTGGTATGATATATCATACCACCCCGACGGTGCTCGAGGCGCTCGTGCGCGAAGCGGCACTCATTCGCAAATACCATCCCCGGGCCAATGTAGAGGGCAAAGATGACAAGTCATTCCTCTATGCGGCGATTACGCAAGAGGCAATTCCGCGTGTGCTGGTGCTCCGCGGTAAGGACATCGATTTCAAGAATCGCAAACCAAGGTTAAACCTTTGGGATAATGCATTAAGGTTTAACCTTGGTTTGCGAGCGATTTACGGCCCATTCCCGTCAGGTGCACAGCTGCGCGAGGGCCTGCGGCTTATCCGACGCATCTTTCCGTTTTTTGACACGGCGAAGCCAGTGGGGGCACAGGGCCCCGGTGAGATAAAAATCCGATCTCACGGGGTAAAGAAGCACCACGATGCGAGAATTGAGTTTAATCAACAAATTGGGATATACCCGCGCGTCTTCGACGCGCGGGACTACCGTCGCACGATACGTAACGTGATGTTATTTCTCGCTGGTCGAGCTAAAACACTTCGGAAAGTGCTTGCCACAGATATGAAGCGGGCCGCAAAGGATGAGCGATTTGAAGATGCCGCCGAGGCCCGTCGACAGCTCTACGCGCTCGACCATATTCAAGACGTCTCCCTAGTTAAAGACGAAAACAGGTATCAAAGAGATGTGCCTATAGGCACAAGTCTTGGATACCGGATAGAAGCGTATGACACCGCGCATCTCGGGGGGACAAATGCGGTTGGTGTGATGGTCGTCGTTGAGGATGGGAGGCCGGTGAAGAGGGAATATCGAACGTTCAACCTGCGCGGGAAGGACTTCGTAAGTCCTTCTGGGGCATCCGGACTTACGAAGTCCAAACATGGGCGGCGTATCAATGATGACATTGCGTCGCTCAAAGAACTTTTATCTCGACGCCTGCGCCATCCAGAATGGCCGTTTCCGCACGCGATAGTCATAGACGGTGGCACGACGCACAAGAAGGCGGCAGAGACCGCCATTGCCCTCGCGGGCTTCCATATCCCCGTCGCGGCAGTGGTCAAGGACGAGCGACATCGCCCGCGCGAAGTCATCGGAGCCCTTCGCGCGGGGATTAGTGAAGTAGACACTGTCCTTGCCAACGCCGAGGCGCACCGCTTCTCCCTTGCCAGGCACCGTAAGGCACGATCGAGAGGTTTACACTAAATATGCTGCTTAATGCGCCGTTTTACTCACAACGATGGAACCTGGATTCATGGGAGAACCTTGGATTCTTGAGTCGAGAGGAGGCGTTATATTGGCAGAATTCAAGTTGCGGAATTATATGTCTAAAAATGGCAGTGGAGGGAATCACCGGGGAAGCCACTGAAGCTTTCTCAAGTATGATTCGCAAGGGAGCACGTCTTGGGGCTTATTCACATACGTACGGCTGGTCTCATGACGGGTTAACAATGCTCGCTCATGTCTATGGAGTACAGGCATTCCCGCAAGAGCGTATGAACGCTCAAGACCTCATACATCATATAGATAGCGATAGTTTTATCATCGTCTCGGTTAAGTCGGCCTTCCAATCTTCAGAAAAATCTTTGAGAGAGAAAATCTTTTTCTGGAAAAAGTTCGGTGGACATCTTGCATTGGTGACAGGGTATAACGATTCGGGATTTCAAGTTCACCACACCTCGATTTTCGAAGGGCATAATTGGGAAAATATAACGATCCCGTTTGATACTTTTAAAAAAGCATTTACTGGGAGAGGTATAGTGCTGCAACCTCGGTGAGTCATGCACGGTTGTAATGGGGAGTTCGTACTTTCTTCGAGGGAGGGCAACATGGCAGCAGATATCAAGGAGAGCGACCTGAAGTACCGCTTCCCGTTCAGTGTCTCGGATTACTTGATTCGATTCGCAGACAGCGAGGCCCACTCCGGGTCATCCCAGTGGGCAGTAGACTTCCTCTTACCGGAAGGGACAGAAGTACTTGCAGCGGCAGACGGCCGCGTCGTCAACTTCAAAGACGACAGCGATCGATGCGGTCCTAACCCATCGTTTGCTGACGACGCGAACTACATCACACTCGATCACGGTCCTGAACATTCTCAGTACGTTCATCTGAAGTATCGCAGTGTTGTTGTAGAAGTCGGCGATATCGTGGAAATCGGTCAAGTCATCGGCTACACAGGATCGACAGGATGGACCACCGAGCCGCATCTCCATTTCATGGTATTCAAGGCATTTCTCTCCGGTCAATTCGAAAGTCGACGGATGCGCCCGCTTCCCCTCACCTGGCATTCCATCCAGCGACAGTTCCGTCTTGCGGAACGCCACCCGGAGCAGGTTACCCCTGCCTGGCTGGGGTTCATGCACATAGTCACGAAAGGTTCGTAGCGAGCTATTAGCCGTAAATCCGCCGACTGCAAGGCCAAGACCGCAGCAGTAGGCGGTTTTGGTTTATAGCGAGCATGTGCTGATATACTCAATTCAATGCAGACCGTTGTTGGAGTGTTGCGGGGTGGGCCGTCGCGTGAGCATGAGGTGTCGCTTCAGAGCGGTGCCGCAATGCTCGCGAACTTGCCGAGCGATAGGTACGCCGCCCGAGACATCTATATTGATAAACAGGGGCAGTGGCACGACCGTGGCCGCGCTACAGCACCCGAGCGCATATTGCGCCAGCTTGATGTTGCGCTTATTGGCCTCCACGGCGAATACGGCGAGGATGGCGAGGTGCAGAAGCTCCTTAAGCGCTTTGGCGTCCCCTACACGGGCTCAGACTCATTTGGCTCGTATCTCGCGATGCATAAGGTGATGAGTAAGGCGCATGCGAAAGAGGCGGGGCTCACGACACCAGACTTCCGTCATATCGAGCATCGCGGAAACGCCGAAGATGTTGTAGCGGATGTCATCCGCACCTTTCACCAGCCAGTCGTCGTGAAGCCCATCGCGTGGGGCTCATCGGTCGGCGTCTCAATTGTCGGCGGCTACGTACCAGTATTTGCGGCTGTCGAACAACTGTTTAGCGACGGCGCAAAGAGTGTTCTCATCGAAGAATACATTCGGGGCAAGGAGGCGACGGTCGGCGTGGTCGAGGGACTGCGTGGCGAGAAGCTCTACGCACTCCCCACGGTCGAGATTATTCCTCCCGAGGGCGATTTCTTCTCCTATGACGCGAAGTATTCGGGTAAGACTCGCGAAATTTCTCCCGGGAATTTCTCTCGCACCGTTACCGAAGAACTCCAGCATCTGGGCAGGGTGATGCATCGCGCACTCGGCCTACGTCACTACTCGCGCAGCAACTTCGTCGTTTCCCCGAGAGGTGTTTATTATTTAGAGACTAATACACTTCCGGAACTCACTACCGAATCACTTGTACCAAAATCTCTCGCCGCCATCGGTGTCTCGTTCTCCGAATTCCTCTCGCACATCATCGGGCTCGCACTCGGCAAACATGGCGCTGCCACATAAGCAACCAGACGCGAAACGGACTACCGAGTTCATGCAGCTTTTGCACGCATTTCAGTCAGTTGAACGCGTGATTTATGCGCCTGATCTCGTACGAAAGGAAAATGACGTCGAGCATTCCTATATGCTTGTTATGTTGTGCTGGTATTTCCTCGATGTGTTCAAACTGGACCTAGATAAATGTAAAATACTCGAGTATGCACTCGTCCACGATTTTATCGAAGTATACGCGGGAGACACTTTTATTTTCGACACCGAAGGACAGAAGTCGAAGCACGAGCGCGAGGAACAAGCCCGACTGCGTCTCGCAGATGAATTCCCAGAATTTAAGGATATGCATGCCCGTATTGAGGAGTATGAGAAGCGCAAGGATCCTGAAGCCGTGTTCGTTCATGAGGTGGATAAGTTCATACCGCTTGTGACGGGTTATATTCAAAAGGGCTCTATGTGGAAGAAGCTCGATATGAAGCCCGACGAACTATTCGCTAATAAACGCGCAAGAATTACTGTCAATACAGAAATACGAGATCTCCTCGAGCAATTTATTCAAGAACTGGAATCTCGCCCAAGCGACTTTTTCAATCAAAAATGATAGGGTATAAAAGTTGGGCCTGTATCGGTTACTTGCACCGATACGAGCCCTCGTTCGGAGAGAACAAATGATTGAGACACTCATTTGTTCTTCCTCACTTCGGGCCCGTAGTTCACCTGGTAGAACGCCTCATTTGCAATGAGGAGGTAGGCGGTTCGAGTCCGCCCGGGTCCACCAAATGATAATTTTGATCAGCAGAATGCTGATTTAGTTCGTAGATTAGGCCTAATTTGGCAGTTCCAAATCCTTTTCCTCGCGTATATGGTATTCCCTCGGGGAAGACTAGTTTCTGGAACTTCGGCTGTAGGTGCGGTACAAGGTCAAACCACTGTCGGCCAAGGTCGGCTATAAAATTTGTGGCATAAATGACCGTGCCTTCTAGATCGAACTGTTCGATCCGAGCTTCGTTGGATGATATCCTCGTAGCGGCCATTTCGTTTTCCACTTCATCCTTACGCTCCACGAATTCCTCTTTCGTGTAGGACCCGTCCTCTCGCATTTCGTAGATGCGTTTTTTCTTTGCCTCAAGCATCTCCATTTTCTTATTCCATTTTTCTACTTCAAGCTCGAATCTATGACCTTTTGATCGCCACATGTCTATGGCGGTTTCCTTCAGTGCTTTCAAGAAGGCTTCTTTGGGTGTTATCTGCGCAAGGTAGGCAAAGAATTCTTTTTCCAGATCTAGCTTCTTTATGCTCTTTCCAAACTCCGTGCATATCTTATTTCCGCAGTGATAGTATTTGTATCTGCCTCCCATACCGCCTCGTGGTGCGCTTCCGGTAAGTCCTCTTGAGCACGATCCGCACATAACCGTCCTCCGTAACGGGAAGTCTGGATTGAATTTGTTGTACTTTGTCATCACTCTCTTTTTACCGGAGAGGATCATCAAAATCTGATACATCTCGTCTTTAGTGATCATGGGTGTATGCAAACCCTCCACATCTTTGCCAGTCCACGGATTGGCGATAATACCGGCATAATACTTTAGATAATTCTTGAGCATCCTAGCTACGAGCTGAGGCGAGCTTTTCTTGCCGGTTAAATCTTTCAAACCCCACTCATCAAGTTTCCTTGCCAGCTCGCTTTGCGAATGCAGTCCATTGGCAAATTCTTTCAATGCTCGCTGGATGATCGGAAATATTTCATCATGTGGTGGATCAGGCTGGGTCTTTTTCTCTCCGTGTTTTTTGTTCTGCATACACCTGTATCCAATCGGTGGCTTCCACGGATATATACCTTGGTTGATTCGAGCGAGCATGCCGTCGCTACAGCGTTGCTTTCGTATAGCATTATCAAACTCTGCGATACCGGCAAGGAATGTCTCAAGAAGCTTGGCAACTGGCTCATTGCCGATCGGCTCGGTGACGGAGTGCAGGGTTACTCCGTAGGTGGCCAGTATTTTTCTTATGGCGAAGTGGTCATCGGCATTTCTGGCAAACCGATCCACTCGCAAAACCACAAAGGCTTGGACCTTATCTTTATTTTTTCGACAGAATTCCAACGCATCGAGAAATTTCTTGCGGTTCTGAAGGCTCAAATCTTTTGCGCTCTGGCCTTCCTCGCAAAAAACTAGGTCAACATCAAGACCTTTCTCTTTGCAGTATTTTCGGCAAAGTTCCTCTTGATGTTCCAAAGAGGTTCCTTTTACCTGTTCGTCGCTCGATACTCTTGTATAAATTACTGCTTTCATGGTTTTTTGTTGAAGCTAGATTGCAAACACACCCTATACTATTTTCGTCGACAAGCTAAGCTCGGTTGCCCACAGCTTGTTTTCTTTTTTTGACACTCTCCAATATCTCCTTTATCCGATCGGTGTCCCGGTGATAGTCGTTACCAGTGTAAGGATCATAATCTCTGGTATTAACGGGACCCAACACAAAGTCCAGAATGGTTTTAGCGGCTCGGAATTTCATCGCATCGCTTCTAGCTCCCATAAGTGAGACCAGCATCCTGGCCGCGGTGTCGGCGTGTCTTGCGAGCACTGTATCGGTCTCTCGGTCGCGAACACCGTTCCTTTCTTTTTCGTATCGGTCGTATTCCTCTTTGAGCAAACCATCAGACCGAAACCACCTTTTCACACTGACATGGGAGACTTTGAGCAGTTGCGCGATCTCCGAATAGGTAAAATCGCCATATTTTAAGCGGATCGCATTCTGGTATTTTTCGTTTTTTATATCTACAGTTTTTGCCATTTGGGTATCATTTAGTATCTTTTAAAGGGTTAATAATGTATTGAAGTACGCTCCTTTTCTCTGAATCGACCCCTCCGGACTGTCGCGCATCTGCTGGTATGTCTGCTCGAGCTTAGCCAGTCCATGCTTTCGGAGTGCTGAAAGCATAAAACTCATATCCGCTTCCTCGAGGTATTGAGCAATCTCAAGACACCTTTCCTCTTCAAAGGTTCTTGGGTTGAAACTTCTTACGGGACGACGAGTCGATCGATTGTTTTTATTTTCTTTCTCGTTATCGTTCTTGGAACTTCTGCCGAGCGAACTTTTTGAAGTGAAAGAAAACCGCTCTACTAAAGCACTTTTCTCGCTTTCTAACTTCTGCCGAACATCACCGACTTCTGTCGGCACTTCTGCCGGTGATTGACCATCAGTAGCACTCTCACTTCTGCCGGACTTCTGCTTGCTACGGTGCTCAAGGTCTATAAAAGTGCCATTGGATAAAGGGTAATTGGATATATCCACATTGAACGAACTTCTGCGACCTTGCTGTCCGGCATACCATACCCACTTCTTCCGCTTCAGGTTCAACATCAGCCGGTTGATCATGTTCTTGGAGTATTTTTCTTTGAAATCTTTTGAAAGACCGGCATAACTGACGTGGGCCCGGCCGTTCCGGGGATTGGCGTTGATCCATAACCAGATGAGGATTGAATATTCCTCAAACCGCAAATAGCCGTCCACGAGGGCGGTCTTAATGCTTCGGGGAAGCTTTACATAGTCGTTATTGTCTATTTTGAATGGTAGATTTTCCATATTCATATTCCATGTTGGACCGGTTTTAGTTCATGGCATCGTTATACATGAGCGACTTCAGCTCTTTGATCGCCGTAACGAACGCTTTAGCGTTGACCTCGACCAAACCGGCAAAGAAGGCACTCACCAACTGGGGGCGATAGGGCTCATCGGTGAAAATAAAATGAAACCGGCGCGAGTCGGCTTTGTCTATGCCCAGTAACTTATATCCTTTGGCCACAAGAAAAGCGGCCGCGTAGAAGTCGCTGGTAGTAAAACTGTTATCGGTTACATTTTTCATACTCATTGCTTGTAAATTAAAAAGCAGACTGTTTTCTTTCAGTCTGCTCTCCGGCCACTGATTCACTTTTGATTCACCGGCTCACTTTGAATGATTGACCCAAACTCTGCCTGCATTCCACCTTAAGAGTTTCTCTACGCCAAGACTTTGCTTGGCCTTTTTATTCACGGCAAGCATAGCGTCATAGACGCTTCGCTTCGTGTCCCTTGCCCAATCGATCATATCGAGGATGTCTATTTCCTTTACTGGCGTACCCAGTGGAATGCTGAACATTTTCTTGCATAGGAAGTATTGGTTAGTGTTGATGGGTATTTGGCATCTCCTGGTGCCCAAAAGAATTTGCCCGGTTCCCTCATCAAATTGTAGTTTACCGGTTACCGGCCTGTCCGCCTGACTAGGGACAAACTCCGCTTCGAGGTTGGCAAGATATTTGAGCAGAGCATTTTTGGCTGGTTTGGATATAACAAAGCCGTCTTTATCCTGGCGGTAATTAAGGATAACTCTCATCTTCTTTAAGTCTTTGATGACCTGCTTTTGCTGTTCAATGCCGAAGCCGGGGTAATAGAAATTCATAATGACCTTATCTACCTTAATTCCGGTATCTATACCAATACGCACCTGCTCAATCAGGTCTTTAATAAAAACTAATTTTCCATGCTCTTTTTTCATTTTCATACTCATTTATTTTTTTGACCCCGATACTGGTCAAAAGCATAATTTTCTATAAGATCGGATCGCCATTTTCGTCCACTCTATAAAATTTTTCCTTGAGCGTTTTAATTACCTTTTCCAGCTCCTCCTTATCAACCCACTCACTTTCATATTTCTCTTCAAAATCCCGCCACTCATCGGTATATGGAGTTGCGTATGTTTTTTCGTCAATATCATACTCGCTTTCATAGGTGTAAATTTCCATTCTGCCACCAACCCAACCCTTAAACCGAGGGTCGATCATCTTAGGGTCAGCCCATCCCATCTCAACGAAGGAGAGTAGGAACTTGTTTTTGTATTCAGATGGTGATTCTCTATTGTCCATATTGTTGACTTTTGCCATTTTGCACATTATACTTACCTGTAGTGTGCAGAAAGGGTAATTTATGTATAATATACCATAAATAATATGCTTAGATCAACGGTTTTAAAGCAAAAACAGGAGAAAGAGAGGCTACTCTCTTTGCCTTACATAGAAAGAACTAAGGAAAAAGAGGCCAGAAAATGGCTATCTTCTGATTTAATAAAGGTTGTCTTAGGACCTCGCCGGGCCGGAAAATCGGTCTTTTCTTTGATGTTGTTAAAGGATCAGCAGTTTGCTTATTTTAATTTTGACGATGAATCACTTCCCGGAGAAGAGAAACTTAATCTGGATGAACTTATGTCTGAATTACGGCAGGCTTACGGAGAGACAAAATATATTCTCTTTGATGAAATACAGAATCTTTCTAAATGGGAATTGTTTGTTAACCGCCTGCATCGCGAAGGATTCAACCTTGTGCTGACCGGATCAAATGCTCGGCTTCTCTCTAAAGAGCTTGCTACCGCACTTACCGGCAGACATATTCCGATACAAATACTCCCGTTTGATTTTAAAGAGATCCTGCGAGCTAAAAATTATGTCGTATCGGAAGAAAAACTGGCGTTGCCGGATGAAAAAGGAAAACTCTTGGAGATTTTAAACGAATACATGATAAGTGGCGGATATCCGGAAGTAGTTACCAAAGACCTTGATCCGCGAGGATATCTCGATGTGTTGTTTGACTCCCTGCTTTTTAAAGATGTCGTTAAGCGACATAAAGTAAGATTTTCCGAACAAATAGATAATCTTGGATCGTATCTTATAAATAATGTTGCTGGCCAGTACAGTATTCGCAAGCTTGCCAATGTCCTTGGCTTCAAAAGCGGCGTTACCCTTGAGAGATATTTGAGCTACTTAACCGAAGCTTATTTAATTTTTTCTCTCCACCGCCATTCAGCAAAGGCAGGCCTACGGTTAAAGTCTCCCAAGAAAGCTTATGTCGTTGATAATGGATTTGTCACCGCCAAAGCAGTCCAGCACTCACCGAACACTGGCAAACTTATGGAAAACCTAGTCTTTACCGAGCTTGTGAAGCGGGGCAATGAATCAAACCGAGAAATATTTTACTACCGAACCCGAAATGATCGCGAGGTGGATTTTGCGCTCAAATCCGGTACGGAAATAACGGAGTTGATACAAGTATCGTATGAAACGACCAATCAAGATGTTTTGCAGAGAGAAATAAAAGCACTGACTGAAGCTGGGAAAGAATTGAATGTCGATAAACTCTCCGTTCTCACTTGGAACGAGAAGCGTGTGGTAGAAAAAGACGGGATGACCATACACTTTAAGCCACTATGGGAATGGCTTCTTGAACCGACCAAAACCTAAACATTTATGTCAAAGGAAATCGCCACAACAACTAAACAGGAAACTTACTACAAATGCACTCATTGCGGAGATGAGATTTTTTGGAATACCCACAAAAAATTTACCTACTGCAAGTGTAAGAAAATCTGGGTTGATAGTTGCGAGGATTATATTCGGATTGGTGGGAAAGAGGAAGACCGTAAGGTAATAACAAAATAATATGGCCTTATTCAAAATCAACGGCACAGTCGTCAAGAAAATAACCGCGAAAGAGCTTGATCTGGAGAAAAATCTACAGACGCTTTTTGAGGGCAACCTTGAAGAGTTGTTGAACATTATATTCCTTGCTCATGAGTACCCGACCAGTTTCGGCGGCCGAATTGATACGCTCGGTATTGATAAAGACGGTGCGCCCTGCATCATTGAGTACAAGAAAAATCAGAATGAGAATGTTATCAATCAAGGTCTTTCGTATTTGTACTGGCTCTTGGATCACAAGGCTGATTTTGAAAAAGTCTGTCAGAACAAAAAAGTTGAAATAGAAATTGACTGGGATTCTCCCCGGGTTATTTGCGTAGCCGAAAGCTATAACAAGTTCGATTTAGATACGGTAAATATCCTCCCTATCAATGTGGAGCTCTGGCGGTATCGCATCTATAACGAAAACATTCTCTTTTTGGAGCCGGAAAACTTTCAGAAAGTACGAGTATCTACAGCAAGCATTGTGCGGAAAACAAAACATGACAAAGAAAAACAAGAAATAATACAAAAAAACTATTCAGTGGATGAACATCTTGAGAAAGCCGGAGAAGATGTTAAATCCCTCTTTTTAAAGCTACGCGAACGGATTGTCTCGCTTGATACGGAGATCAAAGAAGATCCGCAAAAGCATTACATCGCCTATAAACTAGCTACGAACTTTGCGGACGTGGAAATTTACCGCAATCAGCTCAAAATTTTCCTTAATGTAAAAACTGGCCGCCTGAATAATCCAGATTCGCTTGCTCGAGACATGGAAACACCGAAGCATATCGGCCACCACGGCAACGGCGATTACGAGGTTAAGCTCGAGAGCGAAGCCGATATGGATAAAGTTTTTTCGCTGATTAAGCAGAGCTACGATTTGAACAAATAAGTATGAAAATAAAAGATTTGCCAAAAATAGAAAGACCGCGAGAAAAGCTAGAAAAATACGGACCTGAGCGGCTTTCGGATTCGGAGCTTTTGGCAATTCTCTTACGCACCGGAAGTGAAGGTATAAATGTAGTGGAGTTATCCGGGAAGATTTTAAGAAAGTTTAGCGGTGCTGGATTGGCTAAAGCATCGGTCAAGGAATTGAAAAACACATTTGGTCTTGGAAACGCGAAAGCCTCCGAGATCGTCGCCTGCTACGAACTTGGTCGCCGGCATCTACAGAATAAGCAATCGGTTCTGCTTTTATCGCCAAAAGATGTTTGGGATGAATTGAAAGATATTCGAGATCATAAAAAAGAACACTTTGTGATTTTCTTTTTAGATTCCAGAAATCAGGAAATCAAACGTGAAATTATTTCAGTCGGCTCACTTAATACCAATCTTGTCCATCCCCGAGAAGTGTTCGAGCCGGCCGTCAGACATTTGGCCGCTCAGGTTATTATCGCTCACAATCATCCGGCCGGTGATCCGTCGCCATCACAAGAAGATTCGGACATCACTAAGCAATTGGTTGATGCTGGTAAGCTTCTCGGCATCGATATAAGCGACCACGTGATTGTCAGTAAGGCGAATTATTTCAGCTTCAAAGAGCACAAATTGATTTAAATATTATGGCTACTCAAGACACAACTGGAAAAAAGTTCATGCGCGAGACCGATGCGCGTATTCTTATTGATCGCAGACTTCGCGAGGCCGATTGGGATATTGAAGATAAGAACCAGGTCTCTACTGAAGAAACTTCGCAAAACGGCCGTGCCGATTATATTCTCAAAGATCCGAGAGGACGTGCGATGGCTGTAATCGAAGCTAAACGATTCTCGGTGGATCCTGCTTCCGCAAAACAGCAGGCTCTTTCTTATGCCGAATCGATCAATGCCGGTTTCATTTTCTTGTCGAATGGCGAGGAGATTTATTTTTGGGATTACAAATACCGGCCGGAACAAAAAGTCGCCACTTTTTTCTCACAACGCGATCTTGAAAAGATTCAAAACCTTCGACTCGAACAAAAACCGTTATCGGTTATTCCCATTCCGGAGAAATATTTCAAAGGCGGTGATTGGCGAACGCCTCGACCATACCAAAAAGAAGCAATGCAAGTTATGGATAAGGCAATCGAGGGCGGCAAACGCAAAATGCTCCTGGTTATGGCAACGGGAACCGGCAAGACTGACACGATAGCTCTCTACCTTAAACGGTTATTTGAAGCTGGTCTTGCCAATCGAGCTCTCTTTTTGGTGGACCGCATTGATTTGGGAGTGCAAACAAAGGAAGTCTTTGATGAAATCCTTAAAGACTATCCATCTAAACTGCTCTATGGGGGCAAACAACGTGACGAATCGTCGATCATTATTTCTACTTTGCCTACTCTTTACTCCCAGCTTTCACTATTCACCAGCGGTTATTTTGATGTAATCGTTTCTGATGAAGCCCACCGCTCAATCTTCGGAACTTACAACGGCGTGCTCTCGCATTTTGATGCTATTCGTATCGGTCTTACGGCAACCCCCAGCGGATATGTTGACCGTAACACATATAAACTTTTTGGTTGTTGGGATGAGACAGAACAAAAAGGCAAGCCAACATTCGTTTATAGCATTCGCCGCGGAGTCAAAGATGGCTTTCTTGCCGGTTATGACATTGTCCAGATTGATACAAAAGTTTCTCTTGAGGGCGTTAATTTTGAGGGCGAAGATTACAGCCCGGAAGACTTGGAGCGAAAGATAAATGTACCAGCGAGGAACGAGCAGGTTGTCCAAGCCTATTTTGCTGAAGAAGATAAGCGTGAGTCGAAGAAATTACGCAAAGCTATCGTTTATGCCGTAACCAAGCGTCACGCCGCTCAGTTGGCCTATTATTTCAATCAGGCCAGGCCGGAATATAAGGGCAGATTCGCGGAAGTTATTACTTCCGACACCGAAGATCCGCGCGGTTCTATCCGCCGCTTTAAGCTCGAAGAGATGCCAACAATTGCGGTTTCGGTAGGTATGATGGATACGGGTATAGACGCGCCGGCGGTTGAAAATATCATCATGGTTCGGCCGACACGATCACCAATCTTATATCAGCAAATGCGTGGACGTGGCAGTCGCCTTGATTCTCGCATAAACAAAAAGTCATTTAGGATTTATGACTTTGCCGGTGTTACGAAATATTTCAATGATGAAAGTTACAATCCATATTCGGAAATTGCTAAGGCTAAAGCCGGCATCCCGTGGGGAACCGAAGCAAAGGATTTTGTCGAGGAAGATATTGAAGTACCAGCCGGATTTATTCAAATTGCCGAGACCGCTCAAGAAAATGCTGATGTCATTATAAAGCGTGCCTACATTGAGGTCGGGGCTGAGGGAGAAAAGATAGATTCAGATGATTACCAAACAGCTTGGGAACGACAGATTCAAGAGTTTGCGCAAGCCGAACCATTGGTGAAAAAAGTAAAAGAGGGTCAAGAGCTTTCCAACGACGAATCCCAAGTTTTGGCCGATCGCCTCAACTCGCCTAAGTATTATTTCAACGAAGCGAACCTACGAGAAGCATATCGCTATCCGTTGGGGACTCTAAACGATTTTATTAAAACAGCTCTCGGTATTCAAAATCTCCCAACTGAAGAGCAACTGTACGAAGATCGGATCAGCGAACTCTTTGAAGCCTGGCTGATTGATAAACAATTCGAGCCGGAGCAGGCCAAGATCCTACGTCTGGTTAAAAGCCAATACATCGCTCGTCGTTCACCGATTGAAGTTTCCATATTCAACGAACCGATTTTCCAGCACATCGGCGGTCTTAATTATGTCTTACGAGTATTTGACGAGGGATCGTTAAAAACGACAATCAGAGAATTAAACGAAAGCGTTTTTGCCCAACAGTATGCAAAATAATATCCAACAATTAAGAGAAGAGTTCAAAAGCAAAGTCTCGCGACTCAATGATTATCTTTGGGGTGCTGGCTTAAAAGACCCTGTTACCAGAATCCAGCAAATCAGTTTTCTCTTTTTTCTGAAGATGCTTGAAGAGCAGGATATCGCAATGGAGAAAGAGGAAAAACTTACCGGACGAGAACATAAATCCATATTTGAAAGTAAAACTGAGAAATTTCGTTGGTCGCGCTGGCGTGAGAAGACTGGCGACAATCTATATAAATTTGTCCGCGACGAAGTTTTTCCATTTATAGACGAACTTCACAACGGCCACTCCAATATCCGTCAAATTTTTCATGGCGCAAAACTCTTAATTCCTGATGAGGTAACACTCAAAAGAACGGTTGAGATTATAGACACGATCGAATTTTCCAATCTGGATACGGACATCAAGGGCGATCTTTATGAGTCGCTTCTCGCCAGTATTGAATCGGCCGGCGAACTTGGACAGTTTCTGACCCCTCGCCATATCGTTCGCGCGATTGTTGAGATGGTTAACCCAAAAATTGGCGAGACAATTTTTGATCCTGCTTGCGGTTCGGCCGGTTTCTTGATCACGGTTTACGAATGGCTGAAATATAAAAACAGTGACAAGAAAAATATCGAAGACCGTGACGGCAGAAGTATTGGTTATGGCGATAAGTTGAACAAAGAGCAATGGGAATTCTTAACCACCAAAACATTCCACGGCTATGACGTAGATCCGGAAATGGTTCGTCTCGCATTGATGAATCTTATTTTGCACGGCATAGAGGGCGCGCATGTCCGCAGAAAGGATACGGTTGCCGGAGCTGAAGATGAAGAGGACTTACGCCGTTTTGATGTTGTGCTTACTAATCCACCATTCGCCGGCAAGGTGGACAAAGAACGTATTAAACCGACTCTCCCGGTCAAATCCAATAAGACACAGGTGCTTTTCTTGGGTTATGTTATCAACTCTCTCAAACCGGGCGGCCGGGCCGGCATAATTTTGCCGGAGGGTTCACTTTTCGGCACTAACAAAGACGATAAAGATATCCGCCGGTTTCTGCTTGAAAACGCAAAACTGGAAGCGGTTGTTTCAATGCCAGCCGGAGTATTTCAGCCCTATGCCGGAGTAAAAACAAGCTTTCTAATTTTCAAAAAGAAATCCACACCGAAACTTGATGAAAAAGAGCAGGTCTGGTTCTTCGATATGAAAGGTGATGGTTCATCACTTTCGGCCGCCAAAAAATTCGGTCCGCAGTATAAAAATGATGTTCCGAAGTTGATTGCATTATGGACAGAACGAAAAGTAGAGAAACCATACAGCTGGCTAACATCAGTAAAAGAAATTACCGAGAACGATTATATCCTTTCGGCTAATACTTACAGTCCATACAATGGTGAGGATGAGGTAAGCCATCGCGATCCGAAGGAGATTTTAGGCGAAATTGAGGCAGAAAAGAAAAAACTTGAATCGTCACTAAGCGAAATCAAAAAATTGCTATGACGAACGATACCCTGAAAAGGAAAATATATGCCGATAAGATAGCTGAAGAACTTGATAGTCATTATTGTTCCAAACAAGAAAGCGGCCATGGCGATAATATTGTGTTTGCCATTTCTGGAAAATGGGGAGAGGGTAAGACCGAGCTTCTAAATCTACTCGAACCTAAGCTAACAGAAAAAGGATTTACAGTTATCCGTTTCAATCCTTGGAAATATTCACACGAAGATATCTCGCTTAAGAGATCGTTTTTGCGTGTTGTAAAGGAAAAGATAAATTCTGAAGTCGATTTAAGCGATCTTTATTATGATCGTTCAAAAACAGTTATAGATTGGAAATCGGTCGCCCTTCCATTGCTTAAAATTATTCTGTTAGGGGCATTTGTGTTACTCATACTTATTCCAGCCATATTTGGCTATCCTATTGGTAGTTGGTGGAATGATATAGCCGCGGCATTAAAAAGTTTTTGGGGCTCTGGGATTAGTGGAGTGATTCTGACTGCGCTTATTATTCCATTACTTATCAAAACAATTGTCGTTAGCAGTCGCGCGGCTCAAGTGACTACTGCTGAGGAATTTGAAGATAAATTTCTTGAATTATTAAGAGAGAGATCAAAACTGGTAATTTTTATTGATGACCTTGATAGGTGTACTTCTAAAACAATTAAGACTGTCTTAGATTCTCTTCGCACATTCTTTTGTCATCCGGAATGTTCGTATGTTATTACTGGCGATCATACGGTTATCGAACGGTACGCCGCAGAAGAGCTTAATCCTAAGAAGGACGAAGTTACGGGCAAAGACATTGAGGAAGGCAGACGTTTTTTGAAAAAACTATTTGATGTGTACTGGCGTTTGCCACTGGCAACCCCGAAAGTTTTTAAAGAATTTATAGCAGACGAGATTAAAACGTCTGGCGTCAAATTAACCGAAATACAGGACAAAAATGTAAATAATTTTTTGATAGACGATGGATTTTTTGAGCGTAATCCAAGACACGTCAAAAGATTTATTACCGCTCTGAAATTTGCTCTTGAAAGCGTTAAGGCGCAACTCGAAGAACTATCTCAAAATAGTAATTCCACTACTGAGGATGATGACGTTAAAGAGCAAAAGAAATCTATTCAAGAGATACTTGATAACCCCGATCTTTTGGCAAAGATACTTCTTGTTCAAGAAAAGTTTTATACAGTCTATGAAAAATTGATTCTATATCCGGCTGAAATCGTTAATCATGAAAAATTACTTCGAGGAAACGGAAAACCGGAAGATCTGCTTATTGCTAATAAAAAAGTTTTAGAGATTTTAGAAAACGATGGCGAATCATTAAAAAATTACATAAGCCTTATTAATCTTGAACCACAATTCACCGATGTCTATAATTCTACAATTTATGACCCTACAAATTTCCTTGCCTTTTCTGGCGCAACGGGGCTACCGAGCCTTAAGGGCCCCGATGAGGCGAATTTCCCGCAATATATAAAGGCCGGCCAGTTGGTTGAACGGCTGGGATCGAACCTTGAAGCTGTACCGAAAGACAAAAGAGAGCGATTTGCACAAAGGGCATTACAGATTTTTGATGAAAGTACTACTACAGAACAAGAAAAACCCAATGTGATCGGCGAGAGCTTAAAGGAAGCGGCTCAATTAGATGAATGGGCCGCAAAACTTGATCAATGGAAGAAAAAATTATTTGCCCTGCCGGCCGCACAGCAAACCGCTTTGGCAAACGATTTTTGGATTGCAGTCCTCCAAAAGTCACCGAATCTACTTTCTGCGGTAAAACAAGAAAAACCTCAATATTTCGAGCTGTTGTGGCCTGTTCTTGAATCAATAGATGAGAAAAAGCTTCACTCAGACACCAAGTCGCAATTAGAGAACCTGCTAAAGGAATCTGTCGGGGTACAACCCCTAAACTTGAAGGGTGCAAAAATTTACTTGGACAAATTTGGGTCTAAAACCCTTGAGGAAGAAATAAAATCTAAACTAGTTGATCTCCCTACCAGTAAGCTTTATTTTGAGCACTGCCAAGCACTTAACGATCCAGATGGTAAAATTGCGAAAATTGTTCTACTAAAAATAAAGAGTTCCATTGAGGATTTTTCCAATATCGATTGGGTTGCACAAAATCGCGATTTTCTGAAAAACATTGGAATATTTAATAATGTAAAAAACAAATTAGCGCAGTGGTCAAAAGACCAAAAGCAGATCCTTAAGCTCGCAAGCATTAGGGATGCTTTGGAGCTCACAGAACAAGAAAAAAATATAGTTAAGGATCAAGCGGTAGAGATGATTCATAAATCTGCCGATTTACAATTTATTGAAGATGCCAATATTCAGGCAATTTTAGACAAAGAAGCAAAGATAAAAATCTTTGAGCAGTTGGCGAGTATTCTTGGAGATGGCAACGAATCATTAGAAAAACGTAAAAAATCTTCGACCTTACTCAATAAGAGCAACGTTCTTTGGAATAGTTTAGATATTAATGATATTTATAATTCCCTAAAACAGGTTAAAAAACTAAAACTTGGTAGAGTCGCAGATTTGAAAGATTCTCCCAAGACAATTTTAGATGTATGGGGATATAACGATACCGACAAGAAAGATGAGAAATAATATGAATTGGCCAACAAAAAAGTTAGGAGAGGTAATAGAAATTAGCTATGGCAAAGGACTGCCGAAGGATAGCCGCGTAGATTCCGGTAAGTATTTTGCGTATGGCTCAAACGGTCCTGTTTATAGCACTGACGAGTCGTTAACCAATGGTGAGACCATCGTAATCGGCCGCAAAGGAACAGCCGGGGCTTTGTATTTTATCAGCGATCCATGCTGGCCGATTGATACAACCTTTTTCGCAAAACCAAAAAATGACGCATCTCTTAAATTTGTTTACTACTTTCTGCGAACAAAGAGGTTGCCAAAACTAGCCATAGTTACTGGTGTTCCCGGTATCAATCGAACAACCCTGGCAAATATCGATGTTCAATTACCGCCTCTTGGAACCCAAAAACAAATCGTTGAGCGGTTGGATAAAATCGCCGAGGCGCAGAAACTGAATGACGGCCTTATTCAAAAAACCGACGAGCTTTTTCAGTCGCTTTTGCATAAAGAACTCAACCCGGCCGGTAAGGATTGGGAGGTTGAAAAGCTCGGGTTAGTCTTTAATAGGATAACTGATGCGATTTTGCCTACTAAACACCCGGAACAAAAATTTAATTTTATTGGTTTAGAAAATATCGAATCTGACACAAGCCGCTTGGTTAATATCAGCCCCGTTCAAGGTAAATTTATAAAAAGCACGAAAACTCGCTTTAAGATCGGCGATGTGCTCTATGGAAAATTGAGGCCATACCTAAATAAAGTTTGGCTGGCGGACTTCGATGGCATTTGCTCGACTGATATTTGGGCACTAAGAGCGAAGGAAGGAATTATCCTTCCTCAGCTTTTGGGAGCTATTCTACAGCAATCAAGTATTGTCCAAAAAAGTTCAGCGAGTATGGCCGGTGCAAATCTCCCACGTGCCAATAAAGATATTTTTGATAAAATCGCCATCGCATTACCGCCCCTTGAAATTCAAAAGCAAATTGTCGCAAAGCTTTCCGCGGTTCAGGATTACAAAAAACAACTTCTGGAGCAAAAAGCGAAGTTGAAGGAGTTGTTCGATTCGGCTTTGACTAGATCAATGAAGTCTTGAATATAAAAATGGAAAATAATGAGTATGAAAATGATAAAGGCACAGACGTTTTCTGAATATTTCCGACTTAACAAAAGCCAATATGAGCTTGATTTTGTGGATGTCCCTATTAATAACGGAGACATCCCTTTGTTTATTGACCCGTATGCTGTTTCAAAAAGAAGCGATTATTGGTCGATAGATTGTCACAATGCCATTGTTGAATTTTTTCAGGGTGTCATTGATCAGATTCGGGGAGGCAATGAGAGGCAGGCTAAATACATGCTGTCTGGCTTAAGGGAGCCGAATCAAACGAGATTCGGGCTTTCTAAGGGAGAAAACCCACGAGGCAGGGGTGTTGGTGGTGAGCAGGCCGAAGATTTATATAAAGCACTGGCAGACAGCACCGCCGTTAAAACAGGTTTTATTAAGGACTTGGAAGAATGTGAGTTGCTTATTGAGGGTATTAGTCGGGATAAGATTTCTGATATTTCAACAAATATTATTCGTCATAAATTGGTTGAGTACACTCAAGCTCAATGTGAACTTTGGGGTATATCAATGGTCTCTGTTCCAAGCGGCCCTATTTGGGATAATAAAGATAAAAAATGGACAAGCGAATACATCAATTTGCCGGTTTGTAATGGTTATAGTGTCATTCTTGTTTCTAAAGCTATCGCTAGATTCGGAATAGAGTTTAACCATCAGGAATATTACCAACACTTTGTATTGAATTTCTTGCAGTCAGAACACTTAGATGCAAACTCATCCTTGGTGAGAACACTAAAAGATGGGACAAAACGGCCGCCATTCAAAAAGACACTCAAGGAATTAAACCCATTAACGAAAAAGTATTTATATGAATTTTCTAAAGAACATCCAGAAGTTCTAAAGAATTATAAGGGAAGTAAAAATTATTCTTTAAATGAAATATCGGTTGAGGATTTGCTCATGTTTGCTTTCGGTCAGGCCGAGGAGCCAAAATTTGACTTTAATTCGTTTGCCAATGAGCTCGACGCAATACCGGCCGGTGATGAAAATGCAAAGAAGTTCCATGATCATATAACTGGTGTTTTAACAGCAATCTTTTATCCGTATCTTATTAATCCGAAGAAGGAGCAAGAAATACACGACGGAAGGAAACGCATTGATATTACTTTCCAAAACGCGGCTCATGATGGTTTTTTCTTTGATCTGCCAAATACTAAAAGTGTTCCGTCAGGGTACGTCTTTGTAGAATGCAAAAACTATTCAAGCGATCCGGCTAATCCAGAGCTCGATCAATTATCTGGGCGTTTTTCCACCAATCGAGGTCAGTTTGGTTTTCTTATCTGTCGTACGTTTAAGAAAAAGCAACTTTTTATTAAGAGGTGCAAAGACACAGCAACCGATGGGAGAGGTCGAATAATTGCTCTCGATGACAAAGATATAAAGCAATTATTGAATTTGCGGAGTAAAAAAGACATTCGCGGTATCAATAGTTTTCTTGAGACGCGATATCAAGAACTTGTAATGTAAATATTTTATGGAAACCGAATCAAAACAACAAATTTTAGAACGGCGGAAAGAGATTGAGCAGGAGCTTAAGGATATGCTAGAGGAAACTGGCGAGTACCCATTTCTTTAGACACGGATTCTTAGGGTACAACTGCAGTTAATGATAATGGTTTTGATTGCTGCCTCGCAAATACTGCGGGCGGCATTTTTAATTTGCTGTGGATTCGTTGATTGTTGTAGTAGTGCATTTGCAGGTAGAGGGCAGCGGTTAATTCTCCCAGGGTCTCGAATCTGTTCGGATCGCCGAGGTCAACTTTGAGCTGGCCGTAGAACGACTCCTGGTAGCCATTTTCCCAGGGACTGCCTTTGTGGCTCATGGAGATTTGAATGCCCACCTGTTCGGCAAAACCAGTGTAGAGTTTACTTTTGTATTCGCTGCCTTGATCAGAGTGCAGGATAGTTGGCCGGCCATGCTTTTCCAGGGCGTCTATGAGCGCGGCAATCACCAGCTGAACAGAATGGGTGGTCAAAAGACTCCAGCCCACAATCTTGCGGTCAAACAAATCCATGATTGTGGCCAGATACAGAAACTTGCCGTGGAACGGAATATGGGTAAAGTCCGAGACCCAGGCTAAACCTGATTTGGCGGGGAATTCAATCTGCTGCAGGAGGTTAGGGTATGCTGCGCCTAAATCCTTGGTTTTGCGGTATTTTCTGCCTCTGCGGCGATACGGCTTGATGCCGAACAGTTTCATGACCCGGAGGATTCGTTTGCGGTTGATCTTCATCTCCAAGGCCAGCCGTTTGTGCCCATAGCTGTGGTGGTGCTGCAAGACTCGTTCGATCTGGGTTTTCAGCTTCCAATCCTTCTCCGGCATCTTGGGTTTGTAGTAGAGACTGGCGCGGGAGATACTTAAAGATTTAGCGAACTCTTTCTTGGTGGGATTTTCAAGGTGCATGTCTTTGTGCAGTTCATCGATCAGCGTCCTTTTTTTCCGCCACTGACAGTTTTACTGTCAATCTGCCGATGATCTCATGAAGGGTCTGATTCTCTCGCTTCAGCCGGGAGACTTCCAGGAGCGAGGGCTGGGCTGTGACGCCTTTGGCCAGCCAGCCGTAGACGGTTTTGTAGTGCACGCCGTGCTCGGTTGCGGCTTGGGAGACCGGGATGCCGTCCTCGCGGATACGCTTCAATATCTGCTCTTTGACCTCCTGGCTTACTGGGGATTTAGGCATTCGATTATTTCCTTTCTTTTCTACAGTATACCTCAGAACGAGTGTCTAAGATTTGGGGTACCGGTCACTTTTGTTCGTTTGATCTACAACGGCCGTATTCCTGGGTACATCAAAAATTGGTATACGGATTATCCGAAGGGTGATCAAGCGCTCGTGGCGATGCTGGGCCGCAGCACTGGCGCCCAAATT
>Ga0209542_10006023_pt1 | contig 23862 bp, 30 predicted proteins | sample RifCSPhighO2_01_FD_184028 | JGI IMG/M metagenome (GOLD analysis project Ga0209542, IMG submission 184028) | Soil microbial communities from Rifle, Colorado - Rifle CSP2_plank highO2_0.1 (SPAdes) (version 2) | ecosystem: Environmental > Terrestrial > Deep subsurface > Rock core/Sediment ...
GGAAGAGAGATGGTTTCGAAGCCGTGAGGAGAGGTTGTGTGCTTCGTCAACTATTATTATGCTATCAGAAAGATTCTTCGCCATCCTCTTCAAAAATTTCTCATGCATTCCAAAGAGATGAAAGTAATCGCCAACAACAACATCGGCATGCTTAGCAGCGTCCATGAGCATCTCGTAAGTGCAATATCGCGAGGAGGCTATCTTCATCGACTCCTCCGTCGTAGGTATTGAGTTGGATAGCACCCGCATGATGCCAGCCCGCTCAGTGATAAGGTCGTTGCTGTAAGCGTTTTTGTAGTAGCTGCATCGTTTGTCCTTGATCATGGCGCTGCAATAGTTGTTGAACATGCCGGAGTCCATATCAGCAACATCCTGCGAGCAGAGATGCCGTTTGCCAACAATATCAACGGCCTTGAAGTTGTTGCCAGAACTCTTCATTAACTTGAGTGTCTCAATGGCAGCTTTGTGCTGGCTAAGTCGCGAAGTAAGAAAAAATACACTTTTTCCATTTGCCACAGCGTATTCAACTGAAGAATGCAAAGCAGCAGCAGTCTTGCCCAGCCCAGTAGGCGCATCAGCAACCAAGTGCCTACCCTCTAGGACAGCAGAAACAACATCTTCAATCATCTGCTGCTGGACGGGCCGAACGACATCAAAGGGGAACTTGAAAGAAGCATGTGGCTCATCGATGCGGGTTTTTCGGGTAAGATCGTCATCTTCGTCAGTTTGAGCATCAACGAGAGCGTTCCCCTGCTCCGCCGAAGGCATTGGGATGCTCCTTGGCTCACTGCATTCAGGGCAGTTAACAAATTGATAATAAACATTGAAGCCGCAGTGCTCGCAAACAGTCTTAGTGGCAGGCTCAGGTTTGATTTCAGGCCGGACACCATGTAGCAGCTCAGCGCGCCGTTTCTTGTTGCAAGGCAGACAGAACCCGCGATGATTTATCAGCCTACCACATGATTCACAGGCATGATATTTTTCCATCTCTCTACATGGTTAGAAAAGATAAAAAGAAGAAACATGGGGATGCATTAGTTAGGGCGCGAACAACAGTTTCCCCTCGATTACTTGCTCAAATTGCTTTTCCGCTGTTTAAACTTAGCCTTGTAGAGCCCTTCAATAAAATCAGTACCAGCATAACCAGCAAGCACAGCAAACCGAGGATCATTGCCAACATAAAGCCCAGCGACAACGCCAAGCAATCCGGCAAGCAGAACGGAAGCAACAAGATAATGCAAAGAGAAGTTCATTCTTTTTTGAGTAGGCGCACGCGTTTGCCACTTGAGCATGCCGACAGCCGCGCGAACTAGGCCGCCTGCGAAGCCTGCGCCTACTGTGATTAGGAGTTCATAGACCATATAATAATTATGTTGTGGTCGTAGATAAAGTTTTTGTTAAGATACTCAAAAGACAATGTAACATTCTCACGTCTTTTTAAGCCATTACGAACAATTCTATTAAATGAAAATTCCTGCTTTATATCAGGGTATTTTAGACAAAAATAAAGGGATGCTTGCTAATGATGCTACATTAAAGCCGTTTATAGACAAGTGTTTCAAAGACCTTTTTGCACATTTTAAGGGTTTATCCTTTCAGTCAAGAGCAAAAAAGTCTGGAGATATGTTCGAGTTCTTGTTTTACTATGTTATGAATACTCATTTTGGGGTTAAAATGGATTTTGCAATTCCCATAAAGAAAGCCTGTATGGAAGGTGCCGGGTCGCTTGATTTTGGCATTAATGGAAAGAGTGGCAAATTAGTATGCGGCATGGAAGCCAAAGGCTCTGCAGAAGTTGTAGGCAAAATAAAATTACTAAGACCAGCACTAAAGAGAACGGATACTATGAAAAAGGCAATAGCACAAGCCTATCAATTCAAACGTACATTTCCCTCAGTGCCTTTCTACATAATAACTAATGTAAAGCCTACAAGTGGTAACGCAAAGTGTATGATGGATTTGGCAGAAGGCGACATAATAGACAAAGTATATGATGTTACAAATCCAAAAGAGCTAAAGGAATTAGTTGCAAAACTGAAAGCCTTTAAACGACGTGCTTGAGAGTTTGTTGGGAAAATTCTTTCTTAATTCTGTTTTCTGCTAGCTTGCAATATTCCTTACTTATGTCATACCCCATATAGTTACGTGCCAATCTCTTAGCGGCTATTGCAGTAGTTCCGCTTCCCACGAAAGGGTCTAAAACTACGTCACCTTTGAATGTATAGAGCTTGATTAATCTTGTCGGTAATTCTATTGGAAACGGTGCGGGATGTCCAACAGAACGTGCAGATTGTGCTTGGAAAGCCCATACACTCTTTGTAAGCTCCATGAATTCATCACGGGTAATAGTGTTTTCTTTTTTATCAGAATTCAGGCGGCCATTATTTCCCTTTGAAAAAATCAATACATATTCATGTGTATCTCTTAGGGTAGGGTTTGATGCTGACATCCAACTTCCCCATGCTGTTGATGCTCCAGCACTTGAGCCCTTATTCCATATAATTTCACCACGCATAAAGAATCCTAAATTAAGCATGTCCTCAATTATGAAACTATGAAGTGGAATGTATGGCTTTCTTCCAACATTGGCCACATTAATACACGCTCGTCCGCCAACAACAAGAACTCTATATACCTCTTTGAAAACTGCTTTTAGCATACCCCTGTATTCTTGAATAGACAAGTTTTCATCATATTCCTTTCCGACATTATACGGCGGCGAAGTTACCATTAAATGAACGCTACTGTCTGGGAGCTCTTTCATTTTTTCACTTGACTTGCAAAATATTTTATTAATTAATTCTAAAGGAATGAGGTTCTCTTGGGAATGCTCCAACCTTGAATCTGAAGAATCGGCGTATATTTTCTTTGAGTAGAATTCTGAAGAATCATGACTCAATCTTGTGCTTACGCCGAATACACTAGTTTTTGTGCTTCTTTCCTTGGATTCTTTTTTCATACCTAACCACTTATTTTCCATTAGACCTTGGCCTATCCCAATAAGGCGAGTGGCAATCAGGACATACGCGAGGATTATCTTTCATTCTCGGAGCCCACTTATGACCACACCGCTCACATTGAAATCCATCTACAAGAATTTTAACCTTTGCCACGACATCATTTAGCTCTTCATGGTTATATTTGTTATTTATGTATTTCATAATAATATATTAGATAATAAAGTTTAAATACTTTAATAATCACTTTGCAAAATCTTTTAATTTTAAAAATTCTAGATGAATTTAACCAACATTCCCATTCAACAACTTCCCGCCAAGCATACAAAACTCAACCCTCGACTTTGTGAGTTCTTCTTCCAGTTCCTTCTTTTCTTCCTTTGCCTCTTCTAGTTGCTTCTGCGTTTCCTTTATTTCCTGCTCGATCATGGCAAGCTTGTTTCTTTTCTCCGAGACCAATTTATCATACGAGCGTTTTTCTTCCTCGTAGCTTGCTGATTCGTCCAGTTCCTTCTTCATTATCTTCTCCAGCTCCTTTCTCTTTTCGTTTAACAAGAGACGGCCGCGGAGTATTGCATCTAGTTTGCTCTGGTTCAGTTCCGAGAACATCTTCGACGCCTCGTCGACGTAGTCTATTATCTTGAGATTTTCGTCCATGATTAGTGCACTGCTTGGTGAATCTATATACTCCTCTATCATCGGGTCTTTCAAGTGCTTGGCGTAGGCATATTTCTTTAGAAGCTTCTGGACTGGCAAAAACGAGTTTATCTCCTGCCTCAGTTCTTCCAGCGACTTTCTTATTCTGCCCAGATGCTCGTTCTTCGGTTCATCTATTGCCTCGCCTTTGGCTGATTCCAGCCTCTCTTTTGCGCTCTCGATAAACTTCTCTAATGGCTCTACCGGCACGTCCTCTCTTACTTCCAGCGATTTTATTTTCTGGTAGAGCTGCACGGCATGCCTGTGGTCCTTTCCGGAATCATCCATCCTAAGCAATTGCTCAAGCTCCTTCATTTTCCTTCCTATCGGCGAGAAGTCTTCCTTGAAGAATATGTTTATGTGGAGTATCTGTCTCTGTGTCAGGCCGCCTAGCGTATTGAGAAGGTTGCCAGCTGTATTGAGAAGCTCGCCGGGCTCTTCCGGAATATTGTTAAGTTGCCTTATTGCTATCGTGCAAAAGCGCTCTTTGACGTTCTCCGATCTCTTGGCAAATTCGGGCGTTGGTTTAGAAGCAAATTCCTTTACTAGCTGGCCAAGCTGATTCAGTTCCTGGCGTACGCGAGCTGCAGCAGCTTCCGTCTGGGTCTTGTTCTTGTTCTGTATCTCGTCCAGCTGCTTCTGCAACTCGGTGGCTGCCTCGTCTATACTATAGGTTTTTTCCTGCTGCTTGCCGAATAACTTGTCAAATAAGCCCATGATATGAATACGAAGGTAATGTTCAAAAAGGGAACCATGACCCTAAGAACTGATTCGATGTTTCCTCTTGCTCAGCCTGTAGGGCACTGCCCCTCGGTATAGTAGAGGACGTTGTTGTTTTGGCACGCGAAGCAGCTGTTGCTATACGTCTGCGCACACGAGTATCTTATGCATTGCACTTCAGGAGAAAACCACCCGCATACCGGCTTATAGAGTGTTATGCACGCGTCAGCGTTGCGCGATTCAGAAGTACAATAAACTGCGCCTGGCTCACTTGGACATGCCGCAAATTCACAATTTGGTCCTGTTCTGCCCACGTACGAGCCGTCCGGGCATAGTTTTGCTTCCAGTGTGCAGGCAGTATATGATTGTCTCGGTATCAGGGTAAACGCCAGTCCTCCGGCCATCAGGACCAGAATAACTAACAATAACGGTTCTTTCATTATCATAATTAGTAAAATGAGAATAAAAAGTTAGAAAAAGTTGAATGCCTAGCAGTTGCAATTGCATCCACAGCTGTCCATCTTGCTCTTTGTTGACATTTTTTTCATAGGTTTCTTTGTCGCCTTCTTCACTGTCTTCTTTGCCATAATTATCCCTCCAGGATCTGAATTTACTATAATGTTATGTCTCGGGTTGTATATATTTATAGATTAAATTTTATCTAAAAAGAACAATAACGTCATTAAGTGTGCTTATCAAATGATCTGGATTCTGTTCTCTTAGTCTTCTGGTAGAAAAATAGCTGCCGTTAAGTGCTATAGTTCTCATTCCGAGGGTCTTTCCAATTCTAATATCCTCAGTAGAATCACCTACAATGACTGCTGATGCTGGTTGGATGCGATTCGCCTCTAAATAATTGGCCATTCTTTGCATTTTATTATTTCCGACTACTGTAGCCCCTCTTTCTGTATTTGCAAGTACTTCGTCAAAATAATCAGTTAAGTCAAGTCTTTCCAATTGCGTAAGAATAGCCTCTTGTATGTGATTGCTTAGGATAATCGATCTAGTAGACTGTCCTTTGAGATATTGCAGTACATGTCTTGCACCTTCTCTGGTATGACATCTGGCGGCTCTATTTTCATAAAAATTATGGAATGTTTCCTGTACACCAGCCTCAAGTGTCTCTCTGTCACATCCTTGTCCGCAATAAAAATCAACTGTTGGAAAGTCAAATACTTCAGAATATCGTCTTCTAGGAAGCGGCGTACCGCCATAAGTCTTGATCACATGATTGCCGGCGTCCATGCATGCTTCGTATCGGCTAGCAAAGTTCCGTTCCAATCCCATACCACTAATTGAATCATACTAACGAGATCTATGCGAAATTTATAAGCTTATTTCCTTACTACCTTTTCAGCCCGGGCCTGCTTCTTTACAGCTTCAGCTATCTTCTTCGCCACGCTCTTGTCCAGCACGCCCGGTAATATCCTTTCAGCTGTGGGTTCTACGCATGCGGCTAGCGCACGCGCCGCTGCTATCTTCATTTCATTTGTGAAACGGACGGCTTTTGCGTCCAGCGCGCCTCTGAAGACGCCCGGAAAAGCTAGAGCATTGTTTATCTGGTTCGGGAAATCGCTTCTGCCTGTACCTACTATTGCCGCGCCTGCATCTTTCGCATCCTGCGGAGCTATTTCGGGCGTCGGGTTGGCCATCGCAAAAACTATCGGATTGGGTGACATTGATCTTACCATGTCCTTTGTCAGCACGTTGCCCTTTGACACGCCTATGAAAACATCAGCGCCCTTTATCACCTCTTCCAGCAGTCCTTGAACTTTTTTCTTGTTGGTGACTTTTGATATTTCTTCCTTGTAACTATTATCCAGCTCACGCCCCTCGTATATTGCGCCTTTCGTGTCGCATAAAATAACATCTTTTACCGAAGTGCATACGTGGTCGGCTATCTCAAAGCACGTGAGTAGCTTCGCTATGGAAAGACCCGCCGCTCCTGCGCCATTTACCACAACGCGCAGCTCTTCTATTTTCTTGCCAACAACTTTTGCCGCGTTCGTGAGAGCCGCGTGCATGACTATTGCCGTTCCGTGCTGGTCGTCATGAAAGACTGGTATGCCGATGTCCTGCAGCGCCGCTTCCACTTCGAAGCAACGCGGCGCGGCTATGTCCTCGAGGTTGACACCGCCGAATCCGGGAGCAATTCGTTTGACAGTATCAATTATTTCCTGCGTGTCTTGCGTTGCTAGGCAGATCGGGAACGCATCTATCCTTGCCAGTTCCTTGAAAAGTATTGCTTTTCCTTCCATAACAGGCAGCGCAGCTTCCGGCCCGATATTGCCTAGGCCAAGTACAGCCGAGCCGTCTGTAACTATCGCTACGCTGTTGCGCTTCATCGTGTAATCATAAACACGCTTCTTGTCTTCGGCTATTGCAAGCGAGACTTCCGCAACTCCGGGAGTGTAAGCAAGTGCGAGATCAGCCAGGGTCTTTATAGGTACCTTTGACTTGATTGCAAGTTTCCCTTTTTTCTTCCTGTGAAATTCCAACGCCTCTTCTTTCAATCCTATTTTAATCACCTGTTTACCGGGCATTTTTTATCCGAATAGTCACATATAACGCAGCATGTTTTTGCTTTTATTATTTTATGACATTTTTTGCATTTATGAAAGGCCAGGCATTTGTCTTTCGGAACGTTAATCTTCTCTACAGATTTACAAAACGGACACGTAATATTTGCAATCATTATTATTTTTTTGCCTTCAGCGCCTTCTCTATGGCAGAGCGGTTGAAGCCGACAATTATCTCGCCGTTTACATCTATCACCGGCACGCCCATCTGGCCGCTCTTCTCTATCATTTCCTCTGCCGCTGCCTCATCCTCTTCCACATTTATCTCCGTATATGCAACGTCATTCTTCTTGAAGAATTCTTTTGCCATGACGCAGTACGGGCAATGATTCGTCGTATAGATCTTGACTGACATAATTATCATCATTTTGCGAACGACAGTGAGACACTTTTATAATAGGTTTCTTTCCCGCTAGCGGCTTTCTTTTTCAAAGAAAGGGGCTAGCCCCAGTCAACCTTCGCGCCTGCCTTGCCTTCCAGCTTCATCAGGTAGTTGTACGTTGACAGCCCCGCAGTAGCGCCATGGCCTGCCGATATTACCGTCTGCTTGAACGGGACGTCCGTGAGGTCGCCGGCGGCGAATATGCCTGGGTAACCCGTCTCGCAGTGAGAGTTTACTATTATCTCATTTGCCTCGTTCAGCTTTACAAAACCCTTTACGAAGCTCGTCTCTATTATATAGCCGATTTCCACGAAGACGCCGTTTAGTTCTAGCTCTCTTGTGTCTTTGTTGTTTACGTTCTGCACAACGGCAGTTTTTACGAACTTGTCGCCTTTTATCTCAGTCAGAGCACTGTTCAGTACGAACTCGACTTTTGGATTCGACTTTACCTTGTCCAATGTTATTTCATCCGCCCTGAATGAGTCGCGTCTGTGAATAAGATAAACCTTGTTGGCGAACTTTGTCAGCAGTTCCGCGGCCTCAACAGCCGAATTGCCGCCGCCCACTACGCCTACGGTCTTATTTCTCATTAGTGGAGCGTCGCAGTTATGGACAATAAAATTTTTGGCAACGTATGTATTATTTTTGTCTATAGCCATGTTCTGGACAATTCCCTTAAAATGTCTGGATTTTATTTCTCTTATGGGTAATAGCACAAATCCGTCTTTAAAGAACGCATGCCTACAAATATGTTTTCTTAATTTTATTTTTTCATGTTGCACGTCTATTACAGCGGACATTTTTTCTAGTGATGGACCGCCGACTATAATGTGATACTTATTGTGCTTGAAATTTATTACCCTGCCATCTATTATGGTGGATTTTAATTGTTCAAGTTTCCTTACATTTATAGATGGCAATATGCCAAGTCTCAGCAAAATATCCCTCATCTGATAGGTTAATTGTCTTGAATTGGTCACTATACAGAAATCCTTATTTCGTTTGCAGCCGTCGCCTCTCCAAATACCTTTTACCAATTCGGTCTGTTTCTCAGCAGGCAACATCATAAACCAATGTGGTACTTTTTTGTTATATGAGTACTTTCCAAAAAGCATCTCAAATAAATCGCATATTATCTTGGAAAATACCATAATTCTGCATACATTTCCTTCTATCTTTACTGTGGGTTTGACGCCGAAAATATTCTCAAACAAATTAGAGACATCTTTTATATAAGTATCTTCTTTTTTGTTGAAATATAAATTTACACCCCGTGATGTTATGCACCCCTCAGCAAGATAGTAACCTGCGAGACGCATGAAATCCTCGTCCATTTTTATTTTATTTGGCAATCTTACAGCGGAGAATGTTTCATGTTTGTTTCTTGCAAAACCGTTCTCAACAAGCACATTGCCTAGCGTTTCTGAAATTAGTATGTGATCTTTATCAAAAATTTCTTTGATTATTGGATAAAGCACAATATCATCCTTTCTTAGCATACCGGCTGGCACCCATTCCGGCTCTGAAAAATCAATATGGTAATTTGCACCTATATATTTCTTCATTGTTACCCGAAGTACAGGATGATTATCTGTAATTGAAACAGGTTCGGTAAAGAATCTCGTCTTTATTTCTATTAAATTTCCATCGAATTCTCTTTCCATTTTTTCTATAACATTTTGGAAAGTGCCATCACCAGTCAGTACTCTATCATTAGTTGTGACACTTTCTATAGATCTTGCACTGCTATTGGCTATTATCAATTCGCTAGGCGGCAAACAGGTTGCGCACGTGCTTACTCCACGGCCTATGAACTTGTCTTCGCCTGGAATGCCAAGAGAGCGTGGGACTTTTCCGTACGTTAGTATGAGCGCCCTGCACTCGTACTGCTCTCCGTTTGTCAGTGTTATTCTGAAACCCTTTTCTGTCTTCTCGAGCTTGTTTGCCTTCCCGAATATCATTTCAGCGCCGAAGAGCTTTGCCTGCTCCTCGAATGTCTGCATGAGCTTCGGGCCGCTTGGATAACCCGGCGTATGCTCGTAGAAGCCCGGATAGTTCTCTATGTGGTTCGTGAGAAGCGTCTGGCCGCCTACGTCTACCGTTATTATCAGCGTCTTGAGCTTCTTCCTGCACGTGTATATGGCTGATGTGAGGCCCGCCGCCCCAGCCCCTATAACTATTACATCATATTGTGGAATGGTCATGATTTTAATTAATAGGGAGCAAGATATTAAAATACGCCAATTAAACCGAGCGAATAGAGCACAAATAGAAGTACGACCTGGTGGATCAGGTAAATGAACAGTGAGTGGCGGCCAAACAGGTTTATTATCTCAAATCTCGGTTCTTTTATCTTGAAACGTCTCTTTCCTTTAGTGTATAATTTTTCACCAATGAATAACCCGATCAGGAATACGCCAAACCACGGCAGCAACGGGAAATAATCGAGTGTTGTGAAATTAGGAGGAAGAAAGCCTAGCGGCAGAAGCAGGGGCGTATCTACTATGGGGTTGTTGAGATAAAATCCTATGAGTGCTAGGGCAAGTCCTATAATCAAATTTTTCCTCCCCAGCTTCATGAAGAGCGGGGAAATCATTACTGAAAGGCCAATCAGGTGCAGTATGCCAAACCATATAGTCGCCGAAGGCACGAGCAGAAATGTAGCCGCTGTCAGTGCTAAGCCCCATCCGAATATTACGGCACCTCTTTTGATTCTGTGCGTTGAGTTTTTCTTCTTCTGATAACTGATGTAGGCAGCAATACCCGAGACCAGTATGAACGTGCCCGCAACCACACGTGGGAACAGCCACCAGAAGCCCCAGCCGCTTGTTATCGTGTAGATATGCAGGTAGTCAAGCGCAAAGGCGTAGTTGAATATGACCATGAAGACGATGGCTACGCCCCTTAGCAGGTCGATTTCCCAGAAACGCATTATAGAACTTGTGCTTCATACCTTTTTAATTCACGCCTGCCGTCATCTGTTAGCTCGATTCCAGTGTTGTTTGTGTCTATCATATTTTCGTGAGCGAGCGACAGTAATGTACGAATTTTATACCTATTCAGTTGATTGTAAGACAATGATTGTCCCGCGACAGATGACAGGTCTTTCAGGCATGCGTATACAGATTTCGATAATGACCTCATAATTTCTCTATGAACAAAAGACTTATAAATTAATCCAGGTCCGCTATTTTCTTTTTTGCCGAGTTAACGTAGCGGCTGGTGCCCTGTATTCTTGCAGCGAATTCGTCGGCCGCTCTTTCCTCCTTGCCAGTGTCGTGATGGAACCGTCCGAGTATTGACATTGGCGAAAGTCTCAGCAGCGAAAACGACACCTTCAGCAGTGACGACTTCTGCTTTATGTGTGAGAGCTCATGGAGCAGCACCGCCTGAAGCTCCTTCTTGTTGAGCACGTCAAGCATCCCAACGGAAATGAAAATTGCCGATCTGAACGAGCGGAATGAAAATGCAATAGGCTTCGCCTTGTCTATCAGGTAAATATTTGGCGTCTTTATCCTGAGTTTTTTCGAGTATTTTTTAACAAACGAATTGATTTCCCTGCCCGTGGTTTTCCTGTTTGAGAACATGTAGAAACCTGGTATCACTACAAACCCTGCCAATGTACCGAGCAAGAGGGTTGTTGGCAGCGCGTAAGCTATGTTTGAGGTGGTGTCATTGTAGCAGTACATCGAGCATACGGCGCCGCATGCGAAGTTCGTTGTAAGCAGCACAAACGGGAAAAGTAATGTAATAAGATGAGCGTAGATGAGGCCTACTTTTATTTTCGGCGATAAGTTGAATTTCTTGATGGCCAGCAGTGCGGCAACGGCCAAGCCAAGTGAAAGGACAGATAATGCTATCTTGTCCGGCGTTATTATCAGACCTTCAAAACATCCTATCATGTTATTATCAACTTTTCTTTTTCGAAAATCGCTCACTGAAGTACGTGACTGCAACGGGCCCGAACTTGTCTATCAGCTTGTTAACGGTCTTGTCTATTACGGAATTTTCAAAGTCCTGCCTTGTGCACTTAGAAGAATAAATATAATGCTCCCCGCCGCGGCCGTTTTCTATTCTGCGTGAGACAAGCTTTTTTTCGTAAAGCCTGTCAAGTATGACCGCAATGCTTGTCAGCGCGACCTTCCGTCTCTTCTTCAGTGTCTGGTATATATCGCGCACGCGCCTTTCATCCTGCTTCCACAATATTTTTATTACGTCATTCTCCAGCGGACTGAGAACACTGACGGAATTCTTGTCGAACCTTATTCTGTTGACGTTCACCATGCCTCTAATAACGGCTTAATTCCTTAAATACTTTTACAAAATATGTAAGTCTAGTACATAGAAATGGTGGGTCAATGAAATTTTTGAAGGATTATAAACTTGTAATTATTTTTGCGGTAGTTGTCGTGGCGACATTCGCAGCCGTACTAGTTCTTGGCAGTAATAGTGAAAATGGTACGAATTGTAAGGAATTAACATCACAGCAGTTACAAGATGCAAACTTCCGCGATGTTATTACTTCTCAACAGTGCTGTATTGGTAATGCAAAAAATATCACTGAGATGCAAACTTGCATAGATAGACATACAAATGCATTTGCAAAACACAATGCAACGCAAAATACTACCACACAATCGAAAAGCGTTACGCTTACGAGACTGATAGATTCTTCATGCACCGATTGCCTTTCGCTTGACGTTGTAATTGGCTCGTTGAAACGTGCCGGAGTTGAGGTAGGAAAGGACACTACCATTGACTATAACTCCGCGGAAGGTGCGGCGCTTATTCAGGAATACGGAATAAAAACCGTGCCTGTTCTGATACTTTCCAGAGAGATAGAGAATTACACATTTTTTATGCAGGCTCTTCCCACGATAAATGCCACGCACAAGAACGGCAACTATGTGCTGCACGAGATACGCCCGCCCTACAAGGAGATTTCAACTGGCAAGGTGCTCGGGCTGGTCCGGCTGGTTTTCCTTAACGACTCGTCATGCAGGCTGTGCTACGATGTCCTCTATCACAGGCAAATACTGGCAGGCTATGGGATTTTCATAGCAAACGAGACGCTCGTCGATGTCAACTCAACCGAAGGAAAGGCGCTCATCAGCAGATATAATATAAAAGCCGTCCCGACATTCCTGCTCTCGCCTGATGCAAAATATTACACGCTACTCATGAGCGACTGGAATATTGTTGGGTCAGTTGTTGACGAGTGGTACATATTCACCAACATGACGGCGATAAATGCTCCTTATCGGAATTTAGAAAATGGCGTAATTATCTTCCCGGCGGGATAAAAATGAAGTTAGAATTGATTGTCTCGCTTCTTTTGATTTCTTCTGTTGCTTTTGCACACCTAGAAGGAGAAGCCAAAATAATTGGAGATTATAGAATTGAACTGGCCACGCTGCCCGAAATGCTTGAAACAGGAAAGAATTCTGACATAGTTATAATTATAGAAAATGCAACGACAGGCGAACGTATGGGCAGGGTTGGTTTGTGGGCAAGACTCTCACTCGACGATATTGCAATAATTTCCAGCCCCAACCTTGTCACAGACAGCTCGGGAATTGCGATACTGAATTATAATTTCAACAAACCTGGAAATTACAAGCTGGATGTTTCTTTGTCTGATGCAGTAACAGGATTCGATCTCCACGTATCCGGAAGCGAGCCTGTTCCGCTTTACATTGCAGCAACAGCAGTGATATTTTTCATAGTCGGCCTTGCAGCGGGTATGATATTTTTCATGAAGCGTAAATAGGTTTAATAGATTTTGGTCAACTAATAGGTAGAGTATATATGGTTTTCAAGTGCGACACATGCGACAGGGAATTCGGCACACAGGAAGGGCTTGACCAGCATAACGCTGACAAGCACGGCGTTAAGCAGGAAAAGCATGATACCGGCAAAGATCGTGAACACAAGCGCGACGAGGAGATACATAAAAAGGAAACAGGCAGGCGCAACCGTGGGAAAGTCATTAAGTACGTCGCGCTGGCTGTTGTAATTATAATTATCGTCGCTGGCGCTTACTTTCTTGCTACATCACGCCCGCCATCGTACACGCCATTCGGCAATTTAGGTGACCGCGTGTTGGGTGCGGATAACGCCACCGTCACTATTGTCGAGTTTTCCGACTTCCAGTGCCCGTTCTGCGGACAGTTCGCACGCGACACGGAACCACAATTAATATCGGAATATGTGGACACAGGGAAGGTCAAATTCATTTACAAGCACTTCCCTCTCAGCCAGACACACCAGTTTGCGCAGAAGGCTGCCGAAGCCTCGGAGTGCGCAGGCGACCAGAGCAAATTCTGGGAATACCATGATGTGCTGTTCCAGAACCAGAATGCGCTGACAAGGGGCGACCTCAAGAGATACGCGACCCAACTAGAATTAAATACCACAGCGTTTGACGCATGCCTGGATTCAGGTGCTATGGATGGCATAGTGAAGCAGAATTATAACGAAGGCACCGGCAAAGGCGTCACATCTACGCCCACATTCTTCATCAACAACGTGAAAGTATCCGGCGCGCAATCGTTCAACTCATTCAAGGCAGCGATAGACGCGGAGTTGGCAAAATGAAGAATGTGATTTATTTATTTGTTTCATTTATTCTTGTTTTATCCCCGGTATTGGCACACGACGAAAGCTCTGGCGGAGAATTGAAATTCATCAGGGGCTACACGCTGGAAATGTCGGATACGCTATCATTCTCGATAAGCCTGAACGGAACTGTACTGAAGCCCACAGCAGACCTGGAAATTTACAAGAACGGGAACCTTGTTTTTTCTAGCGATATGAAACCGGAGGACGACGGACATTACATAGCACAGTACAACATTTCCGGCGGATTCTATGAGTTCCGCCCATTTTTTCATGTCGGAAACGACATAATATCTGCTCAGTTCTCTCAGGGCGAACCGCAGAAGTCTTCTGCGCCATTATGGATAATGATAGTGCCGGCGATAGGAATTGCCGTGGGCATCGTAAGGAAAATCAAAGTCATGGTTGGCGGCTCTCTGGCATTGATAGTAATACTTGGCATTGTGTATGCTTACGTTCCGGTTGAAACCACAAAGACCCACGAACATGCCGATTTTGCTGTTTTCCTGAATGGAGAGCAGTACGACTTCTCCCAGGAACGCTTTATGACGTTCAATAACACTGAGCTGAGCGAGCTTGTGGACCTGCACGACATGAAGGGCAACATAATCCACAAGCATGCCAAGGGCATAACATTGGGATACTTCTTCGGGACGCTGGGCATTAAGTTCAGCTCGACCTGCTTTGTTGCCGAGAGCGAATATTGCGGCCCGCTGAAGATGTTTGTCAACGGCCAGCCGAATTACGATTTTGGCGACTACAAGTTCAACGATCTTGACAGAATACTTATCAGTTACGGTGATGAGACAGAAGAGCAAATAGCGAACCAGATTTCTTCAGTTGGTACCGAGGCATGCATACAGTCCGGTAAATGTCCTGAGCGCGGCACTGCGACGGACGAGACGTGCAGCGCCGGCAAGTGTGAATAAGAACATTAGGAGCATGTGTAGAAGTCGTGGCTTAGGTATGAATTGTAAAAAACTTTTCTGCCGTTTGAAAATTTAGAAAATTGATACTAGGAATACCACCATATTCAGATGGCGGATTCTTTTTATAGAAAGCGTATATCCATTTTATAGTAGCGTTCCGTATCCTACCAAGTGCCAGCGGCCGCCTACCTGCATCGATATGGCAACTTTCTCGCCTTTCTCAGCGCATATTGGTAGCTTAAGCTTGGCATGCACCACGCCTTTGCCTGCTGATATCACAGTGCCGACTGTCTTTGCTATTGCCACGGTGAGCAGCAGCACATCGCCAGTTTTTATTGGTATTATCTTCTGATGACCTGCAACGCCTATAACATGATCGAACATTTTTGTCTCGACCTTTATTTCATCTAGCACCGGCGGGATGTTGACACCGACCACGTTGCCCACGAGCCCGTCGCCTTTGCCCAGCGCGGGATCGAGATCCGTCTGCATTGCTATAAGTCCGCCTGGCATTGCCTCTTTTATTTTTTTGTTGGACTCTATCATTTCCACTACTTTGGTTTTTACGGGTATCCACTTATCTCCTACTCTTGCCCCCGGCCTTATTTCTATTTCATCACCAACTTTTATGATGCCCTGCGTAAGCGAACCGCCCAATACAGTGCCTTTTAGCTCTGGTATTGCCGCTCCAGGTCTGTTGATATCAAATGAGCGCGCCACGTAGAATTTTGGACTCTTGCTATCATCCCTTTCGGGCGTTGGCATGGTGATTTCTATCGCCTCTATGAGAAGGTCGATGTTTGAATTGTTGATAGCGCTGATGGGTATTATAGGCGCGTTCTCGGCCACAGTGCCCTTTACAAAATCTTTTATTTGCTTGTAATGTTCCATGGCCTGCTGCTGTGAAACAAGGTCAATCTTGTTCTGTACAATTATTATTTTTTTTATTCCGACTATGTCCAGTGCTTTGAGATGCTCGGCAGTTTGTGGCTGCGGACATTTCTCATCCGCCGATATAAGCAGCAACGCCCCGTCCATGAGTGATGCGCCGCTGAGCACTGTAGCCATCAGCGTTTCGTGTCCCGGTGCATCTATGAATGATACAGTCCTGTGCGGAGTAGCGTCCCCGAAACATGTCATGCATTTCGGGCCGTTTGTATATGTTTTGCATTTATCACAGAAATAGAATGTCGCGTCCGCGTAGCCTAATCTGATTGTTATGCCTCTCTTTATTTCCTCACTGTGGGTATCGGCCCATTTTCCCGTTAACGTTTGCGTGAGCGTTGTCTTTCCATGATCTACATGTCCGACGAGACCTATGTTTATTTCCGGCAACAGCGTCGCATCTTTGGTTTTTATTTTTTGGTTGAAATTAATCCTCTCCGTGAACAAGACGGAAAACTTTGTTCGCCTTTTTTAATTAAAACTAAATACCGAACGAGATCTTCCCGTTTTGATTATGCTTCTGCTTTGGCTTCTTCCTTCTTAGCAGACGGGAAAAGTTCTTCGAGCGGTTTGCTTCCCGCCTTGATAACTTTGCAGTTTATCTGCGATATATCATCTGCAATAGTATTGCCGCGGAGTGTTTTTCGTCTCTTTACGCCTTTGAGCTTGTATTTGCGTTTCTTTTCTTTTTTTGTGCCTGAGTAACCGATGCCCTTTGTAACAAGGAACCTTCGACGTAGATTTCCCTCTATGTCATTCCTCATTGGAAATCCATCTTTATCACTGCCTCCAGTGATTTGCAATTCATAGCCATCCATGCCAAGGAACTGACCCTCGAACTTCTCGCCTATCTTCTTGCCGAATATAGGTGCGTCTTTCTGGTCCTTCTCGACCTGATAGCTTTTCTTTCCATCGCTTATAACGAATTTGAATGACGCCATTTTTACACCTCTGAAACCAAGCGGATGCGCTGGTCATTTACTAGGCTAGAAAAATAGTTCTCCTTTTGGTTGTCCCAGTTTTTCCAGCCGGGTTAATTGATAGATGAAATGAAAAGCTTAAGAATGTAATTAGCCGCCGTATTTTACAAATGTGCCACCCTTGATAGTCTTAAAGAAAACACCCTTGTCAGCACTACCGTTGACAAAACCAAACTGTCCTGAGACACCTGAAAATTCTTTTATGTTGGCGGTTACATTTTGTATACATTCTATATCTTCACCGCATTGTTTGAGGGCAGTAGAGACAATCATTATTGTATCATAGCCGTTGGCAGCGTTGTATTCGGGTTCCTTGCCATAGTGCTCCATGTAAATGTTTCTAAATTTTTTGTAGTTGTCTTCTTCAGATCCTTGGAATGAATATGTGTAGATTACGCCTTCTGCAAGGTCGCCCGATAAGTTTAGCATCAAAACAGATTCCGTATTCCACACAGAGTAGAACTTAACACCAAGACCTATTTCCTTTGACTGTTTCAATATCACTGAATAATGGGCCGGATTAAACGATGTAAATATGGCCTGAACATCCAAAGCTTTTGCTTTCAGAAGATCGGATCTGAAATCAGGATTTTGGAAGTTATCAAGAGACCCTTCAACTATGACTGTTCCGCCTCTATCTGAAAAAGCCCTCTTGAACTTATTTTTGTACGTTTCTCCGAAGAAATCTGATTGGTGTAGAAGTGCAACACGTGTAATGTTATTCAATACCATATGAGCTGCTATGAGTTCTACTTCCCTCTCTGGGGAAGGTGCCATATTGAAAAGGAATGGGTATTTTCCTTCGAGCGGTTCTGTTCTGATAGATATGCTGTAAATTATGGACTTGTTTTCCGCTATTGTTGTCGCTGCTCCTGTAACAGCGCCGCAGTATACAACTATAATTTTTGCCATATCAGCCTGCACAAGTTTATTCAAAGTCTTTACACCTTCGTTTGCATTGCACTTGTCGTCCTCTATGACTAGCCGCAGTTGCCTTCCGTTTATACCTCCGTTGGTATTCACATCTTCTATGGCTAATTCAACGCCTTGGACAGCCCACATTCCTACTAGGGCCACAGGGCCTGTACTCGGCGCACTTACTCCGATTATTATTTCGCCTTTTGGTTGACCTATTGCAAAGATTGCCATGTATATAATTGCAACGACAGCAACTACGACATACAACGTTCTCATAATACCACTAGTTAGTAGTTAGTGATGTTATATTTAAACTTTTATCATCATATTATTGATGATAGTATGCTGGAAGCACTAAGAAAGGCTGGACTTGATAAGAACGAATCTGTTGTATACGTGGCTCTATTAAGACGCGGCACGGCGACAGCAAAGCCAATAATAGAATCTACAAAATTGCACCGCCAGCTTGTTTATAACTCACTAGACTCCCTTATTAGAAAGGGTCTAGTTTCGTACTTCCTTGAATCGAATATAAAGCACTTCAAAGCTTGCGACCCTAAACAATTGCTTGATTATTTTGAAAAGCGAAGGCGGATGCTAGCTAAGAGAGAAAAAATTTTTAAAGAGGCAATACCGCAGCTGGAAAAAATATTCAACCAAGAGAGGGAGTCACAGAGTGCTGAGATTTATCATGGAAATCGTGGCATGAAAACCATACTCTATGATACTCTCAAAGAGAACAAGGAAATCCTGATAATGGGCGCATCCGACATTAAATCCGAAGCATTCCTTTACCACTCAAAATATATTTTTCCAAATTATTATAAAATAAAAGAAAAAAGAGAGATTAGACTTAAAATCCTTTTTAGCGTAGATATGAGAAACAGATCGAAGGAAATTGACAGGCTGAAATACTCGGAATCGCGTATATTACCAAAAGAATTTACATCAAACTCAAATATGATGATTTATGGGGACAAAATTGCTATGATATTTTGGGGCTCGAAGCCTTTTGGGGTTATCATACAAAGTAGAGATATAGCAAATTCTAACCGAGCTCGTTTTGATCTTCTTTGGAAAATAGCCAAGGAACCTTAGCCGCCCAAATAAAGCCTCTGGACGTCCTTGCTCCTGAGCAGCTGTTTCCCCGTTCCGGCAAGTTTTATCCTGCCCGTCTCAAAAACATACGCACGGTCGCTTATCTCCAGGGCCATGTGCGCGTTCTGCTCTACAAGAAGCACCGTCGTGCCCTGTTTGTTTATTTCCTTTATCTTGTCAAACACGAGCTTCACCGTTTTGGGATCCAGCCCAAGAGAAGGCTCGTCAAGCAGAAGCAGTCTTGGGCTCAGCATAAGTGCGCGCCCTATTGCCAGTTGCTGTTGCTGGCCCCCGGATAATGCCGAGGCAATCTCTTTACGTTTGGCTTTGAGAACAGGAAACATTCCGTAAACTTTTTCTATGTTTTTTTCGGATTTTTTATCGATGAACGCACCGAGCATAAGGTTTTCTTCTACCGTCATGTTGCGGAACACCTGGCGGCCCTGGTGCACGAAAGACATACCAAGTCGCGCCATCTCATGCGGATTTTTCCTCGTGATATCTTTACCGTCAAAAATTATCTTGCCTTTTGAATTTTTCAGGAAACCAAAAACAGTTTTCAACGCAGTTGATTTTCCAGCTCCATTAGGGCCGATAAGTGAAACTATCTCGCCGTCGTCAACGTGGAAAGAAACGTCGCTGAGCACGTCACTCTTTCCATACCCGCTGGAGATTTTTTCTACCGACAACATTATTTCTCCCTCCCTAGGTAGGCCTCGATTACTTTCCTGTTCTTTCTGACCTGGCCAGGAGTGCCCATTGCTATTTCCTTTCCATTATCCAAGACAACCAGGCGGTCGCAAAAATTCATCATGACGTTCATATTGTGCTCGATAATCACAATTGTCATGCCACGTTTGTTAAGGTCTTTTATCAAAGTCAATATCTGCTTGGTCATCGTGGGATTGACGCCGGCTATTGGTTCGTCAAGTAATAGTACTTTAGGATCAGTTGCGAGGGCACGTACTATTTCAAGCAGTTTCTGCTGGCCGTAGCTGAGGTTTTCCGCAAGATCGTTCGCCTTGTCCGACAAATTTACCATTTCAAGCAGTTCCATAGAGCGTTTTATTTTCTGTTCCTCTTCCTGTATCACATGTTTTTTTCTTAGCAGCTGCGGCCAGAAATTCTCGCCGTGCACGTATTTCTGCGCGATCAGCATGTTGTCCATCACAGTCAGCTTGGGAAACAGACGAATAAGCTGGAATGTCCGCGAGAGGCCAAGCTGCGATATTTCATAAGTACCGAGTTCAACTATGTCTTCCCCGCTGAATTTGATTTGGCCTTTTTCGGGGTCGTGTATGCCTGTTATCATGTTGAACATCGTTGTTTTTCCGGAGCCGTTAGGTCCTATTAGCCCTAGTATCTCGCCTTCCTTCACGTCGAATGAGCACCTATCCAAGGCAGACACGCCGCCGAAATGTTTTGACACGTTTTTAACTGACAGTAGGTTCATTTTTATCCCCTTCCAGTTTTATTGCATCGAATGGGTTTAATACCCCGTCCTTCAGGACGTATATTTTACTTCCATTCGTGCAAAAATACTGCGGCTTTTAAGCCGCAGATATTTATTCTCTTTAATCCTAATTTGTCATAAACATGTTCAGAACTTATTATTTCGTCATTTTTGCATGAAACTGCATGTAACGCATCGAACGTGTTCAAACCCTTCTCTTTCATCAAATGAGCAGCAGAAATGATTTTATCAACATTCCCTTCGATTCTGGCAAGTTCTTTTATAGATACAACAACATTTTCCGGATCAAGGCCGAATTCTTTTGAAATAAGAAGTATTTCTACTACAGCCCATTCGCTAGTCCAGATATTTCCGCTGTATTTTTCAAGAGCGGTTTCGGCTTTTGCCTTGAGCCAGTCGCTTTTTTTGATCAATGCTAGAAAGAAATCGCTGTCTGCGTATGGCATGTTATCGCTTCTTTTTCGCTGGATTTTTAGGGATCGCTTGCTCCACTGCAAGTTTTCCTGCTAGTTTTTTCAAATCAGCAATTGACATGTCTTTGGGCAATTTTTCGCCTTCTTTTTGAAGTGTAGCAAGAGGGTCTTTAGGTACAGGTATCAAAACTATCTCTCCGAGAGCTTCCACTACAACAAATTTGTCTCCGTATTTGTCGCGCAGGCCTTTGTCTAAAAGCAGGCGACCCCTGTCGTCTAATGTTACTTCTGGCATAAACTCACAATATATTCATGAATGGGTAAGTATTTAAATTTATGGGTAATAAATGAATTTTACCCATTTGGCCTATATGACCGTATTTGCCCGTCTCAGAGAGCTAATAAGGTGCAACGCCATATCTTTGCCGCATTTTCCTTTTGTCATTTCCTTTTCCTCCGAAATACGTATTCGCCGAACAATCCTTGTGGGCGTTTCAGAAGTATGACCAATATCAGTGCAGCATAAATCATCTGCCGTCCTGCTCCGACTAAATTGGAAGGCAGCCCTATGAAGCGCAGCGGCTCTGGCAATAATATGATAAGGAACCCGCCCACGATCGAGCCTTTTATTGATGACATGCCGCCGATTATCACAGCCGATAGCAGCAATATTAAAACCGGAAACGAGAACGATGTCGGATCGATGAACGTTATGTAATGTGCATACAACGAGCCGGCCATACCTGCAAAAAATGCCGAAACCGTGAGTGCGATCATCTTGTACCTTACTGTATTCTTGCCGAGTGTCTGCGCGGCTGTCTCATCTTCCCTTATCGATTTCAGTACACGGCCGAAAGGCGAATTGACTATTCTGTGCGTAACAATTATAGTTACTGCGAGGAACGCCAGCGACAATACAAGATAAGCATCAAGGGACGAAAACGAAAAGCCAAGCAGCTCGGGCCGTGGTATGCCCGGTATCCCCAATGGACCGCGCGTTACTTCTGTCCAGTTTTTCAATATAGCTTCGACTATGAAGGCAAAGCCCAGCGTGCCTAGAGCCAAGTAGTCCCCGCGCAACCTGAGCGTTGGGAACCCGAGCAGGAAACCAAAAAACGCAGCAAACAGCGCCGCGCAAAGTATAGCAACCCAGAAAGGAAAACCTAGTCCCAAAGAAAGCAGCGCAGAAACGTAAGCCCCGATGCCGAAGAACGCTGCATGCCCCAAGTTGAACAGTCCCGTGTAGCCCATCGTTAAGTTAAGTGAAACGCTCAGCACAGAGAATATGGATCCAAAAATTATCAGGTTCTCGATATATGGGAACATATTAGACACCTCACGAAAATATCTCCATGATCTGGTAATTAATGTTATATTTTTTCATATGGTCCATGAGTTTATCTTTATGCTCTGATGGAATTATTATAGAGCTTTTTCCTATCTTGGCACAGTTATATTTTGCAATCATGCCGTGATAGCGCTTATTTTTCACAGAGTAACCATAAAGTTTGTTTAGGAAGGCGCCCCTGTTTTTCCGCGGAGGATCCCAGGATATAATGAAATTCTGTTTCAACCGGCTTTTTTCTACGCCGGATTTATAGCGGCCGAAAAGTACAATACCAGTGCTTATTATGCTGCGTTTGAGGTCCCATTGGTCAAGATCGCCAATTGAAAAATTAATTTTATTGTCGACGCCTTCCAGCTTGTATTGCAAAGCAGTTTTAGATAAATAAAAGTCTTCCGTGATTTTATTCAGAAATTTTTTAAGATTTTTCCCCTGTGTTTTGCTGAAGTCAACGTCAAAAAATAAATCAACATCCGATTCGTTCGTTGCCCTGTCTTGCGCAACGCTGCCAAATAAAATTACGTTGCCTATCTTGTCCGTCAGTTTATCCGGCAGGTTTTGAAGAATATAACTTACCGCTGAAATAGCATAGTTCTTATACTTGTTCATTTTCCTCACCTTTTGTCAGTTTTTTGATTTCAAGAAACTGATCTATCTTGCTCCTCAGGATTTCATCGTCCTTCAGAGGCGCGCCGTAAACTATCTCATTCCTGTCGCTTTCTATTCCCCTTGCAATCGACAATATTTCCGTTATATCGGGTATTTCCTCAAGGTTTTTTGTGACAACGGCGGATAACTTTAGCCTTGCATTCCTGTCTCCCATCTTGAACCACTCATGCTTGACGTAAGCGCCCGGCTTTATAATGCGAAGCTTGTGGAAATACAATTCTATGGAGTGCTGCACGCCCAGGGAAATCATTGACATGAGCCTTCTTTGATAGTCGAGTATGTCTCCCTTGAGTGCGTCTTCTATTGTCTTTTCAACCTCTTTCAGGGCTTCTTCATGTTTTTCCTCTTGCATAACTATAATTAAGACAAATGACTTTAAATATGTTTCTTACACGAAATTAAGACACTTGTCTTACTTCTCTTTCCTCCCGAACAATCCCTGCGGCCTGAACAGCAAAAATATGACAAGCACGACAAAGGCAATGGCGTCCTTGTAGCCCGAAGGCAGGAACCAGATACCTATATTCTCTACGAGCCCGAGCAGGAAAGCGCCGGCTACGGCACCGCGCACATTACCGAGGCCACCCACAACGCTCGCCGTGAATCCCTTGATTATTACATTAAGTCCCATTGACGGCTGTAGGTTCTGCTCTATCGCTATGAGGACGCCTGCCGAGGCTGCTAGAGCCGACGCGAGCGCGAACGTGTACGTGGTGATGCGCTCTATATTTATCCCTATGACCTGTGCAACATCCTTGTTGTCAGCCGTGGCACGCATCGCCTTTCCTGTTTTCGTTTTTTGCAGGAAAACTTCTACCAATAGCAGCGTCAGGAACGCCACTGCGATGATTACGACCTGCGTCTGTGTTATTATTGCCCCAAAGAAATCCATGCCCTGCGTTATCGGGCCGATTCTTATCGTCTTGACCTCGGCGCCGAACAGCGCTATGATGAGGTTCTCGACAAAAATGAATATGCCCAGCGACGCGAGCAGCATGATAAGCGAGTTGCTCTTCCTGCGCTGCAGTGGCTTGTAAACCGAGTAATTCATGGCAACACCGACGATCGCGCCGCCGATTACAGCCAGGATGAAAGCTGCAACGATCGGCATTCCCAGCGAAAAAAACAAGTAAGCAAGA
>Ga0209542_10006024_pt1 | contig 23861 bp, 23 predicted proteins | sample RifCSPhighO2_01_FD_184028 | JGI IMG/M metagenome (GOLD analysis project Ga0209542, IMG submission 184028) | Soil microbial communities from Rifle, Colorado - Rifle CSP2_plank highO2_0.1 (SPAdes) (version 2) | ecosystem: Environmental > Terrestrial > Deep subsurface > Rock core/Sediment ...
GACTAAGAGATGTACCTGCTATAGCACCCTCCATTGCACCTTGAGAGCTTTTAATAACCTGACTGTCCACTAATACTGAGAAAAATGGTGCTGTAACACCAACTTCACGTAGCTGTTTTGCCCCATTCCCTTCATATGCGTAGTTTGTCATAACTACTGCCTCGGGATTACTGGACTTTATTTTTAGTGCCTCCGATCGAAAATCGCTTTGATCAGCCTGAGGTAACTGGTATGAAACCACTGTACCACCCATATTTTCTACCCCCATACGGACTGCCTCAGCTTGGGTTCTTTCCCATTCTTGAAGAGAGCCTAAAATCGCTACTTGTTTATGACCTTGCTCCACAATCATTGATCCTAGTTTTTTGCTTAGCAAATCATCATGAGGCCAAAGATTAAACAGTGAATCGCATGTTTCATTAAACTCAGCGACTCCGAGCGTAGGGGAAATAACAACCATATTTTTTGAACATGCAACGGGAGCGATCGCGAGACCGGAAGGAGTCCAGTTCGTGCCAATCACAAATGCGATTCCTGATTGTTCAAATTTATTGATAGCGGCTAGTGCCGACTTGGTGTCATCTCCTACGTTGTCTTCGTGTACGGCTTCAAGTTTTTTCCCAAGAACACCGCCCCTACTATTAATCTCCTCAATGGCCATGTCTGTCCCCTGCCTTGAATTTTGCCCCGTATTTACGCCAACCCCTGAAAGGTTGTATATTGTTCCAATCTTAATACTTCCCTGTTCCGATTGTTTGTTGTTCCCAATCCACACCAGTGCAACTATAATTATAATTCCTGCAGCCCATACATATGTTTTTTGTTGTGTGGTCATAGACTACAAGGGCTCTATCGAGCCGTTTTGATTAATTTTCTTTATTATAAACTCGCCACCCTGGACTCCTCCTATTTCATCAAACTTTACCGGACCAAATGTAACGGTATCAAAGGTAGTAGTGGCTACATAATCTCGAATATCTGGTCCAGATACATTTCCTGCCGCAATTGCGTCTAACACCATATTAGTTGCATCATACGAGTTGGAAGCACCAAACACCGGATCGACACCAAACCGTTCTTTGTATTTCTGCGCGAATTCTGGAATATCTACCTTGGGTGCAATAAAATGTAAGTTTGTCAGTAGTGGCTTGTATTCATCTTTTTTTGCAAACTCCTCAATGGACTCCGTCGCGAAGAGATTTGAATCTGGATATATTTCAATTCGCTGTTTAAGAAATGTATTCAATTGTGATTCATCGCTAAAACCAAAAACAATTACATCTGGTTGTAGGTTCTTAAGCTGTGTAAGAGCAGTCCTAAAATCTGCATCATTAATATTAAACTTAAATTCTTTTACGACATCAACGCCAAACCCAGGAGCAGCTTTTTTGGCGCGGTTTGCTATATCTTCCCAAAAAGGGTCATTAGTGAATACAAACGCTACCTTTTTCTGATTCTTAGAAGATAGATGCTGTATGAGCTCTTCTGCTTCCTTGTCTGAACGAAACCAAGTAGAAAAAACATATTGATGAACTTTTTCGGCCTGCACAGCTGTAATAGCACCACTCGGAGTAATCATTACTACCTGTTTTTCGTCAGCAATAGGCGCAGATCCTGGAAATGAATCAAACCACGTAGGACCAATAATGACTTTAACCTGGTCTACAGAAATAAGTTTTTGCACAGCTGAAATCACTTTTGGGCTGTCGCTTGATATGTCTTCTACAACCAATTCGACTTTCTTATCATGGCCTCCTCTTTTATTAAATTCTTCCAAGGCAAGGGTAGCTCCATTTAAATCCGCAACTCCCCACTCTGCAGCAAACCCAGACAACGCAAATGCGCCACCAATTTTATACGTTTCTTGGTTGTTTTCTTTCTGCCCTTTACTAGCTCCCCAAATCACTACTGCAACCACAAGTATCCCAATCACTGCCCATGTGTATGTTTTTTGTTGTGTGGTCATATAGTTATTAAACAGCTAAAGATAGCTTAAAACAATACTATTTGCAAGGGTTCGTTTGTTCTTATCCTTTCAAGCTTATTCCATTGCCCCAACAAACACTTGCTCGAGTATTTTACTAATCTTGAGGTTTTTTGCCGTATCGTGTGCGATAATTTTCCCTTGTGCCATAATGTATCCAACATCCGCAATAGCAAGTGCGCTTTTAATGTTATGTTCTACAATTAATACGGTTACTCCAAATGTCTGGTTTATGTGCTTGATTTTCGCAAACACTTCTTTCACAAGCCTTGGCGAAAGCCCAAGAGAAGGTTCATCAAGTAATAACAACTTCGGAATCGTCACCATCGCACGAGCAATTGCGAGCATTTGCTGTTGACCGCCCGATAGCTTAAATGCATATTCATTCCATTTTTCCTGTAATAGTGGGAATTCCTGTATTACAAGATCAATATTCTTCTTCGCAAGAGCTGTATCTTCAATGTGGTATCCACCCAAGAACAAATTTTCTTGGATCGTCAATGTGCCGAAGTTAACTTTTCCTTGCGGTACATAGGAAATTCCCTGCTCAAGAAGTGCGTGAGTTGGGAGCGTTGATAGTAAAATATGATTAAATTCTATTGTTCCGGATGTAACAGGAACGAGATTAAAAATAGATTTTAAGAGTGTCGACTTCCCTGCTCCGTTTGGACCCATCAGCACAGCAACCTGCCCCTGCTCAATTTCCAGGTTTACATCATGCAACACTTGCAGATCGTCATAGCCGGAATTAAGTTGAGATATTTTTAACATGGTGCATTACTCGAATTTTCGCTTTGTAGCAGCCAACCTATTTTTATAATAGGGATTTCATTTAATAAAAGTTTGCTTTCCATTTTTTACCTGATAGATATTTTCTGTCCGGTCCAGCGTCCTAGAGGGGCCAATAATTTTTATTAATCCTTTTTGAATATTGCCTGAGCCAGCATCTTCAACAGCCTCCTGAATTGCTTTAAAACCATCATAGCCAAAAGATACTAAGGTTGTATCGATGGGATCAGACCCAAACATACTGTGGTAGGATTTTGTAATTTTGATTGCCTTAATCTCATCGGTAAAGAAGTTAGTAAAATACACGCCTTCCGCAGCATCTCCAGCCGCATCAATCTCATCTTGTAATAGTGAGTCGCCGGAAAGAAGCGCCGTATCAACGCTAAGGCGTTTGGCTTGGGTGAGGAAATCTGCACACGTTCCAGGAATGAGCGGGAGGTAAATAGCATCGACGTTGGCATCTTTCGCTTTCGTAATAAACGTTCGATAATCTTTTTCTGAAGGTTGGTATGCCTCCTGAATAACAATATTACCACCTAGAGTTTTAAACTTTACGGCAAAAGCTGTGCTGATAGTTTCCGACCATGGGTCGAGTTGATTAATCACTGCGATTCGTCGTGCTCCAAGTTCTTCGTAGGCATACATTGCCATCTTCTGGCCTGCCTTCTCTGTAGAAAATCCTGTACTAAACAGATAGTCACCAGCGTTTTCAACAAAGGCATCGCTGTCCCACGTTACCACCAATGGTATTTGTTGAGCAGCAAACAACGAAGTAATTGGCTTTGCTTCTTGAATAAGACCTGTCAGACCAGCGTCAATATCATCAATTTCAAGGAGTTTTTTCGCCCCACTCACGGCAGATGCTGCATTAAGACTCTGGCCATCTTCATACACTACTTCAATGAGCATACCCTCGGCTTCCGCTTCTTTCTGGGCCATCTTAATGCCCTTCTGAATTTCCTCCCCAATAACTGCTAGATCACCACTAAGTGCCAAAACTGCGCCGATTTTGAGAGGTTTATCTAGCGTTGGTACCTGTTTCTGATTAAAGGCCCACCACAAAACACCAACTACAACGACTGCTATAATAATTCCTCCGGTCAATTTTTGTGTATTGTTCATAATAAATCGTTTATTCCCCCAAATAAGCTTCTATAACTCTTTTATCACGTAACACCGTCTCCGGCAAGCCTTGGAGGAGCACTTTGCCTGCGTCAAGCACAATAACCTTATCTGCCAGTTTTCGTACGAACTCTATGTCGTGTTCTATAATCGCAATGGTTTCACCTTTTTTCTTCAAATCCATCAAAAGGTTTTCAATCTTTTGTTGTATTACTGCATTCACCCCAGCGACAGGTTCGTCCAATAACAAAAGCGTGTGGGGTTTTCGCAATGCGATGGCAAGCTGAAGAAGTTTGCGTTGTCCATAACTTAAATCTCGAACGATTGTTTCTGTAGGTCGCTCAATGCCAAAACTTTCAATATATGATTGATATTCTTCAGTAGCACTCTTCGTATCTGGTAGCAACGAACGAAAAAACCGAGTATCATCGTTGCCTTCTGCCATGGCAAGATGATCCGCAATGGTAAGATTTTTGAATAGTCGTACCTGTTGCCATGTTCGCACGATTCCGATGTTTGCACGCTGGTGTTCTTGCAAATTTGCAATATCATTGTCATGAAACGTGATCTTTCCCTGGTCAAGCGGAACTAATCCGCTTATTGCATCAAAAAGCGTAGTCTTCCCCGCGCCATTAGGGCCGATAATCGCCGTAATTTTTCCTTGCTCTAGTGAAAAGCTACAATTATCCAGCGCCGTTACTCCACCGAACTTCTTTGTCATCTGCTGAATAGAAAGCAACATAGTTATTCAAGATCTACTTTACCGAATAATCCTCTTGGCCGAAGAAGTAATACACAAAGTAACAGCACTGCATAAATAATCTGTCGCGTGGGCCCTATCATCGACGATGGTAGCGCTACGAATCGAAGTGCTTCAGGAATAAGCAAAATAAGAACAGTTGCAAATATCGACCCACGAATCGAAGCGAGGCCGCCGATCATGACAATAGTAACAACAAGAATAATTTCAGATAGAAAGAAACTGGAAGGGTCAATATACGTTATATAGTGAGCAAAAAGACTTCCCGCAATGCCTGCGCAAAATGCGGAAACCATCATGCTTTGTGCTTTTAACTTAAAAGTATTTTTTCCTAACAACCGAAGCGCAATCTCATCATCACGCACTGCTTCCAAGAGCTTCCCATACCTGGATGTTGCAAGCTTCCATACAAACATCACGACAAAGAATACAGTAATTGTAACAAATAGAAGGTACGAAAAGTTGTCTGCAATGCGCAGGCCAAACAGTTCAGGTTTTGGGATTCCAGGTATCCCAAGCGGGCCCCGTGTTACTTGGGTCCAGTTCAAGAACACAGAATACACAACGAAACTAAAACCGAGCGTAGCGAGCGCGAAATAATCCCCTTTTAGATTGCGTGTTCCTACGACAAGCAATAGACCGAACAATGAGGCGACGACTCCCGCAAGAAAAAATGAAATAATAAATGGAACACCTGCCAACTGTAAAATCGCCGACGTATATGCACCGATGCCGAAAAATGCAATATGGCCCAAGTTGAGCAATCCAGTAAATCCTATCGATAGATTCAGGCCCACGGCTAATACAATATAGACTCCAATTAAGATCAGAAGATGAATAATATATCCTTCAATCATAGCTATTCTTTTATCCCCTTAGAGATTCCAAGAATACCACTTGGGCGAACGAGGAGGAATAGAAACAATAAAACAAAGGCAATTGCATCTTTGTACCCACTCGGAAGCCACCAAATACCAAAATTCTCAACAATACCAAGCAGATAACTACCCAGCACCGCTCCTGGAAGAGACGATATTCCTCCAATAATTGCTCCAGTGAATCCTTTTATTATGAGCCCAGTACCCATGACTGGTTCTATATTTTGTTCTAACACAACAAGCACGCTAGCAAGCCCCGCGATGCCAGAGCCGAGCACGAAACTCTTTGCCTGTACCGCGCGTGCATTCAGACCCATAATTTCTGCCAGTTCCTCATTGTCCGCAACTGCCCGCATCGCCTTACCAAGTTTCGTATATTTGGTAAATATCCATACGAAACAGAGCAAAAGCAGCGCTGTTGCTATTATCACAATTTGTAACGGAGTAATGATCGCACCCCATAGCTCAATCCCTTTACGAACAGGTATGTATGCAAGTGTTTTTACATCTGCACCAAACAGAAGTAGCATGAGATTTTCCAAAAAAATCATTAGTCCAATACTTGCGACTAGTAAAATAGCATTCGATGATTTTCGCTGTTTGAGAGGCCGATAAATCAACAGAAACATGAGTAACCCCAAGAGCCCAGTACTAACAACTGTGCAGAAAGCAGCGATAAAAAAGTTCAGCCCAAGTAAGGAAAAAAACGTGAATAGCATATATGCCCCTACGGTTACCGTTGTACCGTGAGCAAAGTGAACGAATCTATTGGTGGCGTAAATAAGGGAAAAACCCGAGGCGACAAGTGCATAGATTGAACCTGCAATTAGGCCATTCACGAAAAGCTGAACTGCTATCATGTGTGTAATAGTACACGTCTTGGAGGACAATGCATCTAGATAAGAAAAAGACCGCTGGGTAAGCACCCCGCGGTCTTTGTTTTTGCTTCAAGTGTGCACTTCTTGCTTTTCACGACTCAGTTGTAACTGTTTCTTCATCAAAGTCATCTTCAGGAATGGCGTTGATGTCGACACCCATTTTTTCCAGAAGCTTCTCTCTGGTTTTTGGTCCGAACTTCCCGTCAATGTCGTCTCCACGGAAACCGAGATGCCTTTGGAGCCTCTTAACGCCCTCAACGGTCTGCTGCCCGTATATACCATCTGGCACAATCCTTGAATTGAAGCAAGCGAACTTCAGCATATGCTGCAAGAACTTGGTGGCTCGCCGGACACCTGGTCCCTTTGAGTTTTCATCAAGATAATCTGGAAAGAACTGGTTCATCACTACTCCTTTGGCAAATAGTGCCAAAACACTGAAATTGAAGAGCTACGAGGCTCGCAAGTAGCCTATAGCGAAGTTAACTTGGCGTCAATGTGTTTTCGTTTCGTCAAACTCCGAATATAATCGTCCTGCAGCATAGCGTTCAAGAGCGGCTCGAATATATGGAATAACATCCCCGGGCAATCGTGTTATTGGAAACCAATCTAATGCGGAGCACTTTTCAGGTTCTGGATTAAAAATTTCTCCACTCCATTTTTTCACTGCAAAAAAGTAGTCTGCGCGTACATGATCGGCGCACATGCGATACATGACATGCGCAATGCTAATATCGCCTGGCATAATATCGACTCCTGTTTCTTCTTTTGCTTCTCGAATAGCAGCAGCTATTGCATACTCCCATTCTTCTATATGCCCTGCGGGCAAGCTATATTCCCCGTCGTGATATCCCGTATTTTTCCTACGAGAAAGCAATACTTTTTCTCCGTCTCGGAAAAATAAGTAGCTCGACGGCACGACGGTGTAGTGTTTGCGTGGTTTGGATATTTCCATGCATAGATAGTACTCCAACTCGATTGCACATTCTATTGTATTTAAAAAAGCAAAAAAAGACCACCTCGTTGCCTTTGTGGCTAGGGTGGTCGATTGTGTCAGAATGTTTCTCTTCCGAATTAGCCCAGACCCAGGGCACTCCACGCTGCGTTGCTATTGTACCAGGTTTCTCGAATGGCATGAAGGATAAGTTCCCCCTGCTTTTCGGCAAGACCAAAAGTTTCGGCAAACTTGGCGTGGCCAAGACATTTCACATTTGAGAAGTCTACACCGATTACGTTTGCTTCATAAAAATCTGCGCCCCAAATGTTAGCCCAGTTGAGCGTAGCATCTGACAAGTTCGCCAGGTTGAAGTCACAGTTAGAGAGATTCGCGTATGAGAGGTTGGCACGTGAGAAATCTGCTTCTGTGAAATCAATACCAGCGAAGTTCGCTTCAGACAAATCAAGCCCTGAGAGTTTGGCGCCGCCGAAATCAAGTTGCTCGGCAAGTGAACTTTCACTTCGCACATAGTCCAGAAAGTTTCTGTCCTCCGCAAGAGGAGCCTCTCTGAGTTTACGTTCACGACGATCGGAAAACTCGCGTCTAGTCTCTGGCCGTGCTTTGTTGAACTCTTCAATCCTGCCCATTTGGAGCAATTTAACAAGTTCATCTGTTGAAAGAACAGTCGTTGTGGACATTTCGTCCTCCTTAAAGAGAAACAATCAGACACTACAGACACCGCACGACTCAGTGTACATATTGTGGCCTTATTTGCAATATCACCTTCATTTCCCCGCCGCTTTTATGAACGTATTAAACAATGGATGGCCGGTGAGGGGGCGGGAGGTGAATTCTGGATGAAACTGCACGGCGACGAACCATGGATGGTTTTTGAGTTCTATTATTTCAACAAGCTGTTCATCTGGCGTTGTTCCGGAAATTACTAAGCCCGCGTTTGTAAGCTGTTCCCGATAGTCATTATTGAATTCGAACCTGTGCCTATGTCTCTCCCGAATGTTTTTATTGTTATATGCAGCATATGCTTGTGTACCCTCCGCAAGTGTACAATCCCAGCCCCCTAATCTCATTGTCCCACCTTTGTCTGTGATTTTTTTTTGAGACTCCATGATGTGGATAACTTGATTTTTTGCCTTTTCATCAAATTCCTGACTTGTCGCATTTTTTATTCCCGCAACATTTCGTGCAAATTCTATAACCGCAAGTTGCATACCCAAACATAGCCCGAGATACGGAATATTATTTTCTCTCGCATATTGGATTGCCTGTATTTTTCCTTCTGTACCGCGTACGCCGAATCCGCCGGGCACTACAACGCCTTTTGCCTTTTTAAGCATAGAAAGTGCTCCGGGGTCTTTTTGCTCTATTTTTTCTGCATCTATCCAAAGGAGTTCTAAATCACACCCATTTTGCCAACACGCCGCCTTTAATGCTTCCACCATGCTTGCATACGTGTCGAGCATGGTGATATACTTCCCTACTACGGCAATTGGCATCTTTGGTTTTTCTTTTTTGATTGTTGCAACTAAATTCTGCCACGTATCACTCATACGCTTCCTATTTTTTAATCCAAGCTTTTTCATGATAACATCGTCTAGCTTGTGCTCCTCCATAATAAGAGGTACTTCGTATACACTTTTTACCGTCACGAGTGGCAATATGGCTTCTTTTTCAACATTGGTGTATAACGACATTTTCGCAATGTCTGCCTCCCCAATTTCATAATCCGTACGCGCAATTAAGACATCTGGCTGAATACCGATACTTCGAAGTTCCCGTACGCTATTTTGTGCTGGCTTTGTTTTTACTTCATCCGATGCTTTTAAATACGGCAAAAATACTACATGCACATACAACACGTTTTCCCTTCCTTCATCAAGCAACATTTGGCGTGCGCCTTCCAAGAAGTGGAACCCTTCATTATCTCCCACCGTTCCGCCTATTTCTACAATTTGTACATCAAAGTCGCCTGAAGTAGCGGACTTGCGGGCACGGAGCTTTACTTCGTTTGTGACGTGAGGAATAACTTGCACCGTTTTACCCAAATATTCGCCCCTCCGTTCACGATTTATCACTTCTTGGTAAATTTTCCCTGTCATCACAGAAGAATCCGCATTTATATTTTGATGCAAAAACCGTTCATAATGGCCTAAATCTAAATCCGCTTCTGCGCCATCGTCCGTTACAAACACTTCCCCGTGCTCTGCAGGATTTAACGTACCAGCATCGACGTTAATATATTGGTCAAATTTCTGCATGTTTACTTTAAGGCCTCTGTCTTTTAGTACATTTCCAATAGATGCTGCGGTTATACCTTTTCCGAGGCCAGATAATACTCCGCCTGTGACGAATATATATTTTGGCTTTTTATTCTTCATGGGTAGTTACTGTTACGTGCATATGAAATTCGACTCCCTGCCCCAGCTGCACTGTAACATCGTACGTGCCAAGCTTTTTGAGCGGAAATTGACCTTTGATATTTTTTAGGGGAACAGAAAGGCTAAAATCTGCATGTAACCGTTCGAGAATAGTTTTTGCTAAAATACTTCCATAAATGTCTTCCCCATTTCGAACCTTTGCCTTAATAAATATCTCGGTGTTTTCGAGTCGGTCTGCAGTTGCTTGAAATTTTTTGAGCTCTTCTTCAGCAATTTTTCTTGCAGCTGCATCTTTTGCGTTTCTTTTTTCTTGCACTTGCTTTGTTGCGAGCGCCGCTTTCCCGTTTGGAAACAGGAAATTCCGCGCATATCCATCTGGCACAGAGACAATATTCCCTGCGTTCCCTAATGTATCGATATCTTCTAGTAATAGGACTTGCAAGGTGTGTGTCATACTACTTTTTCAATTCTTCTAAAGCTCTTTGCAGCTGCTCGTCCCCCTCCGTCTCTTCGTTATTCTCAACAGTAATAGACGGTTCTATTCCCTGCTCGTTAATGGAACGGCCATTTGGGGTAAACCATTTCGCAATTGTCACTCGCAAACTGGAGCCATCTCGTAAATCAATCACTTCTTGTACCGAGCCTTTCCCGAATGATTTTACGCCAATAACTGTTGCGTTGAGATTGTCTTGCAGCGCCCCCGCAACAATTTCCGATGCTGATGCGCTGCTATGGTTCACCAACACAACTACCGGTACATCTCGAAGAATTCCTATTCCGCTCGAGCGATGTGTCGTTTCCCTCTTCCCTCGTTCAATAACAACAGGTAATCCTGCAGGTAAAAATTCTGAAGAAATATCAACAGCGGAATCTAAATATCCCCCTGGGTTGTTACGCACATCCAGAACTACGCCTTTCACGTTTTGTTTCTTGGCCTCTTTTGCTGCCTGCGTAAACTTCAGTGCCGTATCTCCGTTAAAGTTTAAGATGGAAATATGTGCAATACCGTCTTTTATTTCAAACTTAATACTTTTTACTTCAATATCATCCCGAACAATAGAAATATCTGTTGTTTCATTGGCATCCTTGTGAATAACTTTTAACTCAACTACCTCTCCTCGTGGGCCACGAATTTGTTGTACTACTTCATCAAGCGACATATCTTCCGTAATATTCTTTTTATCAACAGCCACAACAATGTCTCCTGCTTTTACCCCTGCCTTTTCTGCAGGAGATCCAGAAAGAGGAGCAATAACCACAACAAGTCCATTTTTCATGCCCATTTCTGCGCCGATTCCTGAAAAACTTCCTTTGAGGGCATCTTTAAATTGTTTTGTTGACTCCGGGTCAGAAAAAGCCGTATACGCATCGCCCGAAGCCCTTACCATTCCCTCTACGGCGCCATAGGAAAGTTTTTTTCCGTCTAGTGTGCCAATGAAGTTTTCGTGAAGTTCGTTCCATGTTTCCCAAAACGGTGAGGCAGCAAATGCATCGGCCCCCGATACAGGCTCTTGTATGTATAACGCAGGAAAGCTATATCGCCCAATAAGAATTCCAACTACCAGAAGAAGTATTACACCAAGGAATTTTTGAATCTTTTGTATCATATCATTATTAGGGAGTTAATCGCTTCACTCCTCGATATACATACGACGCCTCACGAATACTTTCTAAGTTCAGCATAAGCATAACCATGCGGCCAAACCCAATACCCGCACCTCCGTGAGGTGGGCAGCCATAGCGGAAAAAATTGAGGTAGTCTTGAATCGAACTTTCTTGCATTCCTTTTTCTTTTGCTTGTTTTTTAAGTACATCATAGCGATGTTCCCGTTGCGCACCTGTTGTAATTTCTAGCCCCTTCCATAGTAAGTCAAAGCTTAATGTAGCATTGGCATCGTCTTCTTTGCGCATGTGATAAAACGGCCGAACACTAGAAGGATATTCCGTGACAAATACAAACTCATGACCATATTGCTCTTTCGCAATAGTTCCAAGAGCACGCTCCTCTTCGGGGCTGAGGTCGCCGTCACGTTCATTTTCAATATTCTTTTTCGCCAGTAGTGCCTTGGCTTCGCTCATGGTGAGCTGAGGAAATGGGAACGAAGGAACAACAACGTCAATGCCATAATGCTCCTGAATTTCTTTACCTAATTTGTTTTTAACTTGTTCTAACGCATATGCTATTGCCTTCGACCAGATATCTATAACGTCTTGATGTGATGTAATAAAAGATATCTCAAAATCGAATCCTGTAAATTCCGTTGCATGTCTGGTTGTAAATGAAGGCTCTGCACGAAACACTGGCCCTATTTCAAACACTCGCTCAAATCCAGCTGCCATCGCCATCTGCTTATAAAATTGAGGCGACTGCGCCAAATATGCCAATTTGTCGAAGTATTTTACCTCGAACACTTCTGCGCCAGACTCGCTAGGCGAGCTCATGAGTTTTGGCGAATGAATCTGAAGAAATTTCTGTTCTATAAAAAAATCACGAAGCGCTTGTTCCAGATGTGTCCACACCTTGAATACCAAAAGCTTCTGAGGTTTGCGAAGATCAAGCCAACGATAATCCAATCGAATAGCTTGATCCGTTTCGTTTTCGCTCTTTTCAACAACTGGAATAGGTAATTGGGGGTCAGCTGCCGATATCACGGTGAGCGCCGTAACCTGAAGCTCGAAACCACTTTGTGCTTGTTTTGCTGCAACTATGATACCCTCAACGGTAATTACAGACTCTTGTGATATTTTTTTTGCAACAGAAAATGCCTCTTCGTGTTCTGGAAGAACCACACATTGCACAAGACCATCGTAATCGCGAAGTACCAGAAAAATAATCTTGCTCTGAGCACGTATCACTTGTACCCAACCAGCTAAGTGCACAGTTGTTCCAATAAGAGAAGTGTTCAAATCCCCCACCATATGAGTTCGATATTGATTTGCAGTATTCTTCACTCCTCTAGAGTACGACATCGAGAGACTATGCACAAATATTTATTGCGCACACTCTCCCAGGGGTCGTATGCCTGGGATGCACCCCGCTCCTTCAAAACGGGGTTCATAGAAAAAAGATCACTGATCGGTATCAAAAGATAATTCACAGATTGCCGTGAAGGCAACCAATTACTATAAGGGAAAGTAAATATTTTGCAAACGACCCCCGTGGTGCGAAGCACTTTACGGGGAAACAAAGCATTTTTGTAGCAAAGAGTGTTGATAGTTACGGGAGCAGGAGCTCCCACAACCGCCTTTTTGCTCAAGAGTATCAGAGCACCTTCCCCGCCGTAGGGCGAGGGGGAACTCCGATTACCTGTATTGCTCAAAGCTTCTCTTTGCCACAAAAATGCCCTATTTGGCACGTTTATTGAGTCTTTTTAAACGAACCTGGTAATATAGCATACTACTTGCCTATATGTCAATAGCGACTTTTTGACACATGTCTAGCATCATGCTATACATACTCCTGTGCCATTCGGCACGGGTTCTCTCCCAATTCACGTTTTAGGTTTTGAAAGGATTCCGGTTGTATGAATATCCCCTTACCTCGGTGCAGAAATTGTCACAGTCTTTCCTGGGGCACTCGTTTCCCAGAAGACTCTCATGCACCAACAAAGATCGTACGATTTACCTGCGCATGCAGAACCCACTTGACCTTGGCACACCAAGGCCATGAACGTGGGTTCACTATCATGTCAAAAGAGCTGGGTATCCCTATCAGTTCAAAAATCGAAAGAACGTTATCGATACTTCTGGAGAGCTACGGTCATATCCCTGACCTGCAGGACGAGCTCAACGATCACTTCATTTTTCGAATCGCAAGAACAGGAAAAAACACATTGACATGGGAAGAGATTTTTGCAACTCAGCCCATTCTTGCTGGCTTGCGTGATTCCCAACTAATCCTTTCCGCCGCAAGACGCTAAACATCGTTATCGACCATCCAATTGCACATTCACCTCTCCTATGCCCCATGGCGTACGAGAGGTTCTTTTTTTCTTCGGTTGCAATAATAGTCATTCTTACCCATAATACGAAGCACGCGCTCATAGCTCAGGGGTAGAGCAGTGGCCTTTTAAGCCAACGGTCGGGGGTTCAAATCCCTCTGGGCGCACTTCGACTCGGCCTTGCTTTTGCAAGTCCTCGCTCAGTGTAAACACTTTTATATTAAAGAAAAACTAATTGCCGGGGAATGGAAATAAAAAAATCCCCCAAGTTCTCCAGTACCGTAAAGTACTAAGAACCCAAGGGACAAAATGAACGTGGCAAAGTTAACAAGTATTGGAGTTGCAAATGTTACGCTCCAACTGCACTTCCGGCAGACGGCGCACCCCAGTTCCGAAAGGAAAAACCACGCCAGAGGCTGGGTTTGAGCATCGGAAATTTATCGCCCATAGAGAGGCACGGCACGGACATCGACTCGTAGCGAGAGCCAAAAAGATCAAGGTTGTGGCCTTTGGGGCTCTCGAGAACGTACGGAAACAAAATTCCATGAATCAGCCCATACCACGCTGAGTACGCAATTCGTCCTTCAAGCTGAATATTCTCAGAGATGAGATCGTGTTTCGTGTTAAGACGCTTGCGTCCGTCCTCGATGTCAATCAGAAGATGTGCGCCTGTGGGTACAGGATTCACGTCGGTTAAGTGTTGCGGATCGAGATAATTCTCGCCCGGCTCACGATTTACTATTATGAGTCTCATCAGTCCCTTTAAGTCGAGCGTGTCAGACCGCCGAGGAACAACGAGAAACAGTTGCGAATCGCTCGGAATGAGCGAATACAGTCGATCGACATCTTCGTCTGGCAAGTCGAGACCCTTTTCCTGGAGAATACCCACCTGGTAATCGAAGAGTTCCCGTTGGGTAGGAAGGACAAGAGGACTCTGTAGAGCATGGTATTGATCTGCAGAAACGTACGAAAAAGAAGCGGTCATGGTCATCAAACTTCACTCCAACTACGATTATTGGGACTGGAAAGAACAGGAATATACGATTGATGTAAAGTACATTAAACGCATGCACTGTGTCAACTATGCGGTGGGGCTGACTCCTTAGTTTCGTTCAAAAAGGTCCGCGCAACGTGTATAATTACGGCACCGACAGAATCTTTAGTTGTTTTCGGTCAGCTCTTGGGCAAGGATTTCTTTGCTGAGGATGTTTTTTCCTTCTTCTTTAATGACCGTGACGTATCCTGATGCGTAGTCATACGAATGAACCTTCCAACCAATATCGAATACACCACTGCTCCTACGGACATTCAAAGATCTTCCTACGTATGGAAGAAGCCCCCTGGGCATAAACTCGATCAATATTACGCTCATGTCATCAGGCTTCGCTCGAAAGTGGTTTTCGCGACTCCTCTGTTGGGCGGCCCTGGTAAGAGCTTCGGTAGCTTGCTCGGTGTTATCGGATGACGCTAGAATATCTCCCATTTCTGAATCAGTTAGATTATCAGAGACACCATCAGTGGTAAGTAGAAGGTTATCCCCAGGAGACATGCGAGCTGTGTAGGTAGAAACCTCGACTCGTCTAGCACCGAGACAATCGATTCGATTTATGTTCTCAAAGAAGTGGAGTTCCCTTGCAGTTAATTGTGTGGGGCTAGTTACCTCATTGAGCTTTTTCTGTAGCACCCACGCTTCGTCGAGCGCATCTCTCTTGAGAATGTTGTCATCTAGGGTGATTTGCAGCATTCTCCCGTCTGGCTTTACTATATATGCTCGGCTGTCGCCAATATTAGCTACAACAACATGCCTCTCGCCTTGCTTCCCATTAACAATTTTTGCAATACAGGCAGTAGTACCCATTCCTCGCAATTCTGAATGCTGTGAGCTAAGTTGAAGGAGGTGATCATTTGCATTTTCAACCGCTTTCCTCAGATCCTCGCGCATTTCTGGTAACGTAAAATTCTCCTCAAGTGTTTCGAGCTTGGAAAGGATTGACTTACTAGCCTCTGCGGAGGCGACATCTCCTGCAGCTTCTCCTCCCACCCCATCGAATATTCCAAAAAATCCTTCCCCCTTACGTACAAAAAGTGAATCCTCGTTCGATTCTGGATGCAGTTCGCTTGCTATAGTTGCTGCGCCAACATCCATTGTTTCTGGCGACTGTTCTGGAGAAGGTAACTGTTCTGGTCTTGCCATATAGATAGAGAATACCAGGCTAGCGACTTTTTTCAAAGTAGCATTGCTTTATACACCGAACTGCCCTATATTCACACCATTAAACCACGGTGGTTTAATTTGCACACCAAAATTCAATAGCGAAGGAATAACACATGATCAATACAAGACTTACTCGAATGAAGGCACAAACACTACCAGTTAAGCCATGTGCGCGGTACAAGTTGGTAATTGAGCTATTTGAATTATGCCACGAAGGAACATCAGATAGTGCAATCTTGCTCGTATTTCACGTTCTCAACAGGTCAAACATCCCAAAGAAAAGGTGTGCCGCAGTCATCGCGGCAATCGACGAGTTCTCGGAACTACATTGCGCAGGTGAATTCACGTGGCAAATTCGTAAAGCCCGAGCACGTCTTACAAAAAAGCTCGAGACTGCTCCAAAAAAACGCAAAGCGACAAAAAAGCGATTGAAGCGTCGCCATTCAACCAGATAAAGCCAAACATGCACGCCAGCAGAGAACACAGACGCACGAACCCTACGGGTCACGGCGTCTTTTTATGTTCCTTGCTAATTGAAAAGTATATTTCAAGCAAAGCGAATAGTAAGCTTAACGTGAGTGGCCCGAGTAAAAATCCGATAGGGCCAAAAAATCCAATTCCACCCAAAATAGAAAGCAATACGAGAAATGGATGTAACCGAGTGCCTCGCCCAACCAGCATTGGCCCTAAAAAGTTATCGATAAGCCCAACTGCCAATATACCCCAAACAGTAAGCCCAATTGCAAGCGTAATATTTCCGCTGATATATAAATATGCAATTGCGGGAAGCAGAACAAGCGAAGTTCCCAGACTCGGAACAAGCGCCGCTATAGCCGCTGCACTTCCCCACAATACTGGGTTCGGAACAGTAAATAGCAAAAATCCAATTGCTGTTGCGCTGCCTTGAATAATCGCCACGGCCAGGTTGCCTCGTATTACTGAGTTAATCGCTAGTGCAAGTTTATGAAAAATTGTTTCGTCGTGAACATCCTGCAACGGACTGATGTTTACCAGAGCGCGCCGAAGCTTATGACCATCTTTGAATAAATAATATAGGGCAATAAGAAATATAAATAAACTTATTGACCCTTTTGCTACGTTTGCAAATAGTGGACCGAGGCGTTGCAATAAGAAATTTAATGCTTCTTGAATATATTGATTAATATCGGTTGAAAATTCTATCGGTACGGGGGAAAGCCTCGTAAGCTTGTGAATAGTGATATTTGCATTACGCGAAAGATCTGCTGCGCCGTTACCCGAAGCGAGAGAGGTATAGAGTGCTGTAGCTTCTTGAAATATTTGTATGCCCAAAAAAGTGAGTGGCACAATAGCGAGAATAAGAACACAAATAGTTGCAAGAAGCGCACCCAAGCCTTTATGTCCGCGTGTTAACTTGAGCACCCTATCGTGGAGTGGGTCAAAAATAGTCGCAAAAACAATTGCCAATGTAAGTGCGAAGAGAAACGGTTTAAAAATGAAAAACGTAAGCACAAAAATACTACACAAGAGGACGAGCAAGAAATACAGCTCAGATTTGTGGTGCGGTTTTTTCATTTTTTCTATCTTCTCGTATTATTTCGCCTTTGGGTAATTATCTGTTACCTTGAGCGCTTCCCACTTACTGCCACTTGTTACAGTACCAGTAATTTTGACTTGTTCATCGTTATTTGCCACTTCGTCGGCATTCATTTCTACACCCGCCTTGGTATAGAATTTTGTATTATCTCCATACGAGAAAATAATACGCTTATCTTTAAATGTTGTAGGTTTATAATCAGTGTATGAAACGTCAACAGTTAATGTCTTATTGCTTGTGCTTTGACCTCGAATGATTCCTACTGCACTAAATGCATTGTCATTTACGGTTATCTTGCTTACATTAAACCTTCCCTCTGACCGCTTTGCGCCTTCCATCACCACTTCATTCCCCACTGGAACTCCACCAAGTGTCACACGAACCTTCTTCCCTTTTACCCATTTGTACACCTTGACCCCAGTAGCGTTGAATTCGGTTGTATTTCCAGCTAAATCATCTTTCGCTTTTGCGGAAGCATGTTTTGTATATACGGTAACAGTATTATTCCCCTTATCTACTTCCGTGACATTGCCACGAACTACAAACTTATACGTATCACTGGAAGCAAATACGACACTTGCAGTTGCTAGTCCTGCAAATATCACCATTACTCCCCCTGCTAGAAAATTCTTATTCATACATACATGTTAATGGTAAATTTATTTGTATATACTATACCACAATATACAAATACTACCTAGAAGAACATTCCTTTTTTCGGGGAGCTACGAAATTCCTCAAGCAATTCTTTTTGTTTTCGAGATAGTTTTTTTGGTATTTCTACTGCAAGAGTGACAATTTGGTCGCCCTTTGCAGATCCTTGCAGTGAAGGAAATCCTTCTCCGGCTAATTTAAAATTCGTACCGGGCTGTGTGCCCGCAGGTATGGTTATAACTTTATTCCCGTGGAGAGTACTTACTTCCAGCTTTATTCCAAGAGCAGCGTCAACAAATGAAACACTTACTTTCGATCTTACATTGTCACCATCTCTGCTTAAAACTTTATCTGACGCTACACGGACATGGACGTATAAGTCTCCTGGAGTTCCCCCGCCGGCTGGCGGGGCTTCGCCCTTTCCAGTCAGGCGAACGGACTGTCCGTCTGCTATGCCTGCGGGTATACTAATAGTAAGTTTTCGATTTGTCTTTTCTCTCCCCTCACCCCTACACGTTTCGCACGGAGTTTCTGCTACTTTTCCTTCCCCACGACAGGTTTGACATACCGTGCGCTGGCTAAATGCGCCAAATGGAGTTTGGTGAGTGCGCGCCACGCTCCCCTGGCCGTTACATGTTTTGCAGCTTACAATCGGTGTCCCTGGTTTGGCGCCGTTTCCGTGGCAAATAGAACACGTCGTAAAAATACGGTGCTCAAGAGTTTTTTCAACACCCTTGGCAGATTCCCGAAAAGATATTTCTACATTTGTTTCTACATCTTGTCCGCGTGAGCGTCCTCGCCCTGTCGTTCGTGAACGACCAGAGCCGCCGAAGAATGATTCAAAAATATCGCCCACTCCGCCTAAATCATCCATATTAATCGTAAATCCACCTTGGGAAAATCCGCCATACGGGTCTCCGCTGAAACCACTGCCTTGACTACCTCCGGCAGCACTCCCAAACTGGTCATACTGTGCACGTTTCTGCTTATCTGAAAGCACTTCATATGCACCGCTCACTTTTTTAAACGCTTCCTCATCACCACCCTTTTTATCAGGGTGGTGTTTGTGCGCCTTTTTTCGATACGCCTTTTTTATTTCTTCTTGCGTAGCTGTTTTAGAAACGCCAAGAATTTCGTAGTAGTCTTCAGGCATATCAGTTATTGGTTACTTTGCGGGCTCTTCTGGCCGCCCATCTGGGCGAGCCTCGCCCTGCTGGGCGGGTTTTGCGTCAACTACTTCGCCTTCTGCGGGCTTTTGTTCAGCTGCTTGCTGATCTGCTGCTTTTTGCGTATCACTCATTTCTTGCCCTATTTTTTGCGTTTCCACAAGCAGTTCATCCGTTGCTTTTTTCATCGTTTCTGTATCGGTACCTCCAATTGCTGTTTTGAGTGCAGCAACTTTTGCCTCTACCGACGCTTTGGTTTCCACCTTCACTTTATCGCCTGCTTCTCGCAATGCTTTTTCGGCCATGTATGCAGCCTGCTCTCCGGTGTTTTTTATTTCAATAGCTTCTTTCTTTTTCTTATCTTCCTCCGCAAACTTTTGCGCCTCTTCTTGCATACGTGCAATTTCTTCTTTCGAAATTCCTGAAGTACCCTCAATGCGGATATGCTGTTCTTTACCAGATGTTTTATCTTTTGCAGACACATTCAAGATTCCATTCGCATCTATGTCGAACGTCACTTCAACCTGCGGAACTCCTCGTGGCGCTGGGGGTATCCCATCCAAAATAAATCTACCTAATGATTTATTATCTTGCGCCATTTCACGCTCTCCTTGGAGTACGTGGATTTCAACTGATGTCTGGTTATCGGCCGCGGTTGAAAATACTTGAGATTTCTTTGTAGGAATCGTGGTGTTTTTATCAATCAAGCTGGTGCGTACGCCTCCAAGCGTTTCAAGTCCAAGTGTGAGAGGAGTTACGTCGAGCAGTAAAATGTCTTTTACATCTCCCGCTAATATTCCACCCTGGATAGCTGCTCCGGCTGCAACCACTTCGTCTGGATTAATTCCTTTGTGCGGTTGCTTTCCAAACATTTTTTCTACTTCATCGTAAATTTTTGGCATTCTTGTCTGACCACCCACAAGTACCACTTCATTAATATCACTCACAGAAAGTTTTGCTTCTGCCAGTGCTTCTTTTGTTAACGCAATTGCTTTGTCTATAAGATCATGAACAATTTCTTCGAGCTTTGCGCGCGTAAATGTCATCACCAAATGCTTTGGACCATCTGCCCCTGTGGTAATAAACGGTTGGTTTATTTCCGTAGTTGTTGAACTAGAGAGTTCATGTTTTGCACGCTCAGCAGATTCTTTCAAGCGCTGCAATGCCATGTTGTCTTTCGATAAATCAATACCATCTGTGGATTTAAATTCTTTTACAATCCATTCAATAATACGTTGGTCGAAATCGTCTCCTCCTAAGTGCGTATCGCCATGCGTTCCCAGTACCTCAATGGTATCGGACCCAACTTCTAAAATAGATACGTCGAATGTTCCTCCACCCAAGTCGAATACCACGATTTTTTCATCTTTCTTTTTATCTAGCCCATATGCAAGAGCAGCTGCGGTCGGCTCGTTGATAATGCGCTTTACGTTGAGCCCAGCAATTGCCCCAGCATCTTTTGTTGCTTTTCTTTGTGAGTCGTCAAAGTATGCAGGCACGGTAATTACTGCATCCGTAATCGTCATCCCCAACTTTTTTTCTGCATCTGCTTTTAATTTTTGCAACACCATTGCCGCAATTTCGGCTGGTCGCACCCACTTGTCTCCGAATTTTATTTCCACTCCGCCGTCACTTCCTTTGCGAATTTCGTATGGCAACATTGCTTTTTCTTTTTGCGTAGCAGGGTCATCGAAATTTCTCCCAATTAACCGCTTTGCAGAAAAAATAGTTTGCGCGCTGTTTACTACTGCTTGCCTCTTTGCAAGCGTACCCACTAATCGCTCTCCCGCTTTGCTCATAGCAACTACGGAAGGTGTGGTGCGGTTTCCTTCGCTGTTTTCAATAATGGTTGGAGTACTCCCCTCCATTACTGCCATTGCTGAATTTGTTGTTCCTAAATCGATTCCTAATGTTTTAGACATAATGTTTTGTAAGTTAAAGATTATTATCGCGCTCCCTTCTCCTGTTCTGGGAGAAGGTGCCTCGCCAACAGGCGGGCGGATGAGGGGAAATTAGTTGCATCTAACGCCCCTCACCCCCTCCCTCTCCCATTTTGGGAGAGGGGATCTTTCCTACCCTCACTTTCGCCGGCCTCACTGTTATATCCCCTATCTTATACCCTACTTGAACTACTTCTTTTACTTTTCCTACCTCGTTTTCTGATTCCACCTCTACTTCTTCTATTGCTTCGTGAATATTCGGGTCAAATACTATATCTGTTGTATCAATCCGCTCCACTCCAAAATCTTGTAATACTTGATCAAATTGTCGAGCTACGTGCAGTACTCCGGCTGTCCAAGGGTCTTTCGTATCGGGAGCGTGGTCTATAAGCGAAGTAAAGTTATCTCCAAGCATAATCAGTGGCTCTGCAATATTTCTTTTGATAATCGCTTGTTCATGTAACCTCGTTTCTGCCATGCGCCTTTGTAAGTTTTCTAAATCGGCCCTCGCTCGTTTCCAACCCTCTAGGTATTCTTGTTCTTTATTTTCAGAAGTCTCTATTTCTTCTTCCATTGGTTCTTCGTTTTTCATATTCGTTCAATTATGGATGAAAGTGCATTGAGCAACGCTACGTTTCTTTTGTACGGCATTCGTTTTGGACCGGCCAAAAGCAAAAGTGCCGTTTCTCCCGTAGGTAATCTCATTGTTTTTACAATCATACTCGTGTGTTCTGTTTCAAATATAGGGTTTTCACTCCCAATATATACGGTAACTGCATTGGAAGAAGTGTCCGCAAATTCATGTGCATACCGTTCTATATTATCCAAAAGGTAAGATATCTCTCGTGCCGTTTCTTGATTTTCACCTGACTCTTCTTCAAACACCTGAGACATACCCGCACCCTGTATATCCTTGTCATGCATCCACCCGCCCACGGCCATCACATGCGCAAGTTCAGCCAGCATCTTTGCTGCTGCACGCGCAGGACGCTCGTATTCTTCTTGATATTCCCTGTAGGTATCCGTAAGCTCGCGAACTTTTTTTTCGCTTGGCTCTTTAAAACTTAACTGATCTATATAATATCGGTACCCTTTATCTGTAGGCACTCTTCCGGCAGACTTATGCGGTTGCATAATGTAGCCTTCGTCTTCTAATAAACGAAGCATGCTGCGAATAGTTGCAGAACTTACCGGCACATCAAGTACCTCAAGAAGACGCTCGGAACCGACTGGCTTTCCGGTGGCAATATATTCTTCAACAAATCCCTTTAAAAGATGTGCGTGACGATAGTTCATATGTAATCTGTATATTAGCACTCTACCGCCCAGACTGCTAATGTCAAGCTTCCTTCTATCGCCCTCTCCCTCGACGGGGAGAGGGCTGGGGTGAGGGGTATCGCGCGCATAGAAAAACGCATGATTTACAAGCACTTCGTAATTTCCTGTAGCACACCTTCAATATTTTCCATAACTTCCCTGTTTGTAAACCTTAAAAATCGCATACCCAATACTTCAATTTCTTGCTGACGAACTTTGTCCTGCAACTGGGCATTTTCTCTATCATGTGAATCACCGTCAATTTCAATAGCCAATTTTGCTTGTGGACAGTAAAAATCGACAATATATCTTCCAATACCAAACTGCCTGCGAAATTTGAATCCGTTCAACTGTCTATTTCGCAACCGATTCCATATAATATGTTCTGGTTTCGGAGAAACTTTCCGAAGATTTCTTCTCAGCATAGAAGATGATTTTTTATTGAACACTTCAGTCATACACTCTATTATACGCCCACAAACCTCACCCAGCCTCTCCTTCGTAAGGAGAGGAGACTACGGCCACGCGTTTTGTTCGTGTTTGTAATCAAAAAAACAGGGTGGCATATCTTGCGATACGCTACCCTGTGGAATTCCAAAGAACGACTCTCTCACCCTTTCCCAAAGTGAACATGAAGGTCCGTAATTGCGAGCGTGCCCGCCCATTCGAGACCAAGCGCAGTAAGTGATTTGCCAGAAATATTCTTGCCGGTTTCCCATTCCAGTACCAAATTGTTCTGCAGGTCTGCAAGGTCGCGACTAGCGATTGCATCGCGAAACTGTTCTTCCAACATTCTTTCCAGTTCCCGTTTCACTTGCATATCGGGAGACGTTAGGGTTTTCATAGCACGCAGAATTGTTGATTCATCGGACACAAGCCGAAGCTCTGCACGCAGATGCCCCTTAATCTGAATATTGTCTTTTGTGGTCGCAACGACAAGATTATTGACGTCTTGTGCGCTTGAGATAGCACGAATTTTTTGAAGAAATGGCACTGCAAAGAGAATCTTATTTCCCAAGTTCACTTCGTCATCAATGACCCATATTTTTTCATACGTCCTCGTGCCAATAGCGCTGTTATTGATAAAACAGAACCCCGCAAGAGGGATTGAAATGAAAAGAGGCCACGTCGCCAAGGACCAGAAGCCGCAAAATTGCGTAAACCAACCCCCGCCGAAGGCTGCGACTTTCACGTCTTTCACACCCGGTAGAAAAGAACCACCGAGAAATATCCATGCCAACGATAGCGCAAAACCTCCGATTATTCCAAGCTCGACAACACTTGGATTCCCGTAGATCACGCCAATAACAA